>Ga0207667_10000127_pt1 | contig 116521 bp, 149 predicted proteins | sample KBSCornC52_FD_184301 | JGI IMG/M metagenome (GOLD analysis project Ga0207667, IMG submission 184301) | Corn rhizosphere microbial communities from Kellogg Biological Station, Michigan, USA - KBS Corn C5-2 (SPAdes) (version 2) | ecosystem: Host-associated > Plants > Roots > Rhizosphere > Soil ... | reverse complement strand
TCGTTCAGAACCGTCTGAAGTCGTCGTACGAGGGCCGCGACTTGTTCCGCGGCCGGCCGATCCGGTGGCGCGGTGCCCGGCGGTGCGAGCGCCGTGCGGAGTCTATCGGTCTGCGCGGGCGTGAGATTCGCGCCTTTTGCAGCCGTCTTCACGATCGTATCGACGATCGTCGAGATCGGCGTACCGTTCTGCAGCAACGCTGCGAGCTGCGCGTTCGCGTCCGTCGATGCCGAGGTATCCGCGACTCTGCGTTTGACGATCGTCCCGAAACTCGGTCCGGTCGATTTGGCAGAGAGAGGCTTGCCCGAGAACAACGGCGTTCCGGCGAGCGCGACCGCGCCACTCGGTACCACCGACAAGGTCATTGTGTGTCCAGCTATTTCGATCACTCCTCTCGTTCTAGGGTCGCCGCACGTTGCGCGGCGCCTGGCACTTCGTATTTCTTGGGGGCGGAGCGCAGAGACCCTGAGGTCTCAATTGGTCCTATCGGCCGTCCTGAGGAAATTCCTTATGAGGTCCTCGCCTCGTTCGCTCAGGATCGACTCGGGGTGGAACTGGACGGCCGACGCCGGCAGGTTCCGGTGGGTTATCGCCTGGACCGCCCCGTCCTCGCTGGTGGCCGTCACCCGCAGCTCGGGCGGCAGGCTGGCGGCCTCCAAACAGAGCGAATGGTAGCGGGTCGCGGCCAGCGGCGAGGGGATGCCCGCGAACAGGCCCGACCCGTCGTGCGCGATGGCCGAGACCTTGCCGTGCATCAACTGGGGAGCGTGGACGACCCGCGCGCCCAGGACCTCGCCGATCGCCTGGAGTCCCAGGCAGACGCCCAGGACGGGCATCTCTCGCTCGAGGGCGCTGCGGAGCACCGCCAACATCGCGGGATAGTCCGCCGGACGGCCCGGACCCGGGCCGACGACCAGGGCGTCGTACCCGTCCAGGATCGCCGGCACCAATCGCGGGTCGTCGTTCTCGACCACGTCGGGGCCGGCTCCGGCCGCCGCCAGCAAGTGGACGACGTTGTACGTGAACGAGTCGATGTTATCGATGAAGAGCACGCGCGCGATCACGGCATGCCTCCCGACACGAAACCGGCGGCCGGGTGGGCCTGCATGAACCGCAGGGCGGTGACGCCGTTGGGGCGGGCGGGCAATGCGGTGCCGGAGTCCAGCGGCACGACCGCGCGCAGGGCGCGCCAGACCGCCGTCGGGACCGGACCGAACGTGCGCGACGGGACCTGTTTGGCGCGGACGTCGATCCAGTAGGCGCCGTTGAGCAGGTCGAGCGCCAGCAGACCGTCGGTCGCTTCGACCATCTGGCGCGCGTGGGTCGCCTTGAGGTCGCCCTCGCCCTGCAGATCCTCGACGTCGCCGATCAAGGCCTGGCCGGTCGGATGGACCGGATTCAACGCGGCGTTCACCTGGTGCTCGAGATCGCCGGAGAGATAGTCCGAGTAGTCTTGCACCGGCGGATACGCGATCGGTCCGAGCACGTCGCGGGCCGCGACGACCGTGAAGAACGGGCTGCGGAAGCGACGGACGCGTTGCGAGACCGCCACGTCCATGTTGGCCAGCGCGAGCGAAAACGCTTCGATGTCGTTGGCGAGCGGATAGGGGTCCCAGTTGGCGTCGGAGAGCACGTACCCGTGCTGGCCGTGGCTGCGCGGTCCGCCCTTGACGTAGAACTGCATCATCTGCGGGGCGCGCATGTCCCAGCCGTCCGACGGCGAGGCGCCGACCAGCACGGCCGGATTGTGGTCCGACGAGTTGATCTGCAGCAGCAGCGACGCGTGCAGGCGCGTCCACGCGTCCCACGCCGCACCTTGGCGCTGGACGGACGCGCGCAGGCTCTCGGGGTCCTGGATGATCCGGTCCGGATCGGCGTCGTAGAGATAGCTGCCGCGCAACAGCGACGAGATGCGGGCGGCCTCGGCGACGATCGGCCGGATCGGACGGTTCGCCTGCACGTCGCTCGCGATCGGCGTGACGCTGCTGTTCATGCCGAGCAGATCCATCGCGTACGCGACGTCGGCCCATTCGAGCGCGCGCTTGGCGTCGAAGACCGCCAGGGCCGCGATGGCGGCCGCATAGGCGTTGGTCGGCGTCAGCGCGCTGTCGTCCGCCACGCCCGGGCGCAGCGGCGCGAGTCCGGCCGCTTGGAGCGCCCGCGCGGCCGACATCCGCTTTCCGCGATAATACGCATCGCCCGCGCCCACCATGGTCGCGCCGATATTGCCGAGCGGGACCAGGTCGCCCTCGCCGACCGAGCCGCGCGCGTAGACGACCGGCGCGATGCGGTCGTTGAGCAGCGCCATCAGCATCGCCGTCAGCTGCGGGCTGGCCGCTTCGTACGACATGGTGTTGACCCGGATCGCCATCGTGGCGCGCACGACCTCCTCGTCGTCGACCTCGGGCGGGAAGCCGGCCGCCGCGCCGCGTTTGAAGATGGCCAGCTCGCGCGCGGTCAGCATCGCCTCGTTGGCCGGCGAGAGCGGATCGCCGGTGAAGATGTTCACCTGCCGGTTCGCGCCGTCGCCGCGATTGAACCAGTACACCGGGACGCCTTCGGCGGCCGCTTCGATCAGCAGCCCGTAGGCGTCGGCGCTGCGGCGGGTGGCCGCGTCGCTCAGACGGACGCGCGCGCCGTCGCGCGCGATCGCGACGACCTGGTCGACCGTCAGCGTCTTGCCGGTCAGAACGATCGTCTGGCCGGCGCGGCTCGGCACGATCGGGTGGTACGCGCGCGCGGTCGCCGGCGCGACGGCCAGCGCGAGCAGAGCGGCGACCGTGACGACTGGTCTCATAGCGATACTCCCAGCACCTCGCGCACGATCCTCGTCTTGTGCACGATCTCGTCGAACTCCGAGGCAGGGACCGAATCCGCGACGATGCCCGCCGAGGCCTGCCAGTAGGCGCGGCCGTCCTTGACGTGCAGGCTGCGCAAGGTGATGCACGAGTCGAAGTCGCCGCCGTACGACCAGCGACCGATGGAGCCCGCATAGAAGCCGCGCGTGACCGGTTCGAGGTCGTCGATCAGCTGCATGGCGCGCACCTTGGGCGTGCCGGTGACCGTGCCGGCCGGGAAGCCGGCGGCGAACAGGTCCAGGCCGTCCAGCCCGTCGGCGAGCGTCCCGGTCACGTCGGAGACGATGTGCATGACGTGGCTGTAGCGTTCGATCTGCAAGAGTTCGCCGACGCGCACGGTGCCGTGCTTGCAGACCGTCCCCAGATCGTTGCGCGCGAGGTCGACCAGCATCACGTGCTCGGCGCGCTCTTTCTGGTCGGTCAGCAGTTCGGCCGCGATGCGGGCGTCCTCGGCTTCGTCGGCGCCGCGCGAACGCGTGCCCGCCAGCGGGCGGATCCGCGCTTCGCGCCCTTCCAGCCGGACCAGGAACTCGGGCGACGCGCCGAAGACCTGGCCGAACGGGCCGTCGACGTAGAACATGTACGGTGACGGGTTGCGCGAACGCAGCGCGCGGTAGACCTCGAACGCGCCGCCCGACAGGTCGACCGCGAAGCGGATGCCGAGCTGGAGCTGATAGACGTCGCCCTCGTGGATGCGCTCCTGGACGCGGTCGACCAGACCCAGGAACGTATCGCGGTTGAGCGAGCGCGAGACCGGCCCGCGCCCGCCGACCGGGCGCGGCAGCAGGCCGGCCGTCGAGAGCAGCCGCGCGACGCACGCGTCGATGCGCCGCCCGCAGGCCGCCGCATCCTCGGCGCACGTCCAGATCGTCAGCCGGTCCGTGTAGTGGTCGAAGATCAGCCACGTCCCGGGGATCGCGACGTACGCGTCCGGCATGGCCGGCGCGGTCGGGGCCCGCTTCGGGAGGCGCGCGAACGGCCGGGCGGCGTCGTATGCGAACGCGACCAGCGCGCCGCCGAGCGGCGCGGCTTCGCCGTCCGGGCGGTGCGGCGCGACGAACGCGCGGATCTCGTCGAGCATCGCCGGACCCGCTTCGAACGAACGCGCGTCGACGTAATCCAGCCCGAGGAACGAATAGCGCGAGATCCGGCCGCCGTGCTCGACCGACTCGAGCAGGCACGACGCACCCGGCCGCGCCAGCGCGAGAAATGCGCCGATCGGCGTGAGGAGGTCGGAAGAGATCGTCTGCGTGCTTGCGTACATTCGGATCCTCGTCGGAAAAAGCGAAGAGCCGCCCCGATACGGGCGGCTCTCACAACGTCGTGCGTTCTGTGGGCGTGCGCGGCCTATCGGGAGTCGTTGCGATCTCCGACCGGCCACCAACCGCGCGTTTGACGGGCGTCCACGCGCGATGGTTATCGCCGAAGCTCGGGATGTTCCTGCGTGAGCGCGGCCGCGTAGGCCGCCGGCAGGGCGTCCATGATCGGCCCGACCGCATCCGGCGACATCAGCGCGAGGATGTGCGCGACGTACGGCACCGGCAGTTTTTGCACGACCTTGGCGGCGTTCTCCGGTTCCATCGCCGCCCAGACCGCCGCCGTCCGGCGAGCGTCGGCGGTCGCGCCGACGGTCAGATCGCCGGCCGCGAAACTCGGGGCTCCGCCGGCCGCACCCGGTGCGGCAACGTCGACCGACGCCGGTTTGGCCGCGGGCGAACGCGTCGCCGCGTTCTGGGCGTCGGCGGCGTCGAGCGACGATCGGAGCTGCGCGATCTGTTTGTCTTTGGCGACGCCCTGGGTCTGCAGGTCGGTCACCTGGGCCTGCAGTTTGGCGATGGTCGCGTTCTTATCCGCGATGACCTGGTTCTGGGCCGCGAAGTGGAACGGCGCCGCGACCCGGTCGGCGGTGGACGCGCCGGCGTTCCAGACCGGCGCAAGCGGTCCGGTCGCGATCGCGTTGCGCGACGGCGTCCAGACGAAGGCGGCCGCGATCAGGACGATCGCGACCAGCGGCAGCAGCAGCTTGCGGAACGGGAAGGTACGGCGGCGTTGGCGCGTTACGATCACGGGGTCGTCCTCTCGGTCGTGCGCGAATGACGGCGCGCGTTGGCGTCGTCGAGGTCGTTCTGTTCGACGCGCCGCTCTTCTTCTGCATGCGCGTCCCGGCGACGCTCTCTCAGCTTCTCCACCGCCTTGCGCTCTTTGCTCGCCTCGAGCAGGGCCGCCCGCGCGCGCTCCATCTCGGCCCGGCGCGCCGCGACGACGCCCAGCTGCGCGTCGATCGCGCGGTCGAGAAAGGCGACGTGGGCGTAGTGCAGCCGCAGATCCTCGGCGGTGAGGGTGCGATGTTCGCCGCGCAGCATCTCGCTCTGCGCGCGGTAGCGCCGGTCGAGGCCGGCCAGCTCGGCTTGGGCCGCATCCAGATCGCGCTGCCGCGCGGCCAGGGCGGCCTTGAGGTCGTTCTCCACGCGCTCGCGCTGTTCGAGCACGGGCTGCAGCGCGAACCGGAACTTCTTCACGACACCACGCTCGCGAGCGCGGCGACGCTCTCGTCGTAGCCGGCGGTCTCGTAGACGCCCTGCTTGAGGAAGCTGCGCGCCCGGTCGATCTTGGCCAGGGCGACGTCGACGCGCGGGTTGCTGCCGGGCACGTAGGCGCCGATGTTGACCAGATCCTCGGCCTCGCGATAGGTCGCGAGCACGTCGCGCAGCGCCGAGGCGCTCGCGTAATGCTCCTTCGTCACCACGTCGGGCATGACGCGACTGACGCTTTGCAGGACGTCGATGGCCGGATAGTGATTGGCCGAGGCCAGCTGCCGCGAGAGCACGATGTGCCCGTCGAGGATCGAGCGGACCGCGTCGGCGACCGGTTCGTTCATGTCGTCGCCGTCGACCAGGACCGTGAACAGTCCGGTGATGGTGCCGCGCTCCGACGTGCCGGCCCGCTCGAGCAGGCGCGGCAGCAGCGCGAAGACCGACGGGGTGTAGCCGCGGGTCGTGGTCGGTTCGCCGATCGCGAGGCCGACCTCGCGCTGGGCCATGGCGAAGCGGGTCACCGAGTCCATCATGAACGTGACGTCGAGACCCTGGTCGCGGAAGTATTCGGCGACCGTCATCGCGACGAACGCGGCCTTGATGCGGACCAGCGCCGGCTGATCGCTGGTCGCGACGATCACGACGCTGCGGCGAAGCCCTTCCGGCCCGAGGTCGCGCTCGATGAAGTCGAGCACTTCTTTGCCGCGCTCGCCGACCAGCGCGATCACGTTGACGTCGGCTGCGGTGTTGCGGGCGATCATGCCGAGCACGGTCGACTTCCCGACGCCGCTCCCGGCGAAGATGCCGACGCGCTGGCCCTTGCCGCACGTCAGCGGTCCGTCGATCGCGCGAACGCCCAGGGAGAGCGGTTCGACGATGCGCTTGCGCGAGAGCGGCGGCGGCGGCGCCGCCGTCACTTCGAGGCGCCGCTCGCAGAAGATCGCGCCCTTGCCGTCCATCGGCTGACCGAGACCGTCGAGCACGCGTCCGAGCAGCTGGTCGCCGACGCCGATCTCGAGCGGCTTTCCGAGCGCGACCACGTCGCTTCCGGCGCCGATACCCATCATCTCGCCCAGCGGCATGATCAGCACTTTGTTGTCGCGGAAACCGACGACCTCGGCCAGGACCGGTTCGGCGGTGCGCTTGTACGCGATGCGGCAGGTCTCGCCGACCGCCATGTTCGGGCCGAGGCTCTCGATCACGACGCCGATGACCTGACGGACCTTGCCGTTCTGACGGACCAGGTCGGCCGAACGCAAGGCGGCCAGATACTTGTCGGCCGAGAACGTCTTCGTGCCGCCCACGGGCCTAGCTCGCCTGCGTCGCCGCGACGTCCTCGACGTGGAGCGCGCGGCGCGCTTCGCGCAGCTGCGACGAGACCTTCGCGTCGATCGTGCCGGACTCGGTCTCGATCAGGACGCCGCCCCGACCGACGCGCTGGTCCTCGACCACGCGCACGCTCTCGACGTCGTGGCTGTTGAGCAGGGCCTCGCGATGGTTGCGCAACGTCTCGACGTCGGCCGGATTCACCCGGACCGTGACCTTCTCGCGCGAGATCAAACGCTGCAAGGCTTGCCGCGTCATGGTCAGGACCGCCTCCGGCTCGACCGAGACGTGCTGGTGCACGACCCGCTCGGCGATCTCGGTGGCCAGCCGGACCAGTTCGGGCTCCGCCGCTTCGAGCAGCTTGACGCGCTCGGTGCGAGCGACGTCGATGAGACCGCGCATCGTCTCGAGCATGTCTTCCATCTCGGCATCGGCGGCCGTACGGCCGGCCTTCTCGCCGCTCTCGAATCCGCGCGCGTGGGAATCGGTCTCGATCTCGGCGACGCGCGATTGTGCCTGCGCTACCGCGAGCTGCGCCTGGGCGCGCGCTTCTGCGAGCAGGGCGTCGGCGTCCGCGCGAGCCGCTGCCAGGAGCGCGTCGGCCTCGGCGCGGATCGCTTCGAGATCGATGGCCGGCGGCGCCGGTTCGACCGCGATGTCGACGTCGTCGTCGAAGGCGGGGGCGAGCTGCGGGCGTACGCCGTGCTCGGCGGCGAAGAGCGCGTCGGCCTCGACGTTGGCGCGAGTCGGAGCCTGCGGAACGACGAACGGGACCGTCAGCGCGTACGCGCCGCGCTCCATCTCCACGCGCTTGAGTACTTTCCCCACCTAGACGAGCCGCTCGTCTTTCGCGCCCCGAGCGATGACGATCTGGCCGTTCTCTTCGAGGGTGCGGATGACGTCGACGATGGCCTGTTGGCTCTTGCCGACCTCGCGCATGCGGACCGGGCCGAGCAGCTCGATCTCTTCGCGCAGCACGCCGCCGGCGCGCGTCGACATGTTCTTGTAGACGCGGTTCATGAGTTCGTCGCCGGCGACCTTGAGCGCGAGCGCCAGGTCCTTGCCGTCGACCTCCTTGAGGATGCGCTGGATCGACCGGTCGTCGAGGTTGACGATATCCTCGAAGACGAAGAGCAGGTTCTTGACGTCCTGCGCGAGTTCCGGATCGCGCTTGCCGAGACCGTCGAGGATGTTCTTCTCGGTCTCGCGATCCACGAAGTTCATCACGTTGGCGAGCGACTGCACGCCGCCGGCCTTCGAGAAGTCGGCGCCGCTGACTAGCAGGCGGCGGCCGAGCAGTTCGTCGAGCTGTTCGAGGACCTCGGGCGCGGTCTTCTGGAGGATCGCGATGCGCATCGCGACTTCGGCCTGGAGTTCGGGCGCGAGCGCGGAGAGCACCGCGCCGGCCTGTTCGGGCGCCATGTAGACCAGGATCAAAGCGATGGTCTGCGGGTGCTCGTCCTGGATGAACTGCAGCAGCTGGGCCGGCTCGGTCTTCTTGATCAGTTCGAGCGGGTTGCCGTGCTTGAGCGCGGCGAACAGCCGGCTGGTCATGTCGTCCGCCTGGCCCGCGCCGAAGGAACGCTCGAGGATCTCCTTGGCGTACTCGATGCCGCCTTCGTTGATGTACTTGAGCGCGATCGCGCGCTGGTACGCCTCGGTGATGACGGCGTCGCGCTTGTCGATCGGCACGGTCGAGATCTTGGCGATCTCGAGCACGATCCGCTCGACCTCGTCCTGACGCAAGAACTTGAAGATCGTCGCCGAGAGTTCGAGCCCCAGCGTGATGATCAGGATCGCGGCCTTCTCCGGGCCGGTGACGTCGACGCCGACCGGCTCGGCGTACATCGGTTCGAAGCCGTGGTGGTCGTTCTCGACGCCTGCGAGGTTGACGATCGGGGAATCCATCTATTCAGCCAACCACAGTTTCACGAGCTTCGCGATGCTATCCGGGTTCTCTTGGGCGACCGTCGTCACGTACTCGATCATCTGTTCGCGCGTCAGGTCGGCGGCGGAACGGATCGGCGACGCGATGCCGGGCGCGCCGTCGAGCATCGGATGCTCTTCGAACGGCGGGAGTTCTTCGGCCAGCGACGAGTCGAACGACGGCAGGTCGCTGCCCGGCTGCCACGCGGACGGGCGGCGGGTGCGCGCGGCCAGCATGCCGAGGGCCACGAGCAGGCCGATGCCGCCGAGCGCGAGGAGCGCCCAGAGCGGGACGCCGAGCACGGTCGAGGTGGCCGGCGCGCCGCCGTTCTGCGGCGCGGACGCGGCCGGATTGAACGGAACGGCTTCGACCGAGACCTGATCGCCCTGCGCGAGGTTGAGACCGGCGGCGGCGATGACGGTGTTGCGGATCTGCAGCACGTTGGCGGGCGTCGTCTGATAGGCGGTCGCGGCCGGACCGGGCGCACCCGCGACGACGACCGGCGCCGAATCGACCAGCACCGCGACGCTGGTCTGCGTCACCTTGCCGGGCGCGTCGATGTGCTTGGTGTTCTGCACCGAGATGTCGTAGTTGGTCGTGTTCTCGGACTTGTTGTAGCGGCCGTTGGTCTGCGCGCCCTGCGTGCCCTGATACGTGCCGATATTCGAGGTCGTCCCCGGCACGCCGGTCGCGGACTGGCGCTGCGGCTGCGTGCCGACGTACGATTCGCGCTTGGACTGCGTCGAGAGGGCGGTGCCCGCAGGCGCGTAGGTCTTGCTGTCGACGGCGTTCGCGTCGAAGTTCATCTTGGTGGACACGCGCGCGATGGCGCGTTTCGGGCCGAGCGTCTGATCGAGCATCGACTGGATGTTCTGCTGGAGATTCGTCTCGTATCGCTGCTTGGCGACGAGTTGCTCCTGCGTGACCTTGAGCGCGTCGCCGCCGACGCCCGGGCCGGCCTCGTCGCCGGCGGCGCCGGTGCCGGCGGTCGGCAAGAGCACTTGGCCGTCCTGATTGATCAGGGTGACGTTCTCGGGCTTGAGATTCTCGACCGCGCTCGAGACGAGCATGGTGATGCCCTTGACCTGGGTGGGCGAGAGCGATTGACCGGCCTTCTCTTTGATCGCGACCGACGCGGTGGTCGGGGCTTGCGTCGAGGAGTAGAGCGTCTCGTCGGGCGAGGCGATGTGGACGCGCGCGCTCTCGACGGGATCGAGCCCGGAGATGGTGCGCTCGAGTTCGCCTTCGATGGCCCGCGTCTTGTCCAAGTTCTCTTGGAACTGGGTCATGCCGAAGTTGGTCCGGTCGAAGAGTTCGTAGCCGGTGCTGCCGCCCTTCATCACGCCGGAGCCGGCGATGGCGACGCGTTCGTCGCCGAGATTCGCATCCGGGACGTAGACGGTCTTCCCGTCGCTCGAGAGGCGGTACGGGACCTTGTCGTCTTTGAGCCGTTGGGTGATGGCGGTCGCGTCGTCGGCGGAAAGATTGGAGAACAGCGGCGAGTACGACGGCCCGCGGCCGATCGAGAAATACACGATCGTGGCGATCAACGCCACCACCGCGCCCGCTCCGACCATCGCGAACGTGCGCGTGGAACGGTTCATCCCGTTCCACATCCCGCTCAACCGGCCGGCTATGTCACTCCACATCGTTGCGATGCGATCCACTAGGTACCTATCCCATGCGTAACGGCCGACCTTGGCTCGATTCGCCGTTCATCCGTTGTCGGCGAAGCAATTCCCCGAACGTCCCCGATTCTGCCGCAGGGCCATCCGGACCACTATGGGGTGTATCGGAAAGATATCCACAAGGCTTAACGGCGGCCGGAAAATCTTTACTTGAAGCTACGACGCCTAGCGAGCGAGCTGAGCGCGCTCCGGGCCGACCGAGACCAGGTCGACCGGGACCCCCAAGAGTTCGCCCACGCGGGCGACGTACGCGCGCGCGGCCGCCGGCAACGCGGCGATGCGACGAACGTCGTGGATCGGCTCGTCCCAGCCCGGCATCTCCTCGACCTCGACCGTGAGGCCGGGTTCGCCGGCAGCGCCGAAGCCGGCCGGGCGGCCGTCGCTCCGGTAGCCGGTCACGATCCCGATCCGTTCGAACCCGGAGAGCACGTCGAGCTTGGTGATGGCGACCGACGAGAGCCCGTTGACGCGAACGGCATAGCGGCCCGCCACCGCGTCGAACCAGCCGCACCGGCGCGGCCGGCCGGTTACCGTCCCGAACTCGGCGCCGGCTTTGCGCAGCCGTTCGCCGGTCTCGTCGTGCAGCTCGGATGGGAACGGGCCCGCGCCGACCCGCGTGCAGTAAGCCTTGACGATGCCGACGACCTTGCCGATCGCGCCCGGCCCGATGCCGAGGCCGGTGCAGGCGCCGCCGGCCACCGTATGCGAGGACGTGACGTAGGGATAGGTCCCGAAGCCGATGTCGAGCAGGGTCCCCTGCGCGCCCTCGATCAGGATGCGCTTGCCGCCTTCGAGCGCGCCGTGGATGTACTCGACGCCGTCGACCACGTGCGGACGGACCCGCTCGGCCAGCTCCAGCGCCGTGCCGATGACTTCTTCTTCCGACGGCAGGTCGATGCCGGCGGCCTTGCTGCGCAGCAGATTGAACCGGATACGATCCGCGACCGTCTCCTTATGCGCGAGATCGCCGAAGGTGATGCCGGTCCGCGCGACCTTGTCGACGTAGGCGGGCCCGATGCCCCGGCCGGTCGTGCCGATCGCCGCGGCGCCGCGCGCGATCTCGTTGGCGCGGTCGGTCGCGCCGTGATACGGCAGAACGACGTGGGCGCGGTCCGAGACGCGGATCCGCGAGATGTCGATGCCGCGCTCCGCGAGCCCGTCGAGTTCGCCGAGCAGTCCCTCGAGGCTGACGACCGTGCCGCCGCCGATGAACAGCTCGGCGTGCGGTTGGAGCACGCCCGAGGGCACGATCCGCAGGGCCAGCTTGGTATCGCAGACCACGATCGAATGGCCGGCGTTATCGCCGCCCCCGAAGCGCGCGACGACATCGTAGTCGGCCGCATACAGGTCGACGATCCGGCCCTTGCCCTCGTCTCCCCACTGGATCCCGACGACGATATCGGCTTGATTGGAGGCCATGTGCGTGTGTGTCATCCTGAGGAGCGAGCGGAGCGAGCGTCTGGAAGGACGCGGAAGCACCTTCGGCGTCCCCGGCCTTCGTGTCTTTCCTACTCGGAGCGGAATTCGAGGTCGTCGGTGACGCCCATCGGGATCGATGCGGTGCCGTTCATCGTGAGGACGAACTCCGAGAACAGGGCGTTGGGCCACCCGAAGTCTTGCCGGGTGAACTTCTTCGGATCGTTCGGGTCGAACGACTCGTGCAGGAGGTGGTCGCCCGGATCGCTGTTGATCAGCTGACCGAGGACGTCTTGCTTCTCCGGGGCGGCGGTCGCGGTCATGCCCTGCACGATCAGCGCCAGCGGCCAGACCCAGCGGTCCGGGGTGTGGTAGCTGCCGATGCCGCGCGCGATCGAACCGGTATAGTACGACGGGTTGTCCTGCGAGAGCAAGAAGGCGCGCGTGTTCTGGTAGTACTTGTCGTCGGTCGTGGTGTAGCCCAGGTACGGCGCCGAGAGCAGGCTCGGGATGTTGGCGTCGTCGGTCAGGATCGCGTGGCCGAGCCCGTCGACCTCGTAGGCGTAGATGTTGCCGTACTTCGGCACCATCACCAGGCCGTAGGTCTGGATGCCGCGCTGGACCTCGTCGCGCAAGGATTTGGCCGCGTGCGCTTTGATCACGTTGTGGTAGACGGCGCGCTGGATCTCGGACATGTCGCCCAGCGCGACCACCGCCATCATCTCGGAGGGGATCAGGAAGTTGTAGTAGCAGGCGTCGTCCGACGGCCGGAAGCCCGTCCAGATCATGCCGGTGTAGCCGACCGGACGGCCGACGCCGTTGACGGCCATCTCCTTGTGCGCGTAGCGCGAGTTCTTCGGATGGTCCTGCTCGCGCTGCATCGTGTCGAGGATCTTGTCGAGCGCGTTCGCGAAGTCGGGCGTGAACAGCGAGGCGTCGCCGGTCGCCTTCCAATAGCTCCAGGCGAGCGTCACCGGGTAGGCGAGCGAATCCAGCTCGAACTTCTGCTCCCAGACGCGATAGTCCAACGTGAAGGCGTTCGCGTACGGATCGACCTGGACGTACTTGGCCTCGCGCGCGATGATCGCGCGCAGCAGCTTGCGGACCTCGGGATCGCTCTTGGCGTAGTAGAGGTACGGTCGTACTTGGGCGCTGGCGTCGCGCAGCCATTCGGCCGGGATGTCGCCGGTCTTGACGTAGGCGGTGCCGTCGGGCTCGAACTCCGCGAGCTTGGTCGTGTCGAGCAAGGCCGCCCGGAACATCGCCTGCAGCTTGTCGTTGGAGCTGTGATAGTCGGCCGCGGCCTGCGTGATGGATTGCAGGTCGATGGCGCGCGCCATTCCCGCCGTCGAGAACGCGAACGCGACGATCAGAAGGGCGGCGAGCAGGCCGCGGCCTGCCGACCTACGCAGGCCAGGCCCCGTGTGCGTGGAGCGCGGGCAGCTCGCGGTAGCGGCCCTTGTAGTCCAGCCCGTAGCCGACCACGTAGACGTCCGGGATCTCGAAGCCGCGATACTTCACGTCGATCGAGGCGATCCGGCGCTTGGGCCGGTCGAGCAGGGTGCACACCGCCAGCGACGCCGGGTTGCGCGCCTGCATCGACTTGAGGACGTACTGCAGGGTCATGCCGGTATCGATGGTGTCGTCGACGATGATGACGTGGCGGCCGTCGACCGAGTGGGTCGTGTCCTTTTCGAAGCGGATGCCTTCGCTGTCGCTGTACTTGGTGACCGCGAGCATATCGAACTCCGACGGAATGTCGATCGCCCGGGTCAGGTCGGCCAGGAAAACGGCCGCAGCGCTTAAGATACCGATCACCATCGGGACCTTACCCCGATAGTCCCGCGAAATCTCGGCTCCGAGTTCGGCGACCCGGGCCGCGATCGCGGCCTCATCGAAAAGGACGTCGCCGATCACGATGCCTGCTCCATTCGAGAGAAGAGCCGTTCCACGTCCCGCCGCGTGAACAGCCGGACGTCGACCCCTGGATGCGCTTCGCGCAAGAGCCGCATCTTACGATTCTTGCGCGTCTGCAGTTTCGGCTTCACGACCGTCATCTCTATATAGGTATCGTACTCGGGGAGATAAAAATCAGGTGTGAAGTATTCGATCGGCACACCTCGACCGCTCCACGCGATCGGAAAGCGCCGGGGTTCGTACTCCCATCGGATCCGATAGAAGTCCAACAGCCGGGCGAGGCCGGCTTCGGTGGGATGTGCGAACTTGATCCGCGACGTGGTCACGGACCTCTCTCTACGACGCGCGCGCTCCGGATTCCGCCCGTACGGGCAGGCGCAGGACGAAGCGCGCACCGCCCAGCGGCGAGCGCGCGGCGCGGATGTCGCCGCCGGCGCGTTCGACGATCGTCCGGACGATGGTCAGACCGATGCCGCGCCCCGGCCGGCGGGGCGCGCCGATGCCGGGTCCATCGTCGTCGACACGGATGCAGGCGTACGGCAAGCGGACGCTCCAGCCGATCCGGATGCGCCCGCCTTCGCGGCCGTATTTGACGGCGTTGTCGAGGACGTTGAGGAGCGCTTGCGTGCAAGAGTCGGCGCCCAGCCCGACGCGGACCGGCGAAGAGCGCGAGCGCTCGAAGGTGATGCCGCGCTGGCGGGCCTGCGGTGCGAGCGCGTCGCACGCGGTCGCGACCTGGTCGGCCAACTCGCACGAGGCCGGTTCGAACGTCTCGCCGGAGAGATCGAGCATCGAAAAATCGAGCATCCCGTCGACCAGCCGGCCGAGCCGCAGGGCTTCGCGGTGGGCGGTCTCCAGGAATCGCGCGCGGGTCGGCCCGTCCAATTCGTGGTCCTGGAGGGTCTCGAGATAGCCGCGGATCGAGGTGAGCGGCGTGCGCAGCTCGTGCCCGACGGCGGCGAAGAACTCGTAGCGTTCGCGCTCGCGCGCCCCGCGCTCGAGCGCCGTCGCGAGTTCGCGATCGAGCCGTCCGACCGGGGTCCGCACCAGCGACCACCCGGCTTCGGCCCGCAGGCCGGTGGCGGCGCCGATCGCTTCGGCGATCCGTTCGAGGGCGGCGCGCGCGTCGAGCGGCGCCAGCGCCCGGGCTTCGCGCGGCGCTCCCAGGATCGCTACCGCAAAGACGTCCGAGCCCGGATCGTGCGCCAGCCGGTCGTCGCCTCGCAGCGAGAGCGCCGCCGAACGTGCGAACGCGCTCGCGGTGCGGCGCTCGAGCGCGCGCGCCACCGCCTTGCCCCGCTGCCACGCGATCTCCGCGAACTGCGGCAGACGGACCGCTAGGATCGCGGCGGAACGCTCGCCGCACGAGCGAAGCGTGCGTTCCAACTCGGCCAGCGGCGGAAGCGTGTTACGGCCCGACAAGTACGCAGCCGGACCGACGAAGCGTGGTGGTCAGCAACCGGAACTCCTCGATGTTGCGCTGCAGGCGATGCGGTTCACGCCGACGGTGCGCGAATCGCCGACGAAGCCGCACCCCCGCGGTCGTCGGAACAAATCGCAGCCCACATTCAAACGGGACCACGTAATGCCCAAGTGCCCGCATGTGCCCCTTTCGCGACGCGTTCGGTTGGGCGGCCGCGCCAAGGGGGCGTGGACGAGCGGTACAGAGGTGCGGAAGCGCACGTTTCCATTTGGGCCTCACAGGGAACCACCTACGGAGATGACCGGCTGGACCGACCCGGTGCCTCTTCGCCCCGATATACTAGAGCATCGGGCCCATTGGCATCTCGACCTAGCACAGCTGCGCGACCTGGACGCCCTGTCCACGCGACTATTTGCCGTTCTCTCGCTGGAGGGGCGCTTGCGTGCGATTTGCGATTTTTGGGTGCCGACCAGGGCGAGGTGGGCCGTCATAACGTTGCACGACGTCTCGGCAGGGACGTCCCGCGTCGCCGCCGCGGCACATCGCGAGAGTGCCCGAGCGAGGGCCCTGCTCGCCAGTATCAAGGGCGAACTAACGGGATCGACCGCACGATTCTTCCCGGAAGACGGGGTCGCAGAAATTGCCTTGCTTCTGATCGTTGCCGATCGGGCGATCGGCATGGTGCATGTCGGCCTCGAACATGGCGCCGGCGCGATGCCCGACGGGCCGTTCACCGAATGCATCGCGGCTCGCTGCGCCGCCGCCCTGGCCAACTCACAGCAGTACGAGGCCCAGCTTCGAGTCGCCCTGACATTTCAGAACGCCGCGCTCGAAGTCGATCTCCCCGCCGTGAAGGGCATGCGCTTTGACGCCTTTTACGAGGCCGGTAAGGCCGAAGCCCTGGTGGGCGGCGATTGGTACGATGCATTTCAGGTTGAAGATGGCCGCATCGTGCTCTCGATCGGCGACGTCGCCGGTTCAGGGCTGGAAGCCGCTATTTCAATGATGAATGTCCGGCAAGCGATACGGGGTACGGCGCAAGTCCATCCCGACCCCAGCGTGATGTTATCCGCGGCCGAGCGGACGCTGCTGCATCAGCACAAGGGCCGCTTGGTGACCGCGCTCGTCATGGTGCTCGATCCGGTCACGCAACAATGTTCGTATGCGAGCGCCGGACACCCGCCCGCTCTGCTTCGGTCCGCAGATGGCTCGGTTCATCAGTTGAACGGAACCCGCTTCCCTCTCGGGATGGGCTCGAGCGGTGACGATTTTACCGTCTACCATGCGGCACTGCCGCCGGAGTCGATTCTGCTGCTCTATACGGACGGGCTGATCGAGTCGACCCGCAACATTCTGGAGGGCGAAGCGGCCGTGCGCGCGGCGCTCGCCGCCGAGAAGACCGCCCTTTTCGACAACCCCGCGCGGTCGATCCGCGACAGGGTCCTTGGAACACGCGCTCGGGACGACGTCGCGATCCTAACGGTGAGGGTTGAGAGCGCGAAAGAAGTGGAGCGCTGGCGCTTCGACCCGATGTGGGCCGACGCCGGGCGGCGCGTGCGAGACGAGATCCGGCAAACTCTCGGTTTTGCGGGGTTCAGTGACCGCCGGCTGCTGGACTACGACGTGATCTTCTCGGAACTCCTGAGCAACATCATTCGCTACGCCTCGGGCACGGCGGAGATCATCCTTGAAAAACAGTCCGGCCAGTTCGTCCTTCACATCCTCGACAAGGGGCCGGGGTTCTTGTTCATCCCCAGACTTCCGCCCGATCTTTTCAGCGAATTCGGACGGGGGTTGTTCTTGATCGCAAAGCTGGCTCTTAACTTCAGCGTCGAACGCCGCCCGGGCGGGGGAAGTCACGCCCGGGTCGTTCTCGCAAGCTCCAACGGAGACCGATAACATGTCACAAACCTCTGCAGATGAAATAGCCCGACTCGACGCCGTCCGCCGCTACGACATCCTGGACACGCCCCCGGACGGCGTGTTCGATCGGATAACGAAGTTCGCCGCGGATCTCTTCGACGTTCCCATCGCACTCGTGTCGATCGTCGACGAGGATCGCATTTGGTTCAAGTCCAAGTTCGGATTAGAGGGCGTGGACGAGATCGGTCGCGACCCGGGCTTGTGCGCTTCGGCGATTCTAGCAGACCTTCCCTATATCGTGGAGTCTGCGCGTAAGGATCCCCGCACGCTCGCAAATCCGCTGGTGTCGGGCTCGTTCGGTCTCCAGTTCTACGCAGCCTCGCCGCTACGCACGGCGGAGGGCAACCGCTTAGGAACGCTATGTATCATCGATCGCGAGCCGCGAGTCTTCTCCCCTCGACAGGCGAACTTCTTGGAGAGCCTCGCCCAGATCGTGGTCGATGAAATGGAATTGCGTCTTTCAGCGCTGAGCGCCATCCGAGCAGCACAACCAACGGCATCTACTGCTTAAAGCGCGCCCTCGGGGCCGCTCGAGCGCGTTACGGCGCGACAAGCTTGTAGCCGAATCCGTGGATGGTCGTCACCAGCGGCGGAACGCCGAAGGCGTCTTCGATCTTGAGGCGGAGGCGATGCACGTGCACGTCGACCGTGCGCGGATCGCCGATGAAGCCGTAGCCCCACACGCGTTCGAGCAGCCGCTCGCGCGAGAGCGCGACGCCGGGGTTCTTCCCCAGCTCGAGCATGAGCGCGAACTCGCGCGGCTTGAGGCGGACGGGAACGCCGTCGACCCGCACCTCGCGGGCGGCTTCGACGATCTCGACGCGCGCGAACGTGAGGTGCGCGGGCGGCTCGGCCGCACCGCGATGCATCCGCCGGAGGATCGCCTTGACGCGCGCGACGACTTCGTGGGGTGAGAACGGCTTGGTCACGTAATCGTCCGCTCCCAGCTCGAATCCGACGACCCGGTCGACTTCGTCCGCTCGCGCGGTCAGCATGAGGATCGGCAGGTCGTGTCCGTCGCGCCGCAGCGTGCGCGCGACGTCGAAGCCATCCATCCCGGGCAGCCCGACGTCCAGGATCGCGATGGTCGCGACCGCTCGCGCCGCCCGGAGCGCCGCCAATCCGTCGCCGACGGCGATGACCCGGAAGCCCTCGCGATCGAGATGGTGCAGCAACAGGTCGCGGATGGCGACATCGTCTTCGGCCAGGAGAACGGTCGGCACGGGCACGCAGGCGGTAGTGCCCCGTTCTGCGCGATGGCGGACGTGCGTTTAGTCCAGCTCGATACCGGCGAGCGGGCCGTGGGTGGCGGCGTGCTCGCGCAGATGACGGTAGATCAGCGAAGCGGGGAAGCCCAAGCGCTCTAATGCGCGAGCCGCGCTCGGATAGCTGGTCGCGGGCTTGGTCCGTAAGAGCTTGACGAGCGCGTCGGAGCACCGGGTCGACTCGTCGCGGTCGCCGGCGGCCACGGCATGTGAGGCGGCGTCGCGATCGATGCCTTTGCGCACGAGCTGAGCCACCAGACGCGCGTCGCCGACCGCTTTGCGCGTGCCGGCGACGTGGAGTTGCGCGTACAGGCCGTCGTCGAGCAACCCTTCGGCGCGGCAGCGTTCGACCGCCGCGCGGATGTCGTCGTCGTCGTAGCCGCGGCGTTCGAGGCGCTGCCACACCTGGGTCTGGGTAAGGCGCTGGCGCGCGATCATGCGCAGGGCCGAGACCCAGGCGGTCGCCATCGCGGACTACTCGGCGACGACGACCTTGTCGGCGTGACCGTTGGTGGAGACCGTGAGCGCGAGCGCTTCGCGGATCTTCACCTCGATCTCGCCCGCCAGGTCGGTGCGCTCTTCGAGGAACGCCTTGGCGTTCTCGCGACCCTGACCGATGCGCTGATCGCCGTAGGTGTACCACGAGCCCGACTTGCCGACGATGTTCTGTTCGAGCGCGACGTCGAGGATGGAGCCCATCTTGCTGATACCGCGGCCGTAGGTGATGTCGAACTCGGCCTGACGGAACGGCGGCGCCACCTTGTTCTTGACGACCTTGACGCGGGTGCGCGAACCGACCACGTCGGTGCCGACCTTGATCTGTTCGAGTTTGCGAACGTCCAGACGGACCGACGCGTAGAACTTGAGCGCGCGGCCGCCCGAGGTGGTCTCGGGGCTGCCGAACATGACGCCGACCTTCTCGCGGAGCTGGTTGATGAAGATCATGACCGTCTTGCTGCGCGAGATGCACGCCGTGAGTTTGCGCAGAGCCTGCGACATGAGGCGGGCTTGCAGGCCGACGTGGGCGTCGCCCATGTCGCCTTCGAGTTCGGCCTTGGTGACGAGCGCGGCGACCGAGTCGACCACCACCACGTCGACCGCGTTGCTGCGCACCAGCATCTCGGCGATCTCGAGCGCCTGTTCGCCGGTATCCGGCTGCGAGACGAGCAGATTCTCGAGGTCGACACCGAGCGCGGCGGCGTAGTTCGGATCGAGCGCGTGCTCGACGTCGACGAACGCGGCCGTGCCGCCCAGCTTCTGGGCCTCGGCGATGGCGTGCAGCGCGAGGGTGGTCTTACCGCTGGACTCGGGACCGTAGACCTCGATCACGCGGCCGCGCGGCAGGCCGCCGATGCCGAGGGCGAGGTCGAGGGCGATCGATCCGGTCGGGATGACGTCGTACGACATCCGCTCTTGGAAATCGCCCATCCGCATGATCGAGCCCTTGCCGAACTGTTTCTCGATCTGCGCCAGGGCGTTCCCGAGGGCGACTTGCCGTTCGTCTTGCGCTGCCATTCTAGTGCTCTCTTTCTCTGGTGCTGGACGTCACTGGGGTTCCGTTATCTTTATCACTCAACCACGACGAAGTGCCAAGGGGGTGGCACACGAAATTATCCGGGCGTGACATTTTCGTCGAACAAGGCCTCGAGGAACTCGGACGGCGAGAACGGGCGCAACGCATCCGCGGTCTCGCCCAGGCCGACGAACTTGATCGGCACTTCGAGCGCATCGACGATCGCGACCAGCACGCCGCCCTTGGCGGTCGAATCGAGTTTGGTGACGACGACGCCCGTGAGCGCGGTCGCTTCGTTGAAGAGCCGGGCCTGCGAGACGGCGTTCTGACCGGTCGTCCCGTCGACCACCAGCAGCGTCTCGACCGGCGGCGCGCCGAGCTCGCGCTCGATCACGCGGCGCATCTTCTTGAGCTCTTCCATCAGGTTGGTCTTGGTCTGCAGGCGACCGGCCGTGTCGATCAGCACGACGTCGGCCTTGCGCGCTTTGCCGGCGGCGATGCCGTCGAACACGACCGCGGCCGGATCGGCGCCCTCGACGCCGCGTACGATCTCGCTGCCGCTGCGCTCGGCCCAAATGCCCAGCTGCTCGGCGGCGGCGGCGCGGAATGTGTCGGCGGCCACCAGCAGGACGCGCTTGCCTTGCGCCCGCAGCGCGGTCGCGAGCTTGCCGATGGTGGTGGTCTTGCCGGAGCCGTTGACGCCGACCACCAGCACCACGGCCGGCGCGTGCGCGACATCCAGGCCGGCGTTCGGGAGGGTCAGGAAGCCTTCGACGTCTTTCCGGAACCGCGCGACGACCTGGTCGCTGGTCTTCCAGGCTTCTTGCTTGGCGACGGTCTTGAGACCGCCGATGATCTTCTCGGTGGTCGGCACGCCGAAGTCGGCCAGGATCAACTGCTCTTCGAGGTCGTCCCAGAACTCGGCATCGACCGGACGTCGCGCCCTGCCCAGGGACTGCACCCCGGCGAGGGTTTCCCGTGCTTTGCCGAACGAGGCCCGAAGGCGCGATAGCCAACTCACGGAAGCCCCCGTTCTCCACCCACCAATCGAACTCCTGTTCGATGCGCTACGCGCATCTCACCATTATCAGGCACTCCGGCCTTCGGCCTGCGCGCCCCCTATGGGCAAAGCCCACAGGGCTCCCCGTTAACCTGCTTTCTTCTGCGCGTCTACCCGATAGACGTAGGCCAGGACCTCAGCCACCACCGCGTAGAGTTCGCGCGGGATGACGGCGCTGCAGTCGAGCCGGGAGAGCGCCTCCACCAGGCCGGCGTCCTCGTAGAGCGGGATGCCGTGTTCCTTGGCGAGCCGCACGATCTCGTCGGCTGCCAGACCGCGCCCGGTCGCGACCACCTCGGGCGGCTCGCTGCCGACCGGATCGTAGCGCAGCGCGGCGGCCGCCCGGCGATGCCCCGGGTCGCCCTTGCGGAAATCGAAGAAGCTCATGCCTGCAGATCCACGCTGGCGGCGCTCGGCGCGTCGTCCGCCGGATCCGGCTCGGGCGGCGGCGGTTCGAAGATCGGGATAGGACGCGGCGCTACCATCCCGGCCGTCATCGCGGCCACGCGATAGCGGAGATGCTCGAAGCGCGAGCGCAGGTCCGGCAGCGTGCCGGTGATGCGATCGGTCGCGGATGCGCGTTCGGTCCGCACGTCGACGCGCACCGTGCGGCCGACCGTCTCGACGTTGATCGCGAGCGTGCCGAGCGACGCGGTGTCGAGCACGAAGCCGATCCGAAAGTTGTCCGCATCCAGGCGCTGCCGGCCGCCGGGAGCGTCGCGATCGATCCGCATCTGCGCCGGGCGACCGCCGTCGTGGAAGAATGCCGGCAGCGCGATCGAGATCGCGTTCGGGTCGGTCGCCGCGTTCGCGAGCGCCGAGAACTGCACGCCGGTGGTGACCGCGAGCACGTCGGCGAGCGCGCGCGAGAGTTGCGGCGACGCGTCGCTCGGCAACGATTGCGCGAGCGCGGCGACCGCGCTCTTCAAGTCGAACGCGGTCGCGGCGACCCGCTCGACCGCGCGCGCGCTCGCGTCGCCGGTGACGGGCGCGAGCGGCGGGGCATCGGCCTTCGGCGTCGCCGGCGCGTCCGCGGCGCGGAATTCGGCCAGGGCTTGGGTGAGCTTCGGTTCGGCGCCGTCGACGACGTGCGAGACGAATGCGGCGATCTGTTCGGGCAGCGCGCGGGTGCTCGTCAAGTCGAACTTGGAGACGAACGCGAGCAGCGTGCGGAGCGGCAGCGCCGCGGCCGGCAGTTCGCGCGGCAGCACAGCTTCGAGCCGGGCGAACGCGCGCGGGATCGACGCGACCGCGTCGCTCGCGACGCGCGCGGCGGCCAGCGTGAACGGCGTCGCCGCCACCCGGATGCGCGCGAGCAGTTTGCCGGCGGCCTCGCCGATGGCCGTTTGAGTGGCGGTCTCCGGCGCCGAGTGCCGCGTCGCTTGCGGCATCTTCACCTGCGGCGTCAGCAACGCGGCGAGCGGAACGCTCGGCTGCGCGCGCACGCCCGGCGCGAACGGCGCCGGCATCGCGACCGGCGGAATGCGGCCCGGCAGGGTGGCCTGCGGCAGGCCTGCGGGCGCGGTCCGGGTGGCCGCCATGCGCGCCTCGATATCCGTGCCGGCTTGCGCCGGTTCGACGATCGCTTCGACGACCGGTTCGGCGCTCGGCGGCGCCTGACGCACCGACGCCGCGACGAACACCTCGCGCGGCGGCGCGGTCGGCGGGCGCGCCTCGGGCGGCGCCTGCGCCGGCGGGAGCGTCGTCAAGGTCGCGACCTGACGCGGTTCGGCCGGCGACGGCTGCTGCGGCACGACCACCTGCGCGAGATCCGGCGGATCGTTCGGATCCGCGACGCCGAGATTACTGACCAGGATCCGGTTGCCGTCGAAGCCGTTGACCTGCAGCACGATCGTCTCGCCCGGATGGATGCCCGGCGGCAATTGCGCGGCCACCGGCTGTCCGAAGATCTGCAAGAGATCGGTGCCGCCCTGCGGTGCGAGCACGATCGCCGGGAGCAGATCGCCGACCTGCAGCTGCGCGACGATCTCGGCGCCGGACGCACCGAGATTGAGGGTCGCATCGGCGATCGCGGTATCCACCGCCCGAACCAGCGCCTGGGCCGAGGCGATCGCGGGATCTATCGAGGACACGGCGCGCTATGCGGTGACGTCGATGAAGTGCTCGCCGTCGCCGGCGAGTCCCAATCCGGGCGCCGCGGCTTCGGGCTGCGCCTCGCGCCGTTCGCGCTGTTCGGGCGTCTCGCGTTCCTGCGGTTCGTCGCCGCGCGGACGCACCAGATTGCCTTCGAGTTTGGCGGCTTCCGCGACCGTCTCTTCGCGTTCGCGGACCTGGGCGGCGAACGCGGCGGCGGAGGCCTGCTGCGCGATCTGCGGGCCGTTCTGGGCTTGGCTCGCGACGGCCGAGTTCTGGGGCGCGGCGAGATACGCGAGCTGGAGGTCTGCTGGGCGGATGGCCATACGAAGCTTCCTTACTTAACCGTCGGCCGGGGGCGGGGGTTTTCTGAGGTACTTCTGCTTGACGTTCGGGTCGCCCTCACGGTAGCCGAGATCGTTGCGCAGTTCGCGCAGCCGCTGGCGCAGATGGATCACGGCCTGCGCGTGGATCTGCGAGACGCGCGACTCCGAGACGCCCAAGGCGGACTTGATCTCCTTGAGGGTCTGGCCTTCGAAGTAGTAGAGCGCGATGACGGTGCGTTCTTGGGGCGGCAGGCCTTCGACCGCATCGACCAGCGCGTTGCGGACCTCCCGCTGTTCGACCTCGCTGGTGACGTCGTGTTCGTCGTCCTTGAGCGTGTCGACCAGCGGGATCTCGTAGCCCTTTTCGTTGGGCAAGAACTCCTCGAGCGAGAGCACCGAGGTGCCGCGCACGCGCTGGAGCAGCTGGTCGAGTTCCTTGGGCGTCAGTCCCATCCGCTCGGCGATCTCGTCCGGGCGCGGGGCGCGTCCGAGTTCGACTTCGAGGGCCTGGTGGGTCCGTTCGAGTTCGCGCGCGCGCTGGCGGACGGCGCGGGGAACCCAGTCGAGCGAGCGCAGCGCGTCGAGGATGGCGCCGTTGATGCGGGTGATCGCGTAGGTCTCGAACTTGACGCCGCGAGCGTCGTCGTACTTCTCGATGGCGTCGATCAGGCCGAGGATGCCGTCGTTGACCAGGTCGTTGATCTCGACGTTGGGCGGCAAGTTCACAGAGATGCGGCCCGCCACGTATTTGACCAGGTGCAGGTACTTGTGGACGATCTCTTCCCGCGAGAGCTCCAGCCCGCCGATGACGTACCGACGCGGGGCCTGGCCCAGTTTCACCTGATCGCTATTCACAGGTTTTCCACAGCGGTCCTACCCCGCCGCCCCTCACGTTTGACGCCCATTATTAAGACTCTGTAAAGGCTGTGTGTGTAAGATCACACAGCGCTCCGGGTATCTCGAGCAGCGGCAGGACGCGGTCGACCAGCCCGGCCCGCTCGGCCGCCCGCGGCATGCCGTAGACCACGCAGCTCCGTTCGTCCTGGCCGATCACGTAGCCGCCCTTGGCCTTGAGTTTGCGGAGGCCGACGACGCCGTCTTGCCCCATCCCGGTCAGGATGACCCCGATCGACTGGGCGCCGTAGCGTTCGGCGACCGCATCGGCCATCACGTCGACGCTGGGCACGTGGAGCGACCGTCCGTCGTCGTCGAGCAGGCGAACGACCGTCTTGCCATGCGAGCGCTCGAGCGCGCTCTGCCGGCCGGACGGGATCACGTACGCGACTCCGGGCTCGAGCGCCATCCCCTCGGCGGCCTCGACCACGCTGATGCGGCTCTGCGCGTCGAGGCGTTCGGAGAGAGGACGCGTGAAGCCGAGCGGCATGTGCTGCACGATCACGATCGGCACCGGGAACGCGGCCGGCAGCGCCGGGATCAGGCGCGAGAGCGCGACCGGGCCGCCGGTCGACGTGCCGATCGCGACGCACTCGTAGTCGATCCCCGGGCGACGCGCGATCCGCAGGCGCGGCGGCGCCTTCGGGCGCGCGATCTCGAGCGACCGCTTGGGCTGCGCGTGGACCGGGCGCTGCGCGAACGTCAGCACCTTGGCGACCAGATCGCGGGCGACGTCGTTGATATTGTCGTACGCCGCGTCCGGCTTGGCGACGAAATCGACCGCGCCAAGCTCGAGCGCGCGGAAGGTCGTCTCGGCGCCCTCTTGGGTGAGCGCGCTGACCATGATGATCGGGATGCGGTGCTGCGACGTGATCTCGCGGACGGCTTCGAGGCCGCCCATGCCGGGCATCTCGACGTCCATCGTGATCACGTCGGGGTGGATCTGGGCGGCCTTCTCGACCGCCTCCTCGCCGCTGCGGGCGGTCGCGGCGACCACGATGTTCGGCTCGTTCTCGAGCATCTTCGCGATCGCGCGCCGCATGAAGGCCGAATCGTCGACCACCAGCACGCGGATGCGGGCGATGCCGGCGTTCACGCCTTCCTCCGGTAGTAGATCGCCTTGGGCGTGACGACCGGTTCGTAGAGATCGGTCACCCGCATGATCGATTCCGCGTGCCCCAGGAACAGATAGCCGCCCGGGCGCTGGGCGCGCGCGAAGTTCTCGGCGACGCGCTTCTGCGTCGGCTTATCGAAATAGATCAAGACGTTGCGGCAGAAGATCGCATCCATCGGTCCGGCTTTTGCGACCGCATCTCCATCGAGCAGGTTCAAGCGAAAGAAGTCGACCATGCGCTTTACGTCGTCGCCGATGAAGAACCCGTTCTCGAACGGTTTGAAGTAGCGTTGGACCATCTCGGGCGGGGTCGCGCGGAACGACAGCTCGCGGTAGAACCCGGTGGCCGCCTTGGCCAACGCCTTGGGCGAGAGGTCGCTGGCCTTGATGGTCACCTGCGAGGCCGAGATGCGCCGGCCGTGCAGCAGCAGCATCGCGAGCGTGAACGGCTCTTCGCCGGTCGAACAGGCCGCCGACCAGACGCGCAGGCGGGTGCCCGACCGCAGCGATTCGTCGACCACCTCGCCGGCCAGCACGTCCAGCTGCGCGCGCTCGCGGAAGAAATAGGTCTCGTTGTTGGAGAGCGCCGAGGCCAGTTCGTCCCACTCCAGTTCGCGCTCGGGCGAGAACTGCAGAAAGCGGGTGTAGGCCGCGAAGTCCGGCAGGCTGCGTTTGATCAACCGCGTCTGAAGCCGGCTCTGCAGCAAGAACTGCTTCGAGTCGTCGTAGTAGATGCCGAACCGTTCGCGGATCATGTCGCGAAGGGTGGCGTACTCGCCGACCTCGATGCCGACCGTCATCAGGCGCCGTACCGGATGCGCGGATTGGCCGCGGCGTAGAGCACGTCGACCAGCGCGTTGACCGCGACGAAGACGATCGCGAAGAGGATGATGCAACCGTTGACCACCGGCATGTCGCGATTGCCGATCGCGTCGAACGCCAGCCGCCCGACGCCGGGCCAGGCGAAGATGTGCTCGGTCAGCACCGCGCCGCCGAGCAGCAGCCCGATCTGCAGGCCGACGACCGTGAGGATCGGGACCAGCGCGTTGCGCAGGGCGTGCCGCACCACGATCGCCCACTCACTTAGGCCCTTGGCGCGCGCGGTCCGCACGTAGTCGCTGCGCAGCACCTCGAGCATGCCGCTGCGGGTGATCTTGGCGACGATCGCGAGCGGGATCGTGCCGAGCGTCAGCGCCGGCAAGACCAGATGCCAGAGCGCGTCGAGCGCGGCCGGTAAGTTCCCGGCGAGCAGCGCGTCGAGCACCAGCAGATGCGTGACCGGATGGACCTGATACTGCAACGAGATGCGCCCGGAGATCGGGAAGAGATTCCAACCCCAGTGCGAGGGCACCACGCTCAAGAGATAGACCAGCATCCAGCCCAGCCAGAAGACCGGGATCGAGACGCCCAGCAGCGCCGCGCTGGTCGCGAGCGCGTCGAGCGCGCTGCGGAACTTCAACGCGGCGATCACGCCGATCGGCACGCCGAAGACGAGCGCCACCAGGATCGCGCCGGCCGTCAGCTCGACGGTGGCCGGGAAGTACTGCCCGAGTTTGGCGACGACCGATTGATTGTCGACGATCGAGCGTCCGAGGTCGCCGTGCGCCACGTTCCACAGGTAGAGCCCGAGCTGCACGTAGACCGGCTTGTCGAGTCCGAGCGACGCGCGCAAGGCAGCCGCCGCCACCGGCGAGGCGTGATCGCCCAAGCGGATCGCGACCGGATCGCCCGGGATCGCCTTCATGAAACAGAACGAGACGACCACGATGGCGATCACCACCGCGACCAGCCGGACGATGCGAACGGCGACGAAACGCGCCATCTAGCGGACGATCATCTAGCGGGCGAAGGCCGCGCGCGTGAAGAGCTGCAGGGCTTGCGCGCCCATCAAGAAGCGTTCGCCCACGGTGCGCTCGTGGTTCTCGTGCAGCAGCGCCTTGGCGAACGCCGGCGAGGCCGAGAGCTGCTCGAACAGGATCGCGAACCGCGACGGTCGCTTCTCCAGGAAGTGCATCAGCTGGACGCGGCGGCGCAGGCGCGCGTGGAACCGCCCCTGCAGTCCGCTCGCATAGCGGGCGGGCGCGGCGCCGGGATCGGCGCGATGCGTCGCGACCGCTTCGGCCGCCAGCCGTCCGCTCATGGCCGCTTCGAAGATGCCTTCGCCGTTGGTCGCGTCGACCAGGCCCGCGGCCGTCCCGCCGAGCATGGTGCCGTCGCCGCTGACGCGCGGACGCGGCCAGCCGCCGTAGAGCAAATGGCCTTCCTGTTTGACGGTGACGTTCGCGCCGGGATAGAGCCGCGCTTGGACGCGATCGGCGAACCGGTTGAGCTCGTCGCGCAGCATCGCGCCGGGCATCTTCCCGCGCACGCCCAAGCCGACCGCCAGGTGATCGCGCTTGGGGAACATCCAGGCCACGATCAGCCGGCCGTCCTGCGCCATATAGTAATGAAGCTCGAGCGTGCGATACGCGATCGGCGCGACCGGCATGTCGGGATAGACGCGGTACTGCAGCGTGGTCAACAGGCCGTCTTTCCATCCGTCGAAGCCGAAGTCGGGATCGTCGTCGAGCTTGGCGGTCGCGCCCTGCGCCAGGAAGACGTTGTTGGCCGAGATCAACCTGCGCTCGCCGCCCTGCAGGTCGGCATATTCGACGATCGTACGATCGCCGTCGCGGCGCAGCCCGCGGAAGAGCATGCCGGTGCGGACGTCGGCGCCTTCGCGCACCGCCAGCCGGCCGATCTCGCCGTCCAGCTCCTCGCGCGTGGTCGTGTGGCCCGGGCCGAACTCGAAATCGTGCTCGCGGCCCTGGACGTCGAAGAGGGCGAAACGGGGCGTGTCGCAATGGACGAGCGCGCGCGGAAGATCGAACTCCTCGCAGAACCCGGGGCGCAACCCGGCCGCGCAGACCCGCTTGGCGCCGACGACCGCGTCCTTCTCGAGCACGACGGTCCGCACGCCGGCGCGCGCCGCCTCACGGGCGGCCGTCCCACCGGCCGGTCCGCATCCCACGACGACGAATTCCGCCTCTTCCACCATTAGGGCATCCTCATTCCTCGCGTCCCTCTCGGCTCATGCAGGGCATACCCGAACTTGTCATCCCGGGCGTCGGGAGCGAAGCGACCGTAGTCGAGGGACCGGAACCAGGCTTTGGCGAGGCGAACCCACCCCGCATGGCAGCACCCCAGCCCCGCAATTACCTCCATCTTCCGCTCGGCGCGCGCCAGCCGGAAGAGGTCAACGTGGTGATCGAGATCGCCGAAGGCTCGAAGAACAAGTACGAGTACGACAAGGAGTACGACATCTTCCGGCTCGACCGGGCGCTGCATTCGTCGGTCTACTATCCGGGCGACTACGGGTTCTGCCCGCAGACCCTCGCGCTCGACGGCGACCCGCTCGACGTCCTGGTGCTGACCATCGTCCCGACCTTCCCCGGCTGCCTGGTCGCCGCGCGCCCGATCGGCCTGCTCGAGATGCGCGACGGCGGCAAGGAAGACGACAAAGTGCTAGCCGTCCCGGTCGGCGAGCCGGCTTTCGACGAGATCCATAACTTCACGCAGATCTTCCCGCACGTGCTCCGCAAGATCCAGCACTTCTTCGAGACGTACAAAGCGCTCGAAGGCAAGCAGACCGAGGTCGGCGACTGGCACGACGCCGCCGCAGCCCGCAAGATCGTCGGCGAGAGCTACGCGCGCTTCCTCGAGACCGATCACTAGGTCGAGGGAGCGGCGTCCCAGCCTCGAACGGCGACGCCATGTTCGGATTCCTCAAGTCCCGGAGGCGTCGGTTCGGAGCCGACGTTCTTTCCCGCCGTCGCGCGCCGAAGATGAGATTACGCGGGCTGGGATTCGCAGTCGAACTGGAACTGAGCGACGCAACCCATAGGTCGCGGATCTTCGTCACCGTGAAGCATGCCGTCCTGAGTCCGTAAGCGTTACGGCTTGCCCCAGTGAAGTCGGAAGGCGCCTTCGTGTCCGGTCAGGGTCGTCTCCGAGCTGCCGAGGACGTTCCAGGCGCTCTTCTCGACGATGCTCAGGTCGCCGGTCTTGGCGCTCGAACAGTCGGCGGTCTGGCGAGGCTCCGCGCGGATCTTGAGCTCCTTCTCGGCGTTGATCGTCCACGTCACGTGCTCGCCCGGCTTGAGGAAGCCGGCGTGCTTGTTCTTCCAGGGGCTGATCGGGCTTGCGATATCGAGCGTCATCCACGCGCACACCTGGGTGGCGTTGTAGATATCGTGCCGCGTGGTGGCCGCCGCGGCGGGCAGCGCGCACAGCGAGGCGAGAGTCACGAGGACGGCGGCGGTCTTCATCGGCCGGTCTGACGGCGGTGGGACGCCCGTACGAAATAGATGGCTAGGCCGATGGGGATGGCGACGGCGATGGCCGTCACCACCAGGATGCCGATGATGATCGGGGCGTCGATGAAAGCCAGCATGGCGAGGGCGTTCGGGACCTGGGCGCCGGTCCCTCGACCTGGTCGCTTCGCTCCCGACGCTCGGGATGACAAGGGCGGCCCCTCGAGACGCGCTTCGCGCTCCTCAGGGTGACAGGCGGGCAGGACCCCCAGGGCTTCCGGCCCAACTTGGCGGGGTTAGCGCCCGCCCGCGCTTTGCGCCGGGCCTTGGGTCTCGTTGCAGCTACGGTAAGGAAACGACAACTACGTGTTAGCACAGAATGCGATCTTGTATGGCCTGATCGGCGGCGCCCTCGCCGTGATCTACGGCATCGTCCTGATTCTCTGGGTTCTCAAGCAGCCGGATGGAAACGACCGGATGCGCGAGATCGCGGCCGCGATCCAAGAAGGCGCGATGGCCTTCCTCAAGCGCCAGTACACCACGGTCGCGATGGTCGCGGTGGTCCTGGCGATCGTCATCTTCTTCGCCCCGCAGCCGCTCGGCTGGGAAGCCGCGGTCGGCTTCCTGATCGGCGCGATCCTCTCGGGCGCGGCCGGCTACATCGGCATGACCGTCTCGGTCCGGGCCAACGTCCGCACGGCCGAAGCGGCCCGCGGCGGCCTCAAGCCGGCGCTCAACGTCGCCTTCCGCGGCGGCGCCGTCACCGGCATGCTGGTGGTCGGCCTCGGACTGCTCGCGGTCTCGGGTTACTACGCCGTCCTGCTCAACATCAACGCCGGCGACGTCGGCAAGTCGCTGGCCGCGATGGTCGGACTCGCGTTCGGTTGCTCGTTGATCTCGGTCTTCGCGCGTCTGGGCGGCGGTATCTATACGAAGGCCGCCGACGTCGGCGCCGATCTGGTCGGCAAGGTCGAAGCCGGCATCCCCGAAGACGATCCGCGCAACCCGGCGGTCATCGCCGATAACGTCGGCGACAACGTCGGCGATTGCGCCGGTATGGCCGCCGACCTGTTCGAGACGTACTGCGTCACGACGGTCGCCGCGATGCTGCTCGGCAACCTGCTGCTCGGCAAGACCATCCCGGGAGCGGTCACGTTCCCGCTGCTGCTCGGCGCCTTCTCGATCGTCGCCTCGATCATCGGCACGGCCCTGGTCGGCCTCGGCAAGATCACCAAGACGTCGATCATGTCCGCCCTCTACATGGGCATGGGCGTGGCCGGCGTGCTCTCGCTGATCGGCTTCTGGTTCGTCGCCCAAGACGTGTTCGGCGGCAATACCGGCGGCGTCAACGCGACCAGCATCTTCTTCTGCGCGCTGGTCGGCATCGCGATCACCGGACTGATCACGTTCATCACCGAGTACTACACCGGCACCCAGTTCGCGCCGGTCAAGAAGATCGCGGCGGCCTCGGTCACCGGACACGCGACCAACATGATCGCGGGCCTGGCGGTCTCGATGCAGGGCACCGCGCTGCCCGCGATCGTCATCGTGCTCGGCATCCTGGTCTCGTACACGCTCTCGGGCGTCTACGGCGTCGGCATCGCCGTCATGGCGATGCTCTCGATGGCCGGCATCGTCGTCGCGATCGACTCGTTCGGTCCGATCACCGATAACGCCGGCGGCATCGCCGAGATGGCCGAGATGCCGGAGGACGTGCGCAACGTCACCGACCCGCTCGACGCGGTCGGCAACACCACCAAAGCCGTCACCAAAGGCTACGCCATCGGTTCGGCGGCGCTCGCCGCGGTCGTGCTGTTCGCGTCGTTCATCCAAGAACTCACCAACCACTGCGTCGATTCGCACGCGCTCTGCGCGACCACGCCGGTCTCGTTCGGCATCGGCGATCCGTACGTGCTCGCCGGTCTCTTCATCGGCGGCCTGCTCCCCTACGTGTTCGCGTCGCTCTCGATGGAAGCGGTCGGACGCGCCGGCGGCCTGGTCGTCGAAGAGGTCCGTCGTCAGTTCCGCGAGATCCCGGGCATCATGGCCGGTACCGCGAAGCCGGACTACGGCACGACGGTCGACATCGTCACCGCCGCGGCCCTCAAAGAGATGATCGTCCCGGCGCTCATCCCCGTGCTCGTGCCGGTGATCGTCGTCCTGCTCACCGTGTGGAACGTCTTCAAGGGCAACACCGGCGCGCAGATGATGGGCGGCATCCTGGTCGGCTCCATCGTCACCGGACTGTTCGTCGCCATCTCGATGACGACGGGCGGCGGCGCGTGGGACAATGCCAAGAAGTACATCGAAGACGGCAACTTCGGCGGCAAGGGTTCGGTCGCGCACGCGGCCGCGGTCACCGGCGACACCGTCGGCGATCCGTACAAAGACACCGCCGGCCCCGCGATCAACCCGATGATCAAGGTGCTCAACATCGTCGCGCTGCTGCTGGTGGGCTTCCTCGTCCACTAGCCGGATCGCACCGCGCGGATCGATGGAGAGCGCTCGCTTCGGCGGGCGCTCTCTTGTTTTACACGAACGAATAGCGGGCAGAATGCGTTGAAGAGGTAGCATGATACAACGACTCTCCGCCATTCTTCTCGCCGGCGTCCTGACGCTCGGCTTCGCGCTGCCGGCGGCGGCGTATACGCAAGAGGAGCAGCAAGAGCTCCAGATCGGTCAGCAAGAGTACGCCCAGCTCCAGCAGCAGGGCAAGATCGTAACGCGGTCGCCCTACTATGCGATCCTCAATCCGATCGCCAAGCGGATCGCGGCGGTCGCGAATCCGAAGTACTTCACGCCGTTCCACTTCATCCTGGTCCAGGACAGCCAGCCCAACGCGTTCGCCGTGCCGGGCGGCAACGTGTACGTCACCACATCGATGATGACGTTCGCGAAGAACCAGGAAGAGCTCGCCAACGTGCTCTGTCACGAGACCTCGCACGACATCCACCACGACGTCATGAACCTGCAGCCCAAGATGCAGACCATCGGCATCATCGGCGGCATCCTGAGCGCGCTCACGCACAACAGCGGCCTGGCCCAGCTCGCGATCAACGTCGGCGCGACCGCCGAGGCCGGCCAGTTCTCTCGCCAGGTCGAGAGTGCGGCCGATCACACCGGCGCCTACACCTGCGCGGCTGCCGGCTACGACCCGTGGGGATCGGTCTGGCTCTTCAAGCGCTTCCTCGCCTCGGGCAACAGCGGGACGTTCGAAGCCCTCTCGGACCACCCGCGCGACGACCATCGCATCAGCGACCTCGAGACGCTCTATCGCAGCGATCCGGCGACGTTCGGCCGCTTCTCGTCCAACGAGGCGAACGCGCACCCGCTCTAGTCCGGTCCGCCCCTTCGGGCTCGTGTCAGAAACTCGGCACGAAGGGGCGGGCACCGTGCGAGGGGTATCTCGCGGGATGCAGATCTCCGCTTCTAAGGCGCTGCGGGTTATCGCCGTTGCCGCCCTTCTCTCCGTTCCGTTCCTGAGCGCGAACGTCCGCGCCGCCGCGACCGCGGTCGTCAGCGGCATCAACGTCGCCAATCTGGACACCACGTGCAAACCGTGCGACGACTTCTACCAGTTCGCCAACGGCGGCTGGAAGACGGCCCACCCGCTGCCGGCGGCCTATCCGTCCTACGGCGCGTTCACCGTGCTCGCGCTCCACAACCGCGACGTGCTCCACAGCATCCTCGACAAGGCCGCGGCCTCGAAGGCCAAGGTCGGGAGCGACGATCAAAAGATCGGGGACTTCTACGCGTCCTGCATGGACGAAGCCGCGATCGAGAAGGCCGGCACCACGCCGATCGCACCGGCCCTCGCGCTGGCGGCGGCGGCGACCGCGGAGAATCTGCCGACCACGCTCGCGCGGTTGCAAGCGGCCGGCTCGGGCGGCTTCTTCGGCTTCGGCGCCGGCGCCGACGCGAAGAATTCGCGCATGAACATCGCCAACGTCGGCGGTGGCGGACTGGGTCTGCCCAACAAGGACTACTACCTCAAGACCGACGCCGCGAGCGTCGCGCTGCGGGCCAAGTATCTCGCGCACATCGCGACGATGTTCGGGCAGCTCGGTGAGATGCCGGCCGCCGCGAGAGACCACGCCGCCATGGTGCTCGCATTCGAGACCGAACTCGCGAAGGCATCGCTCTCCGCAGCGGATCGTCGCGACCCTCAGAAGACCTTCCACCCGATGAACGCCGCGCAATTGCAAGCGCTCACCCCGAACTTCGACTGGGCGACGTACTTCAAGGCGAGCGGCATCGCGAAGCCGACGCACTTCAATGTCAGTGCACCCGACTACATGACGGCGTTCTCCGCGGGTCTCAAGACCTGGACGCCCGCTCAGATCCAGACCTACCTGAAGTGGCGCGTCGTGCACGGCGCGGCGTCGGCGCTCCCCAAAGCGTTCGCCGACGCGAATTGGGACTTCTTCTCGCACACCCTGCAAGGCTCCAAGGCGCAACTTCCGCGCTGGCAGCGTTGCGTCGCCGCGACCGATAACACGCTGGGCGAAGTGCTCGGCAAGGTCTACGTCGGCCAGACGTTCCCGCCGGCCGCGAAGGCGCGCGCGCTCGACATGGTCAAGACCATCAAGGCGACCCTGCGCGACGATCTGTCCGGCCTCGACTGGATGAGCGACGCGACCCGCAAGAAGGCCATCCAGAAGCTGGACGCGTTCAGCCTCAAGATCGGCTACACCGACAAGTGGCAGGACTACACCGACTACCACGTCACCCGCGCCTCGTATCTGGGCAATCTGATCGCCAGCAACCGCTACGAGCGGGCGCGCAATCTGGCCCGGATCGGCAAACCGGTCGACCGCACCGAGTGGGGCCTGACCCCGCCGACCGTCAACGCCTATTACAGCCCGAACGGGAACGAGATCGTGTTCCCGGCCGGCATCCTGCAGCCGCCGTTCTACGACGCGAACGCCGACCCGGCGGTCAACTTCGGCGCCATCGGCGCGGTGATCGGTCACGAGTCGACGCACGGTTTCGACAGCACCGGTCGCCAGTTCGACGCCGTCGGCAACCTGACCGATTGGTGGACCGCCGAAGACTCGGTCAAGTTCAACGCGAAAGCCAAGTGCATCATCGATCAGGAAGACGCGCTGGAAGTCGCGCCCGGCGTGCACGAGCAGGGCAAACTCGTGCAGGGCGAGGCGATCGCCGATCTCGGCGGCCTGACCATCGCCTATAAGGCGTTCGAGAAATGGCAATCGACGCACCCGCGTCAGACGCTCGACGGCTTCACGCCGGAGCAGCGTTTCTTCATCGGCTTCGGTTCGGTCTGGGCGACCAACGACACCGTCCAGTTCCGGACGTTCTTGGCCAACACCAACGAGCATCCGTGGGAACCGCTGCGCGTCAACAATACCCTCGCCAACATGCCGCAGTTCGCGCAGGCCTGGTTCTGCAAGATCGGCGACAAGATGGTGAAGCCCGACGCGAATCGCTGCCAGATTTGGTAGCGCGCAGCGTCTTCATCGTCGTGCCGGCGTACGACGAAGAGGCGAACATCGGGGGCCTGCTCGAGAGCATCGAGCCGGCCCTCGCTCCTTTCCGGATCCCATACCGCATCGTGGTGGTCGACGACGGCAGCACCGACGGCACCGCCGCGGTGCTGGCCGCCAAACGGGCGGTCATGCCGCAGCTAGAGGTGCTCACCCACGCGCCGAATCAGGGGCTCGGCGCCAGCATCCGCGACGGCCTGCTGCGAGCCGCTTCGCAAGCGAAGCCGGACGACGTGGTCGTCTCGATGGATGCCGACGAGACCCACGCACCCGGTCTGATCCCGTCGATGCTCGACCGGATCGACGCGGGCAGCGACGTGGTCGTCGCTTCGCGCTACCGGCCGGGCTCGAAGATCGTCGGCCTCGCAAGGTACCGCGAATGGCTGAGCGTCGGCGCGTCCTGGCTCTTCCGCAGCGCCTTCCCGACGCGCGGTCTGCGCGACTATACGTGCGGCTATCGCGCCTATCGCGCGAGCGCCCTCCAGCAGGCGATCGCGACCTACGGCACCGGTTTCTTCGACCAGCCGGGCTTCCAATGCATGGTCGACATCGTGCTCAAGATGCGCCGCCTCCCGGTCACGTTCTCGGAAGTCCCGTTGGTCCTCCGGTACGACCGCAAGAAGAGCGCGAGCAAGATGCGGGTCCTGCGGACCGTGGCCGCCACCGGCCGGCTCCTGATGCGACGCCGGTTCGAGGCCGGACCGAAGACCTGACCCGCCCGGCGGTTGACAAGTTAGGCATGCCATACTATCGTTATTAGGTATGCCTAACTTCATCCGGGCCGGTCTGCTGGCCGCCCTGGTCCCGCTCGGCGCCGTGCTTCCGGCGCGTGCCATCCCGCTCTTCGCCCACCAATACGGCGTGACGTGCCAGAAGTGCCACAGCCAGGTGCCACGGCTCAACCAGTTCGGCGCGCACTTCGCCGCCAACGGTTACCGGATCTTGGGCGTCACGCCCGGGGCGGCCGTGCCCGTCTCGGTGCGCTTCAACCTCGTCGCCTCGAGCGAGCGGCAGGGCGATGGCCCGGACGGCACCGGCCTCCCCAAGGCGATCGTCGACGAGATCGAACTCCTCACCGCCGGCACGATCGGAAGGCGGGCGAACTATTTCGTCGAGCAGTACGTGGTCGACGGCGGCCGGCGCGGACTGATCCGCGATGCGTGGGTGAACGAGCGCCTCACGCCATGGTCGGGCGTGCCGGCGAACCTGCAGATCGGATCGTTCACGCTGCCGCTCCCGGTCGATCCCGAGACGTTTCGCGATAGCGCAACCCACTACGCGATCTTCGACCAGACCGTCGGCGAGAATCCGTTCGCGTTCTTCGATCCGAAGGTCGGCGCGAAGATGAGTGTCGGAGACGCGTTCCGTGGTACGAGCCTTCAGCTCTTCGCCGGGCCCGGGCACGATCGTCAAAGCGGCCTACAGACCACCGGAACGGATATGATGGGCTACGTCCAGCACGTCGCCGGTCCGTTCGCGCTCTCCGCCTATCGCTATCAAGGCACGCGTCCCGGGGCCGACGCGCTCGACCGGTTCGTCCGGACGGGCTTCGGCCTGGTCTACGCGCAGGCACGGTGGACGAGCGAAACGGTGCTGCAAACGGGCTGGGATTCGAGCTGCGGCGGCTCCGGCTGCGCCTCGAGCGGCGGCTTCGCGCAGGTCCGGTACGCGATCGGCCCGCGGCTATTCGCCGAGGCTCGCTACCAAGGTACCGACGATCCGACGAACGGCTTCACCCGCGACGGCGTCCTGTTGCTGGGTTACCGCCCGACGCACAACGCGCGGATCACCGTCGAAGACGCGCTCGCGCACGCGCCGTTCGCCACCCACACGCTCAACGTCCAATATACGATCGGCTACTAGCATGCGTCCTGTACTCCTGATCGCCGTCCTGCTCTCTTCGATCGCGGCGACGCCGCGCGCGATCGATGCGACCGCCTCGCGCGCCACCTTCAGCGTGCAGCACATCTACGTGGAGCACGTCACCGGAACCGTGCCGGTGGCGAGCGGCATGGTGACGCTGCCCGAAGGATCGGTCGTACCGGTCGCCATCGTCGCGACCTTGGATCCGACGCGCATGCGGACGGGTGATGATGACCGCGACGGCGTGCTCCAGACAGAGGACTGGTTCGACACCAAGCGTTTCCCGGCATGGTCGTTCGCGAGCACCAGGATCGTGCCGGACGGCCCCCGCCGGTTCGGCGTCGACGGCATCCTGACGATCCACGGCGTCGGCGTTCCCGAGCACCTCGACGTCACGGTTGCGGGCGACGCGGCGCATCCGCGCTATCGTGCCGTCGCGCACGTGGACCGTCACGCCTTCAGGATGACCTTGACGCGCCTCGATCCGGTCATCGGTCCCACCGTCGACGTGACCCTCGATATCGCGCTCAAGTGAGCGCGCCGGCGCCCTAGATCTGTCCGGCAGCGTGCTCGAGGGCGCGGTACTTCTGATAGATCTCGTAGTACGAGATGACGACCGTCGAGATGGCGAACACGATCAGGCCGTCGCCCACCAGCGTCGCGGTGATGCCGTGCGGGACGAGCGCGCGGACGGCGGCGCGGACGGCGAACGCGCCCAGCCACAGGGCCAGCACCACCCACGACGCGTCCAGATACATCACGCCCGGCGTCTCGGTCGCGCGTACGCCGGTGTGCTTGCCCCGCAGGAGGCCCAGCGGCGCGCCCAGCGCCAGTCCGGCGACGACGGCAATGCCGACCGTCCAGGCGGGCGCGGGATTCGTCTGTTGCGCGCCCCAGATGGCCAGCGCCGTCATCGCGGTGAACAGGATCGGCGCCACCCACATCCGCGTCAGCGACATCTTCTGCGGGCGCGTGTTGCGATAGATCATCAGGACGGCGATCACGGCGTAGATGGCGACTTGGGTGACGAGTTGACTGTTCACAGGTACCCCGTATGCGGAAAAGGGAAAGACGGCGCCGCGATGAGGCGACGCCGTCTTTTTTCTCCGTCCGGGCGGGTTCGCCCGCTACGCCTACTTCGCGAAGGAGCAGGTGTGGGAGTAGTTGGTGTATTCTTTCTGGATCAGGTAGCTGTGGCCGTTGAGGCTCACGGTGCCGCGGCTCGAGGCGCATTCGTCGCCGATCTCGCCGTAGCGGTTGTTGTACCAAGCGACGTTGTTGTCGGCCACGTACGGATCGGTGATCGCCTCGAAGGTCTCGTGCGAGAGCGTCGACGAGGTCGAGTCGATCAGGTCGCCGTTGGGACCGCCGCTGCCGACGTCGCAGCCGGAGACGGCCTGGTAGGGCTCGACGCTGTAGAGCACCTTGCCGATATCCGAGTAGGTCGCGTCGCCGTGGTAGGCGCAGTACGTCCAGGTCGCCGTGTTCGAGGGCGAGTAGCAGCCGCCGGCCGACGTGCTGCACTGATTGACGCCCTGGGCGAAGAACACGTTGTAGATCGCCGTCGTGCCGCGACCGTGCGAGAGCGCGACCGAGTGGACGATGTTGAAGATATCCGCGTCGTGCAGCGTGCCCGAGGTGTTGTACGAGATCTGGGTGCTGCCGCCGAAGGTGTAGCGCGCGTTCCCCGTCTGGCCGACGTACTGATCGATCAGATGGATCATCGTGCTGTTGGCCAGATTGGTCTGGAACGTCGAGGGCGTACCCCAATAGCTGCCCGGCTGGTTGACGTAGATGTCGTAATACAGCGTCGACGGGACGGTCGGGCCGCCGTAGTTGGTCAGGTCTTTCGCGTAGCGCGTCGCGTCCGGCGCGACCGCGCCCGGTTCGGTCACCGGGTGGAGCAGCGTCAACGGCGGCTGCCCGTCGAGCGGCATCGCGTAGGCGTGCGCGTCGGTGACGAGCTGTGCGACCGAAGCCGCGTTCCCTTGGTCGACCGGGACGACGTTTCCGGAGGCGGGTAGCGCGGTGGTGGTCGGAATGGTGCCTCCACCGCCGCCGCAACCGGCGATGAGGATGCCGAGCACGGCGGACGACGCGATCGCGGTCGCGATCCGAAGGTGACGTTTCATCAAGTGGTGTTCTCCGTAGAAGAAAGCAGAGCAACTCGCGCCGCCGTTCGTATCGCGCGGGCGTCCACCTCTGACGAAAATCCGCTATATGCGTTTCGCCACTAACGAAAGAACGGCGCCGCTTTTCAGCGGCGCCGTCCCTTGCTCTCTCGACGAGGAAGCGAGATTACTTGATCTCGACCTTCGCGCCGGCTTCTTCGAGCTTGGCCTTGATCGAGGCGGCTTCGTCCTTGCTGACGCCTTCCTTGATCGCCTTCGGAGCGCTCTCGACGAACGCTTTGGCTTCGGTCAAACCGAGGCTGGTCACTTCGCGAACGGCCTTGATGACCTTGATCTTCTCCGCGCCCGCATCCGCGAGGACGACGTCGAACTCGGTCTTCTCGGCGGCCGGAGCCGCGGCGGCACCGCCGGCGGCGGCGACGGCGACCGGCGCTGCGGCCGAGACGCCGTACTTGTCTTCGAGCTGGTGGACGAGGTCCGCGAGTTCGAGGACGGTGAGCTTATCGATCGATTCGATCAGTTCTGCAACTGCCATGATACGTTTTGATCTCCCTTAGGATTCTTGAGCGAGTTTTTGCTCGCGGATAGCATTGAGCGCGCGGACGAGACCGCTCTGGTTGCCTTGAAGCACGGTGACGAGACCGCGGATCGGGCTTGAGAGCGAACCGACCAACCGGGCGATGAGTTCGGACTTCGGCGGCAGCGCGGCAAGTGCGTACACCTGCTTCGCGTCCGCGACCTGGCCGTCGATGAAGGCGCCTTTGATGCCGAGCGACTTGACGTCGTCGGCGAACGTCTTGAGCGCCTTCGCCGGAGCGACCGGATCCGAGCCTGCGAACACCACTCCGGTCGAACCGGAGAGGAACTCCTCGAGATGCTTGGTGAGGTCTTCACCCGCGGCGATCTTGAAGAGCGTGTTCTTGACGACGGCGTACGTGCTGCCGTCCTTGCGCAGCTCGCCGCGGAGTTTCGTGATCTCCGCAACGGTCAGTCCCTGGAAGTTGGTCAGGAAGAGGTTCTGCGAACCGGCGATCCGGTCGCGCAACTCTTGTACCGCGGCTTCTTTTTTTGCGGTTGGCATATATAGAGAGCCCCTGTAAAACAGAAAAGCGCTCCTCCAGCCGTAAGAGGGCGCTTCGTTTCGGGGCGGCGCTCGCGCGCAGACCGGTCACGTATCACGTCCTCGGTAGGTCCGGACGGGTCCGGATTAACGCCCCTGCGGGCGGCCTACGGTCTTTGGAGCCAGGCGGAGCATAGCACGTGGGCCGGGGGGCGCGCAACCGCATCGGGCGGGAATGAAGCGACCGCCGTCCGCTTGAACGACCGTCGCCATATGCCCAAGCGACATCTCGACGACCTTCTGGCCGGAAACGACCGGTTCGCGGCCGGAACGCCGACCGCCCAACAAGCGACCGCCGCGGGGGCCGAAATGGCCCTCGGCCAGGCGCCCTACGCCACCATCCTGAGCTGCTCGGACTCCCGGGTGCCGGTCGAGACGATTTTCGACCACGGCCCGGGGGACATCTTCGTGGTCCGGGTGGCGGGCAATTTCGTGAACGACGACGGCCTGGCGTCCATCGAGTTCGCCGTCTCGAAGCTCGGGTCCAACCTCGTGATGATCCTCGGCCACTCGGGCTGCGGCGCGGCCGAAGCCGCCATCGCCTCGCTCTCCGGCACGACCTTTCCCGGCCATATCGGCCGGCTGGCCACCGCCGTCGCGCCGGCCGCGATCGCGGCCAAGGCCCAAGCAGGCGATTGGTATGCCAACACGATAGCTGAGAATGTCCGTGCCAACGTCGCCGCTCTGACCGCTCGCTCCGCCATCCTGGCCGAAGCGGCGGCCTCCGGAGCGATCCTCATCTGCGGCGCGGTCTACGACATCCACACCGGGACGGTCCAGCTGCTCTCGTAACCACGAAAGGACATACCGTGAGCGATACGCCGAACACCATCTCCCGCAGAACTCTCCTGACCGCAGGCGCCGGTCTCGCCGCGATGGCTCTCGACGCCGGTCCGCTGCGTCTCTCCGCCTTGGCCGCAAGCGGCGGCGGCAACGCCCACCTGGCCGCCTTGATGGCCGGCAACGCGCGCTTCGTGGCCGGCGCCCCGCGCTGCGTGCCCGCGACCGCCCGCCGGACCGAACTGGCCAACGGTCAGGCGCCGTTCGCCGCGGTGCTCGGATGTTCGGATTCGCGCGTTCCGGTCGAGACGATCTTCGACCACGATCCGGGCGACGTGTTCGTCGTCCGCGTCGCCGGCAATTTCGTCACCGACACCGGCCTCGGCTCGCTCGAATATGCGGTCGCGGTGCTCAAGGCGGAACTCATCATGGTCCTCGGTCATTCGTCGTGCGGCGCCGTCAAAGCGGCGACGCAAGCCGTCAAGGGCGAGACGTTCCCGGGGCACATCCAGGGGCTCGCGACGGCGATCGAACCGGCGGCCAAGGCGACCAAAGGTCAAGCCGGCGATTGGGTCGCCAATGCGACCGCGGAGAACGTGCGGATGAACGCGCGCGCGCTCCTCGCACAGTCGACGATCCTCTCGCAAGCCCACGCGGCCGGCACGATCTCGATCGTCGGTGCGGTCTACGACCTGCACACCGGTAAGGTGAATCTGCTCTCCTGATCGTCCGCGGCCGCCGCTGCTACCCGACGGTTACGACGAAGTGCGCGACCTCGACGCGGTCGCGGCCGCGGAACTCGAACCACAGTTCGTAGAGCCCCGGCTCTCGGATCGAGGGGTGCAGCATGAGGCGCGAACCGGTGTGGCCGCCGGCCGCCATCGCCATGCCGGGCATCGTCGCGCCCGCGTCCATCGGGTGCACGTGGGCGTACGAATAATCGCTCGCGTTCACGAAGACTGCGTGCCCGGCCGCACCGAGGTACGGCTTCAGATCCGTCGCCGGGCGTCCGTTCTTCAGAATGGTCACGCCGACGGTCGCGCCGGTGCCGGTCCGGATGCGCGTCGCGCTCAACCGCACCGTGTAGGGACCGGCCTGCGCGACCGGGCCGGATGGGACGACGCGCACGAACGCCGCATTGGCGCCGACGTCGAACCGGAAGACCTGCTGGCCGATACCCACCGGTTCGCTGTCGGCATAGACCCGGTACGGGCCGAGCGGCATCGCCGCATCCACAACGAAGTGGCCGTTCGGCATCAGGCGCGGATGCAGGTGCGCGAACGACGAGAAATCGTCGGCGACCACGATCACGTGCATCAGCCGGGTCATGTCGAGCGCGTAGCGGCGGACGACGGCCGGGCCGCGCCGTTGGACGAAATCGAGGCGGGTCAGGCCGCCGGGCGCGGGCGAGATCGCGAGCGTCGAAGCCACCGACGGCGCCCCGGTCTGGAGCGCGTACGACCCGGAGAACGTGCCGGTCAGCACGGCGAGCGCGAGGACGAACGATTGCTGCATAGCTCTTTCTTATCCCCAGGCGGCGCGCCCGGCTAGCACAGGAGTAGCACGTCGCGGAGCCAACGTCCCCCTCATGGGTGATTCCACGAGGGCAGCGTTCCTCACGACCGCAGGCGCTGCCGCGCTAGCGGCGTCGATCCCGTTGCCCGGGCGAAGCGCCGACATCGCCAGGCGGATCCAGGCGATCCTCGACGCCGCAGTGGCCGATGCCCACGCCCAGGGCCGCACCGCCGCGGCCTACGTGGCCGGCGCCTTCGATCCGTCGCTCGGCAGCGGCCGGATCTTCGTCTCCGGCGCGCCGCTCGCCGCCCGCGACCACCAGCGCACCATCCCGCTCGATCGCGACACGCCGTTCCTGATCGGCTCGATCACCAAGGTGTTCACCTCGCGCATCTTCGCCATGCGCCGCGGCGGATACGGCGGCACGCTCGGCGATACGTTGCGCGTCGGTCTGCCCGCGCGCCTGGCCGCGCTGCGCGTGCTCGACATCGCCCATTACGCGTCCGGTTTCCCGAGCGATAATAGCCCGCCCATCTGGACGAACGGCACGATCGACGGCCAGACGTTGCCGCTGCTCGTGAGTTCGCTGCTCAAGCACGCCGATCTGCCGCAGTGCGACCCGGGCGCGCAGTACTCGTACTCGAACCTGTCGTGGGGGCTGCTCGGTCTCGCTTCGCTGGATATCGACAGCGTCGAGCGTCCGGCCGCCGACGAGTGGATCGAGGCCGTTCGCGCGCTCGGCCGCGCGCTCGGCTTGCCCGCGACGACGCCCTGGACCGCCGCGACCGCGGACGGATTGCCCGCCGGTTACAACGGCAACACGCTGCTGGCCGAAGGCTTCAGCTACGGCGCGCGCAATTGGTCGACCCTCGGCGGTGGCGGCGACCTCGCAAGCACCGGAACGGATATGCTCGCGTGGCTCGGTTACAACATGGGCCGCACCGGTCGCGATGCGGCACTGCTGCGCGAGCAGCAGACGGCGACCCGGACGTTCAAGATCCAAGCCCCACCCGTCGGCGATATCGGCCCTTGCGTCACGCGCGCGATGCCGCCGCTCACCACGAGCCTGGGGTGGTTCCACGCGGCGCCGCACTGGAATCGTCGGATAGAACTGCTTTGGAAGAACGGCGGCGTGCAAGGGTTCACGTCGTGGATGGGATTCCGCGCATGGGCGGGCGGGACGTCGCCGTCGCGCACCGGCGTCTTCGTGCTCGCCAACGACAAGAGCGCCGGCGCGCTCGGGATGCGAATCGCGCGCGACCTGCTCGGCATGGCTCGATAGGCCGCCTTCCCAGGATAAGAAAAGCCCGCCGGTCTCCCGGCGGGCTTCTTCGTTCTCGGACGAACGCGCTTAGGCGGTCGTCTTGAGCTTGTTCGGGTCGATCTTGACGCCCGGACCCATCGTCGAGGTCAGCGTCACCGAGCGGACGTAGGTGCCCTTGGCGGCCGACGGTTTCGCGCGCACGATCGCGTCGATCAGCACGGCCACGTTCTCGGCCAGCTGGTTCTCCGCGAACGACGCCTTGCCGACGATCGTGTGGACGATCCCGGTCTTGTCGAGACGGTACTCGACCTTACCGGCCTTGATGTCTTTGATCGCCGAGCCGATGTTCGCCGAGACGGTGCCGGCCTTCGGGTTCGGCATCTTCTGCGCGAGCACGCGTCCGAGATCCTTACCGACGGCGGCCATCATGTCCGGAGTCGCGACCGCGACGTCGAAGTCGGTGAATCCGGCTTTGACCTTCTCGATCAGATCCGCTTCCCCGACCAGGTCGGCACCGGCGGCTTCGGCTTCCTTCGCCTTGTCGCCCTTGGCGAACGCGATCACGCGGACGGTCTTACCCGTGCCGTGCGGGAGCAGGACCGTGCCGCGCACGTTCTGATCGCTCTTCTTGGGGTCGACGCCGAGGCGGATGTGCGCTTCGACGGTCTCGTCGAACTTCGCGTTGGCGTTCTTCTTGACGAGCGCGATCGCTTCGGCCTGTTCGAACAGCTGCTTGGCGTCGAAGCCTTCGGCGACTTTGCGGAAACGTTTACCGTGTGCGTGCGGCATTATTCGACCTCCACGCCCATCGAGCGAGCGGTACCGGCGATGATCAGCTTGGCGGCGTTCAGATCGTTCGCGTTGATGTCGGGCATCTTCACGTTGGCGATATCTTCGAGCTGCTTCTGGGTCAGCTTGCCGACCTTGTTGCGGTTCGGTTCCTTGGATCCGGATTCGATCTTGAGCGCCTGCTTGATCAGGAACGACGCCGGCGGCGTCTTCGTGATGAACGTGAACGTGCGGTCTTCGAAGACGGTGATCTCGACCGGGATGATCATGCCCGCCTGCGAGCTGGTACGTTCGTTGTACTGCTTGCAGAAGTCCATGATGTTCAGCGAGTAGGGTCCGAGCGCCGGACCGATCGGCGGAGCCGGCGTCGCTTTGCCGGCCGCGATCTGCAGGCCGATCTTGCCTACGACTTTTTTAGCCATGATGTTGTTCTCCGTAGCGATGCATCGCTGGCGATGCGTCTCCCCCTCAGCAATCTCGCCGCCCGGGGTAGTGCGGTGAGAATCTTATACTAGCGGTTGAACAGGCGCTGCGGCCTGGCCTCCGCGCCCCCCACTTCGTGGGGCCCCCGATACCATGGCGCGCTCGCGCGCTCGGTATGCTGGAGACCCCCCTGGGGCGCGCCTAACGATCCTGGTCGGCGGCGCGTACCCTGTGCGGGACTTTTCTTTTTCTTTGCCGTTCTTCTTTACACTTTTTCCACTTGGAAGAACTCGAGTTCGACCGGGGTCTCGCGTCCGAAGATCGAGATGAGAGCGCGAAGCTTCTCCTTCTCGGCTTGGATCTCGTCGACGATACCGGTGAAGTCGAAGAACGGGCCCGAGGTGACCTTGACGCGGTCGCCCTTGGCGAAGTCGATCTTGAGCTTGGGAGCCTCGATGCCCATCTGCTTGAGGATCGTCTTGACTTCTTTCTCTTGCAGCGGGACCGGCTTCTCGCCCGGGCCGGGGCTGCCGACGAAGCCGGTGACGCCCTGCGTGTTGCGCACGACGTACCACGACTGGTCGTCCATCGTCATCTCGACGAGCACGTAACCCGGGAACACTTTTTTGGGCGTGGTCTTGCGCTTGCCGTCCTTGAACTCGACTTCGTCTTCCATCGGGACGAGCACGCGGAAGATCTTGTCCTGCATGTTCATCGAGTGGATGCGGCGCTCGAGGTTGGCCTTGACCTTGTTCTCGTAGCCCGAGTAGGTGTGGACGACGAACCAGTCGCGGCCGGCTTCCTTCGTCTCGCTCGGGGTGGCGGGCTCGGCTTTGATCGGGTCCGGCTCGGCCTCGTAGCCGAACGGCACGCCCGAAGGCGAGGCGGCCGGAGCGGACGGCATGGTATCGGGTTCGGGCGCCCACGCCGGCATGTATTCCGGATTGAAGGGCTTCTCGAAGTCGGATTCGGTCACGTCGTTATCGCTATCGGGCAACAGGGTGGATGGCGTTGAAGATCCAGCCGAAGAGCTGGTCCGCCCCGAACGTGAACAGGCCGATGGCGACGACCAGAATGATCGTCAGCAGCGTCGCGGACATCCACTCTTCGCGAGTGGGCCACGTCACGCGCTTGAGCTCGGTGACGACGCCCTTGACGAAGTCGTTCGCACTCGCACCCGCCTGCTGGCGTTGCGCTGCCGTGACTCCGCGGCTCACCGCGCTCTTGTTTTGGTCGTTCACCAGGTCGTCTCCCAGAGATGAGATTTGGCAGGGCGGACAGGACTCGAACCTGCAACCGACGGTTTTGGAGACCGCAACTCTACCAATTGAGCTACCGCCCTATAAAGGCCGCCGCTCGTACGCGGCGGGCCGATCCGGTCTACTTCGTTTCGCGGTGGGGCTTGTGGCAACGGCAGAAACGGCAGTACTTGCTCAGTTCGAGCCGGTCCGTCGTCTTCTGCTTGTTCTTCTGCGAATTGTAGTTGCGTCGCTTGCATTCGTTGCAAGCCAAGACGACCATCACGCGATTTTCTTTTTTAGCCACTTCTGCCTACTACCAAACAACATGAAATGAACGGACCAGCGGGTCCGTTCGGCGACCCATAGTACCACAGGCCGCGGTGGGGGTGCAACTACCGCGATACTAGCCGGATCGAGCCCGAAAGCGCCGGCTCCGAAGCCGTGTCGAGCACGGTCGCCAGATACTTGCCCGGGGCAACATACCACGCATTGTAGGCGGGTGACCAGACCGCAAAGTCGCGGGCGACGAGCGGAAGGCGGACCCGGCGCGACCGGCCGGGGGCGAGCGTGACCCGCGCGAAGCCGGCCAGGAGGGCGGGGCCGCCACCCGGGGGCACCAGCATCAGCCGGGCGACCGCCGTACCGGCCCGCACCCCGGCGTTGCCGACCAGGAACGAAACCGTCACCGGGGCCTCGCTGCCGTGGCCGTAGTCGACCCGCAGGCCCGAGTAGGCGAAGACGGCGTAGGTCGTGCCGGCACCGAGCGGATAGCCGTCGGCAGCGCTCGGCAGCCGCCCGGCCGGGGCGGCCAGGCCGGCGAGCACATTGGCGAGGCCCTGGGCCGTGCCCGCGACCGGCTCCCAGGCGATCAGCAGCGCCGGCGCTTGGAGGCTCCAGTCCATCGCGACCGGCCCGCGCTCGAGCACCACGGCGGTCCGCGGGTTGGCTACGGCCACGGCGTGGACCAGATCCGCCTCGCCGTCGTTCGGCGCGCCGAGGATCACGACGCAAGCCGTCGCCCGGCCGGCCGCCTTGGCGGCGAGCACCGGATCGGCCGGCGCGGTCGCGATCGCGGTATGGGGCAAGACCGTCGCCAGCGCGGCCAGGGTGGCGTCATCTGCGCCGACCACCAGCAGCGACCGCACCGTCGCCGGATCCATCGGCAGCACGAAGCCATCGTTCTTCAGAAGCACCGCCCCGCTCTGGACCAGCCGGCGCGAGAGCGTCGCGGCGGCCGCGGGTGAGCCTGGAAGCGGCGGCCGGCCGAGCAGGCCCGACTTGCGCGCCGCCCAGCGGACCCGCTCGATGGTGGTGAAGTCCGTCCACGACGAGCCGGTGACGAAGCCTCGGAAAGCGACCTGCCGGCCGAGGGTGGCTGCCAGCACGTGCGGGTCGCGGCAGAGGGCGGCCACCCAGGTCGCGGCCGGGAGCGTGCAGCCGACGGCCCCGGCGCCGCCGCGGATGGCGGCCTCGAGCGGGGGCTGGTCGAGGGCGTGGATGGCGCTCGGGTCGGTTCCCACCTCGGCCGACGGAATCGCGACGGCGAGCGCGCGTCCGCGAACGATGCCTGCGACGACCGGCTCGACCGCGAGCGCTTCGAACGCCGGGTCGGTCGAAAACGTCCCGAGCCGCAGCCCGACCGCGTTCGCCCCGGAGGCCCGCGCACCGGATGCGAGACCGCCGCCGTAGGCGCGCCAGGCCGCCGGGTCCCAGGCCGCCGCGACTTGCGCCGGTGAGGCCAGCGTCGGATCGGGTGTCGCCAAGCGGAGCGCCGGGACACCGCCGTAAGCCGGTGCCGAGCCCGTGCGAGCGAGCGCCTGGGCACCGCGAGCGAGGTCGCTCGCGTTGGCCGGGACGAATGCGAGCGTGAAAGCGATCGCGAGCGATCGGGCGAGCCATCGCGACAAGAGCACGGTCTCCTGGAGAACGGAATGGTGGTGCGCCCGGGCGGAATTGAACCACCAACCTTGGGCTTAGGAGTCCCCTGCTCTATCCAATTGAGCTACGGGCGCGCACTGGCCCACGAATTTACGCGACGCGCGCGGCGGCGCCTCTGCGCCAGGCGAGGAACCGCTCGACGTAGCCCGGATCGAACTGCGTGCCGGAGCATCGTTCGATCTCCGCGAGCGCGTCGGCCTCGGGGATGCCGCGATGGTACGGGCGGTCGACCACCATCGCCGAGAACGCGTCCAGGATCGCGATCGCGCGGGCCAGCGGACGGATCTGCTCGCCGCGCAGACCGTTCGGATAGCCGGCCCCGTCCCAGCGTTCGTGGTGCTGTCCGACGATCTCCGCGACGTCGGCGAACGCTTCGTACGGCGCCAGGATGGTATGCCCGAAGGTCGCGTGCTCTTGCATCGAGCGGTACTCGTCGGCCGTCAGCGCACCCGGCTTGATCAGGATCTTATCCGGGATCAGGAGCTTGCCGACGTCGTGCAGCAGGCTGGCCTGGAGCAGCCAGCCCAATTGCGCCGCGTCGAGATCGAGATTGTACTCCGACCAGTGCTTGGCCATCGCGTTGACGTGGAACAGATGCACGCGCGTGAAGGGGTCGCGGTCGAGCAGACTGCCGACCACCGTCTCGATGCCTTCGAAGGCGCCGTGCAGGTGATACGAGTCGATGTCGTCCTCGCCGATCGGCATGCCGCCGAGCTTGCGCGAGAGGCGCGTCCGATGCACGCACAGCGCGATCGCGTCGCCGCGGCCGGCCGTTTCGAGCGGGACGAATGCGTAGCCGCACGCGATCGAGATCGGGACCTCGGTCGCGCCGCCGGCGTAGGAAAGGGCTCGCAACCGCTCCATCGCGCTCGCGACGATGTCGAACGCGAGTTCGCGCGAACGGCCCTCGATGAGCGCCAGGAAGACGTCTCCGCCGAAACGCCCGATCGTCAGCTCGCCGTCCTGCAGACCTTCGAGCGTGCTCGCGACGCGTTTGAGCACCGCGTCGCCCTCGGCGTAGCCGTAGGTGTCGTTGAACGAACCGAAGTTGGTGAGGTTGAACATCGCGACCCCGACCGGCCGGGTCGAGGTCGCGCGCGCGATCGCACCGTCCAGCGCGCGCAGCAAGCGCGAATGATTGGCCAGGCCGGTGAGCGTGTCGTAATCGGCCGAGCGCGTGAGGGTCGCGAGCAGACGGTTGTTCTCGATCGCCACGCCGAGGAAATGCCCGATGGCGGCGACCAGCTCCACGCCCTCCGCGTCGTAGGCGCCGGCCCGTTTGGATTGCACCGAGAACGCGCCGACCGCGCGCCCGCCGACCCGCAACGGCACGAAGATCGCCGAGACCGAATCGTTGGATTGCGGACGGTCGATGTAGATCGGCGACGCGCCGTCGGGCGCCCACTCGTGCGGGTCGTTGCCCCAGATCACCTCGCCGGTCTCGATCGCTCGGCGCGCGCGCGACTTCTCCGTGAGCGGGAGGTGCGCGTCGCGGGTGTTCGTGCCGTGGTCGTGGATGAACTCGATCGTCGGCGTGCCGGCCGCGTCGGTCAAGGCCACGAACACGACCGAGGCGTCGACGTGGGAGGCCAGCAGGCCGGTCAGCCGCTCGAACAAATCGTACAGCGAGATGTCCGCGGCGAGCAGGCTCGCGGCTTGCCGGATGAGCGACGAGTCGCGCAGTTCGCGTGACGACTCAAGCATGAGGAGCGCGTTCGCGCCCGGGGGTCGCCGGCCCCTTGTGGTAAGGTTGACGAATGGTCGATTATCCGTTGCTTTACAACCAAGCCGCCGGGCTGCTCTCGGGCGAGCCCGACCCGCTGGCCAACGTCGCGAACTTCGCGGCCTTCGTGTTCGCGGAACTGCCCGAGATCAATTGGGCCGGGTTCTACTTCGCGCGGCCTGACGGCGACCTGGTCCTCGGCCCGTTCGCGGGCCGCCCGGCCTGCACGCGGCTCTCGCAGGGGCGGGGCGTCTGCGGCGCGGCCGCGACCTCGATGACCACGGTGGTCGTCGACGACGTCGATGCGTTCGCCGATCACATCGCCTGCGATTCCGCCTCGCGCTCCGAGATCGTCGTGCCCGTCCTCTCCGGCGGCCGCACCGTCGCCGTCTTCGATATCGACGCGCCGGTCCTGGCGCGTTTCGGGCCGGCCGACCGGGCGGGCATCGAAGCCCTGGTCGCGATCGTCGCGCCGTGCGCGGTCCGGTTGGCCGAAACCCTCGCCGGCCGCACCGCGAACCGCTAGATCACGTTCATCGCCTTGGCCTCGACCAACTTCTGGAGGGTGAGGTGGGCGAAGCCGTGGGCCTGGACCTTGCGGACGTAGGCCGCGTCGATCGAGAGCGCCCGTAGCTCGACGAGCTGACGGACGCCGAGGTTCGGATAGCCGACTTGGGACATCTCGCGCACGTAGTCCGGCGTCACGTTGAGCGCCCGCGCCTCGATCGTCTCGCGCGCTGCGCCGAACGGAACCCCAGCCGCCTTCATGGCCGCCACGTATTCGGGGGTGACGTCGAGGGCGCGCATCCCGATCAAGTCCTTGAACGGCACCCGGGTGAAGCCGGCGCCGGCCAGGCCGTCGACGTAGGCGACCGTGACGTCGAGCATGGCGCCCGCCAGCTGTTCGCGATCGCTGCCGACCGCCGAGCCGCGCTGCGCCATCGCGCTTGCGTACGCCGGACGCGGCGTGAAGACGAACGTGCCCGCGCCCCAGCCGGCGCCGAGCGTGCCCCGGCAGACGATGTCGCCGGCGTCGTGGGCCAGGGTGAAGGCGACCGGCCCGTTCGGTCCGTCGAACTGGGCGCGCGTGAGACCGAGCGATGCGAGCGTGACGGAGTGGCCGTCCTCGCTATCGTGCTTCCCGTTCGCGCTGACCGAGCGCAGGTCGAACTGCACGGTGCCGGCGTCGTTGCTCGAGATCTTCCAGGTCCCGGTGATCGTGCCGGCGACGGCGGCGTGGGTGAGGGCGATGGCGAGCGTCGCGCATGCGGCGAGGATCGCGATGGAACGTTTCATAGGATGCCACTCGCTTTCAGGTTCTCGAGTTGTTTGACGGTGAGATTTTTGAAGCCGTGCGCGGCGGCCCGACGGATGAAGTCCGGGTCGACGCCGAGCGCTTTGAGTTCTTCGAGGTCGCGCATCGCGAGGTTCGGATAGCCGGCGGACGCCATCGCGTGCGCGTACTCGGGGGTGATGCCGATGGCTTTGTACTCGCTGATGTCGGTGATCGACATACCGGCCGATCCGAAGTACTGCCGAAGGCCTCGGATGTAGTCGGCGGTGACGCCCAGCGAACGCGCCTCCTCCATCTGTTTCATGGTGAGGTTCGGGAAGCCGGCCGCTGCCAGGCTCTTCGCGTAGTCGCCGGTGATCCCGAGCGCGCGATATTCGCCGACCTGGGCGAGCGTCATGGACGTCCCGAAGTACGCGCGCAGATCGCGTACGTAGTCGGCGGTGACGCCGAGCGACCTCGCCTCGGAGAGTTCGCGCACGCTCGGATGGTTGAATCCGACGCTCGCGAGACTGCGGATGTAGTCGGCGGTAACCCCGAGCGACTTCAGCTCGACCAGCTCGTCGAGCGAGAGACCGGTATAGCCGGCGCTCGCGAGTTCGTCGACGTACCCGGCGCGGGCGACGCTGTCGGCGACGATGATCGAGTTCGACGCATGCATGTCGACGTGCGTGTGCACGTGCGTCGCGACGTGCGTTTCGGCGGCGCTCATGCCGGAAGGGATCACGCTGGGCGACTCGGCTTTGACCGGCGCGACCTTGGGGACCGCCGCCTGGACCGGAGCGACCGGCCGTACTCCCGGCGCCTTCGCCGTGGCGGTCTTCGCCGGTGCGGTCTTCGTCGCGGCGGTGACGCGGTGCGCCGGGGCGACCGGCGCCGGCGCGATCGCTGCGACCAGCGGATAGGCGATGGACGGCGCGACGTAGGCGGCCCCGATGCACAGCGCGAGCAGCGCGAGCGCCGCCGATCCGACCGGTCCGTACGAGAGCCGGATGCGCACGTCGCGGTGGACGGCGAGCAGCCGTTCGATCCGGATCGACATGCTCTTGCGCGTGACGAAGGCGCCCGGCGCGGCCATCGCCTGATACGGCCACATCGTCACCTCGGCGACCTTCGCCAAGCACGACGCGTACGGCAGCGGTTCGTTGGTCTGCGCCAGTACCCAATCGTCGCACGCGACCTCGCGCTCGAGATCGAGTTGGCGCACGATCCACTGCACGCCCGGATTGAAGAACAGCAGCGCCTGCGCGAGCCGTTCGATCGCATTGAACCAGTCATCCGCGCGGCGCAGGTGGGCGAGTTCGTGGAGCAGGATCCGATCGACGTCCTGCGGCGCGAGTTCTTCGACCAGTTGCTCCGGCACCAGGATCATGGCGTCGAAGAGCCCGACGGCGATCGGGATGACGATCTCGGATGACCGGCAGAGACGGACGTCGCGCGAGCCCTTGGCCGCGCCGGTCCAGCGATCCAGACGCTGGCGATACTCGACCGGCAGCGGCAACGCATCGCGCTTGAGGCGTTCGAGGTGCACGAGGCTGACGATCAGCCGCGCGAGGACGACCAGCGCGCCGGCGAGCCAGATGCCGACCAGCGCCAGCACCAGCAGGCGCGGCAACACGAAGCGCGCGCGTTCGAACGCCGGCAGTCCGCCCGGCGCCGCCGCGCGGACCGGCGGGAGCGGCTTGGCTGCCGCGCCGGTCGTCGCGATGCGAACGCGCGGGCCGGACCCGAGCGCCGAACGCGTCGCCTGCGCGACAACGGCGGCGGGCGATGCGCCCGTCGCTTCGAAGGTCAGCGCGACGGTCACGACCGGCAAGAGCAGGCTCGCGAGCAACGCGGACGCGAGCACCGCGTGACGGGTGGTGGCGTTCATGCTCCGCACCGATCGGAGCACCAGCCAGGCGACGCCGGCCAGCAAGGCCGCCTGCCACAGCCCGGTGACGAGCACGGCGAACGCGAAGCGCGCCACGCTTTCGAGCGATTCCATCACTTCTGTCCCTCTTCGTAACGCGCGATCAGGTCTTTGATCGCCGCGAGTTCTTCGTGCGTCGGTTGTTCTTGGGCCATCAGGCGGACGGCCAGCGCGGTCTTGCTGTTCTCGAAGAACGCCGAGACCAGGTCGCCGATCGCCGAGGTGGCGGCGTCGTCGTGTTCGATCGCCGGGTAGTAGATGTGCGCCCGGCCGTCGGCTTCGCGCGCGACCACGTGCTTCTGTTCGAGGATCCGCAACATGGTCAGCACCGTCGTATAGGCCAGCGGTGGCGGAGGCAACGCGGCGACCACCTCCGAGACGGTCGCGCGGCGGAGTTGCCAGAGCACCGTCATGATCCGGAGTTCGGCCTTGGTCAGCGGCTTGGGCTTCTTACGCGGCATAGCGCTCCTCGACTACTAAAGTGTTAGTAGTAGAATACACCGGCGCGCCCCGCCTGTCAACTAAGGTCTTAGTAGTTCGTTACTCGGCGAACACGCGCAGGGCGCCGGCCCGGACGCGTAGGTCGACCGGCGTCTTCGATGCGATATCGCCGTCCAGGGCGACGTCGAGCGGTCGCGAGGTTCGCACGGTGCAGGCCGGCGTCGCGCGTTCGGTGACGTTCCAGTCGTCCGGGAGCCGGCGGACCAGGGCGGAGCCGAGGATCGAGAACGCCTCCCACCACGAGCGCGCCCGGGCGACGACCAGATGCAGAGCGCCGTCCTCGAGCTGGTCGTAGGCGACCGGGAATCCGCCGGTGTACCGCCCGGATCCGGCCAACACGGCGATGCAGTTGGCCACCTCGAGGGTTCCGCGCTCGTCCTCGATCGTGACCGAGAACGACCGGCCGCGGCGGAGGATCTTCGGGATGACGGCCGCGGCCGCGAACATCCCGAGCCGCTTCTTCAGTTCGGACGTCAGGCCGCGCGCCGCCGCGGCCGGCAGCCCGACCGCGATGGTGTTGAGGAAAAGCCGGCCGTTGGCTTCGCCGACGTCGACGCATCGCACCGAGCCGGCCGCGAATGCGGCGAGCGCGGCGTCGACGTCGTCGATCCCGATGCTGCGCGAGAAGTCGTTGGCGGTGCCGAGCGGCAGAACCCCGAGCGGCAGGCCCGATTCGAGCAACGGCGCGAGGATCGCCGAGACCGAACCGTCGCCGCCGCCCACGACGATCGCGTCGGTCCCGGAGGCGCGGCCTTCGACGGCCGCGACCGCTTCGGCCGGGTCGTGCGGATGGACGATCGTCCCGTCCGGGAAGAGCGCGAGCAGTCGCGGCTCGAGATCGGCCGTGGCGGCGGCTCCCCCGGCCTTCGGGTTGAGGATGATGAGGGGACGCGCGGGCGCGCCCGGCTCGATGGCGGTCTTGTGCATGACTCCTTCCCTTCTTCCCGAACGTACGGGAATGGACCGCTCGCAACCAAACTGGCCGAATGGCTTCGGCTTATTGTTCATCCACCTCGGCGCGCTACTGGTCTTCGTCCCGGCCTTCTTCAGCTGGTCGGGAATCCTGGTAGCCGGCATCCTCGCGTTCATCACGGGCGCGTGGGGCGTTACGCTCAACTACCATCGCACGCTCAGTCATCGCAGCCTGCGCATGGTCAAACCGCTCGAGTACCTGACGGCGCTCTTCGCGACGCTCTCGTTCCAAGGCGGACCGATCCAATGGGTAGCGACACATCGGGTCCATCACGCGCATTCGGATCAGAAGGGTGATCCGCACGACATCAATCGCGGCATCTCGTGGGCGCACGTCGCCTGGCTCTTCCGCACCAATCCCGCGGTGCCGCGCGGCGACGAACTCAAGAAGTACGCACCCGATCTGGTCGCCGATCCGTACTACCGGGCGCTGCAGGCATTGCACGTGCCTCTCCAGATCGCGCTCGCGGTCGCGCTGTACTACTTCGGCGGGATCTCGTGGCTGGTCTGGGCCGGCTTCGGACGCCTGGTGTTCACGTACCACACGACGTGGCTGGTGAACAGCGCGGCGCATTCGATCGGCTATCGTACCTACAAGACGACCGACAAATCGACCAACTCCTGGTGGGTCGCGATCATGACGGCCGGCGAAGGCTGGCACAACAACCACCACGCGTTCCCGTTCTCGGCGCGGCACGGGCTGCGCAAACGCGAGGTCGACATGACCTGGTGGAGCATCCGGTTGCTCCAGTTGCTCAAGCTGGTCGATAAGGTCCGGGTGCCGACCGACGCCATGCGCGAGCGCTTGCTTCTCGCGAAGCCGGCGCAGAAGGTCGACAACGCCACCGCCTAGTCACCGGCTCCGGCCAAATGGAAAGCGCCCCGCGATTTCGCGGGGCGCTTTTCTTCAGATGGAGCCGTTGGCGAGGATTGAACTCGCGGCCTCGTCTTTACCAAAGACGTGCTCTACCACTGAGCTACAACGGCAATTCGGGCGCCTCGGGCTGTACGCCACTCACGCCCCCCAGTCCTACCTCCGGCTTCGCCGGCCCCGCGATCTGGTAGCGATCCGCCCACCGGATACGCTTGGTCTGGCGATTGGTCGTCGGGGCGATCCGCAGGGTGCCGAGCGTCGCGACGGTCTCGCCGATGGGTACCATATACGCCGACTCGGTATCAGGACAGTAGACCGCGATATAATCGACCTCGCCAACGTACGGTCTGGAGGCCGGGCCACCGCGATGGGTGTGGGTGCTACAACAGTTGTAGAGGACCGCGCCGTTGCGTAAACGTCCGGTCTTGACCTGAACCTTCTTGAGCCCGTCGTCGCCATCAATGATAAGGTCGTAGCGATGGTTTTCGCCGAAGGGAATAGAGACGAGGTATCCCGCTCGTACGAGAATACCGATCATCATCGCCTCGGATGCGTCGCCGACGCTCTTGGTATCGCGTTTTGCTTCCATGAAGCAATGGTAGCGGGCGCGCGTGCCATACGGGTGGCAATGTCGTTGGAGCGGGCGGCGGGAATCGAACCTAGCGCCAGTGGCTCAATCGGTGAACGATAATACGCGCATATAATAGAAGGTGAGCAGACCGCTTTTCTCAGGAATCGGTACGAGTTGGCTCGCTTCTCCTCCACTTTTCACCTCAGTGGCTCGCCACGTTGGCCTACCGACATCGACGCTCTCAGGGGGAACGAAGAGCCCGGCCTCTCGACCGGGCTCCGTTCGCCTGTGCAGGGCTGGGCTTTTTTAAGCGTCGCCGGACTTCACGACCTCGCCCGCCGATCGCCGGATGGCGTAGATGTCGATGATGTCCTCGACCCCGTCGAACTTCGCCGGGATGGCCGCGACCTGGGCGATCTGGCCGTTCTTGAGGTTCGACTCCCCGGCTGCCGTAGCGGTGACGGCCGCCAGCTCCGCCGCCGGCAGGTTGAGGCCGGCCGCCCCCGCGGCCGTTACGATCGTCGTGATATCGGAGATATCGTCGGCGACGTTGTCGGTCGGCTTCCACGAGGCCGCCGCCGACAGGAGGGCTGCCGCGATCTTCTCCGCGACGACGACGGCGTTGTTCGCCATGTCAGAGCCCCTTCTCGACGTTCGCCTGGAGCAGCGCGAGCCAGGCGCCGGCGTAGGCCAGCCCCTTCTTCACTGCGTCCTCGACGATCGGGTTGACCGTGCCGCCCAGGACGGACGACGCGTAGCTGAGCACGGCGCCCGCGTAGGGGCCGGCGTTGTGGGCGACGAGCTGAACGCCCGCGGCCTCGGCGTCGGTCAGCACCTTGTCGGTGTCGCCCGCCGCGATCTGCAGCATCTTAGCGGCCGCCGCGACGGCGGTGTCGATCTCGGCCTTCGCCGCGTCTTTCGCCGAACTGATCTCCTGGTCGACGAGCTCGCGCAGGTCGGCGCTGATCGCCGACTCGGGAGCGTTCGACGCCGGGGCGGCTTCCGGCGCGGCTTCGACCGGTGCCGTTTCGGGCGCCTGGTCTGCGTTCTCGACGTGCGCCGCATCGGCGGCGGTCTCGCCGTTCGCCGCGGGCGCGTCTTGGTGTTCTAAGTTTTGGTCCATAGGATACCTCCAGAGAGGACCTAGTTCCGCCACCGCGACCTAGTTGGACGTAGCGTGTCCGCGACTACGGCGACTTGGACGCGAGCCGCGCGACCAGCGCCTCGAAGGCGGTGTACGCGCCGTCGATGTCGTCGTTCACGATGCCGTCGAGCGACGGTTCCGCGCCGATCAGCGCGTTGCGGACCGGCGCGTTGGCGATGCCGGCGAGGCCGTGCGCGTCGATATGCTCGGCGATCGCGGTCACCGCGCGATTCAGGTTCTCGTCCGCGATTGTGTCGACGAACTTCTCGACCGTGTCCTTCTCATTGGCGGCGAGCGCGCCGAACTGGACTTCGAGCGCCTGGACGATCGGCGCTGCGACTTCTGCGAGATTGGGCTTCGACATCGATCAGGGTCCTTTCGGTTCGGCCGGCGAGCGGCCAAAGACGGCGGCGAGCAGCGATAGCACGACCGCGCCGATGATCGCGATGTTGACCCCCACGAGCTGCGCGAGTACGAAGACGTCGCCGTCCGAGAGCGTCTGGTGATGCTTGAGGTGGACGAACGCGTAGTAGAGCGCCTGGAGGTAGTGCGGGTCCTCGACGAGGTGGAAGAATGACGCTACGGCCGCGACGATCAGTGTGCCGCCGCCGATGACGGCGCCGCCGACGGCGACCGCGTGCGTGTTCAGCCCCGCGAGGAACGGGCGCATCAGAGCCTCGGCAGCGCAGCCACGACGCTGGCCTTGATGGCCGGGATCTGGGCGTAGAGCCGATCGCCCGGGCAGGCCGTGGCGTAGTCGCCCTGATCGTTCGGGTAGAACAGCGGCGCGACGTCGCGATGGCCGATCGTGCGGGTGATCGTCGGGAGTTGCTGGTGCAGCCACAGAGCCAGCGCCTCGAGCGCGGTGATCTGCGGCGCCGTGGGATCGCCCGTGAAGCCCGGGTCGTTCGATTGGAAGTTGCCGGTCAGGGCAACGTCGACGCTCGTGGCGTTGCGGCCGAACGCGGCGGCCGGCACGTCCTCGAGCGGGCGACCGGCGAAGATCGTCCCGTCGTAGTCGATGACGTAGTTGTAGCCGATCATCGCGAAGCCGCGCGAACGGTGCTCGGCATCGATCGCAAGCGCGCTCTGGTGCGCCGGCCCGGCCGTGTGGTGGATTATAAGTTCGGAGATCTGGCCCCGAAGCCGCGGCGTCATCCGGTTCTCGGGCGCCGGGTACTCGGGCTTGTTGATGATGAGGTTCATGCCGGGGCCTTCACGCGCGGCCCGCGCGGCTAATCCGAGGGTGTCCGGATTGCAGAATTGTACAATTCTACAATTCCACAATTCTAGTTGCGGCAGTCGTCCCGGTCGAGGCTGGAGACGGCGGCGCGCTTGCGGTCGATCGCAGCGAGGAGAACGCGGCGGTCGGCCGTCGGATCCTTCCGGATCTGCTCGAGCTGATACGCGCGGACGGAGGCCGTGTAGGCTTCCTCGGCGACCACGTGCGCGCAGATGATGTTCAAGAGCCGCCGGTCGCGGATGTCGAGCTTCGCCCGGTCGTGCTGCATCACCAGCACGCCGATCGCCACGAGCAGTACGCCCGTCATCGCGATCATGCCGAGGGTCGCGGCGATTCCGACGCGGACTCGCGCCGCGGCGTTATTCACGGGCGCCGTCGTTCGGCTGAGCCGGGATCTGCAGACGATCGGCGAGCGTCGTCGGGATCTCCGGGATGGGGGAGAGGTGGACCCCGCCGAGCGCTGAGACGGTCTCCGCTTTGACGGACCATTCGAGCAGCAGGCGCGTGTACGAGATCACCTCGGACACCAGCTCGTCCGATGCCTGGACGCGATCCCGCAGGCGGTTGAGTTCCATTCGAAGGCCGTCGGTCTGGGTCTGGGAGGTCGCCATCCGAGCCTCGACCGTCTCGAGCCGGCGCTGCATCGACTCGGCGTCGAACTCCGCCCCGCGGGCCGCACTCTCCCAGCTCTCAGCGCTCCGCTCGGCTGCTAGGCGAACGGTCTGCTCGCGCTTCGCAAGGTTCAGCGCATCGTCTCGCTCGGCGATGATGACCACGCGTGCGGTGAACCAGTCCTCGACCCGCTTACGGTTGAGCAGTCCGATAATCAGCGTCGCCAGAGCCGCGATGCCCAGGCAAAGAGTACCGATTCCAGAGAGCGTCGCCCCATATCCCATGGCCCGCAGTTTCGCGCGCGCCGGCCGTCGCTCGCCCTCGCGTGTCCGATTCGCCATGTAGTCGGGTACTGTCGAATCCAGGCGACCTCGCGCGGCCCCCAGCCGCCCCACCCTCGGCGCGGTCGCCTTCGCGCCCGGACGCGAGTTCGGGCGTTCTCTTTGCCCGCGTGGTAGAGTACATCCCAAAGAGCCGACTTTTTCTTGGGAGACCGGGTAACGATGAAAAACTTCCTCTTCGCAGCCGCCGCGATCGCGGGCCTGGCGCTCGCCGCGTGCGGCGGTGGTTCGACCGGCGGTGGCGTGGCGCCGCCGACGTCGGGACCGACTGCAACGCCGGCACCCACCTCGACGCCGCTCGTCTATGCGGCCAAGATCGTCTGGGCCGGGTCCATGCACTACGCGACCGCCGGCCTCGGCGACGTGCGCCCCGCGTCGATCGACAGCTCGTCCGGCGCGATCCTGATGGTCGCGGGCGATTCGACGGATCCGACGGCCCAAGGCAGCGACCCCCGCGGCGCGACGGTTGCCGCACAGGTCTCGCCGGCGCCGACCTCCTATCCCACCACGACGTTCTCGACGACGGGAATCTCGGCCGTCGCGACGATCGCGCCGACGCCGACGCCCGCGCCGAGCACCTCGCCTCAGCCGCCGACGATCTTGCTCGAACCCGGTCAGACGAACCAGTCCGGAGCGGGAACCGTCACGGCGACGATCGCGGCGCCGGTTGCGTCCGCGACGACCGCGCCGGCAATCGTGTACCCGATGCTGACGCTCAACTGCGGCCGCGCCGTCCCCACGGGCGAGCATATCTTCGGCGTGAAGCTGGTCGGGACGAGTTGGGTGGACGACCCGGATCCGACGACCGCCGACCTCTACCTGGGAACGAATAACGTCGGCTGCTTCCCCGGCGACAGTTCGACCGCCAATACACTCTACTATCCCGGCGGCGGCGTAATCCTAGACTCGACCAACGCGTTCGATCTGATCGCCACGACCGATTGGGCGAACTCGGGAACGAGCGTCGATATCGGGGCCGTCGCGAATGTCATGGACAAGACGTTGGTCTTCAAGACCAGGGGCGGCGTCTTCGCAAAGTACCATCCGGTCGCGTACGGTGCGTACCCCGACCTCGGCGGTGCGATCGAAGTCCACGGCCAGGGACTCGATCCGTTCTAGTAGGCGTCGGGGTTGAAAGCCTCGATGCCGGTAGCCGCGTAGATCGTCCCCAGCACGTCGTACATCGCATCCCCCGCTTTTGCTGACGCGAAGGCGGGGGATAATGCTGCGGCCTGGTCTGCGTTGAGCTTCCCGCTAACCCCCGGCAGAACGACGAGATCCTGGTCCGCGTCCATCATCGCGTGGCGCACGGTGGCGTCCCCGTCGACGATTCCGAACTGCATGCCGCCGTATGGCCACCACGTCCCACCGTACGACGAAACGACTGGCCGCGGATCCGTCGCGGCGTTCTGCCAGGCCCAGAAGATGGTCACGTGATCTCTCCTACAATCCCGGCGGGACCTTGCCGCCGCCGCCTTTGAAGCCGCCACTCCCCGACGACCCGTTGATGATGCCCGATGAAGCGCTGCCGCTGACGGTGCAGATGCACAGGAACGATCCGTCTTTGAAGGCAGCAGCCTTTTGCGCCTGCGTGGGCTCCGATGTAAACTCGGTCCCCGTGAGCGTCCCCCCGTGCGGTCCGCTCGGCGTCCACGTGATGATGTACCAACGCTTCCAGCCAGTCCCGATTCCACTTGCAGTATAGAGCGGATGACCCGAGTCGAAGCCCGTGTTTGCAGACCCGAACCCGCTATTCGACACGGTTCCCATATCGTAAACCGTCTGGCTCGCGTCGCCCATGATCCACTGCGGCGGATTTGCGGTGATGTGGCCACTGCCATCGACGGTCGTCGTAGCGGCGAGATTGGTGAGCCAGACGCTGTAGCTCGTGCTCGTGGTGACGTACTGCAGCGCGACGTCAGCGAGGGCGACGACCTGGTTCGGCATGTTCGTGAAGAAGCGCGCGCTGCCGGTGATGTCGCCTGCCGACGAGATGGCGAGCTGTGTTCCCGTCGACGCGCGCGCGTGCGCCTGGTTTCCGCTCGAGTCGAAGATCGAGCCCCTCCCGTCGCCTTGATTCAGGAGCGCCCAGTTGATCGCGGACTCCTGACCCGCCTGGTCGGTGTACGACCACCCGAAGTCCGAGTTCGCGCCCGTGAAGAACGGCACCTGAAACGTGTAGACGCCCGACGTGCTGGCCCGCGGGTCGATCGAACCCTGAACCGGCCCGGCGCCCGTGTCGCCGTTCACCCGCGAGTAGTACTTAATCTCGTTGACCCAGCCGGGCAGCGTCGACGTAAAGTCGCTCTCGGTCATCGAGACCGTCACGTTGCGCATCAGGCCGAGCTTGTTCGTCGAGAGCGACGTGACCGACGCGGTCGTTATCGTCGGGCCGCTCGCGAGCAGCCCGCTCGGCATCTTCGTCCCGCTCGTGTTGTCGATCGTCTGCTTCGCAGTAAGCCCCACGATCGCGAGCGGGCCGCCGTTGTTCTGCTGGTCAACGAGCTGGATAGCGAGCTGGTAGGCGTGGCCGGCACCCAGCGGCCCGAACTTGTCCGTGATCGAGGATCCCGACGTGTTCTGCGCGAGCGCGCCGCACGGCACGTAGTTCAGGACGTTCGTGTCGCCGTCGCTGGTCCCGGTGTCGTTCACCTTCGCCCAGTAGAGATAGCCGGCGCCCCAGTCGCTGAAGGGCCGCGGATCTCCGCCCGGCGGCGTCACCGTGGGCGTGTAGGTGACCGTCGCGATGACCGCGCCGCCGCCCGCGCCTAGGTAGGTGCTGCTGATGGTGACGGCCGAGACGCCCAGCGTCGTCCCGACGGGCATCTTTGGCAGCGCGCCGGTCGGGATGGACTTGATGACACCGACGGGCGCGCGCGGCAGCGCGCCGATGACATGCGTCGCGTCGGTCTGGAAGATCGCGTACAGGATCGCGGCCGTCACGGGCGACGGGTCTTGCTTGATCGTCCAGGTCCCGCTCGAGTTGAGCCACGCCCAGTTGGTGGCGTTCGCGACCAGGGTGAACGTCGCGCCGGTGACCGAGACGACGCTGGAGTTCGCCGCGAAGAGCGCCAGGAACGTCGGCGGGTTCACGACGAGCAGGGTCGAGGGGATGCCCGTCGGCGGGAAGGCATCGGAGCTGACGATGTAGCTCGCGATCTGCGCGGGCTTCTGCGTGTTGTTCAGGATCTGGTTGGCGAGTTGGTTCGCCTGCTGCGCCATCGCTGAGTTCCAGTCGGGCTCGATCGCGGCGAACTTGACGTCCTGCCAACGGTCGGTGTCCTTGATCGTCGTGACGACCGAGCTGACCAGGCCGAAGACGTTCGGGGCGGCCGTATTGGCGACGTACGGAGCCGCCGTGGTCCCGACGTCAAACTCGGGCTGCGCGAACGCGACGTTGCTGCTGGAGTTGACAGTGCAGTTGTTCGTGTGGGCGACGATCACGACTTGGAAGACGCCGTTGGGGACCGTCCACTGGACCGGCGTGACGCGGCCCGTGACGCCGGCGGTCTGCGGCGCACGCTTGTACTCGGTCGTCATCGCCGGGTCCCAGATGGACCACGACGGCGAGCCTGCCGAAGCGCCGCCGGCAGCGACCCACCCTCCGAGCGTCATCACCTGGCCCGGAGCGACGTCAATCACGCCGCAGTAGGCGTACTCGTTGCCGACCGGCGCGCCGCTTCCGGCCGGCGACAGGAACGCCGGAACGCCGCCCGGGCCGGACACCGCGCCAACGGTCATGCCGCTGAGCGTCCAGAGGGCCGTCAGGCCGGACGTGTACTGCAGATCCGAGTCCGGCACGAGGTTCAGCACCGAACCCGTGTCGCTGAAGCGCGTGACGATCAGGTTCTCGATGCCGCGGATCACGTCGCCGTTCGTCAGGCCGGCCGGGCGGTTCGTGACGGACGCACCGTCGTTGCGGGTGTAGACACGGAGCTGCAGCTTCGAGGAGGCCAGGGACGACTGGTTGAGCAGCGAGAGCGCCATGTTCCGGCAGTCCGCCACCGTCTTGAGGCCCGTCTTGGTGATGGGGTTGGCGTCGATCTGGCACTGGTAGTACGCGATCGACGCCGTATCAAGCATCGTCGCGCTGACCGGCTGGTTCGTCACCGGGTCGGTGTCGCCGATGACCATGATCGCGTTGAAGAGGTTCGATACGTCCTCGTCGTCGTTGACGAAGTTCAAGGGCTCGAAGGCCGTGACGCCCTGCGGCAGCGTCCGGTTGTACGCGTAGGTGTTGGTCGAGAGCGTGTACGCCTTGATGAGACGCGGCGTGCGATCGTGGCCGATGCGGATGCACCAGACGTCGCCGGTCGGGATCGTCGCCAGGATGTCGCTGACCATATCCGAGACCATGACCGCGATCTTGGATCCGCTGTAGTTCCCGCCGACGGTGGGGAAGTTACCGGCCGAGATGTTCAGGAACGGGTAGCGCGAGGCGTTCTTGTTGATGCAGTTGTAGATCGCCGTGCCCGAATCGAGCGTCGAGACGACGAACGTGTCGTTGCACTGCGAGAGGGCGACGCCGAGGCCAATCGTCGACATGTACCCGTTCGGGAGCTTGTCGTTGGGCCGATGGCGCTTCAGCATGAAGCCGCAGTACCGGCGGCGCCCCACGTAGGTCCCGGATCCGTAGCTCCCGATCGAGAGCGGGTTGCCGCCGCCGGCGAGCGGCGCGCTGGCGGTCACGTACGGCTGGCCGCTGGCCGCGTCGACGCCGACCCCCGTGATTGGGATCCGCATGGTCAGGGTCGCGCCGTCCCAGAGATAGGCCTGCTGCGTATCCTCGCCCTTACCGGTGTCGAATCCGTCGTTCGCATCGAGGTAGAGCCGCGTCGACGTGCCGCTCGGGACGTACCAGGCCGATGCGGTCGCCGTCTGCTCGAGCATCGGCTGCGAGACCTTGAACAACTGGCCACTGCTGACGATCGCGCCGGCCACGAGTTGCACGGAGGCGACGACCGACGTCACGGTGGCCGTCCACGCCGGCGCTGCGTACCGCTTGGCGGTCACATCGGTCGCGGCGAGCGGGTAGCGCGTCAGGATGTTTCCGCTGCCGTCAGCCAGTTGGAGAAACGCCTTCGGCAGCGGCGAGTATCCCGTGGGCGGCGCGAAGGCGAACGTGTTGGCGTCGAACCGCGCCGTCAGGACGGCGTTGCCACCACCCGAGAGCATCGGGAAGAACGTGCCAGAGAGGCCCGTGAAGGCCGTGCCCTGCGAAATGCCGCCGAGTGTGAAGCCGAGGGTCCCGTTGTCGAGATCGGCCAGGACTCCGATCTGGGCTCCCGTGGTGAACGCCGTTCCGTACGATGCCGCTGAACCGCCGTGCTGCTTTCGCCCGCCGGTCGAGTCGTAGCCGTATCCGTTCCCGTCGGCGCCGACGTAGTTATTGATGTTCGCCGCTGCCGTTCCCAAGCCGATGATGACTTCGTTCGCCCCGCCCGAGCCGATGCTGTTAACGCCGACCTCGAAGTACCACTTCCCGGAGGAAAGGCCCAGCATGCCACGCACGGCGCTGAAGGCACCGGTCGCCGCAACGGTCTGCACCAGGTTGCCGCCGCTGAGGGACGTGTTCGTCCCCTTGTCGCCGGGGTTGAGGGTTGGCCCGCCCGCAGATGCGTAGATATTGCTCGGATCGATGAACGCCGAGAGGGAGTACGGCTGTCCGACCGTCGTCGAGAATGCCTGCGAGAGAACCTTAGCGGCCGTGGTGACGGATGAGGTTCCGGTGTACTCGCCGTCCGCCGCGCCGCCGGGTCCGCCCGTCGCAAGCGTGAGACCGGTCAGCGTCGCCGAGGAGAGCGAGTCGGAGTTGGTCCAGAGGTTGGTCGTGAGCGCCTGCGTCAGCAGGTTGTCGGCCTCGCTGATCTCCACGACGTTGCGGCCGCGCCAGTACCCGCGCCCGAAGACCTTCGCATACGAGAGCGAGAACGGGATCACGCCGGCACCGTTGCCGCTGGGAGTGTCCTCGTACTGGATCGCACCGCCGGCGCCGCCGACCTCGCCGCTCGCGTCGAGCTTCAGGACGGTCGAAGCGATGCTGTCGAGGATCGTAACGCGAACGTCAGGCAGCATCAGGAGAACTTCGTCTTGATGCGTCCCGGCAGCGTCATAGCATATCCGCCCGGAATCTGGCCGCTGTTGAGTTCGACCAGGCCCGCCGCGAGGATCTGCTTCAGCTCGTTCATCCCATCGGAGCCGACGAGCGTGCCGATGGTGATCTCGATGCGCGGATCCTGACGCGGCGTCGGCGGATTCGGCAGATTGCCCGGACCGGTCGGGCTTCCGGGCGCGCCCGGCGCACCAGGATCGCCAGGACCACCGCCGACCGGCGCCATCGGCGGCCCCTTCGGATTCGCGCCGTTGCCCCACGGGTTGATGACGACGTTCCCGTTCGCGTCCGTGACGGTCGCGAGATTGAAGTCCGGATACGTGCGCGACGCGTAGAACGTGGGGCTCGCGCCGACGGTCCCGGCTTGGCCGTTGCGGATGTTCTGGACCTGGCTGACGAGGTTCTCGTAGTCGGTGACGCTGATCTTCGTACCGTCGCCGAGCGTGAACATCCCGTCCTTCTCGTTCGCGATCGAGATGTTATTGCCGAGCGCCTTCAACTGCTCGACGGTCGCCTTCTGGGCGTCGGTCAGGTTGGCGGTCGCGGACGTGTTGTTCTCCCACGCCACGAGTTGCGAGGCCAGGGACTGACCGCCGGCGCTCGTGTCGTACTGCTTGTCCGGGTTGATCGTGGTGCCGTTGAACGTGCCGCTCCAGCCGTTGATGTCGCTGACGAACTGGCCGTAGTGCTGCGTGTCGCTCCGGTCGGGATAGTTGGTCGCCGGGCCCCAGTGCGGCCCGATCGCCCCGCCGAGGATGCCACCCAAGACGGCGCCGCCGAGCGCCATCGCCGCGATCGCCGCCCAGCCGGCCGGCCCGGCCAGGAGCAGCGCCGCGGACGCGCCGATCGCGCCGCCGATCGCACCGTTCTCCGCGTGCGTCTGCTGCGCACCGGTTCCCGCGCCTTCGAGGTTCCCGATCGCGCCGCCGATGAATGCGCCGCCGGCGGCCGCGGCGATGAACGCGCCCGCGCCCGGCGCTGCCGGCGTCCCGAAGAACGCGCCAGGCGAGAAGCCGGTGATGTGTGTCAGCGTCGCCTTGCCATCCGCGGTCGAGATGATGTCGGCCGCCGCAGAACCGGGCGTCGCGCCCGGAACGGAGTCCAGCGCCGCCCAGGCGGCTCCGGGCGCCAGGCCGCCGCCCGACGTCGAGGATCCAAAGATGGCCGAGAGGATGCTGCTGAAGAGACCGCCGCTACCGCTGGAGCCCAGGGTCTGGCTCTTGACGATCATCTGCTCGAGCATCTTCAGGAAGTCGCCGAGGATGTCGGACCAGATCTGCTTCAACTGGTCGCGAAGCGACATGCCGCCCTTCACGAAGTTGTCGATCCACGTCTGTTCCTGCGACTGGATCGTGTTCATGAACTGCGTGTGGAGGTCGACGCGCGCCTTGTAGTCGTTCTCGTCGAGCTGCTCGAGCTTCGCCGCGACCTCCGCGGCACGTTTCTCCATCTGGTCGCCGCCGGCAACCGCGATGGCGTACTGCTCCTGCCAGTAGGCGCGTTGGGCGGCCTCGGATTGGCCGTAGGTGCCGAGCATGTCCTTCAGCGATTGCTGCTGCGACGCGATCGCATCATTGAAAGCCAGCGCCGCCTGGGCGTGCGCCTTGGCGTTTGGGTTGATGGCGTCGGTGTTCTTCTGGAGCGCGGCCGTGTTGGTGGTGAGGTTGGCGGTGTTCTCGACGATCTTCTTGTTGACGTCGGTGAGGGCCGTGTTGGCGGCCTTCACTGCATCCTGGTACTCCCGAAGACGATCCTTCTGCTCAGCGGTCTTCGGACCGGCCGTGCCGAGTTCTGCCTCGTACTCCTTCAATGCCTTGACTGCGGCGAGATGCTCGCTTTGGTCAGCACGGAGCTGCTCGGCCAGCTCTGTGCCCTGCTTCTTCTCCTCGTTGATGGCGTACGTGAGGTCGTTGATGATCTTCTTGCGATCGGACTCTTCCTTCGCGTTGAGCGCCGTCTGCGCGGCGTACTTCGCGTCCGCCGTCGTCGCGAGCTCGACCGCGTTCTTGTACGACGTCTCGCTCTCGGTGATCGCCTTGATCGCCTCGTTAAGCTCCTTCTGACCGCTGACGATCGAGTCGGGACCCCTGGATCCGGACGAGCCGCCGCTACCGCCCGGGATCTCGGGCGGAATCCAGCTCGGCGCCTTCGATCCGTGCGAGCCGCCGATCTCGGTGTTGACGCCGGTGTGCGGCGTGAAGCCGGGAGGGTGCTTCTCCGACGTAGACGACGGCGCCGAAGACGATCCGGGGTGCGCGTACACGCGTCGGCCATCTTCGGCCGCCGCGCCCGCGTTGGATTGGTTCGCAGCCTCACCGGGCAGGGGCTGGGTCAAACCGCCGAGACCCGGGATGACAGCAGTCAGGACCTTCCCCACTGGGCTGTCGTTCCAGAAGTGGCTCATCGTGTCGGCGAACTGGTTCTGTTCGGACGTGACGCGATTGAGCGAGTCGGCGATACCGTCGAAGAACGCTTTCAGTTGCTGCGCGTCCTGGCCGACCTCGTGCAGGACGTCGCGGAGCTTCTCCCAGCCGGACTCGCCGTCATCGACCTGACCGTTGACCTTGTCGAGCGTCTGGGCGAGATCCTCACCGTCTCCGACGAGGTCGGTGATCGCCTGCCAGACCTCTTGGAGAATCGGGAGAAAGTCGTCGCGGAAAACTTCGCCGCCGGTCTCGGCCGTGTTCCAGAGCTGATGGAAGAACTCGACGATCTCGGGCATGTGCTGCCGCACGAACGAAGCGAAGTCGCCCACCGCCCCGACGACGTCGCCCTGGATGTAGTGCACGAAGCCCGTCAGGTCGTCCACGCCTTCGACGACGACGCTCTGCAGCGATTCGCCGGCGTCCTCTTCCAGGGTCTTGAACGCGGTCGACAGACCGGCGAGCGCGCCGGGCAGCGTCGTCGCCGCGACCTGTGCCGCGCCGCCCATGTTCCGCTCGACGAGCTGCAGTACTTCGTTGTACGTCATCCCGTCTTTGATCTGTTCTTTGGTAGCCAGGCCCAGCGTCGTCAGCGCGCGCGCATTGCCTTCGGAGGCCATCAGCAGGTCTTGCGTGACTTCGCTGAGGCTGCGGCCCGTCGCGGCAGCCGCGTCTTCTGCGACGCGGACGGTGGTCATCGAGTCGGCGACGCTCATGCCCGACGCGGTCAGCCGCGTCAGCGCCTGTACGATCTCGTCGACGCCGAAGATGGTCTTGCTCGCCTGATCTTCGGCGAACTTCCGGACCTCCTCGCCGAGCACGCCCCAGTCGCCGCCCTGGTTCTTCACGGTCTGGCCGAGGATGGCCATGTGCTGATCGAGGTCGCCGGCCGACTCGACGGCGTCGTGGAGGAACGAGTACGCGACGCCGATGCCTGCGATCGCGATGCCGGCTGCGACCAGCGCCGGAACGGCGTCGCCCGCCTTGCCGATGACGTCCGCCAGGCCCGCGACCTTGACGGCCGCGACGTTCGCATCGAGCCCCAGCACGTCCAACCCGCGCGCGGCCATCAGCCCGTGATCCGCGAGTTCCTGGAGCCCCTTGCTGAAGTCGAGCGTGTGCCCGTGCGCCTCGCTGAGGCCCTGGCCAGCGCCGTGCGCCGCGCCCTTGATCTTGTCGCCGGCATCCTTGCCGGCGGCGCTCATCTTGTTGAGCTCCTTTTCGATATCTTGGATGCGCGCCAGGACGTCAGAAAACTCGGCCGAGGCTCCTTCGTCCTGGGCCGAGATCTCGATCTGCACGCCGTCGGTCGACATCGCTAGCGGACCATCCCGGCCGCTTTGAGGATGCCGACGAAGAGCTCTTCCATCTCGTGCGCCTTCACTTTGGCGTCGGCCTCGCGCTCATCACGAGCCAACTCGATGAACAGTTCCGCCTGCTCGATCGTCAATCGCTCGATGGTGTCCGGGGTCCACCCGAACGCGTAGGATAGGGCGGCGTAGACTGAAGCTAGCCCGGCACCGCCCTCAGTGCGTTTTTTTCGCGGCCCTTCACTTGCAGCCACCGGCGGAAGAACCAGCATCCGAGCATCAGCGTGTCCTTGCTGGACAACTGCTGCAGGTCGGACATCAGCGGACGGGCCGTCTCGCCGGTCTCCGGATCGACGATCGTCCCCACCGCCTGCGCGAGCTGGCGCGTCATGGCGGCGACGCCGCCCTTGAGCAGCGCGACCTCGAGATAGCCAGCGTTGTGCTCTTCGAACATCAGCGCCGGCCGCTCCACCACCTCGGGCGGCGCGACGTTGTTCGCCTCGACCAGCACCAGGTGCGCGAAGGCGTTGAGATCGTCGTAGACGCGCTGGCTGACGATCTGGCCGATCGTGAACTGCGTCGGCACCGTGATGCGGATCTTCTCCTCGCCGCGCGCCACCTCGAAGGTGACGCGTTCGGGCATCAGGACCTTGGCCTGGTCGCCGGCCGTGTTCTTGGCCGCGACGCGTTTGCCGACCGGCGTCTCCGGCTCGGGAGCGGCCGTCGTTCCTTTGGAGCCTGCCGCCCTGCGGCGCGCTGCACTCGCCATTAGAACGACGCCGCCGAGCTGGCGTTGGTGAGGATGAACTTGATGTCGTCGCCCGCACCGTTGACCGACTCGGCGCACTTGATCGAGACGGACTGCTTGAGGTAGTCCTTCGCCGTGTGCTTGACCGGCCCGGCCGTGATCCGGCCGCGCGGGATGATGACCTTCAGCGAGTACGGCACGGCCGTATTAACCATGTCGTCCGAGTTGAGGGTGAAGACGAACGGCGCCGAGAGGACGTTGGACTGCGGACCGGTCGCGCCCGGGATGCCCCAGAACTGCTGGCGCATGGTCTCGGTTTCGAAGGCCAGGTCCATCGTGGCCGCGGCGATCGTCTGCGTTTCCGGCAGCGGGCACTGGCGCAGACGGCCGTTGCCGTACTTCGGATACGTCTTGATGAGGCCCAGGTCGATGTCGAACCCGAAGCCCTGCACCGACGAATCGATCGCGACGCCGTTCATCGTCACGCCGGATCCAGCGGTGATGAACGAGAGCGCATTGAGCACCGAATACGACGGCGACGTCACCGAGCCGACGTGCGCTTCGCTGTTGTACTCGCAGGACATCGCGGCTTCGAGAATCGCCTGCGGCGTGAGCTTGAGGCTCAGCTTCGACATCTGCGTTCCGAGGCAGTTGCGGGCCGCCACGATCTCGTTGATCTGGGTCGTGAAGGTCTTGCGCGGCGAGGCCAGCGTGAAGGTGTGGTCCTGTGCCAGGACGACCGCCGCGTTCGAGATCGAGACGCCGTTGGCGTGCGTCTTGGTGAAGTACGCCCAGAACTGCGTCGACGAGATGGCCTTCACCACGACGGTCTCGACCTGGCCGGCCGTGTCGACCGTGAGCGACTGACCCTTGACGATGTTCGTCATGGCCGTCGGCGTCATCGGGCCCCAGCCGATCGGCGTCGCGCCGCCGGCGTTGGTCGTGGTGACCGCCAGGGCCGAGGGATTCGCGGCGTTCGCGGCGATCGACTCCGCCCCGCACGTGAGCAGCAGGATCGCACCGGCGGTGTCGGGGTCGAACTCGACGTTCATCGTCCCGGTACCGGTGAAGAGACCGATCATCTCCTCGGTCTGGCCGACGCGCGCGCGGGCGCCCGGCCGCGGCATCGTTTCGTTCGTGCCCGCGAACTGCGAGGACGAGGGGATCAGGAAGACGGTGGACGTGGCGGCGACGCCCGGCGTCGTTTCCTTGCCGATGCCTACGGATACGAGTTCGCCACTCGGTGCTGCGGCCATGACTTAGCCCTCCCGGTTCGCGGTGCTGGTGGAATCGTTGGCCGGCGGCGGCGCGGCCGGGGTGGCCTTGCGCGCGGCGGCATCGCGGCGCGCTTGCGCGACCGGGAAGATGGCCTTGTCGAAGCCGACGTGGCGGAAGACGCCCTCGAGCTCCGGGTGGACGACGAGGTAGTCGGTCGGGCAGAGCGCGCGGCCGTTGGCGTCGACCAGGTCGTAGGACGTGAGCGACGAGGGGTCGACCACCTGCGTCTGATCGCACGTCTCGCCGCAGGCGGCGCACGAGTAGAGCGGGTTCTTGCCCGTGGTCGCGTCGACGAAGTCGCCGCCACACGAGAAGATCGTCTTGGCTACGTCGTCGGGAACGTCGTGTTCGTCCCCCGCGTGCCAGCGCACCAGCTCCGCGGGAACGTCGCGGATCTCGATGTCCTGGGTGCCGAAGCGCGGTTGAAATCGGATTCGCATGGTCTACCTCGCTCGCTAGAATCTGACCGGTGTCTCGGTCCGGAGCTGCCAGTAGGCCATCACGGCCGTCACGGCCGTTCCGGTCTCCGTCCGCAGCGGGACTCGCTCGAACCGGCTGAATCGCGACGTCTGGGCGAGGCCGCCCAGGGTCGGGTCCGTCCGGAAGAGCGGAGAGATCACGCTGATGTATGCGGCGAGGGCCTCAAGCGCTCGTGCGCCCGTGTCCGCCTGGCCGTCCGAAGCGGACTGCAGTTGGACCACGATGTCGTAGTAGCAGATGACCTGGTGCTGGCGCGTGGCCTCGGGCGGCTCCTCGAAGTGCGTGAACATCACGCCCGCGCACGGAAACCGGCCCTTCTCGGGCGGCGCGATCTTCTCGACGTTCTTGAAGGCGGCGAGCGGGCCGCCGTTCTGCGTCAGCGCGAAGATCTTGTCGTAGATGTACGCCTCTTGCGAAGGCCACGGGTCGACGCCGGTCGGCACCGGCATTAGGTCGCGCCCGTATTCGGATTGAGCATGAACCAGTGTTGGAAGATCGCCTTGATCTTCGAACGCTCCGTGTCCGTGATGACTAGGAACGGGCGCGCGGGCTGGCCGGGAATCGTCACCGAGCGGCGGACGAGCGAGACGCCGCCGGCCATGAACGCCAGGGCCTTCTTGCCGTTGGGCGTCACGGTCCAGGCGGAATGGCCGGCATAGACGCCCGTGCCTTCCTGGAACCAGCGCGCGTAGAAGACGTTCGTCCCGACGACGACGGAGTTGGCGGCGAGCGGCGAGACTTGGATCGATGACATCAGCCGGCCGGAGTCGATGCCGGTGTGGCCGCCGCGCTTGTTTGGCGCCCACCGCTGATCGCCGCCCTGGTTCTTGAAGCGCATGACGGCCGCGTCGCGGACAACGAGCCCAGCCGCTTGCAGCGGCTCGGACATGTCCCTCAGGCGGGAGACCTGCGACTTGAGACGTTCCAGCAGGGCCTGGGCGTTCTTCAGCCGGGCGGAGATCACGAACTGCTCGAGATGACTTTGACCGCGACCTCGATCGCATCATCGAACGTCTGCGTGTCGATTATCTGGAAGGCTTCGCCCGTCCGGATGTTCGTCACGATGCCGCGCGGTCGCGCGCCGCAGTCGACCGGCAGCCGGAGGACGGCGTCGGCGATGATGGCCGGCGCGGCGGGCGAGTTCTGGACCTGGATCTGGCCGGCGCCTGTGACGACGCGCCCGAGATACGGCCCCGTCGTGACGAGATTGCCCGTGATCGCGTCGCCCGCGCCCACGGTGAAGTAGCCGGTCTGCGCGGCCCCTTCGCTCATCGGCCAGCGGCCGGTCCTAGGCGGCAGCGGCATCGGAACCTCCAGCGTAGCCGACGGAGACGGTGGTGCACCGGCATGAAACGTGGCCGGGAGAGTTCTCGACCTCGACGCCCGGGAACGGCTGGCCGATCGCCACGACGCACCCGTCGGCCTCGTCGCAGAGCGGACACGTGCGCTCGTCCTCGGCCGCCACCCACATCACTTGCTCGACGCCGACCGCGCGGTAGACATCGAAGATGGCCGCGTTCATCGCGCGCGAGACCTCGGTGCGCGCGACCTGCTCGATCCAGGCGTCGGCGGGGATCACGCGCGCGACCGCGCCGTCGGCGCCGATGATGTGCATCCCGTCGTCGAAGACGTCGCGGATCCGGTCGCCGATCTCGCTCACGCCATCGCCGGCTTCGAGACCGGCGACGAGGGCCGCTCGGATCGCGATCATCTGCCGCTGGACGACCTGGCGAGCGAAGACGAGATTGGCGTGCTGCATCGCGACAATCGCGCCCTCGGGCGGCAGGTCGAACGATAGACCCACCTCGGCGGCGGCCGACTTCAGGCCGAGTTCGTAGAGCTGCTTCTGGATGGCCGTGATCTCGATGGCCAGCTTGTTCGGATCCAGGAGCCCGAGCGCGCGATCGATACGCGACAGGAGCGCCTGGGCGGTCGCCGCCGTCGCGGCAGCGTCGCCGGCGTCGTCTTCGCGGATTCCGACGGCCGAGAGTACTTCCAAGCGCCACGCGTCGAGGACAGCCTGCACGCGGGCGCGGAGTTCGCTTGTTCCCCGGACCTTGTGGCGCGTGCGCGCGCGGCCCAGCGCCAGCGCGGCGGCCGGCACGTTGCGCTTCCGACCGGGGTCGTCGAATGACCTCGCGCTGCCGCTGCGCTCGAGGAACCGGTGCGCGCACGTGCGCGCCTCGCTCAGGGTCGAACCGCCGAGAGAGACAATCACGTCGTGCATGCCCCGCTGCCCCAGATCACGACGGCAGCAGCTCGATCTCGCCCGCCTTCACGAAGAAGTGAGCGTTGCAATCGCCTTGCAGCGCGACGGACGACGACCCGGCGACGAGACTCAGATCGTCGATCGTCGTTCCGACGAGGTTCCAGCGGCCGGGGCCAGGCGCGACATCGAGCGGGACTGACGGCGACCAGCACAGGACGTGATGCGTCCCGACCGGGCCCGCGTTCGCCGTCCAGCACTTCGGACAGAGCAGCTCGAGCCCGTCGGCCTCGGCCACGGTCTCAACGAGCCGCCAGCCCTTCTCGGTTCGCGCGACGAGGCGCCCCAGATCGGTTAGGCGGATCATCGCATCGGCCCGTAGCGCCGCGGCGACGAGATCGCAATCGCGGCCGCCGGCGTCGTCGTACCCGGCACCGGCATGCCCTCGAGGTCGGTGCGCAACGCCGCTTTGAGCTTGATGAGGCCGTTCAGGAACGCTTGCGGATCGCGCTTGTACGTGCTTTCGGTCAGCACCGTCAGGCGCTCCTGATCCATCAGGATCATGTCGATCGCGTTGAACTGGACGGCCTTGCGGACCAGCTCGTCGTCGGCGCCGTAGCGCGCGACCGCGGCGGTGCGCAGATCCGTGAGCTCGGTGTCCGAGAACGCGACGACCTGACTCCGTGATCCGACGAGAAGCCCCGACGTCGGCGCCGCGTTGAAGGTGATGAGCGCGTTCGTCGCGCCGGTCGAATCGGGACCCGGATTCGGAACGCCGACCGCGTAGGAGTTGGGATTGACGGCCGTCCAGGCCGCCGGCGTGTCGCTCGTGGGCTTCGGGGTCGTGTAGATCGTCAGCGTGCCCGGGATGAAGTTCTCGAAGCGCAGGCTGAAGATCGTCGCGACGCCGTCGGCCTGCCCGATGAGATCGGGCGGCTGCACCATCGGCGGCCACATCTGCGGGCGGTCGGCGATCTGCGTGCGCAACTGCGCGAGCGTGACGGCCACGTTAGGTCGCCTCGACGGGTTCGGCCTTGCGCGGCCGCGTCGTCCACTTGCCGCCGGGCTCGTGCGAGCGGATCTTGTGCATCGTCAGGCCGCGCGCCGACGTCGCGCGGTCGTACCCGCACTGATCGCAGACCAGTTCCTTCGTGGCCTCGCTCATACCGCGGCGGCCTCAGCCACGCCGACCTGCTCGCCGCGGATGGCGCGGTCGAAGTCCTCGTCCGGCGTCGTCACGCCGCGCACCATCGGCAGGTAGCCGATCGGCTCGTGCCCGCGCGCCTCGCGCCGCTCGTTCTCGGCGATGATCTTCGCGATCTTGTCCTCGACCTCGGACCGGACGCGCGGCGTGATGCTCTCGAAGACGTCGACGAGGACGTGCTTCTCGGGATACCAGCGCGTGAACCGGTGCCGGAACGCCGTCGGATCGAGGCACCATTCGAAAACCGGGCGGTCGTACCAGATGCTCGCCTCGAGGCGCTTCGAGACTGGCGCGAGGCGATCGAGCAGCGTGCGCGGCTCATCGCTCGAGAGGATCTTGCGCTCGGCGATGATCGCCACGCCCTCCTGGACGATCGGCTTCTTCCCGCGCTCGTCGGGCGGCGTCATCAGGGCGTCCTGGATGCGCTGCACCGCGTTCGGCACGACGGCCGACGCGGCGGCTTCCTGCGGCTCGGGAGCGGCCGCGGACGGCTGCTCGATGCTCGGCACGGCCGGCGCGTCGGCCGAGACGGCGGCGGCCTCGGCGGCCTCGGCGACCGGCGGCAGAAACGGCTCGGTCGCTGCCGGCGGCGCCACCTGCGCGCGCTGCGCACGGGCCTTCTTCGCGGACGGCGCGGCCTTGGTCGACGCGGCCTTCTTCGCGGCGCTCTTCTTCGCAGGCCGCTTGGTCGGGTTTGCAGATTCGCTCATGCCTGCGGCTTGGACGCTCCGTCGAGCGCGCGCGGCTAGCGTGTCCGACCTAACGAAAAAGGGACCCGCGCCGAAGCGCGAGTCCCGATCGCCCAACCCCGCTGGACGGTTAGTTGCCGCGGAGAGCGAACTCCGGCGCGACGACGCCGGCGCCGAAGCGGCGCAGGTACTTGACGCGCGTGATGTCCGCTTCCCACGAGGGACCGCTGACCGGCGATTCGACGCTGACCTGGAGCGGCGAACGCTCCTGGAAGGCACCCATCTTGCCGGCCTCGCCCAGGGCCCACGGGTTGCCCGAGCCCGAGAGGGCGTTCGTGCCGCCCAGGCGGGTGAGGAACCGCGAGAAGAACGGCGCGAACAGCCCGTAGAGCGGGTTCGCGGCGTACGTGCCCGGCGTCACGTTGGCCGAGGCCGACGTGGTGTTCGGGTTCTTCTTGGAGTTGAGGAGCATGTTCACCGTCGGCTTGTCGGCGTTGGCGAACAGACCCGCGTTGACTTCGACGAGCGCCAGATTGTCGCTCGCGTCGGTCACGTAGTCCGCCGCGGTGAACAGGTTGAGCAGGTTGTCGCGCGTGACCGCACCCGCGGTGCACGCCGGTCCCCCGTACGTGGCCGAGGCCTGCCCGGCGACGCACATCGACGGGATGATGCCGCCGGCCGAGCGGATCGAGCCCGCGACGTAGGCGTACAGGAAGCGCGCCGCCCACCACTGCTCTTCCGCGTAGGCCATCTTTTCGCCGCCGCCCTGGCCCCAGCGACGGAGCGCGCCGGTCTGATCGTCGTCGGCGGCCATGTTGCTGAACGCCTTGATCTTACCGAACTTGTAGTTGCGGATCCGCGACTGGATGCCGCCCGCGCGGTCTTCCGGCAGCGCCTCGGTGTCCTGCACCGGCGTCGGCACGTCGCCTTCGAAGAGCGGGAAGTACGACTCCTCGGCCTTCGTCGACGGCAGGATCATCGCCAGTTGGCGATAGACCGTCGGCACCGTCCGGTACGCGGACGAGATGTCGGTGCGCACGAGGCCGATCGCGAGCGCATACATCTGGTCCTGCGTCACCGCTTCGGCCAGCTTGTACTTCTCGCTGAGCTGCCGCGCCGCGCGCGCGAGCGTGAAGCCGGCCTGGTTGATCGCCTCGACGGGATCGTAGCCGTACTTCTCTTTGAACTGCTTGACCCAGGTCTTGTCCCAGGACTGGGTCGATCCGAGGAAGGCGGCCTCGTTGAGAGCCGCCTTGCGACGCGCCGGCGTCAGATCCGTTTCGTGTTCCACGATGGCCTCCTTACTTCGCCAGCGCCGGCGTGATGTGGATGTAGATCGAGACGCCGGCCGCGCCCGTGATCGGGAGCGAGAGCGGCTGCACGGCCGTGCCGTCGGACTGACGCTGGTCCGGCGAGACGTACCCGACCGAGGAACCGGTCGCGACGGTCGAGATCGTGCGGCCGTCGGCGCCGAGGTACACCAACGCATAGGCGTTGTACGTCTCGGCGGCGGTCGTCTTGAACAGATGATCGCCGTCCTCGTAGATCTCGATCATCGGCGCGTTCGGGTCGTTCGACGGGACGCCGACCGTGATGCCGTCGCCACCGGACCACGGGTACATGCCCTTGGCGACGCCGACGCAGTTGGCCGCGTTGGCGTTCGAGGCGCCCGGCGTGTTGAGCGACGCGACCTTGTTCGTCGTCTTGTAGAGCAGGTCGCCCGAGTTGATGAGGCCGGACGCGACCGTGAGGTCGATGACGGCCGCGATGGAGGCGCGATGCGCGCGCCGCGGTTTGCTCGCGTTAGCGATAACGACGTTGGACACGAGTTAGCCCTCCTCGCCGAACTGCAGGTCGATCTTGGTGCCGGTCTTCGCGCGTTCGCTGATGGCGACCGACCCGGCGGTGTCGGCCGTGCGGATGAACGCGAGGTCGAACTCGCGGACGTGCTTCTTCATCGAAGCCTTGTCCGCGTAGCCCTCGCGGATCAGCTCGTGCCGGACGCGGCCGACGAACGAGTCGGGGATCGCGAGCTCGGCCAGGACCTCGTCGGCCATACGCTCGCGGGTCGCGCGGTTGGCCTGCTCGCCGAACTTCTCGGCCTTGCGGTTGGCTTCGCCCAACTGCTTCTTCGCCGATTCGGTCTGCGCGCGGGCCTTCTTGAGCGCGGCTTTGAGCTGAGCGGGGTTCATCTTGTCGATGTCGTCCTCGTTCATCTCGTCGTCGGTCTCGGTGCCGTCGTTCTTCGCCGTGCCGCCCTCGTTGAGGGTGGGCTCGGCCACGACGGTCGCGTCGTCGACGGCCTTGTCGACCGCCTCTTCGGTGAGGCCGGCCAGCGGCTTCTCGAAGGACGCTTTGACCTTGGCGATCTGCTCGTCGGTCGGCTCCGCGACGCCCGCCTCTTTGAGCAGCGCCTTGAAGTCCGGAGCGGCGCTCTTCGCGCCCTCGATGATGCCGAGCAGGGCGGTGCGGACTTTATCGCCGTCCACCGAAAGCTCGACGTCGGTCGGATCCTGATTTTTCGTTTTCGACATTCTGTAGCTCTCCTTGATGAGCGGTACGATTGCCCCACCGGCGCCAGCTCGGGTGACCATGTCCACCGAATCGATTTGCGAGATCACGGAAACGATGTTCCATTCCTCGCCGTCGATCGTTCCGGGGGCGCCTTCACCGAACGCCATGATGCTCAGGCCAGCATAGGCTTTGGTCGGATACCGCTTGGCGTACTCGACGCATGTCCGAATCAGCGAGCCGACCTTCGCGTCGTCGACGTTCGGGTGGAACGTGGCGAAGACGCCGACGGTGTTGCGACCTAGTTCCGGGTCGAAGTACGACCGCGTCTTGGCGTCGCTGTACCAACCCGCTAGGTCGCGCACCGAGCGCCCCGGTTGCTCTTTCTCACCGGTCGGCGTCGGGTGATCGAGGTACATGCGCGCGCCCTCGAAGACGCCCGCCTTGGTCGCCTGCTCGAGGATGCCGTCCGGGTAGTAGTGCCGATCGCCGAGGTTCCCCGGGCCCGACCGGATCAGCAGCACGTCCGAGATCGAGCCGTCGGCCGCGACCTTGGCCTCGCGCAGCGCCACGTCCGAGAACGCGTGCTCGCGCAGCCGCTCGCCGGCGGCGATGGCCGCTTCGGTCAGCCGGCGGTGCGGCGCGCGCAGCGCCAGCGACCGGCGCGCGGTCTCGGAGAGCTGCCGCACGCTCTGCGCGGGCACCGCACCGGGCACGCGCGCGAAGAACTCGCGGAGGGATTCGGTCTTGCGCGGGACGACCGCGGCGAAGCCTTCCTTGCGGGCCGCGCCGGCGTTGACCCACCGGACCTGGCGCCACGGCGTCGCGCGCTCGGTCGCGGTGTTCCACTTGTGCTCGCCCTTGATGATCCGGCGGGCCTTGGCGACCTGGCGCGCGACGTCGGCCGGCGCGAAGTTGGTCGCCTGATGTGCGCGATCGAGTACCGCGCGCGCGAACTTCAGGGCATCGGGATGGCCGGCCGGGGGCAGCGGAAAGCCCCACTCCGAGTCAGGAGCAGAGCTGTTACCCTTCGGCGGAATCCCGTACTTACGCCGGAACGTCGCGTTGATGGCGGCCATGGGCGGTTGATACGGCGCGCGCGCGGCGCGGCACCGGGCGCGTGTCCGACCGCCGCGGCCGACCTAGTTGAGGCTGATGCGCGTCTCGGTCGACCGGGGGTTCGCGCCGACCGCCAGGGCCATCAGACCCGTGACCGACGCGATCTCCTCGATCTCGATCTCGATCCAGGCGAACAGGACGACGTAGAGGCCGTCCTCGCACTCGCCGACGGCGACGAGGAGATCCGGGATGTCGCGCACCTTCGAAGCGTACTCCACCGCTGCCGCCGCTGCCCGAACTAGTGCCGCATGGTGATGACGATCGATCCAGAGGGCGTCAGGACCGCCTCGACGTCGACGGATCCGTAGTCTTGCTCCGAGATCCCCTTCACCTGGCAGTAGCGAACGAACCCCATCGCGACCTTGTGCAGGACGGTGGCCAGCGCCGGGTTCTCGTCGGTCGCGCGCGCCAGGCGCATCGATCGCCGCGCGAGCGCCGCGTAGACGGTGTCGTAGTCCGATCGGGTCGTGTAGGCCGCGCCTTCGTCCGGATCGACCGACGCCGTGGCCTCTTCGTCGACGACGCTGTTCATCCGCGCAGCACCTCTTCGAACGCCTTGGCCGCGCACGTGCGGTCTGAGCAGCGCGTCGGGCGCGCGCCGGCGATGGTGACGTGGCCGACGCTGCACCGCCAGCGCTTCTCGGGTCGGGGCTCGCTTGCGGGAGTCGTCTTGGCTTGCCAGCCGGGTCCGCGATGCGTCACGCGGTCGTCGCCGTGATGGCTGCCGTTCCGGTGGGACCAGCTTCCCATATGCCGTTGATCTGGCCGGCGATGTTCGTCGCCGAGACGCTGACGGCCGCATTCGGCGCGACCGCCGGCCCGACGCCGACGACGGCCGCGGCGCCGTTGAAGCCAAGATAGAGCTTCTTCGCAGGGTCCGTGTTGACGATCGTCGCCGCGACTCTCGAGGAGTCGGCGGCCAGGAGCTGGACCGACGTCGCCGAGGCGGCGGGCGTGGTCTTGGTGCGCGTCGCGGCGATCGTGAGAATCGCGGCGGTGCCGTTGCCGAGATCGACGCCCGCCGCGTCAGCATATCCGCCGCTGTGCTGGACGCCGGTGGGGCTGGTCGCGAGCTGGGTCTTGTCGGTGCGCGGATCTAGAAGTTGCATGGGGCCGTCTTGGCCGCCCGCGCGCCACCTGCGCCGAGCGTGTCCGACCTAGTTGGGAGGCTAGGTCGGTCGGGCGGCGTAGGCACCAGGGGAGCCGATTATCTTGTTCTTGCTTTGAAAGGTGGAGCTATGAAACAGATCTCGCTTCGGACCGCCCTGGTGTCCGCCGGCCTCGTGCTCTTCGCGCTCTCGGGTTGGCTCGTGCAGGGCGCGCGCGCCGCCGACAACGCCACATCCGAGAGGGTGTTCGTGACCAACGAGGCCCCGCTGCATTCGGTGCCCGTGGCCGTTCAGGGGACCGTGGCGGTCGACGTCGGCGCCACGCCCATCCGCGTAGACGCGAGCGATTCGTGGGACCTAGCGAAGGCAGGGCACCTGTACGAGTTCGTCGTCACTTCCCTGACCAGCCCGAACGGGCAGCTCGTCGAAGTTGGTGACGCGATTAAGCAGACGGCGGGCGTCTACGGCATCACGAACTACCGAATCATGTCGGTACAAAGCCGCGCCGACGGGTCGAGCATCGTCTACATCGCGACCAAATGACCTCGTGTCCGGTTCGGTTCGGAACGGCGCGCGCGTCGTGTACGATCGGAGTGCGTATCGTTGGAACCGCTGCTATGCGAGCCGTTTTAACCGGCAACCAAATCGACAGCCTCCCGCTCGCGGCCTAGCCGACCCGGGACCAACCCAAGAAGTCCGCTCGCGCGTGCAGCGGGCTTCTTGCTATCTGAACGAAATTGCCGGTCCGTGGATGCGCCAGACCTCGTCACGCGTGAGGATACCGGCGCGCGTCGGATGCGGATCGTGGACGATCTCCCATTCGGACGCGGGCCGATCGGTCGCAAGGGCGACGACGCAGTGCGTGATCTTCGGGTCGCGCGGGCTGACGCCGCAGAGGATGACGTACTCGCCTGACTCGGGCGTTCCGCGCTGGTCGATGGCGAGGTCGCGAGGTGCGAGCCACAGGTTCGTCGCCCTCCACCACGAGCTATCGAACAGGACGAAGTGCGGCACGAACTCGATGTGCGTCTCGGTGATCGACGCGATGCAAGCTCGCCAGCAATCGCCCTGCATGGCCCCTTCGACCGGGAAGAACCGCTGGTCTTGCGGCTTCATCGCCGCGCCTCGAACCCGTGGAGCTGTGCGTGCCGGAGCGTCTCCTCGTGTCGACGCTCACAGAACATCGCGAGCTTCTTCCGGCAGTAGAACATCGGCTTGCCACAGGTGCTGCAGCGCCATTCGGGCGAGACCATGACCCAGCGGCGCGCGCTCATGGGATGATGACGATCCCGCCCGATTTCCGGGCCTCGGCGATCGCGCGCTCCATCGACTTGCGGCCGAGCTCGTCGCGGCCTTTCTTCGCGCCGGTCGCGGAAGACGGCCCAGCGTTGTCCTGCGGCGCGGCCGGATCGGTGCCGCCGCCGCCGGCTGCCGGGTTCGGCACCTCGCCCGGATCCCACGCGGGCTCGCCCGACGTCGGGCCGCCCTTGAAGACCTGGGCCATATCGCGGCTGATGACGTTGCGGCCGTCCGTTCCGGTCTCGTCCTTGATCTTCTGCTGCTCGTCCTCGAAGTCGTAGTCCTCGAGCTCCAGCTCCGACGCTGCGTTCTCGGCTGCCGTCTGCTTCGAGATGTAGCCCATCGACTCGGCCCGGTTCAGCAGCGACATGCGCGACGTCGCGTCCGCCTTGACGATCGTCGGGAAGATGATCTTGAAGTCCAGACTCTCGGCGCCGTCGAGCAGACCCGCGCCGGCCGCTTCGTCGACGACCGCCTGGAAGATCTCCCGGAAGAAGTCGCCGAGGACGTCCTGGCGGTGCTCGAAGCGCTTGGCAGCCGGCTCGGTCGCGACGATCGCGCTCGCGCGGTTCGTGTGCGACGACGCGCCGAAGTACTCTTTGGTCAGGCCGAAGGCCAGCGCGATCGTGTTGAGCAGCGCCTCGTAGGTCGAGCCGTTGCCCGAGACCGCGCGCACGCCGCTCCCCATCGCCTGCTGGTCGACCTGGTCGTTCGTGACGAGCGTCGATCCGGGCGGGACCTGGCCGCCAGGCACGGCCGCGGCCGCGATCGCCGAGACGTCGCCCGCGCCGCCCTTGACCTTCAGGTGCCACTGGTAGGCCGCCGCCGAGTACTCTTTCTGGACGACCGCGTCGAAGTAGTCGCGCAGCCGCTTCATCCACCCGAGCGCCGGATACATGTCCGACCGCCCGCGCACATCGCTCTCGCGCGCGTTGATCTTCGGGTGCAGCATGTCGCCGGCGAGGATCGTCCGCTCGACCCACCGGGTCGCGGCCTCCGGCTTGTTGTCCGCGAAGAGCACCGTTCGCGTCTGGAACCGCTGCACGTACCAGAAGACCTCGAGCGCGTCCTCGGCGTCCGTCACGATCTCCCAGATCGTCTCGGCCGGCAGCGTCCGGACCTTCAGCCGCCCTCCCCCGATCGGCATCTTGCGCACGAACAGCTCGCCCGCCTGGATCAGGGTCGACGTCATCTGGTGCGCGCGCTGGTCGAACTTCTCGCGAGCGACGAACTCGTCGATGACCTTCTGGACCTTCTCGTCGGCGGCGACGATCTGCACGCCGCGGCCCAGGATGAAGTCGGCCAGCATCTCGACGGCGTCGCGCGCGACGGTGTCATGCGTGTAGGCATAGTACACCTTCGCCTGCTCGTCCCAGACGTCGCTGATCTGCAACTGCTGGCCGGCCGGGCCGCCGACGGGCAAGTACTCGCGCTGGGTCGGCGCGGTGAAGTAGGCCGAGGCGCCGCCGTCGCCGATGCCGTCGAAGAAGTCCTCGCGCAAGCGCGTGTCCGACATCGCTCCGACGAACGCTTCGCTGAAGGTCGGCTTCAGACGCCGATATCCGCCCTTCTTGAGCGGCGCGCGGCGCTCGACGATCGCGCCGAACTCGTTGAGGTACGCTTCTTCGTCCGGCCGCAGGTTCTCCGACGTGGGCGGTAGGCCGCGCTCCTGGAGACGCTCGGCCGCGCGCGCCGCGACGTCGAACCGGCGCTCGCAGATCTTCCGGTTGGCGAACTCCGTGCGATCGCTGAGCGTCCCGCGAACCCAGGCGTGCGACTCCTGGCGGTCCAGCTCCACGATCTCGCGTCGGCCGTCGCGGCAGGCCAGATTGAGCGTGATGCTCGCGCCCGCGTCGACGCTCTCGCAGAACGCCTTGACCGGATCGTTATCGGTGTCGACCGCGTAGGCTTTCGGGTCGGCTTCGTACTGTTCGCCCGCGATGCGGCGCGCGAATGCCGGCAGGTCGGCTCCGAGGCCATCGATCTCGCGGGGGTCCAGCGCTTCTGACACCCGGACCTAGTACGGGCCGGGAACGCGGCGGTCGGCCTCGCGTGTCCGACTAGGGGTTTCCCCGGATGTCTCGGGCGGTGGTCCCGAGCTAGAATCACGCCAAGGAGGTTACTATGCTTTCTCGACTGATCTTGGCTCTATGCGTCGCGCTCTTCGGAGTGACGGCCGCCGCGGCGTCCCCACTCGCCCCCGCCGTCACGGTCGCCTACACGGCGCCGAAGTTCGATTCCGACACCGCCGCGCAGCGGCACTGCCCCCGCGATACCGTCGTCTGGCTCAACATCCCCACGGGGGTCTATCACTACGCCGGCGAGCGCTGGTACGGCCGCACCCGGAACGGCGCCTACGTCTGCGAGCGCGAGGCAATCGCTGAAGGCGACCGGGCGACGAGGAACGGCCAGTAGGAGGTATCCACAACCGATCCACAAGATTTGCGCCGGAGACCCGCATAACCATCAAGGAATTCCGGATTCTCCCCACTATATCGCTGGTAAGGCCAGTGAGGCCCCAGGGAATGAAAGGGGCGCCCGAACGGATTCGAGCGCCGAGTAGATCCCGAAGCGGCGGTCCCTGTTGCGTTGCTGTGCGGGGGCCGCCGTTCTTGTCTGTGGCCCCTTTGGCGGCTGCCCCGGCCAAGCCTTCACCCCGGGATTTTCAGGTCCGGGTATCGCCGATTGAAGTCGCCCGCGTCGGCCAGGGCGTTGAAGTAGTCGTCCAGCGCGAAGGCCGGGCGTCGCGATCGCGGGGTCTCGCGCCAAACGATCCATCGCGCACGGGTCTCGACCAGCCGGCCGGTGATCTCGCGTCGACGGTCAAGGCGCGGATCCCGCTCGGTCACGTCTTGAACCGCCCCGCGCGCCGGAACGCCTTCGCGGCCTTCCGCCCGATCGCGCCGATCTGCTGGCGTTGCCGCCGTTCGAAGTTCTGCCGCACAGGCGGCGGCGGATCCGCATACGGCGAGACCCGGATGGTCGGCGGGGCCTCGTGGAGATCGATCGTCGCGACATCGTCATCCGGTCGCCGGATCTGCAGACCAGCCGAGTTGGCCATCATCGCGACCGCCATCAGGACGCCGAGCGACGTGCGCGACATCAGAACTCCGCCATCCGCTTCGCGCCGTACTTTCGGAGCTGCCAGAGCGCGGTCGCGTGCGCGATGCACTTGTTGCACGTGCCGCACGGCTCGGACGCCGCCGGTGCCGGATGCTTGCCGCCTTCGCACCACCAGCACAGGTCCAGGAGGTCGAGGGCCTGGAGTCGCGCGATCACGGTCGCGTACATCACCCGCTGGAGCGGGAACTGCAGCTTGCCTGTCTTGCCGCCGTTGATGCGCTGGAGGGCGTCGAACGCGGACGTGACGTGCTCGACGTTGTCGAACTCGCCGTCGTGCCAGCCGACCAGCAGATCCTCGGAGTCGCACAGGTACGGCGTCGCGGTCCCGACCCACATCTGCGTCTGGATCGACCCGCCGTTCTCGTGGCGCTTTGGCTGATCGTGCTCGCGGGACGTGATGACTTCGATCGTCGGCCGGAACGGGATACCGCGGCGTTTGAACTCGGTAAGCAGCCGGCGCCGCGCGCGCGCCTGCGGGGCGTTGCACGGAACGGTCGGCTCGACGATGCTGATCTGCCGGACCTCGGTCCGCGTGTCAACGCGCTTCGGGTCGTTCTTGTCCGGGGCGATAATCCAGGTCTTCTGCGACGTCAGGGCGTCGTAGAGCATCAGCGTGGAGTCGCAACCGCCGGACCACAAGACGAGGCGAAGATTGCTCACGCGCCGAGCTGCCGGTTCTCGACCGTTTGGCCGTTGCGCGCCGTCTCGAACATCAGCGCGCCGAGCGCGATCGGGACGGCGACGAGAAGGACGAACGGCGCCAGCGCCCAGCCGAGGAGCCTCATCGGTTCGCCCGCCGCGAGCGCTTGGCCATGTCCCGCTTCTTCCGGCGCTTCGGGCGATCGACGCGCGACCGGTTCGCGAGCTTGATGCGCGGCTCGGGCCAGGGGCCGTAGGCCATGTTCTCACCCACGGTTCGCCCTCCGCGACGCGCGCGCCATCTGGCGCTTCTTCCGACGGTGCGAATCCCGCGCTGGCATGCTCGGCGGTCCGGTTCGCGGGCAGTCCGACAGGCAAAGGTGCCCCCAGGCTCCATGCTTGATTCGCACCGCGGCGCTCAGATCGAACGTGTCGATCGGAACGATGATCTCGTCCGGATTGAGGCCCTGGGCGCGCGTCAGCTCGCGCTCGATCTCCAGGTCGAACGCCTGCGCGGGATCGCTGGTGTCGTAGAGCTTGCCCGTCTGGGTGTTCATCAGCAGTGCCCCTGGAGGACGACGGCCGCGTTCGCGGACATCATCGCCTCGCGGACCTTGCGGCGCGCCACGGCGCGGTCGGCGCAGTTGGGCGCGTTGTCCTCGATGATCTGCGCGAACTCGCGCGCGCCAGCGCGGATTCGCTCGATAGCAGCGGCCTGGGCCGCGTCCGGCGTATGGTTGTCGAATATGTCCATCAGAATCTCTCCTTGAACGTGTTGAGGAACTGCATCACGCGCTCGTCGCCGCCGACGTCGGGATGGAAGACGGCCGCGAGCGCGCGGTAGAGCTTGGGGCGCTGATCCGGCGCGACCGCGTCGAAGAGCAGCGGGAACAGCGCGTTGGCCTGGTCGATGACGAGGCAACGGCAGCACCAGTAGCGATGGTCGGGCGTGATGCGCTCGGGCGGCCCGGCGCAGATGTGGCAGCACGGCGGCTTCGGCGGCGGCCCCATCCGGATATGGACGGTGGTCCCGAATCCGACGCTGCTCGTCGTCCCGCCCGTGCTCGTGTACCAGGACATCAGCAGGCGATCCGGTCTCGGCGGCGCTGCCGCGGTAGCACCGGCTCGGGTCTGGTGACGTCGCGCTCGGCGCGCGGGACGTTGCCCCCCACGTGCCAACCGTGCTCGTCGCACCGATACGCGTGGCACCGGATGTGGCGCCGGCGGAAGTTGTCCTCGGCCGCCTCCTGCGCCTTGTCGAACGTCTCGAACGCCATCTTCGGGTCGCCGTCGGCGCGGAAGCAGTGGCGGTTCACTGGTGCGCGCTCACGCCGACGAGGTAGCCGGCGAGGAAGACGAACCCGACGAACGCCACGAAGCCGATCGCGCGCAGCGTGTGCATCCAGCGCTCGGCCTGCTCGACGTCGCCGCCGAACGGTGGCCACGCCTCGGTCAGCAGATCGCGTGCGACCGCCCCGGGCACCGCGAAGTCGTCCGGTGGGGTTCCCTCATGCAGAATGCGCGCGACGGATTCGGGCGTCGGTGGCGGGATCTGGCTGCCTTGCAGATCGTCCACGAACTGACCGTAGGGTCCGCCACACCCGTAGCGATCCGGTGAGCGGTCGTCCTGGTGTCCGAAGAGGCTCATACGCGAACTCCATTGGGCTTGCTCGTTCCAAGGCGTTCCGCCACCACTGCGCCGGCGTCGCTGAGCACGTCCACCTGGTCGTCGTTCGCGCCGCGCGGGAACGCCAGCAGCTCGCTCTCGAGCGCGTCGATCCACGGCGCGCCCTGGAGGTGGTAGACCTGGCCGGTCTCGTACCGCGCGGCAATCGCCCACGCGCGCGTCTCTTTGCTCTCGTTGCCGCGCACGATCGGCACCGCCGGCAGACCCGCCGCGACCGCCTGCTGCACGGCCGTCCATTGGTACGCCACGGCCTCGATGCCGATGCGGCCGGATCCGTACTTCGACTTCAACTGCCCGAGCAGCGGGAGCTGCGCCGTTCCGTCGATCCGGTTGTCGCGGAAGATGTTCCAGACGAGCAGCTCGTTCCGGGGGCACAGCAGGAACGTCCCGACCACGAAGTAGTCGGCCTTCTTCGCGCGCGTGACACCCGAACGTAACGTCTGCGTGTCGCCCGACGCGAGGTCGACGATCTGGAAACAGATGCACTCGGACACGCGGTACTGCTGGATGCCGACGCCGGCGTTGTTCCGGAGCGTCACGATTCCGTCGGTCAAGGTGAAGTACCGATACCACTCCTGCTTGAAGATCGTGCCGCCGGCCTTGCGCGGGCGGCCCTGGTAGAGCGAGTCGAACAGCGGGCCGCCCATCGCGATGTACTGCTTCTTGAGGAACTCGATCGGGCGCACGCGCGGCCAGAGCGCCTCGCCCGGCAGACGACCTAACGAGTCGCGCACGCCGTGATCGCAGGGCTCGATGACCAGCTCGAGCTCGCCCGGGCCCGCACCGTCGACGACGGTCAACTTCGGCGCGTTGCAGCCCTCGATCGGGCAGATGGCGATCGCGGGGAAGTCGAGCACCTTGTACTTCCAGCCGCCCTCCTCAGCCATCCGGAGGACGAACGCCACGAAGTCGTCCTCGTTCCAGCGGGACATGATGACGACCAGGCGCAGCTTGGCCGCGCGCCGCGAGATGACGTTCGCCTTGAACCAATCCTCGATCTCGGCGCGGAAGTTGCGGCTCATGGCCTCCGCGAGACCGGGGTACGGGTCGTCGATCAGGATCTTGTCGGCCGGTCGACCCGTGACGGGCTTGTCGACGCCGACCGCGACCATACGCCCGCCGGCGGTCGTGCCCCAGCGCTTCATCGAGCGCGACGTCGGGTCGACATGCACGCCGAAGAACGCCGGGCCGTGGCGCTCGAGGATGTCGCGCGTAGGCTTGCCGAGGTTGTCCTCGGCGAAGTCGGTGTTGTACGTCGCGCCGATCACGCGCCAGTTCGGATGGACGCCGAACTCCCACGCCTGGCCCCAGACGCTCGCGGTCGTCGACTTCCCGTGCTGGACCGGGCACTGGATCACCAGCAGCTCGAGGCGGCCCTGCTCGATGTCGACCAGCCCCTTGGCGATCTCCAGGTGGAACTTGTCGGGGATGTACGGCATCGCATCGTCGCGCGTGGCCACGAACGCGAAGCCCGCCGGCGAAGATGCCGCCATGATGACGTCCTCGTTCAGCTCGCGCTGCAGCTCCTCAGGGGCCGCTTCGTCGACCGCGCTCACGACGTGCCGGCCGCCTTGGCGATCGCCAGGTGCATCACGTCAGAAGCGGCGGAGTTCGCCCGCACGCCGTCCGCGACGCGCAGCTCGCCCTCGATCGGCACGGGGCCGCCGTTAGGTCCCGCGATCTGCACGCGTCGGCCGTACTCGTTCGGGCTCGTCCGCTCGAGCAGCCAGGACGCCGCGCGCCAGTCGCCGGCCTCCGCCGCGGCCCGGACCTTCGCGACCAGCTTTGCGGCGCCAGAATCTCTCGCGCGCGCGCATTCTTCCGCAAAGTCCGCAACGTCGTCCCGCCAGCGTTTCACCGAATCAACCGAGACGTGTCCGGCGGCGGCGGCCATTCCCCAGGTTCCACCGACTTCGAGAACCTGGATGATGCGCTTCCGGGTAGTCGCGTCGAGCTTGTACGGCTTGCCGGGTTCGGGTCCGCTGCGACGCTTAGGTCCGGCGCCTTTTGCGGCGGTCCCACTTCCACGGCTGGACGGCGGCTTCGGCTGGGACGTCTTCGGGCGACCACCTTTCGCAGGTGAGAGCGTAGGCGTAGCGGTGCCGGTTTTGGCGCGGGTCGATGCGGCGGACGGCGGCGACGCGGTAGACGAAGCGTCCGCGGGCGCTTGCGAACCACGTGCCTTCTTCGGGGGTGTAGCCGCCCCAGCGGGCGCGGATCTGGACCGGGCCACCGATCATCCCCCCGACCGGCGCGCGCGGCGCGCGCGGCGCCCGAGCCCGCGGTACTCCACGACCTCCGCGGCGAGCCGCGTTAGGTCCGCGCGAGACGCGCGCAGCCCAGCGACGATGCGCGCGCGAACGTAGGGCGGGACGATCGCGTGTCCGTCGCGGCGCCGGCAGACCCGGCAGAAGGCGCTCGCGCGGGTGAGCGCCACGAGGCCGACGACGATCGCGGCCGTCACGTGAAGTGCGCTCCGAAGCCGCGTGCCCGCCCGTAGCCATGCCGCTGCACCTCGGCAAGCGCGCCGGCAACCTGGCGGCCAACCAGGCTGGCGTCGGCCGACGACGCAACGGGGACTGCCCTCCCGCAAGCCGAGCACGTCGCCGTCGGCGCGCATGCCGCGCTCGTGTGTACGGCGGATTGCGGCGGCGTCTTCGGCATCGCATCGAGCCGCGCCCGGACCTCGGGCGACAACGGGGGTGCCGCAACGCCGCCGCCGCGCCGACCCCTGACGCAGACGGCACAGAGAATAGCGAGGATGCCCGCGGCGATCCAGCCGGTCATCCGATCGGCCGCCCGAGCTTGGCGCGGCACATATCGACGAACGTTTCGAACGATTCCGCGGTGTAGAACGCCGCCTGGCCGGTGAGTTTTATGCCCGTCTCGACCAGCAGGTTGCCGATCTCGTCCTTCTCGACGGCTTCGACTTTGATGGACGTGCCCGTTAGGTTGCTCATCGCTTGCCTCTCTTGGGTGTGGAGAACTGCGGCCGGGGGCCGGCCAGCAGGGCGTCGTCGGGGTTGATTTGCTTGGCCGAGATTCCGAGGGGCGCGAGCGCGCCGGCCGCAAGCTGCGCGATCGTCACGCAGATCTCGGCGGGCGAGCGCCGGATCTCGCGTTTGAGCTCCTGGGTGATGAGGTAGCAGAGGCGCCGCCGGACGTGCTCGCGATCGCCGAGGTCGAGCTCGCCGGCGCGGGTGTTGGGCCCGAGATTGATCGGGAAGAGCGCCGCGATCTGGACCCGGATGGTCTCGGGGTCGATGTACTCGGGCGGCGGGGCGCCGCGCTTGCGCGCGCGGATCTTGTCGCGGCGCTGCTGGCGCGCGACGGACTCGGCGTTGGTACTGCGGATCCCGTGCGCGGCGAACCGGTGGCTCGCGAGCGACTTCTCCTCTTCGAACGGGTTCTCGGGCCCGCGCGCGCACCCGGGATACGTGCACGCGTAGGCGTGATCGGTGACATGTTCGGGTGCGACGATGACGATCCGCGCGCGCGGCTTGCGCGCGACGGCGCGTACGTCACGATCCGGCGGCCAGAACCCTAGCTGCCAGACCGTCGGCGATGATGCGTCGGAAGCATCGAGCAGCGCGGTCACGAGTGCGACCTGCGCGCAGAGCAAACGTGGTCCTGCTAGTTTGTAACAGGCGTTTGATTGCGCCGAACATATGTCCGGAAACGTTCAACGTGGAACGCGAAGCGTGCGAGTCTAGCATCGCACGTTTCGCGCCCGCGTGCACGAAGTCCGGACCTAGTTTAGACTAAACGGCAACGAGGTCGGGCGGCTCCGCTTCAGGCGCGCCGCGACGCCCGTGATTCGTTCCGCCGCACGAACACGAACACCGATATGGATCCTCAGCATTCCAACAGACAGCCGTGCAAGCCGCGTCAGTTATCGATATCTGAATCCGCTTGACGACCATCGACTCACCGCCACAGTCCGGGCATATGAACTGCGCCTCCGACGGTTGAACATCGGGATCGACGTCCAACCTCCAGTAGTGCGTGTTGATGCAGTAGAGCAAGAACGCCGACCGAGGTTGGCCGCCGGGCTTCGCGGCCTGCAACCTGGCGCTCTTGCGCGCGCGAACGGCATGCCCGACCAATCGATCCCGCTTCTTCGGCCCTTCGTTGCCGCAAGGCCCGCAGAGCATCCCGAGCGCGCGAACCTCCGTCTTTCCGCACCCCGCGCATAGCTCGGCCACTATGCCCGCACCGGTTCGGGCTTCTGCCCTGAAACGCGGACCGTGCCAGCTTCGTCCAAGTAGACCGCCGTGAGCGGCTCGCGCTCCGCGAGGCGCTCGACGAAAGCGGGCCACGACCGTATGCGGAACTCGCCCGGCCAGTCGACGCCGACGAGGGCGACCACGTCGTCCTGGATCCAGACGTGCATCGCGGGATGCCAGGGTTCGCCGGCGATCGGGCGCTCGAGGAACCAATATCCGTCGCCGCGATCGTGTTCGACTTCGGTCTGGCGGCCCGGAAACGACTCCTTGAAGAACCGCTCGAAGGCCTCGAGCCCGTGCTGCAACTTCTCGCGGTTCGGGAGCGGGAACGATCGCAGGAATCCGCCTCGGAACTCGGGCGGTATGGGCTTGAGCCGCACGTTTCCGTCGACCGTCTGCGAAACTGCAGCCTCGACATGATGGCCGCATGGGACCCAGGCGTAGGACGATCCGTCGCCACGAATGTCGCAGCCGCATGCGAACCGATATCCCGCGATCTCGCGCACGATCGGGTTCCATATGGTGTACGCGGGCGGAGTGCCTATCAGCTCCTCGGCGCGCATTCCCGAGACCGGCGCATATCCTTCGCGGGGCTCATCCGGCCAGCGGCGGGATACGAAGGCGTCCTCGACCAGCGACTCAAGCATCGCGCTCTTGGCGATGCCATACCGAGAGGCCAGCGCTTCGAGACGCTCGTCGGTCACGGGGCGAACGGAATAGCCCTGGGGCCGAGCCCGCTCGGACTCCGGTAGTGCCGGCCGGCCGCGGCCGCGTTTTGGTGATTCCATCGAACCTTACCTCCGAAAAAGACGAGGCGCCCACCCTTGCGGTGAGCGCCTCAGTCCAGGCTTGGTCAGTTGGTTGATACCCATGACCAGTATACCTGGACGCGCTAGCGTTGTCACCCCCGGGCGGCCCGGCTCGATCTTTGCCGGGCCGCCCTGGGCCTGGAGGGAGCGGGACTCGAACCCGCTTCGGATGGGTATCAACCACCTGCTCTAGCCTGTTGAGCTATCCCCCCGAGGCTTGATTCCATTATACTCCATACCTGGGTTATTAGTCAATAGTATTTATAAATCTTTTTATGGCCGCACTACCCGGCCTTCCGCCTCCGAGCCTTCCGGCGCTCGTCCGGGAGCGCCAGGCCCACCAGGTGGGCATACTGCGGAGGAATTGTGTCCCGCTGGTCGCTGTACCGGGTTCGCCGGTCGGCGGCCACGATTGCCCGGAGCTGGGCCAGGGTCTCGATCGATGCGTCGATCTGCTCCAGCAGCTTCTTCTTGGTCATCGGGCTGCTTCGGTTCTGGCGCACGGGTGTTCACCCGATTCGTCGTGCATGGCTTGGGAGGTGCAGACGGAGCAGTTCCCCCACCGCTCTGTCGCGGATGGTCCGAAGCCGTCGACGATCTTCACGTGGACGAGCTCGGAGTGCTGGCACCGGCCGTGGGGGCAGCCGGCGCTGGGCTTAGATGGTGCCACGCGAGAGCAGGGCCATGAGCCAGTCGACGACGCGCGCGAACGGCTTCAAGACTTCGTCGCGCAGATCGATGGCCGCCGCGTCGAACCTCGACCGCGCGTCCCGATACTCGCGCGACGATCGCATGCGCCCGCCCCAGACGGCGATGACGATCGCCACGACGACCAGCGCCCCGATCGGGATCCTATCCATCAGGGTCAATCTAGGAACGGCGCGATGTTATTCGCCAGCACCTGCTCGGCGCTCGACGTTTCCGTGATGAACTGCATCGCGCCGCCCAGGGCGCCGACTTCGAAGTACGCCTTGACCTCGGCGGATTCGAACTCGCGCGCGAACGCGCTAAGAAGGTCCGCGCTCAATATCTGGGCCACGAGAATGACCGTCCAAGTGCCGTTCGCCCCTGCGACGCGCTGGCTGAAGACCACGCCGCCGTCGGCGCCGGTGAACTCCTGAAGCCGGGCCGCCACGTTCCGTAGCCAGCCTTCACGCTGCTCCCGACTGAGCGCGACGAACGCGGCCTTCGGCGTGAGCATGATGATCGAAAGAAACACTGGCTTGCCTTTCTTCGTTTGATCGCGCCACGCGACCGAGACCGATACCCTAAGTATATGAGCGTCATCGCCCGCTGCCGATCGCCTTGACGTCGCGTTCGGCGCCGCAGTTCTTGCAACGTCGGCCAGGATGGACGGTTCGCCGGCTACCGTCCTTCCTCCGCCGATATCGGATCCCGTTGAACGCGCCGCACGGCGCACAGGTCCAGGTCATCGACCCGCGTCCCGCTCGCGAGCGCGCGCGATCGCGGCGCGGAGCTCGTTCGTCTCGGCCTCCGCGAGTTCAGCGACGAACGGCGGTTGTTCCGGATGCTGATTGCGGAAGACGCGGCGGTTCTCTTCGGTCCGCAGGTGCGAATCGAGGAGCGTCTCGACCACGTCGACGTCGACCATGATTTTGACGCTCAAACGAGCTGGATCCCGTGACCGCAGAACGAGCACGAGGCGCAGATCGCGCCGCTCGGCAGCGTGTACTGCACCCAGTCGTGCCGGTGGTGCTGGGGCGACTCGCCGAAGCGTGCGTCCGTGGCTTCGGAGCCGCTGTTGAACGCTCGGATTAGCTTTGCGGCCGCGATCATCGCAGTGCGACCTTGCCGGCCAAACCGGTTAGGACGTTCGTCGACGGCAGCGTAGGCTTCGAGCATCGCGGCGATCTCCTCGATTGCGGGCTCCTCATCGAGCGGCTTCTCCGCCCGCGCCGCCGGATCGGCCGCGGCATGAACCGGGCACGAGCCGGTGATGTCCACTCGCCCCGCCGAACCGCCCGCGCAGATGCACGGCTCGGCGAGACGTCGCTTGACCCACTCGACCACGAACGTGGCACCCGCGTCGAAGCCGAAACGTACATCGTCGCCGTTGGTCGCGCCGTACATCGTTTCGTACTCTTCGACGATTCGAGCTGGCGTCGGCAGGATGACCGAGGGCAGCGTTCCGGCGTCCCGCATGACCATCATCAGCTCGTCGTGTGTCTTCGAAGCGAAGACTCGGATCGTCTCGATCTCCCGGGCGTCTCGCACGATCCGGTTCGCCGCTTCCCACTCGACGGTCCGCTCCTTGACCGCGGTCTTGTCGACGATGTCCACCCAGAACTGCGCGGCCTCACGCAGGCGACCTTCGAGGGTCGCGACCGTCCACGTCTCGTCGCCGCGGGTTCCGACGAAGGTTGGTCCGTGTTGTTCCGGATCCGCCGGACCGACGGCACGGAGCTTCGCGCAGGAGCACGAAGTACGATCCTCGCCTGGGTGCCGCGGGCACTCTACGTGACCGTTCGCGCGAAGCTCGCTAGCGCACCCGGCGCAAAGCCAGCAGTCGTCGGCGGTTCGCTCCATGGTCTCGGTATCGAAGCAGCGCTTGCAACCCTCGCACCGCTCCCAACCCTCGTCGAGGGCAACCTTTTCCAGCATCCGGATGTAGTCGTCCGTCGACAGATCAGGCATTCGACACCACCTCGCAGCTCCGGAACGGTTCAGACACCTTCTGCACCGGTAGGCGGCCGAAGCCCACGCCCAGCGCGCTCCCCAAAGCGCCGCGTGCCGCGTCGTCGGACTCGGACGAGAGGGCGACGTGGATTCGGGCGCGGCCGCCGAAGCGCGTCGTCGGCTCGCCCGGACCGACGGAATGCTGGACCACGCGGCCGGTCATCCCGCCCATGAGTCGCCCGCCGCCCCGGAAGAATCGAACGGTCGCGCCGATCGGGAACATGGCTTCGGCTTGTTCGAGCGTCAGGTCACCCCGCGACCAGTGAGGGTACGCAGGCTTCGGGGCCTTGGCGTAGTCGGGCTCTTCGATCTGGGACGGACGCGCCGCGCGCGCCCCAACTTCGGTTTCCATCTAACTCTCCTTGGTCTCGGTCGCCGGAATGATTTCCAGCCGGCCGTCGTCGTCGTTATGCGGGTATCCGGTCTCGTCGTGCGGCGGATCGTCGTCGTAGCGGATCCAGACCGTCGACCGTCCCGATTTCGGGTGGAAGTTGACCTCGATGACGGTCGCGAGCGCGAGGTGCGGAGCGTCGACCCGGCGCACGCGGGCGCCGGCGAAGAAAACCGTGGACTTCACCCCGACCCCTTGACGGTCACAGTAACAGGTGTTAAGTTGGGGGCATGGTCACAGTAACACTTGCCCCCGAGACAGTCGTCCAGATCCGCGAAGGCGACTCCGGGAGCTACCAGGACGCCACCTGGGCGGAGATCACCCAGGACATGGACCCCGACACCCTCGCGGAGATCCAACGCGGCCTCGAAGTGCGGGGAAGCCATCGCCTCGTCGACCACGTCGCCTACAGCTACCGTCTTGCCGCCGCTCACTAGCGCCGAGAAGATGGCCGCCCTACGGGCCAGGGCGAAACCCGGGACCTGCGTCGTCTGCGTCAAGCGCAAGGCGCGTGCTGGGAAGGCCACGTGCAAGCCCTGCAACGAGGCGGCCAAGGAGCGCGTAGCCGCGTCCCGCGAAGCGTAGCTCCTCACGCGGCACCGTTCGATTCATCGAGCGTCTCGAAGAGGCTCGGCATCGGCACGTCGGCCTCGGCGCCCTTGAGGTAGCTGACGGCGTCGCCGTGGTACTCGGGCGAAAGCTCGATCGTAAAGCCGCGCCGGTTCTTGAGCAGCGCGCGGTACGCGACCGTACCGAGGCCGCCGAACGGGTCGAGCACGAGATCGCCCTCGTTCGAGAACCGCTCGATCAACCGGTCGACGATGTCGAACTGCAGCGGGCAGGTATGGAGCTCGGCCGCGCGACGCTTCTGCAGGCTGTTGAGCGACCGCATCCGCACGACGTCGTCCCAGACGAACTCGCTATGCGAGACCGGGTCCAGGAGCATGAAGCTCGACGGCAGCACTCCGGCCTGCTCCAGGCCCTCGGCCAGCTTGACGTGCTCCTCGAAGTTGTAGATGTGCGTCCCGCTGTACCGATGCCAGATCTTCCGCAGGGTCTCGAAGTCGAGGCCCTTGGCTTCCGCCGGGGTCAGGAGTCGATCGCCGCTCGAGCGCCAGAAGCCATGCGCGTCGAACTGCCACCGCGCGCGCGGGTAGGCGGCCTTGGTATGGACGACCGGATCGTCGGCGTACGCGTTGCCGCGGTCACTCGGGAGCTTGCGGAACAGCAGGATGTACTCCGGCATGCCGCACCCCATCTTGGTGCCGTCCTTGCACTGCTCGGACCAGCCGAGGCGATACGTCTGATTGTTTTCCCGGACGACGTCGGTGACGACGGTGATCCGGCCCATGTACCGCAGACCGTGCTTTTTTAGGTGGGTGACGCACCGATCGGAGAACTCGCTGACGGTGTACATGCCGTCGCCGCTGACCGAGCCGAACACCATCCGGTCCTTGGTGTGGACGCAGTACATCCGGCCCGGCTTGAGGATCCGGACGATCTCAGGCGTGAGGTAGTCCATCTGCTCGAAGAACGGACCGTCCCCTTCGTTGTGGCCGAAGTCGTTGTAGGTCGGCGTGTACTCGTACTGGTTCGAGAACGGCCAGCTCGTGACGGCCAGGTCGACCGAGTCCGAATCCATCCGGCGCGTCTCGTCGACGCAGTCGTTATTGACGGCCGTGAAACGCTTGCCCGTGACGACCTTCCGCTCGACGCCCATCTGGCGCTTCATCTCGCTCTGGCGCAGCTCGGCGTCGAGGCCGTACTGCCGGATCAGCGCCGACATGGTCGCCTGCAACTCGTCGTGCTGCTTCCACTTCCGCATCAGTTCGGCGAAGATCGCGTCCTCGGATTCGGTGTGGATGATGTGAATATCGACGGCCCGCTCTTGGAGGAAGCGGTGGATGCGCTTGATCGCCTGCAGGAAGTCGTTGAACTTGTAGCCGACGCCGAGGAAGATCGCTTTCGCGCAGTGGCGCTGGAAGTTGCACCCGCTGCCGGCGATGATCGGTTTCGTGGCCAGCTTGCCGATCTTGCCGTCCGAGAAGTCGATGATGGCCTGCTCGCGCGTTTCGAGGTCCTGGGATCCGTAGACGGTGACGGCGTCGGGGAAGGCGGCCTCAATCGCGCGGCGCTCATCCTCGAGGTCGTGCCAGATCAGCCAGTGCTCGTCCGGGTCCGCCGCCGCGACGATCGCCTTCGCCTCGGCGATGCGCGCCTCGAGACTGTCGCGCTTCTCGCGCGACGCGTCGCTCAGGCTGACGGTCGCGTCCCGGAGCAGCTTGCCCTGGCCCCAACTGTCGACGCCTGCCGTGGTGTGGTCGGCTGCGAGGCGATGCTGGTGCACGCGCAACGGCGGGAGATCGTAGCCTTCGTCCGAGTAGCCGAGGTCCGAGGGCTTCGTCAGGAAGACGGCCCAGGTCGAGAGCCAGAGCCAGAACTCTTTCTCCTTGTGAGGGTAGAGCGTCAGGTCGCCCGCCTTCTCGGAGTTGCGACCGAAGAAGCGCGTCAGCGCCTGGCCGGTATCCATGACGCCCAGGAATCCGGCGTAGTGGATCAGCTCCTTAAACCGGTTGGGCGACGGCGTCGCGGTCGCGACGAACTTGAAGCGCACCTGGTCGAAGAGCGTCAGGAACTGCTGGTAGGTCTTCGAGCCGAACGAGCGCAGGATCGACGCCTCGTCCAGGGACGCGACCGTGAACCGGTTGGGGTCGAGCTGGCCATCGCGCACGCGTTCGTAGTTGGTGATGAAGTACTGCGCGCCGCCGGCGACGAGCGCCGCATGCTCCTCGTTCGTCCGGACGTAGTGGAGTTCGATGCCTAAGAGCGACCGCGCGTCGCGCGCAAACTCCTGGCGAACACCGAGAGGGCAGACGATCAGCGACGAACCACCCTCGGCCGCGATGAGGGCCACGGCGATCTGAAGCTGCATGATGGTCTTGCCGAGTCCGAAGTCGGCGAAAATGGCGCGGTTCCCGCCGGCGATCGCCCACCGGCAGATAGCCGCTTGGTGGGGCTTGAGGGCGTCGATCAGCTCGACGTCGCCGGCGTAGCCGTGGTCGCGGACGGCCGCGGACTTCGAGGCCAGGAAGTCGTTGTAGTCGGTCAGCATTCGCATTCCCCCGGCTTGGGGTCGTAGGCGTTGGTGCCGATCCGGCGCCCGCACACGAGGCATACGATCATGGCGCGGCCTCGAAGAGCGAGGCTTGCTCGCCGACCAGCGTCGCTTCCAGGTTCGCGATGGCGCGATCGAACAGGGCCAGGACGTCGCCCTTCGTCGTCGCCGGATCGTGCTCGAACGCATTCAACTGCTCCAGGTCGTATCGCGTCTTGAACCTGAACGATTCCGGAAGCGCCTCGATAAGAGCGTCCCACTGCTTCATGAAGTTGGTCGAGCCCGGCTTGTACGCCCCGAGCGATTCGGTGATGCCGACGTGCGCGAGCGGGTCGGCTTTGAAGTCAGGCGGCCACGGCTGCTCCACCATGTAGGCGCGCGCGGCGGTCAGGAACGCGATCGTGTCGTGCGCGGTCTCGCTCATGCGGCCGCTCGAATCTCGTCGCCGAAGATCGCGCGCAGAGCCTCGCGCATCAGCGCCTTGGCGACGCCGACGCAGACCGCGTTCCCGATCTGGGCCGTCCGCGCTTCCTTGGTGCCGGTGAACTCGTAGTCGTCCGGGAAACCCTGGGCGCGCGCGAGCTCCTTGGGCTGCAGCATCCGGAACTTGATGTCCAGGACGTAGGGTTTGCCGTCGATGATGACCGTGCGGCCCGCGGGCGCGTCGGCTGGCGCGGCCGTCAACTCCGGTTGGATCAGCTCCGCTTCGACCAGGTCGCCGGCGCCGCGGTGCGTGACGGTCGGGAGGGGCTGCTCGATATCGTGCGTCCGGGGCTCCTGGTTCGGACGCTCGCCGAAGTGCGCGGCCAGGAACGGCGTCACGAGGCGCACGCCGCGCGACGTCGTTCGAATCGTCGGAACCGGGTCGTCCATCCCTCGGTTCTGCGCCTCCGTGTCCTGCGGGACGATGAACGGTTCGACCATGCCGAAGCGGTTGGAGGTCGTCACGGTGGGGACTGGCTCGTCGATGGAGTTGGTCCGCGCACCGTTCTCTTGCTCGCCGTAGTAGGTCGCCAGGAACGGCTTGACGTCGCCGTCGACCGCGCGGCCGGGCTCGATGACGAACGGCTCTGCGATCCCCATTCCGTTCTTGCTCGTGACGGTGTTGACGGGTTCGTCCAGTCCGGTCGGCTGGTGCGGCCGATCGCCGTGCCGCACGTCGACGATCATCGGATCGAAGATTCTGACGTAGCCAGCGGTCGCAATCGTGGAGAGCGGCTCGTCGACGGAGCGCGCCACGTTGCCGCCGTGCTGACCGAGGACGAACGGCGTTGCGCTCGGCTCGGTCAGTGAGATCTTCCCGCCGGTCGCGACCGTGGGGAGCGGATCGTCCACGTCGCGCGCCACTGCGTTGCTTTGCTGACCCAGAACGAACGCCGTCGCCTCGGGCTCGGCGAGGAAGAACCCACCTCCGGTCGTTGTGGTCGCCGTGCCGAGCGGGTCCTCGACGGACTTCGGGACGTTGTTCGTCCGGTTGCCGCATACGAACGGCCGGAGTTCCGGCGTAGCGAGCCCCATGTGCTGACCGTTGGCTGCCAGCGTAGGAATCGGGCCGTCGAGCGACTGCGAGTCCGCGTGGTTTCGCAGGACGACCAAGAACGCTTCGGCGATCGGCCCACTGCAGTACCGCTTGATGCCGGCCTCGATCCGGCGCATGGTGTTCGGCGAGAGGGGCGTCTTGCGGTCGAAGATCGACATGCTCTCCAGCTCGAAGTCGATGATCTTACGGGCGGCCTTCCAGGGCTGCAGCAGGCCGCGCTCCACTTCGAGCGTACCGGGCTTCCCGTGCGACGGCGCCGGATATTCGAACCGGTAGCCGAGGCGAGTGAAGACGACGAAGAGCCGCAGGCGCGTCTGCGCCTCGCCGTAGTCGGCCGCATTGAGCAGGTTCCACTTCCCGACGTAGCCGAGCGATTCGATCGCCGAGAACCAGGCGCGAAACGTCTCGCCGGCCTTGCTCTTGATGGGACGGATGATGACCTTGCCGTCCTTACCGATCTTCGGCTTCCCGGTCTTGCGGTCCAGGACTGGCTCGACAGGTCCCCACTTGAGCATATTGCGGACGTTCTCGACGATGACGACCTTCGGGTTCCACGCCTCGACGGCGCGCGGCATCACCCAGGCGCTCGCGCGCTTCTGGTCGTCGATGCTCTTGCCGCCCTTCGCGTACGAATGCTCGGTGCACGACGGCGAGCCCCACAGGATGTCGACGCCATCGGGGGCGAGCTTGTCCATGCGCGCGTGGTCGACGTCGACGCAGAAGTGGTCCGCGCCCGGGTGGTTCGCTTCGTGCGTCGCGATCGCGACGTCCCAGTGGTTTACGGCCGCCAGCCGCAATCGAACGCCGGCGTCGTCGCATGCCTGCAGCATCCCGGTAGAGCTGCCGCCGGCACCGCAGAACAGATCCATGGCTCGGATCGTGGGAGCGACCGTCATGCTGCACCAACCGGGAACTCGTCCCACGTACGGCCGTCGAGACTGCGTCCGGTGAGGCGCTTGTCCAGCCGGCGGACTCGGACCCATCCAGGGTGCCCGCGATCGACGAGATCCTCCTCGACCGTCCGTCCGACGCCCTCGTACCGTTGCGTCGCAGCTTCGCGCTCGACGAGCTGACCGTCGATCCGGAGCAGGTGCGTCGCCTCGTGCGGATCAGCCTCGGCCCACGCTCCCCACTGCTTGAAGAAGAACGGAACGCCCGCCGCCGCACACTGATCGCGGACGCTGCGCGCCCAAGCTGGGTGCATAGGGCGCGCGCCGCGACCGCTCTCCCCGCCGACGATCACCCACTGGATCCCGCCGCGGATCATCGCCAGCGGACCGAGTTCGATCGGACCTAGGAGCGGTTCGACCGAGAGGAATCTAACCTTCGCCGGAACCCAGACGAGCGAACCGATGCGCCACTCGTCGGCCTTGGTCGAGACGGACGTCCCGAGCCAGACGTTGTCGCTCGCGCGGATCTTGCTGCGAAGCAGGTTCCGCATCCGTTCGGGCCGCTTCGTCAGCACCTGGAACGAGTGCTGCGGCGCGGCGGCCATCGTCGCGAACACTTTGGCGATGAACGCGTCGGTCACGTGTTCGTGGAACAGGTCTGACAAGGAGTTGACGAAGATCCGCCGCGGCCGCTTCCAGCGCAACGGTTGGTCGAGCCGCTCGGAGTGCATCAGCACCGTCTCGAACGGCAGGCCGTACCTCGCCGACGTCGGATTCGCGCGCATCCGCGTGTCGAGGAGCGTCTTGGCATAGCACCGATCGCAGCCGCTCGGCGCGCCCTTCGCGCCGGGGATCTGCCGGCAACCCGTCACCGGGTTCCAGGTCGCGTCCGTCCACTCGATCTTGCTCTTGTCGCTCATGCTGCGTTCCCTCGCGCGATCTGCTGGGCGCGCGCGCCTGCGCCGCGGCGCTTCGTCGCGACCTCCTCGATCTCGCCCGCAAGGACCGCCTGACCGTAACGGGCCAGCACGTAGGCGAAGAGCTTATCGCAGCCGGGGTCCTTCTCGAACTCGATTCCGAACCGCTGAAAGACGCGTAGCTTCATGACGTCCTTCGGGGCGTTGCCCTTGCCGGTCACCCACTTGCGGAGCGTCGCGATCGGGACCTGATGGATGGCGACGATGCCCTGCCCGGCTCGCGTCACCGGGAGGAGCGTGTGCAGATCGTTCATCAGCCAGCCGAGCTCGTAGAGGTGCATGGCCCCGCGGGCCGAGACCATCGGCGCCTCGATGAACAGATGGCACGACCGCCCGCCGATAAACTTGGCGACGCCGGCGACGATCTCGCGCGAGCGGCGTCGGACGTTTCCGACCGTATCGGCGTCGTCGGGCTTGGTCTGCACGATGCTGTGCGCGACGCCATCCGAGAGGCCGCAGTTGGTGTAGGACGGGTCGATTCCGATAACGATCAAGATTCGACCCTCGCGGTCGGCAGCGCGATCAGTACGGACGGCATGGCGCCGAGGCGGTAGGCCTCCTCGATCTGCGGCTCCATCCAGGCGCCGACGGTCTGGCCGTCGGGGAGCTTGGTGTAGGCGAGGAACTCGTTTTCGAACGAGGCGATGCCGGCGTCGACCGCCTCGAGCTTCGCCTTGATGACGAGCGCGAGCGCGCGCCAGACCTGCCGGCACGCGAGCTCGTACGCCGCGACCTTCGACGCGTCGGTGCGCCGGGTGTAGGTTACGCGGCCGGCGCGCGTCGTGTACTTGAAGCGATCCTCGTCCGGATCCGGCAGCGGGATCAGCAAGGCGATGAACCGGCCGTGCGCCTTGAACGTGACCTGGGCGCGCGTTCCTTCGGTCGCATAGCCGAAAGCAGAAGCGCCGTAGCGCGTCAGGATCCGCTCGATCTCCATCTTCGATTTCGCGACCGGAGTCTCGGTCCGGTTTGCGTAGGTGCTCATGATGCCTTTCCAAGGGCGAGGAGGTTGCGGCAGTAACCGCAGTACTTGCCGGGCGGCTCGTCGGCTTCGACTTTGACGCGCGTGCCGCGATCGAGGCCGCATTCCGTGTGGTAGTCGCTCGCGTGATGCGGCGCGTGCGTCTCGGCGCCGTCGTCGTACGACCGCTCGCGAGGGATGAGGTAGATCATCCGCGCCCCCGGATCAGGTCGCCGAACGCGTCGAGCATGCCGAAGCCAATCGCGCCGACGACGATGAACGGCACCGCGAGCCCGTAGCAAAGCCAGGCGAGCGTGCGGCGCATCAGGGCTTCTCCACCTGGACGAAGCCCGATTGGATCTCGCGCATGGCCGTCATCGCCGGCTTGTCGGGCGAGGCGTCGTCGACGAGCGGCGGCGCTCCGTTGGCGAGCTGTCGCGCGCGCTTGACCGTCGCGCCGATCGCGGCGAACTTCCCGCCCGCCATCTGTTCTATCGCCTGGGCGTCGACGTCGTTCATGATTCCACCGGGTTCAGCGGCTCGCGGCAGACGTCGCAGATCCGGCCGCCGCGCACGCCGAGGCGACTGTGCAACTGACACGCGCCGCCGTGGTGCGGGCAGATCCCGATGGCCGCCGTGTGGCAGCGCGCGAGGCAGTGCCCGACGGGCGTGCGGACTTTCGGTCCGGGCCGCTCGCAGGGGTGCGCGACGACGTCCTGGTTCACGACGCGACCGCCTTGGCCGCCGGCTCGTGCTCGTGCGGCGGGAACTCGGCGCCGAACACGGTGATGCTGTAGCGGCCGTGGATCGGGTCGCCCGCTGGCCGGCCGCAGAGGCGGCCGGTCAGGGGCGACCGATAGATGCAGTCCATCTAGTCGTCGGCTCCGCTCAGGTCGGTCTCGCCGGGCTCTTTGCCCGTGTCGACGACGACTTTGACGGGGCGGTGGTTCTCGCGCGCGTGATCCGCGGCCGCGTCAGCGACGAGTCCGTCGATCACGTCGACCGTTTCGGTCTCGTCCTCGTCTTCGTCGCCGGCGGCATCGATCGCGGCAGCGCCGAGGCGCGCGGCTTCCGCGACGGCGGACTTCGCCTTCTCGTTGGTCGCCTGGAGCGCGTCGGTGAACGGCAACTGCTGCTCGCCGTTGATGGCGCGCACGAGCTCCGCGACGACCGCGTTCTGGCGGTTCTGCGTCTCTTTGAACCGGTCGGCCGCGTCCTTCTTCTCGGTGGCCGCTTCGAGGAGCTCGGCGTTGACGCGCGCGAGCTGCTGCTCGATTGCGCGGATATCGCGGCCGACCAGGAGCGGCTGCCGGTCGTCCTCGATCGGCGCACCGGTCTTGCCATCGAGCACCAGGCGCGCGGGCTGGCCATCGACCGTGGCCGGCACCTCGCCCTCGCGTCCTTCGAACTCCGCCGCGCGCTCGGCGTCCGGATCCTCGGGCTCGATCGGGTCGACGTCGCCCTTGATGCGGAACTCGATGGACCAGGCATCCTTGCCGAACTGGTTGAGCGCCTCGATGATCTCGGCTTCCAGGTAGCCGACCTGGTTCTTGACCGAGACGGTGTCGCACTCGACCGTTACCCGGGCGACGTCGTCGTCGAGCGAGACCGGGCGCGACATAAGCGCGATCGTCCCGGGGACGATGATGCCCCACGCATCCGACAGGCGATCGAGGATGCTCTTCTTCTCCGGCTCCGGCTCGACGTCGGCCGGCGAGTGGTTTTCAAGCCACTTGCGGCTCTGCCAGGCGACGGCCGACAGCTCTTTGGACGTGTGCGCGCCGGGGTGGCCCTGCTGGAGATCGCACGAGAGCTTGCGGTCGGGGGACGAGACCGAGCACGGCTCGGTGTAGACGATCTCTTTCTCTTTGGTCGCGGTTGCGGTCATGGTTGGTCCTCTCGCCCTGCGGGCTGGTGCTCGAGTTGGAAGTCGTATGCGCCCTGGGCGCGGGTTAAAGCGATCTGGAATCGGCGCACGCCGTCGCGATCGCGCATCGCGTCGCGGTAGAGGATCCAGCCGACGAAGGCGGCGGCGGCCAGGAGCGCCAGGATGGTGCAGCCGTCGGTCATCGCGCCACTCGCAATCCGGCGGCGCCGGCCATCGCGGTCAGCGCGGCGCGCACGGACGCGCGGCTGTCCTCGCGATCGAGATCGCGCGAGAGCTCCAGCAGGCCGCTCCCGACGGCCGCGGCCTCAGTCCGGAGCTCGTTGGCCACACGGTCGAGCGCATCAGCGCGCGCGAAGAGCGAGTTGACCTGGGCGGTCAGCATCACCACGCGCTCCCGGGTCGCGGTCTGCGACGGCCGCTTCATCAGCACGCCTCCGCAAGGCGCGCGAGCAGCGAGCTGGCAGAGAAGTTGCCGCCGCGCGGCTGGCAGAGCTCGCGCGGCAGCGGCGCCCGCCGGGGCCGCTTGACTTTCGCCTTCGCCGGCGGCGCCGACGGATCGACGATCTTCTTCGGTCGGCCGCCCTTGTTGATCGGGCGCGGCGTGCAGATCGCGCCGCTGCGGTGGCGGCGATCGTGAACCGGGCAGACGGGGATGCCCTCCCAGCGCTGCGCCAAGTACTCCTCGCGCGTGCGCCGGTCGCAGACCTCGCCGGTCCTGTGCCGCACGTCGTGCACGGGGCAGCGCGGCATGTCGACCCACCGGGCGCGCTGCGCTTCCGCCCGCGTGCGCGGCGAGACGCCCAGGATCTCGGCCAGGCCGGCCGCGCTGCCTCTGAGCGTCACGCGCCCACCTGGACCTTGAACGGCAGCTCGTCGTCGTCCGGATCCTCGCGCTGCGTGCGCCGGGAGTTCGGAGGCTCGCGATCTTCGCGCGGACGGAACCCCAGCGTCGAACCCGCAGAGTGAACCGCGCGGGCGTCGATGTCCGCATCCCACTTGGCCATGAACTCGTTGGCGGGTATCGCGTTCGCCTTTGCGTCGCGGATCGCGCGCCAGAGCCGAAGGAGCCCCATGCCGAAGGGCGTCGCGAACCTGCCCTCGCGGTGGTAGTCGACGATCCCGTCTTGCTCGGCGATCTTGAAGAGCTCGTCCCACTCGGAGTAGAGCAAGTACTCGCGCGACGGCCGCTCGGCGCGCGCCTTCGCGAACGCTTCGCGCAGGGCGGCGAAGAACGTGCCGTCCGACGGCCCGCGCAGGAGGGCGCCGACCGGGGTGAAGCCCGCGCCGATACGACGCGGGATCACGCCGGCACCTTGTACTTGACCGCCAGGTCGATATCGAACGGCTTGTAGAACGGCTTCCCGCCGCGAAGCTCCAGCGTCTTCCACGCGTACTTCGCGAACTGCAGGGCCGTCATGTCGTCCGAGCGCCCGACGCCCATCTTGGCGATCGCGTGCGCCGCCGTCAGGCCCCTGGTCCGGTTGACCTTCTCGTCCCGGTTGCAGTTCGAGCAGATCGCGGCAAAGAACCGCCCGACGACGATGCGCTGCTCGGGGGTCAGGTTTCGAAGCTGGACCCGGTGAAGGTCGGCGAAAGCTGCCGCGAGTTCCCGAGCCCAGGAAGGGTCGTCCTCGCGTAGCAGAGCGAGCGTTACGTTTTTCGGGGCGATTCCCGAGTGAGCGAAGCGAACGAGGTAATTATCTCTATCTATCTCTCTATCCGTTACTTTTTTCGTTACACTACGTAACGTCGTAACGGCGTTACCATCGTTACTCTCTTGGGCCTTACGCTCGCGATGTCGGCGCTGACGCTCGGCGTTGCTCAGCCGGGCGGATTCCGATCCGGCCTTTTCGTCCCACCGCTCGACGCGCCAGGCTTCATCCAGCCCGAAGGTCATGAAGCCGGCGCGCTGCAGCTCCTCAAGCGCGTCCTTCTGCTGGCTCTTCGGCAGCGACGTGTAGGCGGCGATCTCCTCGACGGTCATCGGTCCGGTGCGAACGGCGAGCACGCCGTCCGTATCTTGTTTGCCAGCGAGCGGGATGGCGTAGAAGAACGTCAGGCGCGCGGCGCGCGAGAGGCGCTTGAAGACGTCGTTGTCGATCAGCCCGACATGCAGCTTCACCCACTGGAGGGCCATCAGACGGTCTCCCGGAGGACACAAAGCGGGCACGATTTCAAGTGCGTACATCTCACGTTTCGTAGGCTTCTAGTGGGCGTGGAAGGCGATGTAGAGGAGCGGGATGACGAAGAGCGCGATCGCGGCCGGCAGGTTGTTACGGTTACGCATGGCGGCCTCGCGAGATCGGGAAGTGGACTTCGAACCAAGTGGTGATGCGCGTGATAATCTGCTCGTATGGATCCGGCTGATTGTCGGGCCGATATGCGGAACGAGCGTAGATCGGGTACGGGGTGAGCGGATCTATCTGAACGGGCGTGGCGCTGACCAACAGCGCCACACCGTCTCTGGAATGGCGGCGTGCGGTCGAGAGCAGATCGCGACGAATCACGGCCTCTTCTGAGGCCGAGAGCGAACGGCGGCGCGTCATGCCGTCCTCCGTTCATCGCCACGGTAGCCGTCGATATCGGCGGGCCGGAAACGGCGCATGGGGCGGCTCCCGCGCGCCGACGGGATCTCGACGGTCGCGATCTCGCCGCGGCGCGCGAGAGAGTCGAGGATGGCGACGCTGACGCCCATACGCTTTGCGGCGGCCCCGATAGCCAACAGCGGACCGCCGGCGCCCTCGGGCTCGCCAACGGGCGCGCCTGTCTCGGCGAGCTCGTCGACGGCGTCGATGACGCGGTCGAACGAAGCCGCGATCGTCGCCTTCGCATCCGTGAGGGAATCGCGAAGACGGCGAAGGGCGAGGTCGCGGCGGCCGCGGTTGATATCGATGGCCATGCTATGCCGCCCGGGTCCGCTTGAAGAGCTCGGTCTCGAGCGTGAAGCGCAGGTCCGCGTCCATGTCGGTCATGCCCCGCGGTCCGATGGCCCACTGCATGTAGTCCGTCGGAACGTCCGCTATCGGACCACGGTGTTTCCCGAGCGGCATCTTCTTCAGCAGCACCGGGGATTCGGCGAACGCTATCAACTCTTCCACCGACACCGATCCAAGGCCGACGACGGAGGGTGAAAGTAGAGCTTCCGCCAGAATCCCCGCAGTAACGAGCACGTCGCCGAGCGCCCGGTGAGGAGCGATACCGAACGTCTCGGGATTCACGTCGAGCCAGTAGCGCAACGTCTGGTTCCTGAAGTTCGGTGCATCGGGCCAGATGTGTTTGGCCAGACGCATGGTGCAGAGCCAACCGAGGTTCATGCCGCCGAGGAAACTGCGGTCGAAAGCGGCGTTGTGCGCGACGACGGTTGGCAGATTGCTCGGCCCCATGAATCTTGCAAGGAAGTCGTTCAGAAGAGTCGTTACCGCGAAGAAATCCGGAGCGGTTGCCACGTCGGCATCGGTGATTCCGTGCACCGCCGAGATCTCGGGCGGGATGCTCTTCGTCGGGCGAACCAGCGAAGCGAACATCCCGAGGTTGTCGCCGAGAGCGTTCGTCGCGACGGCCGCGACCTCGACCACCTCATCGGTGGCCGGGTCGAGGCCGGTAGTTTCCACGTCGACCACGACGTAGGTGGCGTCGGCTATCTTCACTTCGCTTTCCCCGACGTCAGATTGGGCGTCTCTTCCAAGAACGCCTGAAGCTGGGTTACGTTGAGGTCGGCCAGCTTGGTTTTCGCGAACTGACTGACAAGCGCGGCGCTCATGGCGTCGGTCCGCGACACGCTCGACCACGCCTTTTCGATGGCCTTCCGCAGGTCGGTCGCAAGCTCGTCGGGATCGACCGCCGGCGTTTCCGTGAACTGCGCGTCGACGGCGTCGGGTTGGTCGTCGGCGGCGGCCTTGGCCGCCTTCGCGTTGATCTTCTCGCGGAGTTGCGCAGTGCGTGAGGTCGGCGGTGTCTGAGCCTGTACCGCCGGCGCCTCGTCGGGTGCCGGTGCCGAACGATCGACGACGTCGATATCGCGGGCTTCTTCGGCGATCGCGATGCCCTTGAGCGCGTCGGGGAACGCGTCGCGGAGGGCGAAGCCGCGGGCGCGCAGTTGGAGCATCCGCTCCGGGTACTGCTTCCACGGTCCGTCCTTGCCCCAGAGGCCGGCAGCACCGGCGTCCTTGACGCTGAACGTGCGCGTGACCGGGGTGCGGCCGCGGCGCTTGACGACGCAGGTCGCGACGCGGTCGCCGTTCGTGCCGGCGAGCGACTCGATGATGTCTTCGCAGTCGGGGCGCGCCTGGACGAGCGCCAGTGCCGCATCGCCCCAGACGCTCGGGCGGCCCTTGATGACGGCGATGTTCTGGATCGCCTGCATCGGTTGCAAGCCGATCTCGGCGCCCATCTGGACGGCGATCATGACGTTGCCGGGCTTGCCGCGGTAGTCCGGTGGCACCAGGTCCGACTGCGAGATCAGCGTGCAGTACGCTTGGAGTTCGGTGAACGTCTGCGGCGCGATGCCGAAGCCGGTTCCGTTTGCCCCGGTCATGCCGGTCGCGGCAAGCGCGGTCCCGATGGTCTTCGTAGGTTCGGCCTGGACGGTAGGCGTATCGGTGGTGCTCACGCTGCCACCGCCTTCTGCTTCGGCGGCGCCACCGAGCGGAACACCCGGAAGTCTGACGCGCCGACCGAGTAGGCGTCGCGATGCTGCGACTTCCAGGTGCGAATCCGGATGCCGCCGCGCGTCAGCGTGTCGGCCTCCCCCATGAAACCCTGGATCTGTCCGACGAGGTCGTCATGCATCGCCTTGGTGGCCTTCAGCTCAGCCTCGACGACCCGGAGGGTCGATTCGGCTTGCGCGATCTCGGCCGTCGCTTCGATCTCGACGTTCTTCGAGACCGGGAACCGGCGGCGGGCGTCGGCGATCGTCACGGCAGCAGGCGGGTTGCCGCTCTGCACGGCCGCCCAGAACTCGGCCTCGGCCGCCATCATGCCCGCGATGAACTCTTCGTCGCGCGGGATGGTGTAGATCCGGAAGTCCTGTCCGCCGATGAGAACCGCGAGATCGAACTCGACGTAGTCCGTGACGGCCATGTAGTGCTGGACCTGGGCGATGTACGGTTCCGGTACTTGGTCCGTCCCCGGCTCGCCCCAGGCGTCGGTCTGCGCGACCCACGTGCCGGCCGTCTTGACTTCGAGCCCCTTCTTCACGCCGACGATGCGGCGGTCGAGGTGAGCGATGGCGAACGGGTGCTGGTCGCTCCGGAGCAACGTGTTGACGCGGCGAACGACCGTCCCGGTCTTTTCCGCGTACGCGGCGGCCACGACGTCTTCGAGGCGGTTGCCCCACTCGACGGCGGCTTTGTTGGAGAGATCTTCCGGCTCGGCCTCACCGCGCTTTTCCAGGTAGACCTGGAAGGGCGTCTTGTAGGGGTTGAACCCCAGAACGGCCGCAGCATCGGAACCACCGATGCCGGTCAGCCGTTCGGCGAGGAAAGCCGCGCGATCGGCGGACGAATCCGCCTGCGCGATGGTGGTCATGTAGTAGCTCCCGTGGGATGATGTGCCGCATCATCGGCAGCGGCGCCGGCTCCCGCAGGGCGGGAAACAAGTTGAAGGTGGCGCGGGCGGCGCAACGGGATGACCGTCGCGCAACGCGGCGCCTCACCTAAATCGGATTTGGAATACTCGACGAACGCGATGCTCGCGGCGGCCGCCAGAAGCTCGGCGTCGGTCGCCTCGACCTCTAGCGCTCCGGCCCGCATACGCGCGGCTACGAGGAGGATGCGTTCTTGCGAGATCATGTGGCCTCGCGAAGTCGGTAGACGGTCACGGCGGAGCGTGCGCGGCCGGAACGCTTGACGTGCTCCGTGCGACGAGACTGCGTGATGCCGACCGCAACGAACGTCCGGCGCGGGAAGATGGTCCCGAAGATGCGCGGGTCGGCCCCGACTTCTTCCGGCATCGGAAACTCGGTGCGCGCGATCGCGTCGCGAACGTCGTCGATCGTGACGGTGCCGTCGGCGCTCCGGGCGCAGTGCGCGACCGCGAACTCGGTCAGCGACGCCACGTAGCTCGGATGGTTGTCGCGCATGGCGGCGATGATCCGGTCGCGTTCCGCGAGGCCGTCGAACATGGCGAGCTGGTGCATCAGGCGACCCGCTCTATCAGCGAGAGGCAATCGCCCTCATGCATCACCAGCGCGCGGCGCCCGACAGCGCAGTTGATGCATTCGACGATCGGCTCGCGCGTGTTGAGACCGTCGACGCAAACGATATTGGCACACGTGTCGCAGCGGTAGCCGACCATGCCGCAGAGGCAGGTTTTCACGATGCGATCTCCTCGCGTTCGCGAAGCAGCAGTAGGTCCGAGGCCACCACCTGGCGGACGAAGGTCTCGGGAAGATTGAGGGCGCGCGCGAGCGCCGGGAGAGCGCTGGTGTCGCGCATCGGTTGACCGAGGGCCAGGCGCCAGACGAAGCCGCGCGGGCGGCCGATCTCGCGTGCAACGGACGCAAAGTTCACGTTACGCAGCAGGTGCTGGAGCGTCGGCAGCCCGTTCACGCGCTCGGCCTCAAGCCGTCGGCGGCGTAGAGGTCTTCCGCCGCGCGGTAGCATTCGAGAACGGCCGGGCGCACGACGGCGCGGAGGCGCTTCGCCCGGTCCGCTAGCTCGAGGCACGAGCGCGACGCGAGGCGGATGATCTGCGCTTGGATGCCCGCGGCTTCGACCGCTTCGGCCATGTTCTTGGCCTGGTCGAGGATCTCGACGCACCGCTTCTCGGCGCCGGCGATGAGGTGCGCCACATGCGCGCCGCGCGCTAGGGCCTTCTCGTCGTCCGCAATCGCCGCGAGCTCCTCGACGTGGCCTTCGATGTGAAGAATCCACGGATGGGTCGGGCGATTGGCTGCCTTCGGGCACGGAGCCGGGGCAGGTGCTAGGCTGGTCGACATGTTAGGCGACCGCCTGGGCCGGAGTCACGTCGATGTCGCTTGCCGTGCAGCCGAAGATTTCGGCCATCTTCTGCAGAGCCAGGCCGCCCGGAACGGCCTTCCGGGTCTCGTAGTCGGACACCGTGGCGGCACGAACGCCCAGGCGATCGGCCAGCTCTTGCTGGGTCAGCCCGGCACGGGTGCGATGGACTTTGATCGATTCATACGGCATTTCGTATGGATAATACGCCTTGCCGTATCTATTGTCAACCCTCTCCGTAAGGGAGATATACGGTTTACCGCATGAATACCGCCCTTATGGCCGCACCGGACGACTTTAAGACCCAGGTGGGCGATGCCGTGAGGCGGGCGCGGAATCTACGCGGGCTCAGCCAGGCGGATCTCGCGACGAAGGCTGGCCTCCGGCCGGCAACGATCTCCGATATCGAACGGGGCGTCAACGCCCCGGATATCGAGACCGCCTGGAACCTAGCCGACGTCCTCGGCCTTCCGCTGGACGCCATTCTCGGTCGCGCTACGCAGCCGGCGTCTTCTCCGTTTTCCGCCGAAACGGCAGCACGTTTGACGGTGCCGGAGGGGCAGGTCGCGGCAGCAATCGGGGCCCTTCAAGAGCAGGTGGACAGCCTAAGTCAAGATCACGCTCGTCTGCTGAAGCGGGTCGAAGAGGCGGAGGCAAGAGCGACCAAACGTACTCAGAAAGGGACGCGCGCTTCATAGCCCCATCGAAGAGAGGGAGATCGGACATGTTCTCGTTGTACACTTCCCGCATTCCGACGATTCTGGCGCTTTCAGGTGCCATATGCCTGGCATTGGGCGCGGCCCTGCCGGCGTCGGCCGTCGAATACCCCTTCACGGCCTCGTCGGCTCTCGAGGCTCTGGCGTGGGGTCGCTCGGCCACCGTCGATGCAATCACTGCAGATCCGCGCTACAAAGCGACCGGTGACCACCAGACGTGGTGGAATTTCACGCCCACCTGCGACGTCGAGACGAACTACCTGATCGTTGCCTTTACCGCTGCGGAAGACAAGGTCAAGTACACCAACGAGGCCGACAAGACGGCTCGCGAAGCCACGCACCAGCACACGTTTACGGTCCGCTTTCGTAACTTCAGCACGGGCCTGCATGCGAACGACGGGGCCGTCGGCGTGCTGCATCAGGGAAGTCGGACGATCCACGCAATCAAGAAGACGCTGGAAGAACCCGACGTGGAGACCTCGCCGGAATCCGGATCGACAGATGCCGGGTACTACCAGTATGTCGCCTTCGACTTCGACCTTCGCGCGTTCAGCCCAAAGCAACCGTTCTCGGTCGGGATGGCCAACGTGGCCGTCATGGACGGGGATGTCGCGCACATCGGGGAGGTCGTCTGTCAGATTTCTCCCGACGCGAAATGATTTCGGATAGATCGTCACACAGCGATTATCGCTCGCGGCGGCGCCCCTGTGAATCACCGGAATCGACTATGTTTTCCGTAGTGAGAACGCACCAGGCGCCCCTTGAAACGAACTAGATAGCGATTCCGGCTCGACGCGCTTCGGCGATCAGCGCCCGCGTCGACCGCACTTCGAAGGCCCGGTGGATCGCGGCGACGTGGTTCTTCACGGTGTTGTACTGCAGACCGTGCAACTTCCCGATCTCGTCGTACGAGTAGCCCTCGCAGACCTCGCGAAAGATCCGGCGCTGCGCGGCCGTCAGCCGGGCGTAGCGCGGATCCTCGACGCCGGCGGCGGCCTTCCGGATCTGGGCGGCCACGGAGCTGCGCGGGAAGTCCGCCACCGAAAGCGCCGCGCGGCGCAGCCAGTCGTCGTCGCCGGTGATGGCGTGCAGACGCATCGCCGCGGCGGACGACCGCCAGGCGTACCGCATGGACGAGAACGCGTCGAAGGCCCTTCGAAGCTCCGCCGTCGCCTCGGACCGGTTGAACTCGGCGGCAAGCACCGCCCCGCGCGCGTGCGCCTCGAGCGCATCCCGGCGGCGATCGTGCGCGAGCGACTTCCCGCCCGAGTAGGCCGGGAGCGTAGCGTAGAGGTTCAACATCGCGCGCGCGGCCTTCGGATCGACGTCCGAGCAGAGCTCGGCCAGATTGAGCAGCGCCGACCGCTCCTCTCCCACGCACATCGACCAGTCGATCGACTGCGCGAAGGCGACGGCGTACTTGAGGCGCGCGTCGGCCGACACCCCGCCGCCGGCCATCCGCTCCAGATACGCCTGGTCGGCGTAGCAGCAGGCAACCCACGACGGTCCGGGCGCGAGGTCGCGCGCCTCGAGGATCGTCACGAGCGCCAGCAGATACGAGCCGTGGAGCGCACGCGCCCACGCGACGCCGCGCAAGGTCTGGAACCGTACGTCGGCCTGATTCTTGCCCCAGATGAAGCGGCCGAGCGCGGCTTCCAGGACGTCAATCGTTCCCTGGGCGTAGATCTCGCGGCTGAGGTGCGCAAGCGACTGCAGTGCCGCGCCGTACAGAAACGCGTCGTGCGCGGCTGGGTTCGCGTCCATCAGCCCCAGGGCCGCCTCGAGCAATCGAACCTGCTCGACGAACTTGCTCTCGACGGCCGCGATCCAGGACCTCGCGATTAGCCAGCGGGCTTCGAGCCACGGCGTCAGGCCGGAGCGATGCACGGCAGCGAGCGCGGCCCGCATGGCGAGCGAGTCCTGGCGGGTCCACGCGACGGTCAGACGCGCGTAGGCAATCTCGAAGTCGCTCGCGACGTCACCGCCATGCAGGCCGTCGATCGCCTCCAGCGCGCCGCGATCGTCGCCGAACGCTGCGAGACCCTGCGCGCGCAACGCTTGAAGCATGGGACTGGTGCGAACGTTGCCGGCGTCGGCGGCCTCGGCGTACTTGCCGAGACGGAGCAGCGCGCGCGTGTGAAGAACGCGCGGCGCATGCCGCGGATCGTTGAGAGTCGCTGCAGCGCAGGCAGCGTAGTTTCCGCTCTTGAGGTTTTCCTCGGCGGACTGGACGCGCAACTCGTTGAGCGCGCGAGATACCATCGGCGGGGCCTCCTGTACCCGAAAGGAACGCACGTCATGGGACGCGTGTTACCGGAAACCGGCTCTCTTCAGCCGCCTTCTTTCGCGTGCGCCGAAGCGCCCCTGCCGGGCGAGTTAGCCTATCGGAAGCCCGCCGGGCGCGTCGAGTGGCGCAACGATCGGCGCGACGTTGTTCGTTCCTCCACCGCCGATCGGCAACCCACCGGGCGCATCGAACGTTGCGACGCCGCCGTTCAGTAGCAGGGCGATCAGGAGTGCGAGCATTCGCGTGATCCTTTCCGACTATGCGTCAGAGCGCGGCCTAGTGAAAACCTACTAGGCGTCCCCGTGAGCATAGACCAATCTGGCTTCGGGCGCTAGGTCCCGCGCCCGTGTATGCTGGAAGAAGCACCCGGTCGAGAGGAGTATCTATGGCGGCACGCCGACGGGCGCCGGGGGACGGGTCAATCTACCGGCGCAAGGACGGCAAGTTCGAGGGCAGCATCGAGATCGGCGAGCCACTGGGCGTTCGCCGCCGCCGCCGCTTCGTTCGAGCCACGCGCGAGGAGGTTCGCCAAGCGATCTTGGCGGCGCAGCGAGCCGGCGTGGTACGCGGCCGCGGCTCCGAGATTGCCACGGTAGGAGATCTGCTCGAGGCATGGCTCGACGTCGCTCGCGTCCGGGTCGCTCATAGGACGTACGCTGGGTACGACGAGATCGTGCGCACGTGGCTACGGCCAGCGCTCGGGCGGGTTCCCCTAGCAGAGCTCAAACCGGACCAGATTGAGCGCGCCGTGCGATCGTGGCTCTCCAGTGGGACGCACCCCAAGACGGTCAAGAATCGCCTCGACGCGCTCAAGACGGCGCTGGGACTGGCGGTGAAGCGCCGCATCCTCCAGTGGAACCCTGCGACCGCCGTCGAGCCCCCCCGCGTTCCGGAGTACGTCGCGAACGTCCCCACGCCCGAACAGTTCGCCAAGCTACTCGTGGCGGCGCGCACGCGTTTCTTGGGAGACTACCGACCGGTGCTGCTCCTGGCCGCCGCAAGTGGGCTACGCCGCGGCGAACTCTGCGCGCTGACGTGGGACGACTTCGAACCCGAGACCGGCCGGCTCTCGGTCAACCGGACGATCGAGGTTCGGCGCCGCTCCGAGACTCGGCTCGGCGAGAAGCCACCGAAGGGGCATCGGGCGGCAGACGTGTTCTTGCCGCGACTCATCGTCGATGCAATCGAAAGCCGACGCGCGGAACAGGCGCGCTACCTCGTGGGGGTCTCGGGAGACACCCGGATCTTCGACGACCGCGGCAAGACGATGCACCCCGACACGCTTGGGAAACGTATGGCGAAGATCGCGCGCGACGCCGGCATGAAGGGCGTGCGACTCCACGACCTGCGGCACGCGTTCGGAACATGGATGACGAACGAAGGCGTCTCGTCGCGTATCGTGCAGAAACAGATGCGGCACTCAGATGCACGCATGACCGCACGGTACACGATGCAGATCGATGTCGGCGCGCAGGCCGCCGCCACGGTGCTCGACGGCGTTCTCAGGAAGGCGCTCGAAGGGGTTGATGGCCTAGTGGGTGGCCTACCGGAGAAGGCGAAAGCCGAAAAAAGCTAGGTCTAGTAGGCCAAAATGGAGCGGGCGGCGGGAATCGAACCCGCGACTCTTGCTTGGAAGGCAAGGGCATTACCATTATGCAACGCCCGCGGAAGACCCGAAGAAGAGATGGTGGGCAGGGTAGGATTCGAACCTACGTATCGCTTTCGCGAGCCAAATTTACAGTCTGGTGCCATTAACCACTCGGCCACCTACCCACGCGCGCACGTAAAACGCGACTGCGCAGGAT
>Ga0207667_10000124_pt1 | contig 118199 bp, 98 predicted proteins | sample KBSCornC52_FD_184301 | JGI IMG/M metagenome (GOLD analysis project Ga0207667, IMG submission 184301) | Corn rhizosphere microbial communities from Kellogg Biological Station, Michigan, USA - KBS Corn C5-2 (SPAdes) (version 2) | ecosystem: Host-associated > Plants > Roots > Rhizosphere > Soil ... | reverse complement strand
GCGACGATCCGGACGCGTTGCGTACGCAACGGCACGAGCTCGCGATCGAAGCCAGCGCGGCGGCGCTGAGCGCCCTTTTCGAAACTCAACGCCCCGAGGCAAAGTTGCAAGCAATAGACGACGTTGTCACCAAATACACCTCGTTCGACAAATCGGTAGACTGCACCTTCGATAACAACTGGTGCGACGCGCCCGAGCACGACTACGACACGACGGCGTGCGGCTGCCGAGCCGCCGGCGCTTCCCCGCGCGGCTCGGCAACGCCGTCGCTGTTTGCAGGCATGCTGGCGTTGCTCGCCGTTGGAGTGCGCGCCACCCGCAAGCGCTCGCGGTGGGTTCGGGTGGCGGCGTCGGTCGTATTCGCGGCTGTGGGTCTTGGCATGTCGGCACCCTCCGCGCAGGCCGCTGAAACGGGCGGCATCACCGCCCCGGTCGCTGCGCTCGAAGGCAATAGCGACGCGGCAACTCTGGCCAAAAAGGACCGAGCGGGCGCCTTCTTCGCGCGCGCCGCGCTAGGCGCGTCCTACGACAAGCCGGGGCTCTCGGGCGGCCTCGGCCTACGCTATCAGCTCAGCGAGGCGTTCATGCTCGGCTTCGATGCCGAATGGAATCCATGGTTGGCCATCAGCCCCGGCAAGCTGCGGGCGGGGGCCGGAAACGCGTATGTGAGCCTGATCCGCCGCTGGCAGCTGCGGTACCAACCGGTCAACATCCGCACCACGTTGTCGGCCGGCGCCTCGTACCTGCTGTTCGATTTGGTCGGCGCCCCGAAAGGCAGCTTCGGCCCATTCTTCGGCGTCAGTCTGCTCGGCGTCGAGTGGAAGCTGGCGCGCGGTTTCTACCTCACCATCGATCCCACTTACATCGCGATCCCGGTTCCCCACGTGACGGGCGTCCCCTTCGCGTACACGCAGTATCGGTTCTTGCTCGGCTTGGAGTTCGGGGGATAAGGGCCCGCCGTCAGTGCCAAAAGCCGATGCTGAGCGAAGTGTTGAGGTAGGACCGTGCCGCATCGGCCGCTAACGAGAGTTGGAAGTAGTCGAACGGCTGCGGCGCCAGAAGCTGTTCCATCAAAAAAACAGCAACAATAGCGCACAGTTGGAGATCCTATAAAATCGTTCTTCAAGCTGTCGAAATCGCCAGTCATGGTTCGTCGTCTCTGTGACGCCATGCTCGATTCCAGCCCCTTCGTCGCCTCCGCTCCCACGTCCACGGCACGCCTTCCTTGGTGGCGCCTGCTCGCCGACGCCGTGCGCGGCGTCGAAACCGACTTGACCGAGGCGCCGCTCGCCCGCGCGCTGGTCATGCTCGCGGTGCCCATGATCTTGGAAATGATCATGGAGTCGATCTTCGCCATGGTCGACGTCTTTTGGGTCGCCCACCTGGGCGCGACGGCAGTCGCGACGGTGGGCCTCACCGAGTCGATGATGATGATCGTCTACTCGCTGGCGATGGGCGTCTCGATCGGGGCAATGGCGCTGGTCGCACGACGCATCGGCGAAAGGGACGCGGAGGCGGCCTCGCGCACGGCCGCTCAAGGCATTTGGCTGGGCGTCGGCATCGCGCTTTTGCTGGGCGCGGTGGGCGCGATATTCGCCCCGCAACTGCTGGGACTGATGGGCGCCGATTCCGCGATCATCGAGCGCGGTACGGGTTTCACGCGGGTGATGCTGGGCGGCAACGTCACCGTCTTTCTGCTGTTCCTGATCAACTCCGTGTTCCGCGGCGCGGGCGATGCAGCGCAGGCCATGCGAGTACTCTGGCTCGGCAACGCGCTCAACATCGTGCTCGGCCCACTGTTCATCTTCGGAGTAGGTCCATTCCCGAAGCTGGGGGTGATGGGAGCGGCGGTTGCGACCACGCTGGGCCGTGGCATCGCGGTGCTCTATCAGCTTCACGTTCTCGGTCGCGGCCGGGGAAAAATGAGGATCGCCAAGCGCCACCTCCGTTTCGAGCCGGGCCTGATGTGGCAAGTGCTCAAGCTCTCCACCTCCGCTACCGGTCAGATGCTGATCTCGATGACGAGCTACATCGGGGTCATGCGCATCTTGTCGGGTTTCGGCAGCGCGCCGCTTGCCGGCTACACCATCGGCTTTCGCATCTTCATGTTCGCGATCTTGCCGGCGTTCGGCCTGGCCAATGCCGCGGCCACCCTGGTCGGCCAGAATTTGGGCGCCAAGCAACCCGATCGGGCGGAGGCCGCGGTGTGGCGCGCCAGCCACGTGAGCGCCGCCTTCTTGTGCTCGATCGGCGTGGTCTTCTTGGTGGGCGCGCCGGCCATGGTCAGGCTTTTCACTTCCGATACCGAGGTGGCAGGTTACGCCGTCAATTACCTGCGCATCGTGAGCTTGGGCTTCCCCTTCTATGCCTATGGCATGGTCGTCAGCCAATCGTTCAACGGTGCCGGCGATACGCGCACGCCGACGCTGATCAATCTGGCCGTATTCTGGGCGCTACAAATCCCTTTGGCCTGGCTGCTGTCTACTCACACGAGCCTCGGGCCTTACGGCGTGTTCGCTACCTTGGCGATCTCGTTCTCGGTATTCGCGGTCGTCTCCGTGCTCGCCTTCCGCCGCGGTACCTGGCGCCAAACCCGCGTGTGAGCGGAACCGCGGCAGCGTCAGCAGCCGCCGAATCTTCGCTAGAGACGGGCGCCAGGCCGGCGGCGCGCTTTTTGCTGTCCCCGAAGGCGGAGCATCCGCTCGGCAAGCGAGGTTCAAAATCTCGTTCCCCCTCCGATTTCGAGACGGAAAATAGCTCTCCCGCAGCACTGCTTGGCGCCGATGTCGGTCAACCAAGACTTCTTCGGGAGCAGCGCTCGTGGCCGCCTGGGCCGTCGAGCGCGATTCCAACCTCGAGCTAGGCAAGCGCTACGGCAAGAAGCCGCGGGCGGTCTTGCCTCGTTCGCCGCAGGCCCGTTGATGCTAGCGACTCGGACTATCCGGCTGCGATGCAATGTTGTGGCTCCGTTGCATGACGACTCTCATCACGGCTCGCATGGCCGTTTCGCGATGGTTCGTCAGCGAGTCGCTCGCATTGAAGCAAGTGCTAGCTTTTGCGGCGAGCTGCTCGCACCGCCCCACCTCGGTACGCGTCTGGGAGGCGCTTTGTAAATGAAGCAATTTATTCCGGTGTCGGCGTTGATGTTGTCGGTGGTCGGTTGCTCGTTGGACGTGGGCAGCGGTGACGGCTCAGGCGGCTCCAACAACACGACCGCGGGCACCAGCGCGGTCGGCGGCAATTCATCCGGCGGCGGCGCGGTGGCCGGCAGTCCGTCGACGGGTGGCGGCGGGGCAAGCACGGCCGGCGGCTCGAGCGGCACCGCGGTCGGCGGCGCGCCAACCGCCGGTTCGCCAGGCACGGGTGGTGCGGCAGGAGCGAGCGCAGGCGGTAGCGGCGCAAGCGGCAGCGGCGCGGGCGGTAGCAGCGCGGGCGGCAGCGGCGCAGGCGGTAGCGCTGCCGGCGGCTCGGGTCCTGGGGCGACGTTCAAGTGCGACAACCTGTCGCTGGCGCCGAGCATGACCGGCGTCGCCAAGCCGGCGGGCGCGGCGGGCGGCTTGAAAGTGCTGGACTGGGCGGGTTTCAAAGGCGCCGCGTCGTTCACCTTCGACGACAACACCCCGTCCCAGCTGGCGAACTACGCCGCGTTGAAGGCAACAGGAGGGCACTTTACCTGGTTCCTGATCGCGAGCAGTGCAGGCTCCGGGTACAAGGCGACCATCGCCGACGGGCAAGAGATTGCCAATCATACTCAGACCCACCCTGGCAGCGCTTCGCAGGCCGAGGTGACGAACGCTCAGAACACGCTCAAGACGAACTTTGGCGTGACCGTGAACAGCATGGCGGCGCCGAATTGCGCGGACGCGTGGGCGGCCTTTGCGGCTCCGGCCAACCTGTTTCAAAATCGCGGTCCTTGCGGCAACGTGTCGACGGTCGGGCCGCGCGACAACACCGACCCGTTCAGGCTGCCCGCCTATCTGCCCGCGACGGGCGAGGCCTCGGGCACCATGAGCGCCACCATCACCGCAGGCAAGTGGCGCATTTTCGTGATTCACGGCTTCGATAGCCAGAACGGCACGTACCAGCCCGTGCCGATCGCGAACGTCACCGCCTCCATGTCGAAGGCGGTGACCGATGGCTTTTGGGTCGAAGGGATGACCAACGTCGGCGCCTACTGGCAGGGGCAAAAGCTCATCCCGGCCTCCGCCACCACCAGCGCCACCTGGACTCTACCGGCGAAGTTCCCGCCAAACATGTGTGTGCGCGTCACGACGACGGGGGGTGTCGTCAAGCAGAAGGGCGAAACCATCGCCTGGGACCCGCACGGCTACTACCAAATCTCACTCGACGCTGGCGCGGTGACGGTCGAGTAGCAGCACCTCGACCGGCCATAACCGGCAAGTGGCCGAGGTGCGCGCTCGTGCAGCGTCGGTTTCGATGGCTGCCCCTATCTGAGTTGCGCTGCACTCGTGAACATCGCGACGCCCCGTTCCAGCGACCAAAAGGCGGCGAGGCAGCCCATCGCGTACACGAACGCCGGCGTAGTCCAGACCGGGCGCCGCTCGATGCGCCCCACCAGCCGTCCGACGGTAATGAACAACGCTAGCGCTGCCAGTTGGCCGAGCTCCACGCCGAGGTTGAAGAACAGCAACGCCGACGGCACGTGCTTCTCCGGCAGCCCGGCCTCGAGCAGCGCCGAAGCGAAACCCATACCGTGCAAGAGCCCAAAGGCGAGCGTCACCAGCCAGGGCGCCCGCCGCGCCAACGAGTCGTTTGGTCGTAGGCACTCGGCACAAGCCAATACGATCGAAAGGGCGATCGTGGTTTCCACCGCGGCGGAGGGCAAGCTGAACCAGCCGAACACGGTCGCCGCCAAGGTGAGGCTGTGGGCCACCGTAAACGCGGTGATCGCCGCTAGCAGCGCCTTGCGACGCTGCACCAGGATCGTGATCGCCAGCACGAACATCAGGTGATCGAAGCCGGTCAAAATGTGCTCGACGCCGAGCCGCGTGTAGTCGACCGCGATCGGTTGCAAGAAGCGCAGCCCGGCGGAAGCAGGAATTCCGTAGACGGTAAGCCTTGGCGCGCGGCCGTTGACGACACGCAGCAGGCGCGAGCCGTTGCTCCAGTCGATCACCACCGTCACGCTCGACTCGCCCCCTGCCAGCCATGGAAACTCGATGTCGCCCACCAGCCCCAGCGAGCCGCACTCGAGCAGCGTTCCCTGCTGCCGACACGACTTCGGATAGAGCGCCGGCTCTTGCAGCGTTTCGAGCGTCTTGGCCGTGGTCCGCCAGTCGATGACGAATTTTCCGTCTGCGACCTCGGTCAGCGTCAAGGTCGCGGCATCGAAGGAATGCGCTGCCGATTTCGGCGCGAACAAGAAGAGAGCGGCGAACAAGAGCAGGAGCCGCATCATCGAGACTTCTCCTTGAAGCGGTAGCGTCGCGCGACGTCCTGGGTTGCCCGCTCCAAGATCTGCTGCGCCTTGCGGGCCTTCCAACCCGCCCGCAATTGTTCGTGCAGCAACTCGGGCGCGGCCAAACCGCCTTGGGTCCCGTTGAGCTTGACCAGCAGCAGGCTGTCGTTCGTCTCGAGCTCTTGCCACTGCCCCACCGGCAAGCTTCGAATCTGGTCGGCGACCGAGGGGCCGAATTCTTGCTCGATTCGCTCGCGGTTCACGTTAGCGACGGTGCTACGCAAGCCGAGTGACGTCGGCGTCGCGCCCGCTCGGAGCTCACGCTGGTATTTAGCCCGCAGCCGTTCGGCTCCCGGCTCCCGCTTCGGAAACACCACGTACTCGTGCTCGTAGAGCAAGGGCGACTCGTAGTCGGCCCGGTGTGCCTCGAGGAACTGCTGCAGCTCGGCCGGGCTGGGCTCGCCGAGCGGCGTCTGCAGTAGCAGGCGCTCGCGCATCTTGCCAACTAGTAGATTGCGGACCGCCGGATCATCGCGATCTAGCCCTTCGCGCAGCGCCTCCCGATACAACACTTCCTCGTTCTTCCAGTTGGCGATGATTTCCCCAGCTTCCTTGCTGGTCGCCGCGCGGCCCATCTGGTCGTGGTAGCGCCGTAGCAAATCCGCCTCGAGCGCGGGCCCCAGCTCGATCGTACGCGCATCGCCGACCACCAGGCGTTGCAGCAATAGCGCGGCCGCGGCGATGGCGAAGAAATGCAGCGTGGGCTCGCGTAGCAGACCCAAGACTGCCGAGGTCTTCTTGCCGCTATCGGTCGGTCGAGGGACCATGGCAAAGCCCTGCTGGACTATCGATTGCGAGTCAACCCTTCGGAGCGAGGGTTGGGGCGCGGGGAGGCCGCTCGGTCGTCGAGAACTTCAGCGCGCCGCAGCGACGTCGTCGACCAACTCCTTTTGCGCGCTGGCCTTGCGGCGCGCGCTCAAAGCCAGGCTGACCGCGCCCATCACCAGCGCTACCCCCGCAACCGCAACCGCCGCAACCTGGTTGCTGGCGCCCAATAGCTTGGACGAAGACGCCAAGAGCACGATGATCAACGCGGGGCGAATGATGTGATCGGGCGCGCGCGACGACAATTGCGCGCCGATGAACACCCCGGGGACGGCGCCGACCAAGATCGACGCCGTGAGCGCGAACTGAAAATCACCGAACAGCACGTGACCCAGCGCGGCCGAGGCCACCAGCGGTACCGCCTGCACCAGATCGGTCCCGACCAGCTCCGACAGCTTGAAGCTCGGGTAGAGCATCAGCAAGAGGATGATCATCAACGAGCCGGAGCCGACCGAGGTCAGGCCGACGATGAGGCCACCGGCGATACCGATCAGCAGCGTCGGCAGCTTCTTCACCTGGATCGGCATCATGCTGTCGCCCGGCTTGCGCGAGCGAGTGAGCAAGGGCCGCACCACGAGCCCGGTGGCGACGACCAAGAGCGCCACCCCCAACGAAGTCTTGACCACGCCCTGCAGAGCCGCGCCGTGACCCAGCGTCTTGAGCAACACCACGCCCAAGAAGGCCGACGGGATGGAGCCCATGATCAGCCACTTGACGAGCTCCTTGTTCACCGAGCCGCGCCGGAAGTGCACGCTGCCGCCGATCGGCTTCATGATCATCGAGGCGACGATGTCGCTCGACACCGCGGCGAGCGGCTCGATCTTGAACAGCAACACCAAGATGGGGGTCATCAGAGCGCCGCCGCCCATCCCGGTCAGACCGACCACGAAGCCCACGAGCAGGCCTGCCAACGCAACAATCGGGTCCATCGCCTATTGGTCTTAGCACTAAATCCCTATCGGCAAAGTAGAGATTGGCACCGAGCGGCTAAATGTCTGCATTGATGAGACTATTTCCGCTATCGGCAGGGGGTTGCCGGGCAGAGCGGGGCTTTCTCAGCTCAGTGCGCGGGTTCGGGAGGGGGCGGCAATGAGGGACGGGCCACCGGCGCGCCGGTGTCGGTCTCGCCGGTGCGGTCGAGCGCCATCTTGAACAGCACCGGGCCGACCATCTCGTTGATGGCAACGGCGGCGATCACCAACGAACCGAACCCGTCGCCCACGCTCGGGAAGGAGTTCTTGACGACCACGCCCAGCCCCAGCGCCAAGCCCGCTTGCGATACCAGCGACGACCAGCCCCACTTGCGAACCACGGGATGATCACCCGCCAGTCGCGAGCTGAGGTTGGCTGCGATGTACGTGAAGAAGCTGCGGCCGGCGCAGAGCGCAAGGGCAATGGGCCAAAGCTGCTTGAGCAGCGGCACGTCGAGCTCGGCACCGGCGGTGGCGAAGAACAGCACGAACACGACGCTGCCCATTTGCTCGACCGCGTGCAGCAGCTTGGGACCCTGGTTCGACAGGTTTTGAACGACGAAGCCCGTCGCCAGGAACGTGAGCAAGGGATCGACGTGAACGTACTTCAGCGCGGCGGTGACGCCGAAACCCAGGGCCAGCAACACCAAAATCAACTGGCCGCCGACCAAGCGCAGGTACATGGCCAGCATCAGGCCGAGGGTCGTGCCCATCGAGACGCTGCCCAGAATCTCGTGGCCCAGCACGTTGAAGTCGTCGATCGAGATCGAGGCGCCGGGCGTGATTAGCGGGCGCGCCAGCATGATGGCGGTCGCGATCATCATCACCACCACCACGTCCGACAGCATGATGAAACCCAAAGAAAACGTGGCCAGCGGGCCTTTGGCGCGGGTCTGCGACAGGATGCCCATGCAGGCGGACGGGCTGCGCGTAACGCACAACGCGCCCCAGAGCAGGGCGACTCCGAGCAGCGGGCGCAGCTCGAGGTTTTGGGCAAAGGGAATGTAACGCGCCAAGAGCAGGAACATGCCGCCCATGCCGATCAGGACCAAGACGGTTTGGATCAGGCTGGCGTACGCCAAGCTCTTGGCGACGGAGCGCAGCGTCTCGACCCGGAGCTCGACCCCACCGGCAAGCGCGATCAAGGCCAGGGCCAGGGTGTTGACGGGCGTGAGTTGCTTGACGACCTCGTGCGGCACCAAGTGCAACACGTGCGGACCACCGATGATGCCCGCCAGCAGGTAACCCGAGAGGTGAGGTAAGCCGAGCGGCTCGAGAAGCTCGCTGAGCAGCGTGCCCGCCAGCACCAAGAAGCCGATCGCGGTCATCGCGCCCAGGCGAGATTCGACGTCGGCGGTGAAGTGCGACAACGCGAACAGGACGCCAAAAGACACCGCCAGCGCCAGCGCTTGCACGGCGCGGGTGGCCAAGCCTTTTTGGGCGCTTCCGTGGCCGCTCATCCGTGGCTCTCCCGCCCGACCAGCTCGGCGGGGGCGTCGCTGGGGCGCCCCATTTCCGCGGGATCTACCGCGTGCAGCTCCCCTGCCCGCTCGAGCGAGCGCCGAAGCGCGGCCGGCGCGAGCCATTCGCCCAAGATGGTCGACACGACCGCAAACAGCAGCACCGCGTCGGAGGCGACGCCCGGGACGCGGGTCGAAAACGCCAGCGCGGCCGCGATCGTGAAGCCGCCCGAGGCCAGCATGCTCAGACCGAAATCGGCACCGGTGCCCCGCGCCGGACCCACCGACAAGGCAAGGCCGAGCAGCAAGCGGGTCGCGACCTTCACCAGCACCGCCGTCCCCACCAAAAGAAAAACCGACGTGGGCAACTTGAGATTGACGTAGGCGCCGGCCAGCAGCGTGACCGGCAGCAGCACCGGCTTTTCCGTCGGCGTGAGCATGGCCTTGATCTCGAGGCGGTGGCGCGACGCGGCCAACGTGAGGCCCATGGCGATCATCGCGCCGAGCAGCGACAGCCCCGCGCGATCGGCGGCGCCTACGGTGAGCAAGCCGGTGCCGAGCAAGACGCCCCAGCTCTCGTCGCGCCGAAAATCGCGCCCCAACAGCAAGGCCGCAATCAAGCCTAGGCCGGCGCCGAAACCGAGCGTGATGGCGATGCGCCCGAGCACCGGCACGCTGGGCAGCGCCCCGCCGGGCGCGAGCGCGAACAGAACCGCCAACGTGAGCGGCGCCACCAGCGCGCTGGCCCGCGCAGCGTCGGCGGCGAAATCAGCGAGCGGACCGCGTGCCCCGTGGCGCTCCACGACCCAACGCACGGAGTGGCGAGTGGTGGCCGAAGCGCAGGCGCCCATGCCGAGCGCGATGGCCAAGCGCGAAAACCCCTGAAAGCCGCCCAGCTGAGGTGCCACCAAATAGACGGCGGCGGCCACCGCCAAGCAGCTGAGCGCGCCGAGCAACACCCCCACGGCAGCGCGCCCTGGATTGATCCAACGGTCGGCTACCCGCGTGTAGCCAACGCCGACCACCAGCGCGAGCCACCCGGTGCCGACCAACACCACTGGCTCGAAGGTGTGGGCGAGCGAGCGCCCCAGTACGTCGAGCACGTGGGGACCGAGAGCGAAGCCGAGCACCAGGTATTCGGAGCCGGAAGGCAGGCCGAAACCGCGAATGGCGCGACCGCCGACGAGGTTGCTGCCCAGGTACGCCAGGAGCAGCAGGCCGAGCAGCAGCCAAATGCCGTCGCTCACGCGCGGTCTCTCCCGAGCGTGATGCCGGCGCCGGACAGCGCGTCGAGCGCGGCGATGTGGAAGGCGGTGCGCGCTTCCAGCGACTCGCAGGTGGCGGCGATGCGGAAACGAATGGCGTCGGCGTCGGCCGAGACGATCTCGACGCTGGGCTCGGCCCCGACCTTGCCGGCAACGGCGGCCAGCAACGAACGCACCTCCGTGACCGACGAGCCGGCGTTGACGTACATGTCGAGCGTGAGCCGAGGACGTGCGCCGAGCAACCGCATGGGTCGAACCAGGGTGAGCAGGTGCGGCACGCGGAGCTCGGTGCGATCGGTCACGATCAGGCGCAGCTCGAGCAGGTTCAATTCGGCGACGCGGCCGCGGTAAGCGCCCAGCTCCACGTACTCGCCGACGCGCAGGCGACGACCATACAGCCAAATAGCGCCGACGGTTCCGGAGGCCAGAATGGGCGTCGAGGCGAGGCCCAGGGCAACCAGCGAAATCACGCCCACGCGCCCGAGCACGCCGTCGTTGTCGCCCGTCACTACCGGCGCCAAAAATACCAGCGCCGAAATCACGATGCCCGCGCGCAACAGCACGCTGGTAGGCGCCGCCAAATCGTTGGGCAGCCAGCCGAGCGGCGTTTCACCGCGCGCCACGCTGGCGAAGAACAAGCCCACGAAGCGCACCAGCACGAACACCGCCAGCGCCGCCAGCGCCGCTACCACGAGCAACGGCAGAGCCGTCGCCAGGCGCGCCATCAGCTGCGACAACGGCGCGAGCACGAAACCGGTGAGCTTTTGGGTGTAGCCGCGCGTGGACTCGAACAGCGAAAGAACGACGACCAGCCACGTGTAGGCCACGCCGAACTGCGCCAGCCATTTCAGCGTGCTCAGGGCCAAGACACCGGCCGAGCGGAGCATGGCCGGACGTACGAACTCGATGCCCTGAAAGCGCAGCGACAAGTCGCGGTCGCTGCGCGCGTCGAACCAGGAGCGAGCGCGCTCCGCAAATTCGCCGAGCTTGCGGATGAGGTAAAACGCGATCAGCGCGAAGAAGACGACGAGCGAGAAGGAAAACGCGCTCTTGGCGATGGCGGCGCGCTTGTGGTCGGAGACCAGCTTGGCGTGAATGGCCGAGGCGGTGCTGGCCGCGTGCACCTCGAGCGAGCTGGCTCCGGCAAGCTTGGCCTCTTCTTCGTCGAGCTCGACGATGAAGGTGCGGCCGACGGACAGCAGCGCCACGTCGCCGCGGCGCGAAACCGAGACGTCGCTGGTTTGCTCGGCTTCGTAGGCGCGCTTCAGTTGTTCGCTGGCTTCGCGCGCGCGCACGTCGGGGGATTTGCCGCCCAGGGCCGCGCGCAGTGAAAACACCGCGTCGTCACTGAGCTTCACCGCAAAAGCGGGTACGGGCGCCGGAATGGGCGGCGGGGGCGGCTCCACCGGCTCCGCCGCAGGGGGTGGGGCGGGAGGCTCTTGGCTCGGGGTCGGGGTCGGGGCGACCGACGGCACCGGCGCCACGCTGGGCAGTGGCTCGGCCGACGGGACAGCCTCGGCCGACGGGACAGCCTCGGCCGACGGCGCGGCGCTGACTGCCACCGACGCAACCGGCGCTGGCGCGGCCGATGTAGCGGCGCTGGGCGAGGCAGAGATGACCGGTTTCCTGGGCGCGGCCACGCTGGCGGCAGGGGCTGCCACAGGCGCGGGGGCCCGTGGCGCCACGGTCTCGGCTGGCGCGGGAACGGCCGGCACTTGGGCGAGGAGCGGGGCTCCCCAAAGCAGCGCGCATGAAAGGAGGCCCACGGCCGTGGACCACCCGCTCTCACGCCGAAAAACTCGCGTCATCCGGTGCAGCACGAGCCGGCTACTCTCGGGCACGGGCGCCGAGAGCGCAAGCACGGAGAACGGCGTCGCGTCGGTTGCTCGCCAGACTTCTGCGACCTCGCACCCCTCTGTCGCACATGGTCGTGCAGATCGTTGCGGCGCGGAGCGGCCCTGGCATGTTAAGCGGCCCCATGACCAATACCGAGCACCCCGACCGCCTCGTGCTCCACATTGCCGGCGCCGACAGAACGGGCGTCACCGCGCGACTCACCGAGATTATCGCCCAACAAGAAGGTGCGGCGCTGATCAACATCGGCCAGTCGGTGCTGAACGGCTACCTGATGCTGTCGGCGATCGTGGACCTGCCGAAGAACTCGTACGCGCTGCGGAAAATTCTGTTTGCAGCGGCGGATCTGGGCTTGAGGCTCGAAGTCACGCCCTTCAAGCACGCGCCGGAGGCGAACGAGTCACCCGAAGCGCCCGCTTTGGCCGTCACGTTGCTCGGCCCGCTCTCGAACGGACGCGCGACGGCGGAGATCACTCGCTTCATGGCCGAGCGGCGCATGAACATTCGCGAGATCCGCTCGTTGTCCGACGACGCCCTGAACGGTCTGGAGCTGATTGCCGATCTGCCCCCCGGCACCGACTTGAAGCCGCCGGAGCTGATGGAGCTACGCGGCGAGCTGCTGCGGCTGGGCATGCAGCTGGGCGTCGACTTGGCGGTGCAGAAGGACGACATCTTTCGGCGCACGAAGCGCTTGGTGTGCATGGACGTCGACTCCACCTTCGTGAAGGGCGAGTTCATCGACGAGCTGGCCGAGCTGGTGGGGGTGAAGGAGCAAGTGGCGGCCATCACCGCCCGCGCCATGCGCGGCGAAATCGACTTCAAGGGTGCGCTGACGGAGCGGGTGAAGCTGCTGGAAGGCCTGCCGTTCGAGCGCGCCCAGAGCCTGATCGACCGCTTCGAGCTGACCCCGGGCGCGGACCTGTGGGTGAAGAAGCTGCAGAGCTTGGGCTTCAAGATCGGTTTGGTGAGCGGGGGATTCACGTTCTTCGTCGACGTGTTGAAGCAGCGCTTTGGCCTCGACTTCGCGTTTGCCAACGAGCTCGAGGTCGAGGGCGGCAAGCTCACCGGTCGCGTGCGCGGCGCGATCGTCGACAGCGAGCGCAAGGCTCAGGTGTTGAAGGACATGGCCCAGGTGTACAGCTGTCGGCTCGAACAAAGCGTGGCCATCGGCGACGGCGCCAACGACATCTTGATGCTGCAGAGCGCCGGGCTGGGCATCGCTTTCCGGGCCAAGCCCAAGCTGCAAGAGGTGGCCAGCTTCTCGCTCAACCACAACGAGCGCCTCGACACCTTGCTTTACCTGATGGGCTGGAACGAGCGCGACCTGCGCACCGTGTAGCAGCCACCCACCGAGCCGGCGGCTCCGCCAACCCGCGCCGGCCCCAGGACACCCATGCCTGGGGCCGCGCGCCCGCTCGCCATCAGCGCTTGCGCGCCAGATACAGGCCGTCGCCGATGGGGACGAGGCTGGCCGTAACGCGAGAATCGGCCGCAATTTTTTCGTTCAAAGCGCGGATGACGCGGGTGCTGTCACGCTGATCCGATGGGTCGGCCACGGCCCCGCTCCACAACGTGTTGTCGACGGCCAAGAGGCCGCCGGCTCGAACCAGGCTCAGGCAGCGCTCGTAGTATCCGTCGTAGCTCGTCTTGTCGGCGTCGATGAAGGCGAAATCGAAGCTGCCCGCCTGCCCGGCTGCCAACAGCGCATCCAGCGTGTGCAACGCCGGCCCGACGCGCAAATCGATCTTGGACTCGACGCCTGCTTCCCGCCAGTAGCGACGAGCCACGTTGGTCCACTCTTCGCTCACGTCGCACGCGACGAGCTGGCCGTCTGCCGGCAACGCCATGGCCACCACCGTCGAGCTGTAGCCGGTGAACACGCCTACTTCCAACGCGCGGCGCACGCCGAGGAGCTCGACCAACAGCCTCATCAGCTGGCCTTGCTCCGGCGAAATCTGCATGCCACCGTTGGGCAGCTCGGCCGTTTCCTGGCGCAGACGCGCGAGCAGCGCCGGCTCGCGCACCGTCGTCTTCAACAGATAGCCGTGGAGCGCCTCGGTCATTGCAATGGTGGCTACCGACATCGCCCGGGACTGTACATCGATCTGCTAATTTTTTGGCGTCCGCTGCTGGTCGGTGGGCTCGCCTGTCCCGCGTTCGTTGCTATCCTTGCAAGCATGAGCAAGCTCGTCTCGGGGCGCGCGCTCCTTCCCCTCATTTGGCCGGCGTTTGGCTTGGCGCTGGCCACGGCCGGCGGCTGCATGCAGCACGACGCGGAGGGTCCCCACGTCTTCGGTGGGCAAGGCGCTCACGTGACGGCTTTGGACGAGAAGCCGCTGCCGCCTTCGGCGGGTGAGCCGGCGGCCCTCGGCCCTTGCGGCACGAACGGCCCCGTGAGCGACGCCCGCATCATCGACGACTTCGAAGATGGCAACGATCGCATCTTCAAAGGGTTCCAGCGCGACGGTTTCTGGTTCGCCGCTAGCGACAAGACCGAAGGCTCGACCATTACCCCGACCGCGCCATTCGCGGCCGAGCTGTTGCCCGCGGCCGAGTCGAGCAAGGACAACCGCTACGCCGCCCATTTGACGGCGGCCGGAGAAAAGAACTGGGGCGTGGTCTGGGGGGCGGCGCTGCAGTGGACGCGCGACGGCCTCAAATGTCCGCTGAACGTCTCGGGCTTTGCCGGCCTGCGCTTCCGCGCCAAGGGCCCCGGGAGAATTCGCGTTTCCATGGCCGTACCCGAGGTGACGCCCAAGGAAGGCGGCGGCACCTGCGTGGACCGCTGCTACGACGCCCACGGTAAGCTGTTTCTGCTCAGCGACGCCTGGGACAGCTACGAGATGCGTTGGGAGAAGATGCAGCAAGGGGGCTGGGGCACCGACGCACGCTTCACCCCGGAGCGCGTGGTGAACGTGGCCGTCAACGTGGACGTCAAGTCGCTGCCCATCGATCTGTGGCTCGACGACGTGGAGCTCATCGCCAAGGCAGACGCGGGGGCGCCCGCGGCGCACTGAAGCATGCGCTCGAGCCTGTGCGCGGTGCTGCTCGGTTCGGCCCTGGTGGTCCTGGGCTGCGCCACCGGCGGCGCTCGCGGCATCTCGGCGGCGCACGCGCGCTTGGAGCCAGGCGCCAAGCTGCTGCCGGCGCGAGCTCGCCGTCTCAGCAACTTCGAGCTGGAAAATAGCTTGGCGCGGGTGACCGGGTTGCCGGCCACCATCGCGCGCGACCTGCCGCCGGACGTACGCCAAGAGGGCTACACGCCGAACGCCAGACAGGACGTATCGAGCGCCTGGGCAACCCGCTACTCGGGCCTGATCAGTGAGCTGGCCGGGCGCGCCGCGAAGAAGATCGGCAAGGACGCCGGTTGTCACGAGCTCTCGGCGCCATGCCGCGCCCAGCGGGTCGCGGAGCTGGGGCGGCTGGCGTATCGACGTAGCCTGACTAACGACGAGCAGAGCTCGCTCGAGCAATTGCTGAGCGACGAAGCTGCCGGCGGGGAAAGCTTCGAAAGCGCGCTGTCGCTCCTGCTGCGAGCGCTGCTGGAGTCGCCCAATTTCTTGTACGTGACCGAGCTGGGCGCCGGCGGCACCGCCGGCACCACCATTCGGCTCGACGACGCTGAGCTAGCCTCCGAGCTTTCGTACCTGCTGACGGGCGGGCCTCCCGACGAAGCGCTGCTGCGCGCCGCCAGCTCCGGCGACCTGCGGCAACCCGAGCCACGCGTGGTCGAAGCGCTGCGCCTGCTGGCATTGCCCGACACCCGCTACCAATTCCGACGCTTCGTGCTGGAGTGGCTGGAGGTCGACGGCTTGCTCGACACCGCCAAGAGCAGCCGGCTGTTTCCGACCTACGACGCGCTGAAGCCCTTCATGCTCGCCGAGACCGAGAGCTACGTCGACGAGGTGATGGTGAACGGCGGCGCCTCGGTGCAGTCGCTGCTCGCCGGCGGCTTCGCCTCCGTGGGCCCGGAAATGGCCCGTTTTTATGGCCTCTCCACCTACGGTCCGCGCGCCTCGCTGCGCGGCACGGCCCGCCTGGGCGTGCTGCAGCAAGCCAGCTTCTTGGCCGCCCACGCCCACGAAGACGTGACCAGCCCGGTGAAGCGCGGTGATTTCGTCATGCGCAAGCTGCTGTGCGAAAGGGTCAAGCGCCCGGCCGAGATCGGATTGGAGGTGGTGATGCCCCCGCCCTCGGCGACCTTGTCGAACCGCGAGCGCTTGCGGCAGCACGTCGCCGACCCCGGCTGCGCATCGTGCCACACGACGCTCGACGCCATCGGCTTCACCTTCGAAGGCTTCGACGCGATGGGCGCCCTTCAGACGACCGACCACCAAAGGCCCGTCGACACGCGCGCAAGCGTGCGGCTGGGCAGCCACGCCACGCAGACCCGCGAGCTTGACTCGAGCGCGACCCTGACCGCCGCCCTGCTCGAAAACCCAACCATTTCCGAGTGCTTTGCGCGGCACGCCTTCCGCTACTTCAGCGCGCAGTCCGATCCCGCGGTGGAGGCTTCGTTCCTCGACCTCCGCGCCCAGCTACCCGAAGCTCAGCGTGATAACCTGTTTCAGGTGCTGCTCGCCTACGTCGCCAGTGACTTGTTCGCGCTCCGCGAAAACGGAGGCGATTAGTGCGCGTCTCACGGCGACGCTTCTTGGCGGCTCTGGGCGTGACCGGCGCTTTTTTGGCGCGGGAGAGCAACGGACGGGCCGAATCGGCCACCACCCCCAACGCACCGCTGCGCTTCATCACCGTTTACACCCCTCACGGGCGCGCCCACGAGCTGTGGCAACCGCGGCCGGGCTTCGACATTGCCTTCGAAGACTCGAGCCTGGCGCCGTTCGACGACGCCAAGACCTACGGCAAGAGCTTTCGCGACCGCCTGCTGGTGCTGGACGGCATCGACTTGAGCGCCGGCATCGAAGTCGGCACCACCGGCCACGACGGGTCGCGCGTCATCCTCACCGGCAGCGGTGGTGACGGCAAAAACGCTTCGCTCGATCAATTTCTGGCCATCGAGCACGGCCTGGGCAACGACACGCCCCACACCAGCCTCACGTTGGGCGTCGGCAGCGACAGCACCGACGTCGGACAAAACATCAGCTGGTCGCGCGGCGGCACCCCGGTTCCCAAATGGATCGACCCTTCGCGCGTGTACGCGGAGCTGTTCGGTGCGCCGCTGGGAGCCCGCAAAGAAGAGCTCGAGCACGCGCGCCGGGCGGGCAAGAGCGTGCTGGACCGCGTCCGCGCCGACCTCGGGCGGCTGGCCCAACGCGCGCCGCGCAGCCAGCGCACCAAGCTGGAGCAGCACGCGACGGCGCTGCGCGACATCGAGAAGCGACTGACGCACGTGGAGCAGAGCTGCGCGGCGCCGCCAGCACCACCCGCCTTCGAACGGTTGAAAGCGTACGGCGGCGGCGAGCCCTACTTCGACGCCATCACCGATCTGCAGATCGATCTGATGGCGCGCGCGGTAAGCTGCGATTTGACCCGCGTCGCCACTCTGTACTTGGCGGATCTCACGCGCAGCAAGCTGCTGGCCGAGCTACCGGAAGACGTGCACCAAGAAGTCGCCCACCGCTACGACGCTCGCGACGAGGTGCACGGCGGCACGCCCGAAACTTGGCACAAGCTCGGGCTACAGAACCACTACAGCTACGGCAAGGTCGCGCGGCTCGTCGCGCGGCTGGACGAAGCGGGCGCGCTGGATTCGAGCCTGCTGCTGACCTCGAGCGACATGGGCGATCCGGCCCGCCATAGCTCGCGCCAGGTGCCGACGCTGTTGCTGGCGGGCAGCGCTTTCCCGATCAAAACCGGGCGCTACCTCGATCTGCGGCACGGCAAAAACCTGCAAGAAGGCGTGCCGAACAATCGCTTGCTGGTGTCGATTGCGCGCCTGTTCGGTGCCCCCGTCGAACGGTTCGGCGAGTCGAAGGCTTCACACCTGCTGCACGGCGAGCTGGCGCTGACATAGGGAACGTCGGTTCGGGCCAGCGTGCACCGCATCGTCACGCCGCCCTCCCCGTACCGCCGCGACCGGCCCTAGGTGCCTTCGACGAACGGCCGAGTTTTTTCGATCAGCCTGCGCGCGATGCTAGGATCGACCAGCAGCTTGTCGAACGGCTCGAAATCGAGCTCGCGCTTGTCTTGGCCGACCTCGGCGTCGAGCGCCGCGACGACGCAGTCGGCGATCATCACCAGCCGCACGTGCGGGTTGGCGGCGGCGGCCGGGTCGTGGTGCGCGGCACAAGCGTCGACGATTTCCGTCGGCAGCTTCCAGGCCATCGCCACCTCCGCGCCGGCGCTCTCGTGGTACTTGCGCACCAAGGAGCTGACGAGCTCGGGCGTGGTCGGCAGCTTCGAGCCGTCCAGGATGCGATAAATGCGCGACTCGCCGATGTCGTGCAAGAGCCCGCTCATGTAGTCGTATTCGCTGCCGATCGAGAGCTCACGGCTGATGACGCGCGCGGCGTGCGCCGCCATCACGCTGCGGCGGAACGACGCCTGGACCGCACTTTGATACTTCTTCAGCCCCCCGGAGGTGCTGGCGTAGACCACCTGAAACAACAGGTCGCGCGTGCTGGCCAGCCCCAGGCGCACGATGGCCGACTGAGTCGAGCTGGTCACCCAGCCGCGAAAGTAGATGACGCTGTTGGCGACCGACATGAAGCGCGCCGCGATCGGCGGATCGGTGTCGACGAGTGACGCCAGATCGGTGATGCGCGCGTCGGGATCGTTGGCGAGGCGAATGGCCGACTGCGCGACAGCCGGCAGCACGGGCAGCGCAGCCCGACCGGTCTTGAGCCGCCGAACCAGCTCTCGTTCGAGCTCCGGCACGCTCGGATCCTCCGATGACGCCGGTCCCTCGCTCGGTACGATCAGACTGTCGGTGATCGACACTTCGGCCATCGTCAATGACGGTTGGGCGCTCATCCCGAGCGCAGCCTTTCCAACGGCAACACCGGCACGTCGGTGATGGGCAGCACGCTGTTCTGCGGCTTGTCGGGCGGAGTCGTGAAGGGAATGCTCATGCTGGCCGAGCCGCGCGCGTCTTGGTCCACGGCGGCCGGAATGCTCTGGCCCGGCGCCACCAACACCACCCGATTGCGGCCGGTGCGCTTGGCCGCGTACAAGGCCATGTCGGCGCGGTGCAACAGCTCTTCACTGCGCTCGTCGCTCTGCCGCGGATCGAACACGGTGCAGCCGATGCTGATGGTCAGCTTGGTCGGCCCGCCCTTGGGCGGCAGCATGGCTTCGATGGCGCGCCGCAGGCGCTCGGCCACCAAGCGCGCCGATTCCGGGCCCGCGCCCGCGACCACGCCCACGAACTCTTCGCCGCCGTAGCGGCCGACCACGTCGCCGGGTCGCAGCGCCGTCTTCAGCACGCTGGCGACCGCGACCAGCACGCGGTCACCCATCTCGTGACCGAAGCGGTCGTTCACCGATTTGAAATGGTCCAAGTCCATGAACAGCACGCCGAAGCGCTCGCGCGCCTCACAGCGCGAAGTCACCTCGGCCTGCAACGAGCGACGATTCAACAGCCCCGTCAACGGATCGGTTTGCGAATCGCGGCGCAGCGTGTCGCGCTCGTTGCGCACGCGCTCGAGCGCGTCGTAAAAGCGCTTGTTCCGAAGCTGCACGCGAATGCGCGCCCGCAGCTCCTGCTGGCGCTCCGGATCGGGCACGAAGTCGTCGGCGCCAGCCAGTAGCCCGCGCGCCACTTCTTCCTCGTCCGCGGCCGTGCCGAGCAAGATGACCGGGTAGTGGTTGCGCGGGTCCATGGCGCGCAGATCGCCCACCAGCTCCAGCCCGCTCATGCCAGGCAGATCGGCGGCCAACAAGATCAGGTCAGGCTCGTACTCGGCGGTGAGCCGCAACAGCTCGTCTCCGTCCGGAAGGAACACCGAGTCGTAACCTTCGTGCTCGAGCAGCTTGCGCAAATCGGCACGGCGCTCGGTCTCGGGCTCGACCACGAGCACACGGCCGGCGCGTTCTGCGATCGGCGGGCTGGACGAGAGCTTGACGGAATCGGAAGCGTGGGGCGGCAAGATGCCTGAACCTCTCGGGCTATAAACGGACCATGGCGACCGAACTGAAGGGGCAGCCCCGCGCGGCTGCGGCTATTTCTTCCTGAACTTTCTGCATCATAGGCCGTTCAAGGCCTCAACGGCCCATGTTCTGGAAAAGGAACGCCCCCACTCCTTCCGGTTCCGTTCCCGTATCGGAACGCGGCGACCGCGACAAAAATCGGCCTGCAGACGCCGATTCCGCTGAGGCTGTCGACCGTCCCACCTCGGGAAATCGAGAGTTGGACAGCGCCATCGACGCGGTCGTGGGCTTACTGAAGGCCTTCGGAGAGCACGCCTTCGACACCGACAACGTGAGCGCCGACGACACGCGCGGCGAGTGCGACGGCTGGGCGCGCAAGATTTCGCTGGGTGAGCAAGTGGGCGTCGAAGGCGGCCAGCTACGGCGCGATTTCGGAGGGGCGCGCCGCTACTTCGTCGCGCACCGCGCGCACGAGCGCGAATACGTCTCGTCGAGCGTGACCAACCTGCGCGAGGCCGTGCACGCCTTCGCGCGCTGCCTCACCCGCACGGTGGGGGAAGACCGCTCTGCCGACGCGAAGGTGGGAGCGCAGCTCGGTCACCTGGTGGCGGCGTTCAGCGCCAACGACGCGGACGTGATCCGGCGCGAGGCCGAAGGCGTCGTGCAAGTCGTGACCGACGTGATGGAGCAACGGAAGAAGCTGCAGCAAGAGCAAATGCAGATTCTCAGCGAAAAGATCCACAAGCTGAAGGCCGAGCTGCACGAAGCGCGCGAGAGCGCCGCGCTCGATCCGTTGACCCAGCTGCACAACCGCTCTTCTCTGGACTCGCAGCTGGAACGGGTCGCGGACCTTTCGTTCTTGATGAGTGCTACGCCGTGCTTGCTGATGATCGACGTCGATCACTTCAAGTCGGTCAATGATCGCTTCGGCCACCCCATCGGCGACGAGGTGATCCGCCGCGTCGCCGACACGTTGGTGCGCAACTTCTTGCGCCGCGAGGACTTCGTCGCCCGCTACGGGGGCGAAGAGTTCGTGGTGGTGGTGCCAGACTCTTCGTCCCATGCCGTGCGCCAACGCGCCGAACGCGTGCGCCAAGCCATTGGAGAGATCGGCTTCAGCAAGGGCAACGAGCACTTCAGCGTCACGGCCTCGATTGGCGTGGCGGTGCTGGGGCCGGGCGACACCGGCAAGACTTGGCTGGCGCGCGCCGACGCCGCGCTGTACGAGGCCAAATCCGCCGGCCGCAACCGAGTCGTCTTCGCCGAAGACACCGGCGCCGCTACGGCCTCGCTCCAGCCGTCTCGTCCCCCGTCGCAAGCCCCCGCGCGCACGGTCTCCAGCGGCTCGCTGCGCATCCCGATCAAATCCGGATGACCCGCGACCCTCATCGCCTCTTGGGCTGCCAACCCGCAGCCTGAATCGCAGAAGCTTCTGTAGCGACGAAAGGCCACCTCGCACGATCGAGATTTTTCACAGGGAGGACGGGAGGACGGGAGGACAGACGAGAGGCGAGAATTTTGGGGTTCGCGCTGCCGCCAGCGGGTCTGCAGCAACGTCGTGGACTCAACCCCTGCGCTCTCTCTCGAGGGAAATATTTTTGGTTTTGGTCCTCCAAAAACAAAATGCGTTCTCGCCTTCCCCGCACGCCTCCCGTCTTCCCTGTGAAATCCCGGAGGCTCTCGACACGACCCAGAAGGACGGCAGCAGCCCGACGCGCTCGCGCGGGGTGGCCTTGTGACGCCACGGTAGTTTCTGCAAGAGATCTGCGGCGCGGCAGCCCAAGATGTGTTGAATCCTTGGCCGCGGCCTGCCTGCAGAAGCGGCCGTGCCGGAGCCGGGCCTACTCGACGGCTTTGAATTCGGCGGGAGCGGCGCTGCCTTCGCCGAAGAAGTATTTTTCGCACTCGGTCATCCACAGGCGCTGACCGCTTTCGCTGGTCAGATCGAGCCGGTACTCGTTGATGAGCATCTTGGAGTGCTCGAGCCAGCCCTTCCAAGCCTGCGCCGACACGGTGTCGAACACACGTTGCCCGAGCTCGCCTCGGAACGGCGGCTTCTCCAACCCATCGAGGTCTTTGTCGAGCTTCACGCAGTGCACGGTACGAGCCATTTCCGGGGACTCTTACCGCACGCGCGGGGAGCGTCAAGCGCCCCGCTTCCGGTGAGCTCTCGTTCTTCCTCAGCTCGGGGAGCGCGCTGGTACGTACGGTTGTTCGACGGTGAGGCTGAAGCTTTGGCCCTGCCGCCACAGGGTGCCGCTCAGAAACCGGGCTTGCTTGGCGCGCGCCTCGATGATGGCACCGATGATCTCACCCGGGCCGTGCGGCGTGATGCCCAGCGCCTCGGTCAAGATATCGCCGTCCTGAACGCCGATGCCGAGAGCGGCCACGCCGGTGAGACGTAGCCCGGCCGGGTGCTGCGCGGTGGCGCCGACGAAGCTACCCCGAGGACGTGCGTTGCTTTGCGCCAGCTTCAGCACGGTGGCTGCAGAAACGAACAACGCGGCGGGCTTCGCTTTCGACGCCGGCTTGAGGCCGCGGTGCGCGGTCGACTTGTTGGCGGCGTCGAAGCTGAGCTCGCTCGAGGTGCTCGGCGCATCGCACGGAGCCTCTGCTTCGAGCTCGGCCGGGGCCGGGAGCGCCGCCGCCAACGGCGCCGTGACCCCCATGAGCAGCGCGACCGCGCGCTGGGTCAACGGTCCTACCAGCGAGCTTGCCGCATGCGCGCTGAGGGCAAACGGGGCCCCCAAGAGGACGCTCCCGAGCAGCACGCGAACAAAGCTTCTCGCAGCCACTTGCCGCATTGTACAGATTAGACCCGGACCCGCCAGTTCCCCTGAAAGGTCTTGCCGATGCTGTCGCAGGTCGGGTCGGTCACGATCAGCTCGGGGCGCGAATCTTGGCAGTAGATGATGGTGTTTTGACGAAAGGTGTGGCCGAAGTGGATCGACTCTTCCCGGGCGATACCGTGGACGACCCAGGCCGGCTCCCGAAACACCCCTTCCGGCTCCTCGTCGTAGCCCACGCAGTGCTCGACCCGGTAGCAACCCAGGATCAATAGGTCCCGCAACACCTGATGCCGGGTGTCGTTGACGCGCCGGGGCAAGAGCATAGAGCGCGGGTTGTAGGCGGTCAGAATCGCGAACCGCTGGCGCAAAAGCGGCGGCAAGCTCGTGACATCTTTGACGATTTCCCCATCGAGCGAGACCCGAATCACGCCGCTGTCCGAGGGCAGCTCGTACACGGTCGCGAAATAGGAGCGGAGGAGGTTCTGATCCACGGCGGCCTAGTTACCGCAACTCCGCCCCGCCTACCAAGGGCTTACGCCGCCAATACGGCGTGCTTGCTCGCCAAGCTCGCCTTTTGGCGAGGCTTTCGCGCCCGCACCCCTAGACCTTGAAGCGGTAGCCGACCCCGCGCACGGTGAGCAAATGCTCGGGCTCGGCCGAGTCTTTTTCGAGCTTGGAGCGGAGCTGGAGCAAGAAATTGTCGATGGTGCGCAGCGTGCCGTGGTGCCCGACCCCCCAAACCTGAGTGAGGATTTCTTCGCGTGACAGCACGCGCCCTTGGGCCTCGACCAAGCACCAGAGCACGTCGAACTCGGTGGCGGTCAGCTCGACGGGAGCCCCGGCGCGGCTCACCTGGCGCGTGCCCGAGTCGATGGTGAGCTCACCGGCTTGAACGACGGCTTCGACGCGCTTGCGGCTCAAGCCATCTCGACGCAGCACGGCCTTCACCCGCGCCAAGAGCTCGGCCAAGCCGAAGGGTTTGGTGATGTAGTCCTCGGCGCCGAGCTCGAGGCCCATCACCTTGTCCATCTCGGCGCCGCGCGCGCTCAGCATGATGACCGGCACCGTGGCGTGCTTGGCGCGCAGCTGGCGCACCACCTCGAAGCCGTTCATTTTCGGCAACATGACGTCGAGAATGACCAAATCGACACCGCCGCCGCCGGCCAGCGTCAAGCCTTCCTCGCCGTCGGCCGCGACTTGCACGTCGTAGCCTTCGGCTTCCAGGTTCATCCGCAAGCCGAGGGAGATGCTCTCGTCGTCTTCGACGATGAGGATGCGCTTTCTGCCGTTCGGCGGGGCCAACGCTGCCCTTTTAGTGCTGGCGCTCGAAAGCAACAAGGCTCTCCGAGCGCCAAGATTCAAAAGCGTCCATTCTCCTCTGGAACTCTGGCGGAACCCGGCGGAAGAATGCGCCCCGCTATGAGCGAACCGTCACCGTCGCTGCCCCGCGTCAGCCTTGCCGTCACGTGCGTGGGACACGCGGCCGTCTTTGCTTGGGCTGCAAGCGCCCTGCCCTGGCGCTCGGGCACGACCTTCGCGTTGGTCTGCACGGTGTTGGCGATTTTGCACGTGGGCACCGCCGTCACGGCGCTTTTGCGGCGGCCAGTGTGGCTGATTTGGGCCTGGCGTGCGCTGTCCATCGCCTCGGGGTTGGCGTTCTTGGGCGTCGGCTGGGCTATGGCGGCGGCCGCCATTTACGTGGGCAAGCTCTACTTGCGCCTCGGCCCCTCGGTCGCGGGCGGCATCGTGATCGCCGCGCTGGTGCTAGCGCTGCTCACCTTGCCGATCGCGGTTTGGGGCGCGCTCCACACTTGGCCGCGCCGCAGCCGGTCGCTGCGTAGGTTGGGGCTGGGCGGCTCGGCGCTGGGCGCGTTGTGCGTGCTCACGCTGCCCCTGGCCAGCAGCGCCGCCCACGCCGAGCCGGTGCGCCAGGCCGACGCTCAGCTGTCGAGCGCGCTGAGCGACGTGCTCGAACAGCAAGCGAAGCAAGAGCCGGCGCGCGGCCGGCGCACGGTGGCAGGCGCCGGACCGGCGCGCTGCAAGAGTCCGCCGACGCCCGAGCGTTTGACGCTGCTGGTCGCCTACGTACCGCGACGTGGCGCGGCCACCTCGGCGTGCTTGCAGGGGGCAACCCAGCGCGAGCTGCTGAAGCGCCTCGACCGGCTGCTTTCCCAAGAAGTGCGCTCGGGCACCACGCTGGTGCTCGATTTGGTGAAGGCCATCAAGCCACTTTCCAGCACATTTCCGCTGCTGGACGCGCTCGAAGTGCGGCCCGGCCTCGACGGCGTGTGCGAAGAGGAACGGTGCTTGCCCGCGTGGCAGCTCACCCTCGGCGACGCTTTTTCCGAAAATCACCCGCTGAAATCCATCCCCGACGTCAGCTACGGCTTCTCGAGCGAAGCCGTGCGCCAAGCGCTGGGCTCACCGCCCGAGCGGGTGGGCCAAGGCATCAACGGCTTTGCGCGTATCGAGACCGAGTCGCTCACCGCCGACAGCAGCGGCGTGCATCGGCTGACGCGCACTCGCACCACGCCGCCGGCCTTGAGCCCGTTCGGCGTCGCGGAAGCCGTGATGCTGGCGCAGCAATACATCGTGCGTGCCCAGGAGCCCGACGGAACCTTCCGCTATTCCATCGATCCCAGCACCGGCGTGGAAGACAAAGCGACGCTCAACCTGCCGCGGCAAGCCGGTACGACCTACGCGCTGTGCGAGCTGGGCCGCGGCCCCTACCTGAAGAACGCCGTACAGCGCGCGCTCGGCGCGTTTGCCCCGACCGAGCGGCGCTTCGGCGAGCTGTCCGCGTTGAGCGACGGCAACGAATTCGGGCTGGGCAAGAGCGCCTTGCCTCTTTTGGCCATGCTCCGCTGCCGTGAGCTGGCCGGCGCCGACAACGACCGTCTGATCGGCCAGCTGAGCCGGCTGCTGCTGCGTTTGCAGCGTGAAAACGGCAGCTTTTTCCCGGCTTTCGACGCCCAAGCGGGGCGCGGCCGGGGCGAGCACGAGATTTTGTACGCGGCCGGCCAAGCTGTGCTGTCGCTCGTGCTGCTCGAGCAGCAGCTGGATGGCTTGAAGGGAAGCGCGGCCGAGCCTCTACCCAGTCGCGACCGACTCAAGGGCGCGCTCGATCGCGCCATGGCCTTTTACGGCGGACCCTACTGGCCGAAGCCGCTGCGCGACTTCTACTTCTTCGAGGAAGGCTGGCATTGTCTGGCGGCGCGGCACGCTCTCAGCTCGCATCGCAACGACGGGTACGAGCAGCTTTGCATCGACTACGTGGCCTCGCGCCAGCGCTCGGTGGCCAGCGCGCGCAACACCAGCGAACCGAATTTCGTGGGCGGCCTCGGCTTCGGCGCGGCCGACCTGTTCCCACCGCGCAACACCGCCACCGCGGGCATGGGCGAAGCGCTCGACGCGGCTATCGCCATCAAGCTCAAGCGCGGCATGAACGTCGACGCTGACAAAGCCATGCTGCGAGACTTGCTCGGCTTTCTGCTGCGCGCACAGTGGTCCGAAGCCAGCTGCTACGCCTGCAAATGGCCGGAAGCCATCGTGGGCGGCTTCTCCCAGCAACTGGCCTCGCCCGGCATCCGCATCGACTACGTGCAACACGCCATGTCCGCCATCGGCCAAGGCGGCAAGCTGCTGTTTTAGGAATTGGCTGCCGAACCGCAGCCCGAATCGCAGAAGCTGCTGGGGCGGAGCCGGGCCACCTCGCACGACCGAGATTTTTTCACAGGGAGGACGGGAGGACGGGAGGGCGAGGCAGAGGCGAGAATTTTTGGGTTCGCGCTGCCGCCCGCTCAGAGCTGCTCCGCCCTCTGGCGGATGCTGAGCGTCGCGAGCTCGCGCACAGCGCGAGCCAGATCGTCCTCGACCATACTTTGGCGAGAGCAGATCACGATCCGCGATTGAGAGGAGGCCCGAGAAAAACCGGCGAGGCCGGGCGCCGATCGCGCCTCAGGTCACCACGATCGCGAGACGCTCGGGCAAAGCACGGAGGCGAACGAGAAAATCAAACCCTCTCGACGTCGGGGTGCTCGTTGTAGAAGGCGTCCAGCGATTCTTTGGTGATGCGGAGGGTGACTAGGCCATCGCGCTGCAGCTTGGCTTGGCAACCGAGGCGGGACGTCATTTGGACGTCGAAGGCTTTGTCGAGGATGTCTTCCTCGTCTTCTTCGGCTTCGCTGAGCAGCGCGGCACCTTCTTCGACGTAGACGTGACAGGTGCTGCAAGCGCAGACGCCACCGCAGGCGCTGCCTTCCGGCGCGTCGATCAGGCGGGCGGCGTCGAGCAGGGAGGTGCCAATTGGCACTTCCACCTCGAGGTTTTGGTCGATGAAGCGTACTCGGGGCATGGTTTCTCAGGCGGTGTCGCCGCGATGGCGCGCGACGTGGGCGTCGACGCCGGCGGCGTGCTCCACGGTCTTTTCGATGTCGTTCAGGCTCTTGCCGGCGATGGCTTGGGCGACGGCGCGGTTCATGCGGCGGCCAGCCCAATCGTGCGTCACCTGATCGAGCACGTCGATGGCGGCTTGTACCGGTGACGCCGTCGTCGCGGACGCGATGGCGCTCGTGAGCTGAGCTAGCGCTTGGTCGACGGCGGCGCGCTCGGGCGCCTCCAGCAAGTCGGCGTCGGCCGACAGGCCCTTGTTGGTGGCGAGCAGCAGCCGTTCGCCTTCGACGCGCGCTTCGACCAGCCGGCGGCGTTCCAAATCCTCTTCGCCGAAATCCAGCGCTTCGATCAGCATGCGCTCGACGTCGTCGTCGGTCAGGCCGTAGCTGGGCTGCACCGCGATTTCTTGCGAGATGCCGGTGGTGGTTTCGCGCGCGCTCACCTTGAGCAAGCTGTTTTCGTCGACCGACAGCTCGACCTCGAGCCGAGCCATACCGGCGGGCATGGGCGGGATGCCGCGCAGCGAAAAGCGCGCCAGAGAGCGACAATCCGCCGCCAGCTCGCGCTCGCCCTGCACCACGTGCAGCTCGAAGCCGGTCTGGTTGTCGGCGTAGGTGGTGAACGTGGCGCGCGCGCCGGTGGGAATGGTGGTGTTGCGCGGCAAGATCTTGTCGACGCCGCCGCCCATCGTCTCGATGCCGAGCGACAGCGGCAAGACGTCGAGCAACAGCACGTCGCCGTCATCTCGCGTCAGCAAGTCCGCTTGCAGCGCGGCGCCGTACGCGACCACCAGCTCCGGATCGAGCTCACAGCGTGGCGGCTTGCCGAACAGCTCCGCCACGTAGCTTTGCACGCGCAAGACCTTGGTGGAGCCGCCCACCAAGATCACGCCGTCGAGCGCTTTGGCTTCCACGCCGGCGTCGCGAAGCGCGCGGCGACAAGCTTTGCCGGTTCGCTCCAGCAGCGGCAAAATCAAGTCGTCGAGCTGAGCGCGCGTGAGCTTGGCCACGATGTTGTGGCCGCCCCTGGCCGGCAGCTCGATGCTGGCTTCGGGCGCGTCGGTGAGGGCGTGCTTGAGCTCGCGAGCCGCCGAGAGCGCCAATGCCACGACTTCGGCCGGGCTCTCCCGGGAGGCGCCCATTTGCTCTAGCAAACCCTCGGCAATGGCGCGATCCATGTCGTCACCACCGAGCGCGCTGTCGCCGCCGCTGGCTTTCACCTGAAAAACGCCGTCTTCCAGCAACAAGATGGTGACGTCGAAGGTGCCGCCGCCCAGATCGTAAACCGCAAACAGGCCGTTCTGCTTTTGATCCAAGCCGTAGGCCAGCGCGGCCGCGGTGGGCTCGTTGAGCAGCCGCAACACCTCGAGCCCGGCGAGGCGCCCGGCGTCTTTGGTGGCCTGCCGCTGCGCGTCGTCGAAGTAGGCCGGAACGGTGATGACCGCTCCGCCCACGCCGCGCAGCTGGTCGATGGCGCTCTGCTTCAAGCTCTTGAGGATTTCGGCGCTCACCTCGACCGGCGTCACGTTCGCCGGCCGCCCGACGTCGAAGCGCACGCTGCGCGCTTCGGTTTCGTTGGCGGGTTCGGCAAAGCGATGGGCGCCGAGACGCTTGGTCTCCGGGTCGTGCGCATCACGACCCATGAAGCGCTTGACGCTGGCGATGGTGCGCTCGGGCTCGCGGGTGAGCTGCGCTTTGGCGGCGCGCCCCACCAAAATGGCGCCGCTTTTTGCGTAGTGCACCACGCTGGGCAAGAGCGGCGCGCCGTCGCAGGTGGTCAGAGCCGCGGGCGCGCCGTCACGCACGTAAGCAACAATCGAGTTGGTGGTACCCAGATCGATGCCGATGGCACGGGGAGCCGCTTTCGGATCGAAGATGTCGAGCAGCATGGGGATCGGGGTCGGTCGGCGCGAGCTTTACAGCTCGTCCAAGGCGGCTCCCGCCTCCTCTTTCAAACGCCGGAGGTAGCGCAGCTCGCCCAACAGCTCGAGCACGTGCTCGACGGGGATGGGATCTTCGGAGAAGGCGTCGGCCATGCGCTCGGCGGCCTCTTCGGCGCGGCCGCTGGCGGCGGCGGCGATGCGCTCCACGCGGGCACGGTCACCGGCCCGGCGCGCCACCGACAGCGCTTCGCGCTCTTCCATGACCTGCATCAGCAAGGCGGGTGCCGGCTTGGGCTGGTTGGTCTCGGACACGCCGCGGCCCAGCTGCAAGAGCAGCGCTTCGGCGCGCGAGATGGGGTCGCGCAGCTGACGGAAGGCTTCGTTCACGGAAATGGCGCGGCTCAGCGCCTCGCGCCGTTCGCTCGAGGGCCGCCCGGCATAGCGATCCGGATGCAAGGCCTTGCTCAGCTCGCGGTGGCGCTTTTCCAGCTCGGCTTCGTCGAGCGCAAACAACACGGGCACACCCAAAAGCTCGAACGGCGACGACGTCATCACTAAACTGTTTCCTCGACGAGACTTGAACCCACGCCTGCCGATTTCGGGTTCGGGCTTCGTTTTGGCTGCGGTCCGATGCTCACGTACTCAAGTACGCTCCGCTTCGGTCCTCGCCAAAGCCTCGCCCAAACACCGAACTTGCCAGGCGGGCGGGCCATTGCCGCGCCGCCAATCACTCCACAAGGTTCCACGACTTCCGCTCTCACTTCACCGTGAACGAGTGACCGCACCCGCACGACGTAGCTTCATTCGGATTACGGAACTTGAAGCCTTGGAACATCAAGGTCTTCTCGTAATCGAGCAAGGAGCCGGCCAAGTAGACCAAGCTCTTTTTGTCGACGTAGAACTTCACGCCGTCGACCTCGTACACCGTGTCGCGCTCGCGCGCCGGCTCGTCGTCGAACTGAATGACGTACGAGAACCCAGAGCAGCCGCCGCCCTTGATGCCGAGCCGCACCGCCGCGTTGGGCGTGCCGCGCTGCGTGAGCTTCTGGCGCGCGAACACGGCCGCCCCCGGGGAGATGCTCATCGACAGCCGCTTGCCGGACGCGGCCGGCGCGGCGCTGGGCGAGGCTTCGGAGTTGGAGAGGCTGACGGCTTCGGACATGGCGGCGGTTTCTCGAGTCGTTGAGTTACGGGTTGGCCAGCGCCTGCTTGGCAGCGCGCTTCTTCTTGAAGTCTTCGATGGCGCTCTTGATGGCGTCTTCGGCCAGCACCGAGCAGTGAATCTTCACCGGCGGCAGGCTCAGCTCTTCGGCGATTTGGCTGTTTTGGATGGTGGCGGCCTCGTCGATGGTCTTGCCCTTGATCCACTCGGTCGCGAGCGAGGACGAAGCGATGGCCGAGCCGCAACCGAAGGTCTTGAACTTGGCGTCTTCGATCACCCCCGCGTCGTTGACGCGGATTTGGAGGCGCATGACGTCGCCGCAAGCCGGCGCGCCAACCAGGCCGGTGCCGACCGATTCGTCTTCTTGATCCATCGACCCGACGTTGCGCGGGTTCTCGTAGTGCTCGATGACTTTTTCGCTGTAGGCCATATTTCTAAACTTTCAATGAGCTGCCCATTGGATCGACTTCAGATCGATCCCGGCCTTGTGCATTTCGTAGAGCGGCGACATGTCGCGCAGGCGCTTGACCTTCGCGACGACGAGCTCGGCCACGTAGTCGACTTCTTCCTCGGTGTTGAAGCGGCCGAGGCCGAAGCGAATAGAGGAGTGCGCCATGTCCTCTTCCAAGCCCATGGAGCGAAGCACGTAGCTCGGCTCCAAGCTGGCGCTGGTGCAGGCGGAGCCGCTGGAGACGGCCACGTCTTTGATGGCCATCATCAGGCCTTCGCCCTCGACGAACGAGAACGAGATGTTGAGGTTGCCGGGCAGACGGTGCTCGGCCGAGCCGTTCAGCACGACCGCGTCCAGCTCGTCGGTGATCTTCTTGTGCAGACGATCGCGCAAAGCGCGGATTTTTTGGGCCTCGGCCACGCCTTCTTCGATCAAGATTTTGCAGGCTTTGGCGAAGCCGACGATGCCGGGCACGTTCAACGTGCCGGAGCGGTTGCCGCGCTCGTGGCCGCCGCCGTCCATCTGCGCCGACAAGCGCACGCGCGGCTTGCTGCGACGCACGTACAGCGCGCCGACTCCCTTGGGTCCGTAGATTTTGTGCGCGGTCAGCGACGCCAGGTCGACGTTCATGGCGCGCACGTCGAACGGCGTCTTGCCCAGGCCTTGCACGGCGTCGGTGTGGAAGATGATGCCGCGAGCGCGCGTGATCTTGCCGATCTCGGCGATGGGCTGGATGGTGCCGACCTCGTTGTTGGCCAGCATGACCGAGACCAGGATGGTCTTGTCGGTGATGGCGGCTTCGATGTCTTTCGGATTCACCAAGCCGTCGGGGCCGACGTTGACGTACGTGACCGTAAAGCCGTCCTTTTCGAGGCGCTTGCACGAGTCGAGCACGGCCTTGTGCTCGATGGTCGTGGTGATGATGTGGTTGCCCTTGGCCTTGTAGTACTCGGCCACGCCTTTGATCGCGAGGTTGTCGCTCTCGGTGGCGCCGGACGTGAACACGATTTCTTTGCCCGATTCGGCGCCGATCAGCTGGGCGATGGTGTCGCGCGAGTCGTCGACGGCGGCTTCGGCCGACCAGCCATAGGCATGGGTGCGGCTGGCGGCGTTACCGAAGGTTTCGGTGAAGTACGGGAGCATCGCGCTCAACACGCGCGGGTCGACCGGCGTGGTGGCGTGATTGTCCATGTAGATGGGAAATTTGAGAGTCATGTCAGTGAACGTTCGCTCCGGCGACTAGCTCAGGGGGGGTTTCGGGGTGTCGCTCGCAGCTGGGGCAGCACTCCACTTTGACTTCGGACTCGCAGGCGGTGTTGCAGCCGGCAAGGTAGTCGAGACTGGCGACGAGCTCGCTTTCGAGCGCGCGCAGCTCGTCGATCTTCGCGCGCGTTTCCAGAAGCTTGGCTTGGTACAGCTCGCGCAAGCGCGCCGCCGCCGACTGAGCCGACGACACGTCGTTGCGCGCTCGCTCGATGCCCTGAATCTCGGTCAGCGAAAGACCCAAGCTCTGCAGCTTGCCAATCCAACGCACGCGCACGACTGCGTCGGGCGTGAACAGGCGATAGCGACCCTTGGAGCGCTCGTGAGCTTTGAGCAGGCCTAGCTCTTCGTACAAGTGGATGGCACGAACGGTTTTGCCAACCGCCCGCGCCAAATCGCCAACTTGGAGCAGCTCTTCCTCCGGAGCTTCCCCGGGACGCGACGCCGCATCCGGAGCCAATGGCTCGCCGGGGATGAGGGTCAGGTGACGGTGGGAAGAAGACATCGGTTCGAGCTGCTGTGAGGCCGTATCACACTCACCCTAACGTATGCGTCAGGGTTAAGCGAGGACTTAAGCCCGGCCGGCAACGGTGTCAACCGGGCCCCAGAGCCGCTCCACTCAGGTTAACCCATTGATTTAAAAGCAATTTAGCGATTTGTGCTACCTTGGGCGCGGAAGTGTGCTGGTGAAAATCCCTCGAACTGTCGCAGTTGGTACGGTGGTGGCCCTCTTCGTCACTGGCTGCGCCCGCCCGGCCAAGGAGCACCCGGTTGGGTCAGCGTCGGCGGAGCCGTTGGCGTCCAGCGCCCAGCCGCCGGAAGCCGCCGCCGCCGCGCCGGCCGGCTCGCTTCCGGCTCCGCACGACGCCGCGACTGCCGGCTCCCCCGCTACGCCGGGCCCGCTCGGGTCGGCGTCCGCCAGCGCTGGGCCGGTGCGCAGCAGCGCTTACCCCGGCTGTGGCGAGTCGATTCCGCCGGCTCGGCTGTGGGACGAGACGAGCGAAGCCGAGGTGCTGGACGCCATCAGCAGCGCCAAGAGCTGTGCCGTCGAGCATGGCCGACGGCTACTGCTCGAGTTCGTGGCGCCGTGGTGTGAAGACTGCCGCGAGATGGTCAAGCTGGAAGAAAGCGAGGTCGTGACCGCGACCATGAAGCAACGCTTCGAACGGGTGCGCATCAACGTCGGCAAATGGGATCGCCACGAAGCCTTGCGCAACAGCTTCGACGTCCACGCGCTGGCCACCTACATCGTGATCGATCCGAAAACGTCGAAGGCGCTGGCCAAAACTACGCTGGAGCCCATCACCAAAAAGGGCCAGAAGCTGAGCGCCGAACAGTGGGCGCATTGGCTGCAAGCTCACTGAGCCACACTGACCCGCGCCGTCCGCCGGGCCCTTGACCCGAGGCGCCCCCGAAGGTGACGATGAGGGTCATCTCAGCAGGCAACGCGCAGGAGTCGAGGCTCGAGCATGACCGAAACGCAACGCTATCGAGTGGTTGAGCGCATCGCGGCGGGAGGCATGGCCGAGGTGTATCGGGGCGAAAGCGCCGGCATCGAGGGTTTCCGCAAGAAGGTCGCCATCAAGCGAGTGTTGCCCAAGCTCTCGCAGAACCGCGAGTTCATCCACATGTTCCTGGATGAAGCGCGGCTGTGCGCATACCTGAGCCACTCGAAGTGCGTGCAAGTGTTCGACATCGGGCAAGCCGCGGGCGCGCACTTCATCGTGATGGAGTTCGTAGATGGGGCCGACTTGCAAGGGGTATTGGAGCACCTGCAGCGCCAGCAGCAGTCGATGCCGGTGGAGGTGGCGTGCTTGATTGCCATGCACGTGTGCGAGGGCTTGGCCTACGCGCACGACGCTTGTGATCATTTGGGGCAGCCGCTCGGCATCGTGCATCGCGACATCTCTCCACACAACGTGCTGATGACCCGCCACGGCGAAGTCAAGCTCGTGGACTTCGGCCTGGCCAAAGCCAGCTCTCACCTGACCGCCGACGAAGAAGACATCGTGAAGGGGAAATTCGGGTACTTGGCGCCGGAGGTGACGCTGGGCCAAGGCGCCGATCGGCGCGTGGACATCTTCGCGGCCGGCATTTTGCTGTGGGAAATGCTGTCGGGTCGCCGTCTGTTCAAGGGCGAGACCGATCTCGAGACGTTCAAGCAAGTGCAGGCAGCGGTCATCCCGGACATGCGCCAGATCCGCGGCGACGTGAACGACGACTTGGCCTACGTGCTGAGCAAGGCCCTCGCTCGCGATCGCGATCAGCGTTACCTGCAAGCGGGCGACTTCGCCAAAGACTTGGCGATCGTGATGGACCGGCTGAACAAGCCCGCCACCTATCAAGACATCGCCAAGTTGGTGGTCGCAACGGCTGGCGAGCGCTCGAAGCGCAAGAAGACCGAGCAGCGGGACCAAGCCGGCATGGTGGGTGACTTGATCCTCGACGCCTTGCACGACTTTTCGGGTGGCATCCCCGAGGTCGCGCCGACTTCGCTCGGCACGCGCGGTATCGCCAGCTCGCCCACGAGCGCGGACTTCGTCAACCCCAGCGAATGGGGGCTGGACGCGTTGTTCGACGAAGCCCCGGTGCCGCCCGTCCCCGCCCCCTCTCCGGCTCGCTCCGCGGCCCCGGTGCCGCCCGCTTCCCACGCCGCGGCGGCGCCCAAGCCACCGCTGCCGGCCAGTCCGCTCGCCGCGCCCCTGCCCGCCGCTCAACGCGCGCGCCCCGCGACGCCTTCGGGTGGCGCGGCGGAAGGGGGCCCCTTTTGGCGTCGCTGGTTCGGCAGCTGAGCTAGCCGAACAGCTCTCGGCGCGCGCGCTGCCAAGTGGGCTCGTCCGGCGCCAGCAGCGTGTGCTCGCGCGTGTCGAAGACGTCGTAGTCGCGGCCGTCGGGGTGACGCGCTACGCCGCCAGCCTCGCGCACGATCAGCGCCCCGGGTGCGTGATCCCACGGCAGCAAGCGGTAGTAGCTGACGTAGTCTTTGCGACCCAACGCAATCTCGGTGTACTCGTGGGCGGCACAGATCACGCCGGGGACCTGGCGATGAGCGGCGGCGCGCGCGCTCAGCGGTCGCGCTAGCTCCTCGGGCATGTAACGAACGTAGACGGTGCCAGCGAGCACGTCCGTCGAAAGCGGCCGCGGCAAAATGCGCTCGCCATCGACGTAGGCGCCCAGCCCGCGCTCGGCCAAGAACATGCGGTCGCCCTCGGTAAAATAGATTCCCGAAGCAAGCAGCACGCCGCGTTCGACCAGCACGACCATCGTGCCGAAGGGACCATGTCCGGCGGCGAAGTTGCGCGTGCCGTCCAACGGATCGACCACCCACACCGGAGAGCTGCCGCGCAGTCGCTCGAGCACGCTCGCATCGGCGGCGACCGCCTCCTCGCCGACCACCGAGGAGCCGGGGACCAGCTCCGGCAGCCGCAAGGTGAGCTCGGCTTCGGCAGCGCGATCGGCCGCCGTCACCAGATCGCTGGGATCTTCGGCGGTCGGTTTGCCGATCACGTCGCTAGGCGCGAGCTGCCTAAAGCGCGGCGCGATTTCGCGCGCGGCAACCTCGCGCAATACCTGACCCAGTCGATTCAGAAGCTCGCTCTGCATGGCGGCGCATGGTGGATGAAATGCGAAAATTGCGACTTTGTTTTTCCTCGCCCCTGGGGGGCTGCGAGTGTGGCAGTTCGGCACCGAAACACTCGCGAAACACTACCAGAGGGGCTAGAGCCGCAAGATCACTCACAAATCTCGCCCGTGATTTCACCCACTTATGCTCCGAACCTCAGGTCCGTAGTCTGGGGTGACCATGAAGTTGATCCGGCTTCCAAGCGGACCCCTCGCCTGCGTGTTCCCCCTCCACGTGGACACTCAGCGGGGCTCAGAGCGCGGCAAAGTCTCGGGCGTGTTCCGCGCCTTCTCGGGGTCCGTTGAAGCTGACGGTCCGTCGGAAGATCAGGCGATTCAAGCGCTTGACCAGGAGATCCGCCGCTTGAGCGTACCGCCCCCCGCCGAGATCGAAGCGTTCGAGCTGCAGCGCGGCGCCGCCAACGATGTCGCAACTTGGGACGACCCCTGCAGTGCCGAAGCGTCCGGACGCTTTCCACGCTTCAGCGAGCACCCGACGATCCCAGCGCCCGTGTCGTCATCGCGACGCTAACCTGGCGGGATGCTGCGGGCGATGCCGGCCAGCGGTGACCCATCGCTGCGCTTGAGCGTCACGGCCGCTTCGATGCCCAGGCTGTCGACGAGTGCGCGATCTTCGGCTGGCGTCGTCGTCAGCTCGACGCCCTCGGCCAAGCGCAGACGAATCTGACTGGGCAGCGCGCCTTCGAGCAGCGTGCGCGCCAACTGGTTCATGACCCGGCCCATCACGGGGGCGTCAGCTGGCTCGATGAAGCACATCAGCTCGGGCCGCGCGCACTTGCACAGGCCGCGCGTGTGGAGCAGGTGCAGCCCCGGTTCGGTCGGATCACTTTCGAGCACCAGCTTCACGTCGCGCTGCACGTCGCTTTCGGCGAACGCGAGCGCGTCGACGTCGGCGCCGGTACGGAATCGAAAGGCGTGCACGTCGAGCACCACGCTCACGCCGCGGGCGCACAACCAGCGGGAAAGGCCCCAGACCGTCTGCAGCGGCGCCAAATCCGCCTGATCGGAAAGCTGGAGGGAGAGCGTGTAGCAAACGTCGCTGGTGGTCAGGAGCGCCAAGTCGTTGCCCAAGTCTTGCTGGGCGATCACGCCGAAGGCGCCCGCCCACCAATTCTCGAACCAAGCGCGTTCGGCGACGCGGCGATGCTCTCGCAGCTCCACTTGCCGGACGAGGTCGGCGCTGGGCAGGCCGAAGCGCGCTCGGTCGAGGGCCACGTCCGCCAACGGCTCCTTGCCGAAGCAGACGAAGAACACCTTGGTCGCTTGCTCACCCGCCTTGAAGTAGGGGCGCGGCCAGGTCACGACTTGCGGGTCCGCCATGAGCGCACGGTAGCGCAGACGCGCGGCGCTTGGCAGCCTTCAGTAGCCAGCTTCGATGCCGATGCTCGGTAGCGTGAGCGGGCTTCGGGTCTGAGTCCTGATGCCGCCGTTGACCGCGTCCCAATACTTGCTCATGGTTTCCGAGGCCAAGAGCGCGTTGAACCATTCGAACGTGGCCGCGACGAAGCTGCCCGAGGCGAAGCGCCAACGCTTTTCGAAGCGCACGTCGAGCCGAAAAAAGCCGGGCACCCGCCCCTCGAACACGTAACCCCCGTCGACCACGGGGGCCATACCGGGTGGCCCCGCCGCGGCGCAATCCGGGGTCGGGCAGCTGATGGTGTAGTGACGACCGGAGGCGTAATAGGCGCGCCCACCGATGCGAAAGCCGCGCCCTAAATCGTAGCCCAAGACGGCAGAGACGACGTGGGGCCGATCGAAGCCCGACAGAAAGGTGGCGGAGCCGGCAGTGCGCTCGGTGCGAGACAGCGTGTAGCTGAGGAAACCGCCCAAGCGCTGAGCGAAGTCACGGCGTAGGAAGAGCTCGAGACCGTAGTTGCGCCCGCTGAGCGCCAGCTCTTTCGTCTCGAGCCAGCTGTGAAAGACCGTGGCGCGCCCGTACATGGCCGACGGCAACGCCAGCTCGAGGCCTTGGGTGGCTTGGTAAGAGCGCTGCACGCCCAGCTCGAGCCCGCCGGGTTGGCCGCCCGGTACGTACACGCGGTACGTCGGCAGCTGGTGGGTGAAGCCGAAGCCGCTCAGCCAGGCGACCTTGTTTGCCACGCGCACGCGCGTCGACAGGCGCGGCTCCGGAAACGTGTAAGAGGCACCGCGTGAGCGACTCGCGTCCAAGCGAAAGCCGGGGACGATTTCGAAGCCCCGCCGGGGTTTGAGTGACAGCTCGCTCCACACGCCCAGGTTCGCGTCGGTACGAGCCGCGTACGTAACGGCGCCTTGCGGCAGCTGCTCGAGCTCCGGCTGGTAGCGTTCGACGTTGCCGTCCAGGCCCGCGCGCAGCTCGGCTTCCCGCGACAAGGTCTGCGAGCCCTCGAAACGCACGCCTATTTGCTTGGTTTTGGCGATGCCGTTGGGGGCGGGATCGCCTTCGTCGGAGCTCAAGCGTTTGTCCGCGCCCAACGTGAAGGCCAGGCGGGCGCGCGAGCCTTCCGAGCGGTGATCCCAACGCAAATCCAAGCGATGGAATTGCACGTCGAACAGCGTTTGGTGAAGCTGGTGATTGCCCAGGTGATCGAAAGCGCCGAAGCCGAACAAGCTGACGCGATCGTGCTGGTTCAGATTGTAGGCGAGGCGCGCCTGGTAGTCCCAGTAGCCGAGGTCGTAGTCGGGAGCGACCGCCGCCAGCAGCGCTTGGGTGTAGCTGTAGCGGCCCGCCAACAGCGCGCTGCCTTTGCCGTCGGCGAACGGTTGCTCGACCATCGCCCCGGCGTCGAAGACGCGCGCCTGCGCCTCGGCACGCCCGACCTGGCTCGGGGCCATGGTCTCGCCGGCCATGATGCCGCCGGCGAAGCGACCGAAGCGCGCGGGGTAGGTCGACGGCACGAGCTCCACGCTGTCCACCAGCGCCGGGGCGATCACCGAAGGCCCCGCGCCGACGTGGAACAAGAGCGGCACGCGAATGCCGTCGATGAAATAACCGACGTCACCGGGAGGCGCGCCGCGCACGAAGAAATAGGGCAAGCCGGAGAGCACGGGCGCGACCCCGGGCAAGATTTCGACGACCCGAAATGGGTCGGCAAAAGCCCCGGGAATCAGGCGGGTATCGCCGCGCGGCACGTGGATGGCGGCCAGGTCTTCGGCGCGCTCGCCTTCGACGGTGATTTGAACGGGGGGCGGCGCCGGCGGCGGGGCAACAGGCGGCGTCGGCGCGGAGGGGGCGGAAGGCGGCGTTGGCGCAGCCGGGTCGGGCTCGGCCACCGGATCCCGCTGACGCGGCGGCTCCGGCGGCGCCGCGAACGAGACTTTGATCACCACGCGCGATTTGACGGGCACGTTGTCGCGCATGGCGGGGGTAAATTTCCAGGCCGCGACCGCGGCACGGGCGGCACTGACGAACGGCTCGTCGCCGGAGCGCCGGTCGATCTCGGTGACGCGGCCGTCTTCGCTGATCAGCACGGTGAGCTCGACTTGAGCGTCGCCGTGCGCGCCCGCCGGGTAGGTGGCGTCTACCGACTCGACCAGCTGCGGCTTGACCACGGGCTCACCCGCGACGGCCGAAGCCGCCGCGAGTAACAACCCAACGCCCACCAACACGCCCACGCGCCGCTTCACGACGCCGAGCTTAGATTATTGCGGGGGAATCGACGGAACTTTTTCGCCGCCGTGCTTGATTTCGACGCGCGCGCCCTTGGGCTGACGAATTTCGCGCAGCAGCTCCGTGAACCAGGGCGTCTCGATGTCGAAGGGCTTGCCGCCCTTGACGCGCGGGAACTCGATCGCGCGCAGGCGGTTGCCCTTGCCTTCGTCGTGGCCCACGACGCCCGACTCGCCGCGGAGGCCGCACTCTACGGCGTGGTCGACCATGCTCTGAATCAAGCGCAGGTCGTCGACGTTGGCGGCGGCGGAGCGCGCGAAGTAGCCGGATTTTTGCACCAGCGCTTTCTCGGCGCCCAGCAGCTTGGAGAATTGCTTGGCGAACCACTGCCCAACGTTGACGCTGTCGAGCTTGTAGTGGCCGAACGCATCGCGGGGAATGGATTCGCCCTTGGCTTCCATCTCGCGCACGATTTGATCGAGGCAGGCGCCTTCGGAGACGAACACGTTGACGCAGTCTTGCTCGTCCATCACCGCGCTCAGGCGCTTGGCCTCGGCGCCGATGTCGAACTCCATCTCGGGCACGTACACCGCGTCCAAGTCCTTGTGAGCGCGCGCCAGGTTGAAACCGGGCAGAAAGTCCGGGCTGCGCAGGCGATCGCGATACACCTTGGCGGTGTAGGCGGTGAGCCAACCGCAATTGCGGCCCATGACCTCGTGCACGATCAACATGCGCGGGTTGGCGGAGTGCTCGTTGACGACGTTCTCGAAGTAGATGGCGCCCTGCTCGGCCGCCGTCCACGCGCCCAGCGACTGGCGGATGGGATAGACGTCGTTGTCGACGGTCTTGGGCAAGCCCACCACCGTCAGCTTGTAGCCGTTCTTGGCCAGGTACGCGGCCAGGTCGGCAGCGGTGGTGTTGGTGTCGTCGCCGCCCACCGTGTGCAAAATCGTGATGCCGTCCTGGGTCAAGCGCTCTGCCGCGACCTGCAGCGGGTCCTGACCGTCCTTGACCAAGCCGCGCTTGATGCAGTCGGCGATGTTGGTCAGCTTCACGCGGCTGTTCTTGATCGGGCTGCCGCCGTGCTTGTGCAAGACCTTGGCGTTGGCGCGCACCTCGGGCGTCACCGCCACGCTCTGGCCGAGGAGCAGACCTTTGTAGCCTCCCAGGTAACCGATGATTTCGACTTCGGGGGCGAGCTCGGAGTAACGCTCAATCAAACCTCCGACCGCTGATGAAAGGCACGGGGCAAGTCCGCCCGCAGTCAGGATCGCAACCTTCGGCTTCTGGCTCACGCTCATCTCTCCGGGTAAATTTGGGGGGCTCCCGCCCAGCCGCCCTGGTGGGCTGGCGTGCGCGGCGGGGCGCAGAAGTACGCCAAGCTGCGCGGAACGCAAGCCGATCCTGCGGGCCGGCGCGTCGCGAGCACGCTCTCAGGCAAAATTTCGCACAAAAGGCGCAGCGCGTCAGAGGTAAGATGGAAGGCTCACCTTGGTCTGAGCTAACCCGTGATCGCCCGCGCCTCCCAGCCCCCAACCGAGCGCACCCGTCAGCGCTATGCGCTGCTGGTCGACTCGCTCGACGACGAGCACGAGCAAGCGGTCGTTCAGGGCTCGCTCGCCGCTGGTCGGGAGCTGGACGCGCGAGTGGTGGTGGTGGCGGGCGGTCCGCTGGACGCGCCCGACGAGCGGCTTCGAGCCGGCAACTTCGTGTTCGACTTGGTGGGGCGCGACAACACCTTGGGCGTTTTGGTTTTGTCGAGCGCGCTCGGCAACACCTGCGGGCCCCAGCATTTGGCCGAGTGGCTCACCCGCTACGACGGCATGCCGCTGTGCTGCATGGGCGTGCCCATCCCGGGGCACGTCAGCGTGCGCGTCGACAACGCCACCGGCATTCGCGAGGCGGTCACGCATTTGATCCAGGTTCACGGCAAGCAGAACATCGGCTTCGTTCGCGGACCGGCGCAGAGCGACGAGGCGGAGGTGCGTTACGCGGCGTACCGCGAGACGTTGATCGCCCACGGCATCGACCCCGACCCCCGTTGGGTGGCGGAAGGTGACTACAACCGTCCGAGCGGCAGCCAAGCGGTGCGCACCATACTGGACCAGAAGCGCGTCAGCGTGCACGCGCTGGACGCGCTGGTTTGCGCCAACGACTACATGGCGCTCGGCGCCATGGACGAGCTCGGGCGGCGCGGCATCAACGTGCCCGAGCAGATCGCGCTCACCGGCTTCGATGACCTGCCTTCGGCGGCGTTGTCACGCCCCGCGCTCACCACCATTCGCCAACCCGCCGGCGACCAGGGCCGGGAAGGCCTGAAGCAGCTGGTGCTGCTGGCCAGCGGCGTGCGCCCCGCCGGCGATTTCGTGTTGCCCGTCGAGCTGACGATTCGGCGCTCGTGCGGCTGCACCAGCTTGGACTTCGGGCTGGCGCCGCGCCCGCAAGCGGGTGGTGTCAGCGCCAGCTTCGAGGCCTCGTTGATCCAACGACGGCAGGTGATCGTGGCCGAGCTGGCGCGCGCCGCGCACGGCTCGTTCGGCGCCGCCGGGTCCGACTGGGAGAGCCCACTCCTGAGCGCGCTGATCGAGGAAATGCGCGACGGCAAAGCGGGCGTGCTCAGTCGCCGAGTCCAACGCTTGCTCGTCAAGCTCGAGCAAGGCGGCAGCGATTTGGCGGCGGCGCCCGTCGTGCTGTCGACGTTACGGCGCCAGGCCCTGCTGTGCGTCGCTCCCCACAGCGAGGCGCGCGATCGCCTGGAAGATGCCATCAGCGACGCGCAGATGCTGACCACGTCGATGTTGAATCAGGTGGCGGTGACGCTGACGCGGGCGAACGTGTCGCGCGCGCGAGCGCTGGCCCGGCAGGTGCAAGAGCGCATGTTCGGCAACCCGGCGCTGGTGTCGCGCACGCTCGCCGACCATTTGCCGGGCCTGGGCGTCGACGCCTGCGTGGTGGCGGCGGTCGTCGGCAAATCCGAAGCCGAGTGGCATGGGAAGGTTTGTTGCGGCTTCGGGCCCGGCAAGCAGCATCCGGATCCGACGGCCTTGCCACTGTCGAGCCTGATCGATCACCCCCTGGTGCAGAACAGTCGCACCGTGTTCTTGCTGCCCATCACCTTCGGCAGCGACGCGCTCGGCGTGGCCGCTTTTTCGACCACGACGCAGCTGGCTCGCAGCGATTTACTGGAAGATTTGCGCGAGCTATTTTCGACCGTGCTCAAAGTCGCCCAGACGCGCCATGGCTGATCTAGACAAGACCGCCCTCCTCCAGGCCCTGAAGAACCAACTGCAAGCCGAGCTGGAGCGCGCGCAAAAGCGCGCCAAGGATGCCGCCGACGGCGCTACCCACGAAGAAAACCGCGCCGAGGGCGACAAGGACATGCGCGCGACCGAGGCGTCGTACGTGGCGCGCGGGCAAGCCGGACGCGCTTCCGAGATGGAGGAAGCGTTCGTGCGAATTTCGGCGCTCGAGCTACTCGAGTTCAAGCCGGGGGCGCGCATCGCCATCTCGGCGTTGATCGAGCTGCTGCACGACGGCAAGCGCCTGCTCTACTTCCTGGTGCCGGCCGCGGGCGGCGAGCGCATATCGGTCGCGGGCGTCGAGGTTCAGACGCTGACCCCGCAGAGCCCGCTCGGGCGCGCGCTGCTCGGCGCGAGCGAGGGCGACGAGGCCGAGCTGCCTCCGCGCCAACCGGGCGAACCCGCGCGAGTTTACGAGATCGTGAAAGTCCGTTAACGCTCGCGGCGTCCTCTGGTAACCTCAGCGGATGCGGGCCGTTTGGATTTGGGTCGCCTTATGCGGGCTGTGCGCCTGCGATCCGGACGCCAAGCTGTGCCACGAGCGCATGACGAGCGCGCAGGCAATCGTCAGCCAAGTGGACAGCAAGTCGAGCACGAGCCTGCAGCAAAGCCTGACCGCGGTGAGCGAAGCCCATGCGGCGTGCGAAAAGGCGAAGCTCGGCACGGAGCGGGAGCAACTCTTGAAGGCCAAGCACGAGCTCGCAGCTCAGCTCGAGCTCGTCGAAAAGCGCGCCAATCGCAAGAAGCTGCAGCCGCCCAGCCCGGACGAGCTAGCGCGACTGGTGAAGAGCGGCGACCCAAGCTGCCCCGAAGGCCAGGCCTACAAGCCTCAAGCCAGCAAAGACGAGGTGCGCTGCACCGGTCCCCAGATCGCCGACATGAACGCGGAGGCGGTGAAAGCTTATTTCGGCGATCGCCATTTCAAGCTCACCAGCCAAGACAACCCCGCCGAGGTGCGGGCCGAGCAGGGCTCGGAATTGTACGTGTTCAGCTATGCCCAAAAGACTGACCCCTCCCCGCGCTGCGTGACGGCCTACGCCGCTCCCGGCATGAGCTGGCAAGAAGTAGCGGCTCGCCTCACCGGCACACCGCCCGAAAAGCTCAAGCTCGACGCCCCCGTGAAATCGGGGCGCGGTGAGCTAACGCTGCGGGTCGAGCACGCCACCGACAAGCCGACCATTCATCTCGGCGATTGTGGACAGATTGTCGCACCCCCGTGACGCTGCTCGACGGAGCTGCGGCGTGGCCTTAAGCTTCGCTGGCTTTGAAGCCTCGTTGGTCCTCGCTGCTGCTGCTGGCGGTCTCGTTCACCGCTGCCTGTCTGGCGTCGTGCGGTGACCACGACAATCCGGCGGGCGAGGTCGCGTGTCAGCTCAAGCCGAGCGAGACCTTTCACGAGCGCATCGAGCCGCTGCTGTCCGAAACGCGCGTGACCACCTGCAACCAGTGTCACCTGTCGGGGGTCGATCTCTCCGCGTTCGCGCGCGAAACGCCGTGCAAAACCTGGGCGTGCCTCGTCGATCAGGGGCTGGTGGACACCAGCTCTCCGGAAGACAGCAAGATTTTAGCCTGGATTGAGCGCGCGTCGCCCGACAGCGATCTCATCACCCCGCAGGTCATCGCCGCCGAGCACGACGCTTTTCGCGACTGGATCGAGGCGAACGCCGCATGCCCCAGCGCTTGCGAGGGCGTGACGTGTGGAGCACCCGGCGGTGGACCTACCTGCAGCGACGGCAGCGCCGACGAGCCGCCGACCATCCCGACCGGCGAAGACACGCGCGGTTGCAGCGACAAAGAGCTGGAGCAAGCGTTCTTCGACGACGTGTACACCTGGCGCGGCCGCTGCTTTCCCTGCCATTTCGACACCGAGCTCGAAGCCGACCGCAACGCGCCGCGTTGGATCTCGGCGGTCGGGAACTGCAGCACGGGCTCGGCGGTGACGCTGAAGCGCGTGCTCGCCCTCGGGCTGATCGACGTCGACGACCCGAGCCAGAGCTTGCTGCTGCAAAAGCCGCTCGACAAACGTGGCGGCGGCGTCGCCCACGGCGGCGGCGCCAAATTCACCACCACCGATCTTGCGTATCAGAGCTTCACGCGCTTCATCGAGCACTACCGACAGTGTCAGCAGCCGTAGGGCGCGTTATTGGTTGGCGCCGCCGGTCGCCGCGCCCGCCGCCATCCCGCCAACGCCGTCGACGCCGCCCCCGCCAGCCGCGCCGCCGCCGCTGTTGACGCCGCCTGCGCCTGCTGCGCCGGTGCCACCACCCGCGCCAGCGGCACCGGCTTCCAGCTCTTCGCGAGCGGCCAGGCAAAGCGTGGCGCAGCCGTCGAACTCGGCCGCGCATTTGGCGGCGTTGCCGATGTGACCGACCTCGTGACACTCGTGCAAGGGTCCGCTGGCGTCGTCCACCGGATGACACAGCTCACCCAGAGCCGTGCAATGGGCGTCGGGGGCGGGACCGGCACCGCCCGCTTCAGCGCCGCCCGCGCCGTCGTCGTCGTGGACGCACAGGGCAATGCAGTCGTCGAAACCCGCAGCGCAGGCGGTGGCGTGGCCTTCGTGGCCCAGCTCGTGACAGTCGTGACCGGGGCCGCTGCCGGTGTCGGCTTCGTGGCACAGCTCCCCGATGACCTCGCAAGTCACGGCTCCGTCCGTTGCCCCAGCCGCCGAAGGATTGCCGGCGTGAGCCGCGCCGGCGTGCCCAGCCGAGCCGCCCGAGCCAGAAACGGCAGGCTCGTCGTCACTGCAACCGCCGAACGCCAACGCCACGCTCGCCGCCAGCAGCCCCAAGCCAACGCGCATCGAAGATTTCATGGCGCGAACTTAGCTTGGCGAGCGCGAAACGCGCTGCGACAAATGGTCGCACGGACAGCGCCCCGGGACGGCGCGCCGGGCGTCGCTCAGGGCATACGCGAGGCTTCCGGCAGCTCGGGACCGGTTTGGATGTAGCGCACGATCTCTTGCATCAAGAGCTTGTCGTTCGACTCGCAGTCGCCCGAAACGTTGCCCATGCTGAACCCGTGGCAGGATTTACGCCGCGCTTCGTAGGCGGCCGATATGCCGGGCTGGGCCTCCAGGTGCTGTCGCAGCGGCACGCCCAGGCGCCGCCATTCCACCTTCGACTGCACGATGTGGCTCGGTCGGTCTTCGGCGTAGTCGCCGTCGTGGATGGTGGCGCACGCGCCGTTCCAGCGCAGCACGTCGTAGCCGGCGTTGTTGTCGCCGACCTGGATTTGCCCATCGCTCTCGCTGCGACGCTTGAGGGCGATCACCTCTTCACCGCGCTCCATCTTGTCGCCCAACAGCGAAGAACCGCCCGATGCGTTGACCGGCTCGGCGCGGGCCAGCATGTACAGGCGCTTCCACGGCGTGCCCGGCTCGAACATGTGCAGCGCGACGTCTGGATACACGTCGTCGCACAGGCGCTTGACCCAACCTTGGGGCGGCAAGCACTCGTTGCGGTGGCGCTTGCCCTTGGCGCAGCGCGTGGGAATGCGCGGCTTCTTGTCCGCGACCACTTCTTCTTTTGCGCTGGCCTCGGTCACCGGCGAGCCCGGCTCCCCATTCGAAACCGACGAGCCACAAGCCGTGACGAGCCCCAGAACCAACCAGCTGATGAACGTACGCATTGCTCGCAGGGTCCCGAAGTAGCGCAGCGGCCGGGGCCCGACAAGCCGAGGTCGCTCGCTTTGCTGGTCCAAAGGGCGCAGCACTGCCGGGGGTTGCCCGAACCAGACAGCAGCAACGTGATTTTGGACGCTGTCTGAAAAAACACTGCTATGACCAACGCCATGCGCTCGTCAGCCGCCGCCCCCGTGGCGCTCCTGCTCGTCGCCGTGTGGGCTTGTAGCCGCACGCCCGAGGCGCAGCCTGATACGCGCGCCCCCTCGGCGCCCAAAACGACCACCGGCGCGGCTTCTCCGCCGGCCACCACCGCTGCAGCTTCTGCTCCTTCTCCAACCAACGCCTCGCCTCCCCCGAGCAACGGCATCGAGCTGCCGCTGGCCAGCAGCGGGCGGCTGGTCGCCATTGGAGACATTCACGGCGATCTGACGGCACTGCGCGGCGCGCTCCGGCTCGCCGGCGCCATCGACGGCGACGACCGCTGGATCGGTCGAGGGCTCACCGTCGTCCAAACCGGGGATCAGATCGACCGCGGGGACCAAGATCGCGAGGTACTCGACGTGATCGAGAAGCTCGAGTCCGCCGCGCAGGCCGCGGGCGGCGCCTTTTACGTGCTCAACGGCAACCACGAGCTGATGAACGCGCGCTTCGACTTTCGCTACGTGACGCGCAAAAGCTTCGCCAGCTTCGACGAATTTAGCAGCCGCGCCGGCGAGCTGGCGGGGCATTTGCCCGAGCCCGAGCTGGGCCGAGCCGTCGCGTTCATGCCGGGCGCCCCGTACGCGCTCAAGCTATCGCGGCACCCCACCGTGGCCCTAGTCGGCGACAGCCTGTTCGCGCACGGCGGCGTGTCGCCCGCGCATGTCGACTACGGACTTTCGCGGATCAACCGCGAGGCCAGCGCGTTCTTGGCGGGCAAGACCCGGGAGCCTTCCGCCATTCTCAGCGACGAGGACGGCCCGGTTTGGACGCGCGTCTACGGGGGTCTGGAAGTGGACGAGGCGGCCTGCCAGGCGCTCGGCCGCGTGCTTTCGCAAGTGGGCGCAAAACGCCTGATTGTGGGACACACCGTCCAAGAGCAAGGCATCAACAGCGCCTGCCAAGAGCGCCTGTTCCGCATCGACATCGGTCTTTCGGCCTTTTACGGCGCCAAGCCGCCGCAAGTGTTGGAGGTGACGGCCAAGGGCACGCGCGTGCTGCGGGGTGGCGCGGCGTCGGCCGATGGCGTCAAGCCGGGCAAAGCGGCCGACTCCGCACTACACTCTGCCCCATGAGCGCGGTCCTCGAGACTCTTCCCCTCGGTTTTCCGTGGCAAACGGTCGATCCGTTTTTGTTCTGCGTCCACCACGACGACGCCTACCCGGCCGGCAACGAGAAGTTCGGCCCGCAAGCATCGCTTTCGGGGCGAAACCTGGGCAACGACTTCGTCGTCAAAGACGGCTTTCGCATGTACCACGGTGAAGTGGTGCCCGGCTTTCCGCAGCACCCGCACCGCGGCTTCGAGACCGTCACCATCGCGCGGCGCGGCTACATCGATCACTCCGACTCGCTCGGCGCCGCCGCGCGCTTCGGCGGCGGCGACACGCAATGGCTCACCGCCGGCGGTGGCATCGTGCACTCGGAAATGTTCCCGCTGCTCGAGCAGGACGCGCCAAACCCGGTCGAGCTCTTTCAAATTTGGCTGAATTTGCCGGGCGAAGACAAGCTGGCGCCGCCCCACTTCGCGATGTTGTGGCGAGGCGACATCCCCCAGCACGTCTTCAAAGACGAAGCCGGCCGTGTCACCGAGGTCACGACCGTGGCCGGTGAGCTTGCCGGCAAGAGCCCGCCCCCGCCCCCGCCCAAGTCTTGGGCGGCGCGCCCCGACACCGACGTTGCCATCTGGTGCTTGAAGCTGGAAGCAGGCGCACGCTGGGTGTTGCCCCGCGCCCGACATCCGGAGGCCATTCGCACTTTGTACTTCTTTGCCGGCGACAGCGTTCGAATCGACGACCGCGTGCTCGACGCGCATGCCGCCGCCGTCGTGCGCTCGGACATCGACGTCGAAATCACGGCCGGTAAGACCCCTTGCGAGCTCTTGATGCTGCAAGGCCGACCCATCGGCGAGCCCGTCGCCCAGCACGGCCCGTTCGTGATGAACACTCGCAACGAGATCCAGCAAGCCTTCGCCGACTACCAGCGCACTCGATTCGGTGGCTGGCCGTGGCCCGCCGACGACCCGGTGCACGCCCGCGACGCCGGCAGGTTCGCCAAGCACATCGACGGCCGCATCGAGAAGCTGAAGTAGGTAGGCAGGAGGAGACGTACTCCCGAAGAAGCTGCGTCCCGCCTAGGAGGAAACCCAGAGGCCCTCCACCGATCCAAAAGTCAGTTCGGAACCGAACTCACTTTTGACTTCGGGAGCCCCCCTCTCGCGCCGGCTTCATCGCGTCAGGACGGCGGGCGCGCCCGTGCCCTTTCCGACGACGTTGCTCCGCCAATTTCCGCAAAGAAATGCCAAGGTAGCCGCCTGCGGCACGTTGGCTCTTCGCATTTGGCCCCCTTCGCCCGCGCGGCGTTCGTGGTGGCGTTCTTCGGGCTCGAGCTCGCCGGCATCGCTTGGGGGCAGCGGGCGCCCGACCACGTGCTGGGCTTTCAGATGTTCAACGAGACGTCGCGCCTGACGATTCACCTGTTTCGCGAGGTGGAGCGCAACCGCAAGCGCGTGCTTTTGCCGGTAGCGGACGGGCGTTGGAAGGCCCCCGACGCGAACGGCAAGCTGCGTGACTACGCCTGGCAAGACCGCGTCCGCTATTCGCCGCTCGACGTCCTGGAAAAGAGCGTGCACGCCCGCTACGGCCTCGCCGGCCAACTGTTTCATCTGCAGGCCGCGCTCGACGACGTGGTCCGGCACATTCCCGACGACGAAAGCACGCGCGCGCTCGTGGCCAAGGTCGACACGATGAAGAACGGCGCGCCCGGTCCGCAGCTGCAACTGAGGGCGGAAAAGCCATGATGGACAGCTGGCTGAGCGAAGAGCGCGACGCCCACGTGCTCGGCTTGTTGCGCGTGGCGTTTGCGACGTTGCTGCTCTCGCTCACGCTCCGGCTGCTGCGCGAGCTTTCGCTTGGACCGTACTTCGGCGATGTGTTCCACATGCCGCTGTTGCCCGAGAGCTTGGTGCCGACGCGGCAGGTTTACGGCCTGCTGCTCGGCTGTCAGGCGCTCGGTTGTGTGCTGGCGTTGCTCGGCGTGCTCGCGCGGCCGGCGCTGCTATTGGCGGCGTTGTGCGGGCTTTACGGCTTTTTTTGCGACCGCTTGCAGTACCACAACAACCGCTACGAGCTGCTGCTGCTCACGTTCCTGGTGAGCCTGACCCCGTGTGATCGTTCGTTCTGTTTGTTCGGCTCGTCGCGACCAGGCACCGCGCCGCGCTGGGCCGCGCGCTTGGTCGGGGCTCAGCTTGCCATCGTCTACTTGGCGTCCAGCCTCGGCAAGCTGGCCGACGCAGATTGGCGCAACGGAGCGGTGTTGCTGCCGCGCTTCGCGCTCGGCCAACCGTTCGTCGCGCACTACATTTCGACCAGCGTGGCCGGTCTGTTGGCGGCGCCGTGGTTCGCGCACGCCGCCGCCGTTGCCGCCATCAGCAGCGAGTTGTTCTTGGCCCTTGGCTTGTGGTTTCCGGCCACGCGCGCGCTGTGCTTGTGGCTAGGCGTCATGTTCCACGTCGGCATCGAGCTCACGGCGCGGGTAGAGCTCTTCAGCTACACGATGCTGAGCGGCTACCTGGCGTTCGTCACGCCGGAGCTGCGCGAGCGCAGCGTGTCGTGGAACGCGCGCAGCCAAGCCGGGCAGTTGTTGGGCTGGCTCTGCTCGCGCCTTGATTTTTTGGCTCGATTTCGTCACGAGCAAGTGGACGGCCAGGCAACGCTGATGGTCGCGCGAGATCGCTCCGGCCTCGCGCACAGCGGTCTATCGGCTTGGCGCGAGCTGGCGCGGGCAACACCTTTGTTGTTTCCGCTGTGGCTTCCACTGCGGGTCTTGACCTGGGGCGAGCGCCAGGAACGAAACTAGCGCCGGCGCCGGCGGCACGCGCCAAACTCGAAATGGACCGCGCTAAGGGGGTGTCCTAGTTTCGCTCGGACAGCGGATCCACCGAAGGCTCACCGGGGGCCCTTGGCTTGCCGCCTTCGGCCGGGGGCTTGCCCTTGCCGGTTACCGGGTGCGCCGGCTTTTTGCCACCAGCCACCGCGGCGCCCGCGGCGGGCACTGCCGCCGAGCTCACGACTGCGGGTGCCACGGCGCTCGGCACAGCGGCGGTGACGGGGGTCGGCGTAGCGGGCAGCGCAGCCGCGGCCGTCATCGGCTCGCTGGGCGGCTTGTTGGGAGCGGCGGCGGTCGAGACATCGGGCGGGGGCGCCGGGTGACCGCTGGCGGCCTTCCACAGCACCACCCCCAAAACGGCGGCGGCGCCGACGCCGACCAGGCCGTACCAAACCGCGCGATTGCCCCGCGATGCTTGCGTGTTGCCCCAAGCTGCGCCGGTGCTCGAGCCGGCGACCACCGCCGACGCTTGGGACGACGCCAGCGCCGGCGAAGAGATGCCGCTCGAGCTCAGCACCCGCGAGATGCGAGCGGCGCTGCGCGGGCCGGCGTCGGGGGAAAAGGCAGCCAGATCCGCGGCCAGTACGGCGACATCCGCGTAGCGCTGGTTCCGGTCTTTGCGCAGGCAACGCAAGATGACTTGATCGAGTAGCTCGGGCACGTCGGCGCGGATGCTGCGCGGCGGCGGTGGATCCGAGTGCAAGATCAGCGTGCACAGCTGGGGCATGGTCTCGGCCTCGAACGGCACGCGCCCGGTGACGAGCTCGTACAGCACGCAGCCGATGGCCCAGATGTCCGCGCGCTGATCGACGTCCTTGGCGCTCGCCATCTGCTCGGGCGACATGTAGAGCGGCGAGCCCATGATGGACTGCGTGCGCGTCATGCCCATGTCCGAGCCGGAGCCGCTTTGGCTCGTGACCTTGGAGATGCCGAAATCGAGCACTTTGATGCAGGGGCTGCCGTCGGCGCGCGCGGTGAGGAACAGATTGGCCGGCTTGAGATCGCGGTGGACGATGCCGATGGCGTGAGCTTCGGCCAACGCCTCGCAGGCTTGCAGCACGTATTGAACGGCCAACGCAATGGGCAAGGCGCCGCGGTCGCGCAGCACCTGCGACAGATCTTGGCCGCGCAGCAACTCCATCACCATGTACGGAGCGCCCGTCTCCAGCGCGCCCACGTCCGTCACCCGCGCGACGTGCTCACTCTTGATTTTGACGGCAGCGCGCGCCTCGCGTCCGAAGCGAGCCACCGCCTCCGCGTTCATCAAGGCTTCGGGCAGCAAGAACTTGATGGCGACCCGCTCGTCCAACTGCAGGTGCATGGCCGACACGACCATGCCCATGCCGCCGACCCCGAGCACCCGCTCGATCCGGAATTTCCCCGCTAGTACGTCGCCTTCTCTCGGTTCGTTCATCTTCGACGTGGGGCTCCCAGGAGCTCGGCTACCGCGGGCAAGTCTATGCCGAGTAGCATGTACGCACCAGGCTCCAAGCTTCTTCCCGTGTGGAACCGCTTGTGGCGCGGCAAAAGCTGCGATATCCCGAGAACCGTGAGGCGGGTATCTTTCTTTCTAGGCGTTACGGTGTTTTCGATTGCGCTCCAGGCAGGCGCGCAAGGCAAGTCCGGCGGCAACCGTGCCGCGGCCGAGGCCTTGTTCAACCAAGGGCGCGACTTGATGACCGCCGGCAAATTCGCCGAAGCGTGTCCCAAGTTCGAAGCCAGTCAGCAGCTCGATCCCGGTCTGGGCACCATGCTCAACTTGGCCGAGTGCTACGAAAAGACGGGCCGCACTGCGAGCGCGTGGGCCGAATACCGCGAAGCCATCCCACTGGCGCGCGCCGCCGGGTCGAAGGCCAGATTGGATCTGGCGACCGAGCGCGCCCAAGCGCTGCAAGACCGCCTCTCCACGCTGACCATCCGGGCCATGAGCGGCGACGACGAAGGCGTGCATCTGGAAGTGCGCCGCGACGGCGTGGCCCTGCAAGAAGCCGAGCTCGGCTCGCCCATCCCGGTCGATCCGGGCGAGCACGTGGTCGAAGCGGTGGCGCCCGGCAAACAGCCGTGGACTTCCAAGGTGCAAGTCGGCGGCGACGCCGCCAAAGTGTCGGTCGAGATCCCGAAGCTGCAAGCCAGCGGCGAGCCGGCGGCGGCCAATACTGCGACCGGCGCTACCGTCACCACGGACCCCGGCAACTCTCCGCCTCCCTTGGACGCGCCATCCGGTTCGGCTCAGCGCACGACCGGCCTCGTGCTCGGCGGCGTGGGCGTGGTCGGGCTCGGTCTGGGCACGTTCTTCGGCCTGCAAGCCTCCAGCAAGTGGTCGGACGCCAAGGCCAAGTGCACTGACTATCCGTACGGCTGCGGCGCCGAAGGCGCTGATTTGCGCTCCAGCGCCCACTCCGGCGCCACCGTCTCCACCGTGGCGTTCGTCGCGGGCGGGGCGCTGTTGGCGACGGGCGTGGTGCTGTATTTGACCGCGCCGTCGAAGAAGCAAACGGTCGCGCTCAGCGTCGGCCCCAGCTCGGCGTTCGTGCAGGGGAGCTTCTGATGGCTCGCCTCGTAGAGGAACGCATGGCGGCTCCGACCAGCTTGCGGCGTTCCCTGCGCTTCTCACCCGTGGTTTGGCTGCTGGGTTTGGGAGCGTGCACCAGCGTGCTCGGCATCGACGATTTGCACGAAGGTCCGCGCCCCGGCACGGCCGCTGCCGGCGGCGACGGCAACACCGCCGGGAGCTCGAACCCAACCGCGGGCAAATCGTCGAACAGCGCCGGGTCGAGCAACTCGAACGGCGGCAACGGCACCCCGAATGGCGGCTCCAGCAACTCCAATGGCGGCAGCAACGTGGTCGACGCCGGTGCTGGCAACGAACCGAGCGGCGGCGCGGCCGAAGGCGGCACGGGTGGCGCTCCCGAGCCGGTGGACGGCCCCGTTCACGGCACCGTGATCGATTTTTGGGGCAAGCCGCTCAGCAACGTCACGGTCCAAATTGGCGAAGCAGCCATTGCCACCGACAAGGACGGCAAATTCACCGTGGATCCGGTGCCGGCCGAATACGACGCTAGCCTCACGATTTCGCGCGAAAGCGGCGACAAGATCTACGCCTGGTATTACCAAGGGCTCACGCGCCGCGATCCCACGCTGCAAGTCTACCAAGCGCGCCAAGACCGCGGCACGACTGGGTACTTGTACACCAGCGGAGCCACCGTCGTCGGCAACGACACGATCAGCGTCTCGCTCGGCACCCCTGACGGCAGCACCGAAAAAGCCAACGTCACGACTGACGCGAACGGCAACTACTTCTCGCCCGAATGGCAGGGCAACGTGTCGACGAGCGGCACCATTCACGCGCTGCAGTGGAGCATCAACCAGGCGAACATGCTGCCAAGCGCTTACAAGACGTACTACACGGCGCTGGTGGCGCTGGCCGAGGGCACGCCCCTGGCCGACACCACCCTCGCCATGAAGGGCCCGGTCGCTAGCGACACCGTCACCGGCACCGTGGACGCCGCCGGCGACTACAACAACGCCGTCTTCGTGCGCTTCAGCAGCGGAGCCAGCATCCGCGTGGTCGACGAGCAACCCGCTGCCGCCGCCTTCAGTTACATCGTACCCACGCTGGCGAACGCGAGCATCTCGGTCGTCGCTTCTCAGGGAGAGTCTTACGACGCCTACGGGCTCGTGCACAAAGACGGGCTGAGCCCGGGCGGCGCCGCCGGTACCCTCAGCATCCCCGCCCCCGCCACCGTGCTGTCGCCCACCAGCTCGGGCACCATGGCCGACCAAACCACGCAGTTTAGCTTCAACGGCAGCGCCGACAGCAAAGGCGCCTACGTCATTCACGTCGAAGCGACGCAGTTTTATCAGGCGTTCTACATCGTCACGAACAAGAAGAAGTTCACCCTTCCCGTCTCCAACGGCTTCGACTGGGTCGGCGGACGCGTCTACTACTGGCGCGTGGAGACCTTCGGCTCTCTCGCGACCGTCGACCAAATGGCGGGCCCGACCGGATTCGCCGACGCCTATTACGGCCCCACCCAATCGACCAGCACCGGCGAGCCACAAGGCCTGAATCAGGACAGCGGCTCGTTCACCATGTCCGCCAAGGGTTTCTTTACGTACAAGTGCGTGACGGGTCAGGTCTGCGTCGCGCCTTGAGGCGGGGCCCCCTCACGGTCAGCGCGCACAGCGAAAGCCCTGATTGATGCCCCGCGTCGCCGGATCGTCGGCGACGCGGTAAGTCGGTGTCAGGTGAGCTGGGGGGGACGTCCAACCGCCGCCCAGCTCACAGCGCGCGGTACCCGATGTGACGTTGGCGCAATTGTCGCAAGTCGCGGGTAGCGCGTCGTTCCAGTCGAGGAGCCATTCCCACATCGAACCGGCTAAATCCATCTGACCGAATTTGCCCGCGCCCGCTGCCCTCGAGCCGCCGCGAAGAATGTCTTTGAAGGCGCAAGCAGCGGTGCCGGAGGCAAGACAATCGTACACGGCGTACGCCTCGGTGCTGTCCTTGCTGCCCGTCGGCACCGGCGTGTTGCCCCACGGGTAGACACGATTGTCGCTGCCGCCCTTGGACGCGTATTGCCACTCGAGCTCGGTGGGCAAACGTCCGCCGTCCCAGGCGCAGAACGCGAACGCCTCGTGCCAGGTCACGCAATTCATCGGCAAGAAGTCGTTGGTTCCCGCGGCGTCCCAGGTCTGAAAATCCGGGTCGCATTGCACGGCCGCCGTGAGGGCCGCCTTGTCCGCCGGCATGGCGCTGTTCCACGCCGTCTGCCAGCCGCTGCCGGCAATCAACGGGTGAGCGCCGGCCCCCTTGGCCGGAGGCCCCGCGTAGCCGTTCACGTAGGCCCGGAAACGACCGACGGTGACCTCGTACTTGTCGAGCTCGAAGCTTGCCACCTTCCCGACCGTGGAAGTGCCCATCGTGAAGCCGCCCCCGGGAACGCTGGGCGCAGCGCAGCAGTCGTCGTTGGTGGACGCTCCGCAGCCGGCGATGAGCGCAGCACAGCTGCGTGGAGCACACGTCACACCGTCACCGGTGTACCCGGCTTTGCACTCACACGTGAAACCGCCGGGCGCGTCGCTGCACGTCGCGTGGACGCTGCAGTCGTCGTTGCCGCATGTCTTCCCGCATACGGACGGCTCGCCGTCGCAGGCGAAACCCGGCTCCACTTCGCAGGTGTCGCTACAGCCATCACCTGCTTTGGTGTGGCCATCGTCACAGCCGCCTGCCGTCGACTCGGGACCCACCGTCAGGCCGTCCCCACAAATCGGGGTGCAGTGCGTGGGCTCCCCCTCGTCGCAGGTCCACCCCGGCTCGATGCGACAAGTCTTGCTGCAACCATCACCCACGTTTGCGTTGCCGTCGTCGCAACGCTCCTGAGCGTCGAGCACGCCATCTCCGCAGGAAGAAGACGAAGCCGTCGCTCCCGCCTCTCCGACGAGGCCACCCTCGCCCGCTTGCCCGCCGCTGGTCGTGCCCGCAGCCGAGGCGCCCCCCGACGGCTCACCGGCAGTGGGCTCGGCCGCGCCGCCCTGCTCGGTCGCGCCTTGGCCGCCGGTGTCGTTCGGAGCGCCGGCTCCCGCCGGATCGACCTTACCGCCGCCTCCGCCTCCGCCGCACGAAAGCGCAGCCACCACGATCCCCGACGACCAAACCGCCAAGCTCCCTCGTCGCATCCCCAAGGGCCTTATCACACGGCAAGTGAGCATCCCAGAAAATCCGGGGACGGGACGAACGCGAGGAGATTGTACTCAGGGGAGAATGCCGGCGTTGTCCGCGCTGCCACCGGGAAACAGCCTCTTCCATCTTGCGGTCAACGCAAACCAAAGGTGGGCGCGCCACAAGCGAAGTAGCGGAACAAACCAAGTGAGCGAGGGGCAGGACCGTCTGCGCTAACGGCGCTTGTGCCGAGGCAGAACGTGGGATATTCCGAGCGTTGTGCGGCAATTGTTCTGCTTGCTGACTGGGCTTGGGACCGACACTGCGTTCGTGCAACGGAGGTTCTCGTGAGCCGCGCCGGCATGGCTGCACGCCGATGGGGTGCGCGTCGCTCCCACACCGTAGCGCCACTCGTTGCGCTGCTCAGCTTGGGCGCTTGCACCAGCATCCTGGGCATCGAAGATCTGCACGAGGGCCCGCGGCCCGGCAGCGGCGGGGAAACGACGACCGCCGGCACGACCTCGGACGGGGCGGGCGAAAGCAACGTCGCCGGCAAGAGCACGGCCGGCAGCTCCAACCCCACGGGCGGTGTGCCGGCCGAAGCGGGCGCTGGCGCGGGCGGGGAGGCCCCGCTGGCGGGAGCCACCAACGGCGGCCTGGGCGGCGAAGCCGGCCAAGGCGGGGCCCCGAGTCCGAGCACCGGCACCGTCCACGGCCATGTGATCGATTTCTGGGGCCACGCGGTGCCCAACATCCCCGTGCAAATCGGCGACGTGTTGGGCAGCACCGACGCCGATGGCGATTTCGTTTTCGAAGACGTGCCTGAGACGTACGACGTCAGCTGCGTGTTCGATCATCCGGGCTTCACGGCCCAGTCGGACGCCTGGGTCTATCAAGGCCTCACGCGCCGCGACCCCACCTTGCAGATGTACGGGGGCACGACCGAGCGCAGTGGCACCGTCGCCATCAGCTTCGCTCCCAAGCCTACGCCAACCGACACGCAGACCATCTGGGTATCGTTGGGCGGGCCCGACGGCAGCACCGTCTACGACGACATCCCCGCCAACGGCTACTCCGATACCTCCGCCTATTGGTTCGGCCCTGCCACGGCTCAACAGACCGCGCACGGCTTGATGTGGCAAAACAACGCCAACCGGCTGCCAACCAGCTACCTGGGATACGACAGCGCGCTGGTCGCGCTCGCCACCACTGGCACCACCAAGATCTCGCTGGATCTGAGTATGGGCGCCATTGACTCGGGCAACGTTCAAGGAACGGTCACCGGCAACGCCAGCGCCAGCCGGAACAACCAAATGGTGCTGCACTTCAACAGCCACGCCAGGATCACGGTCGTCGATGACGGCGACGGCCCCAACAGCTTCACCTACCTGGCGCCCAGCATTCCGAACTCGAGCCTGACGGTAGCGGCGTCTTCGGGCTCACAATACGAAGGCTGGGCCGTCGCGCACGCCGACGGCCTCGCGCCCGGCGCCAAGCCCGCCTTGAAGATCCCGCCGTTGGTCACCATCCTCACTCCTGCTGGCGGCGCCTCGGGGGTCACGTCCGCCACCAAGTTCTCCTTCCAGAGCGGCGCCGGTCAAACCGGCCCGTTCGTGCTGCAGTTCTATAGCCAAGCCAACGACCTTCCGTACCAAACCATCTACGTGGTCACGACCAAAAAACAGGTTACCCTGCCCCCCATCATCGGCGGCGGCTTCAACCTGTATCCGAACAGCGGTTACATCTGGAGCGTGGCGACTCACGGCAACTTCGCATCCGTCGACGAGATGGCGTCCGAAGGCGGCTTCTTGGACGAGTACAGCCGCGATGAGCTGACGGCCGATGGCCCCCGCAACACCACGGGTGAATTCAGCGACTCGGTTCCACGCGGTTTCACCACCGCGCCCTAGAACGCCAGACGCCGCGGCACAGAAAGCGACGACGCTACCAGCCGAGCGAATCTTTGAGAGCCGCGCTCAGAATGCCGGCCATGCGCGCGTCTTCGGCGACGTTGGGGTGCCAGGCGCAACCGGTGCCTTTGAGCGCGTCTTGCGTGCCGAGGTCGAGCAGCTTGACCTTCTTGTCGCCTTTGGCCGACAGGTCCGCCACCATTTCGTTGATGTAGGCGACGGCGTTGGTGCGGTCGGTGCCGGAGAGCATGGAGCCGACGGCGCAGAGAATGAGCGCGTCCGGATACTTGCTGCGGATGGTGGTCAGGAACGCCGTGTAAGCCGGCTTGAATTTGTCGGCGGTCAGGTTGTGGGCGCTGGAGTCATTCGTGCCCAAGTTGATGACCACCGCTTGCGGCTTGGCGGCAAAGCTCCACGCGGGCGTCTTCTGCTCGCCCACCGTGTTCGCGAACAAGGCCGGCATGACGTTCTGGGTGCTGCCGCTGTTGTCGCTGTAGATGCCCCAACCGGAGCCGGCCAACACGCTGGCGTCGGCGTTGACGGCGCGCGCGGCGACGTGAGCGTAGGCTTGGTAGGCAGACTCCGTCTTCGTCTCGAACACGCAGCCACCGCTCGGATCTTGGCCGCCGTTCGGATGCTGTTCAGTACCCAGGTTGCCGAAGCCCGCGCTGATCGAGTCGCCGATGACCTCGATCAGCCGACCGGAGAACGCGGGCGGCGTGCCGGGCGTGCCGGCGGCAAAGCCGCTGAACACGCTGTAGGGCAGCCCCTTGCCCTCGGATTCGCGATACAGGGCAATTTCGTGGGCGCCCGCGCTCAGGTTGGCAGCAACCTCGTACGTCTTCTCCGCGCCGGCCACTGGAAAGCGCGTGCCCGGTTTGCCGTCGATGACGGGCTGGAAATAGATATCGCCGCTGCCCTGCGTGCTGAGCTTGGCCGAAACCACGGGCCCCGTGAACGAGCCGACGAAACCCGTGCCGGACCAGGCAAACTTGATGGCGTTGGCAGCGCTGACATCGACGCGACCGAACCAGCGGACCCCCGCCGCGATCACCGGCGCAACGCCCGTATTGGCAGAGCCGCCTGCGGCCGAACCGCCCTGGGCCGAGCCCGCCTGCCCCGCACCGCCGTTGGCTTGCCCCGCCATACCGGTGACTCCACCCGAGCCGGGTTGCCCCGCCGCAGCGCTGCTACCAGCCTGCCCGCTACCGCCTTGAGGAGCCGCGGATGTGCCGGCAACCGCGGCCGCGCTGCCCGCCGAGCCGGCCGAGGCGTTCACCACGCCCCCACTACCGCCCCCTGGCACGGCCGGAGAATTCAGCGACGCCGGGTTGGAGCACGCTAGCGCCGTCAGTAGCGGCAAGGTCAGCCCGAGGGCGTAGAAGGGCCCACTTGCGTGAGGCTCGCGGTGCAACATGCGAACGGCAGATTAGCACGATAGCGCACGTCGTTGGCCCGCCAGCAAGGGCGGCTACAGCTTTTTGCGCAACAGCTCCCAGGCTTTACGCCGGTGTGAGCGCGCGTCTTTTTCGGCCGAGCTCATCTCACCGAAGGTCCTCGTATCACCCTCCGGAATGAAGATGGCGTCCCAACCGAAGCCGTTCGAGCCGCGCGGCTCGAGCGACAGAGTGCCGTTGGCCACGCCCTCCACCGCTTCGGCGCCGCGCTCGGAGCAGATGCCGAGCGCGCACACCGCGCGTACACGGCGATCTTGCAAGCCGTCGGCGGCGCGGCAAATGGACGAAAGCCCGCCCAGCTTCTCCCAGTATTTGATGAAAGGTCCGGGGAAGCCGCCCAGCGCGACCAGCTCCACCCCGGCGTCTTCGACGATCACGGGGCGGCCCAGCTTTTGAAAAGCAATCTCGGCTTTGGCCAGCGCCACCGCGCGCACGCTCTCGGCTTGCAGCTCTTCCAGGTCGAGCTCCACGCGCTCGATGGCGACGCCCAAGATGCGCTCGGCCTCACGCCATTTGTTGACGTTGGAGGTGACGAGCACGAACGGGACGGGCGCGCTCACCCTGCCTCCAGATTGGCAAGCTCGGCCTCGAGCGCTTCCCACCGGGCAACCAGCTGGTCAATCTCGGTGCCGAGCGCGCGCTCCTCGCGCTCCAGCGCCACCACGTCCGCCTTGCTGGTTCGTTCGTAGAATCCGGGCTCGCACCACATGGCGGCGATGGCCGCCTTGCGCTTTTCCGCGCGCTCAATCGCCGCCAGCGCCTCGTCGCGCTGAGCGGGAAGCTGCTTTTTGCGGTTGTTGCGGCGCTTCTGTTCTTCCCACGACAGCGTGTTGGCCACCGGCGCGACCTCCGCCACCTTGTCGCGCTTCGCCCGCAACACGGCGGCTTCGGCATCCAGGTGGTCGTCGCCGCAGCGCGCCAGGTACTCCGCGTAGGTGCCGGGAAAGTCGCGAAAGCCTTGCTCGGTCACTTCCAGAATGCGCGTCGCCAGCGCCGAGACGAAGGCGCGATCGTGCGACACGAACAGCACCGTGCCTTCGAAGCTGCCGAGCGCGCGCACCAGGGCGTCGATGGCTTCTAGATCGAGGTGGTTGGTCGGCTCGTCCAGCACGAGCACGTTCGGCTTTTGCACCATGATGCGGCAAAAAACCAGGCGCGCCGCCTCGCCACCGGACAGCGCCGAGACCGGCTTGTTCACGTCTTCACCCGAGAACAACATCCGCCCTAGGTGCCCGCGAACGGTGCTGGTGCCTTCCGCCGGGATCGTATCCCAGATGATCTGCAAGGGCTTGGCCGCGCCGTCGGGCAACACCTCGTGGTGATCTTGCGGGAAATAGCCGACGCGCGTTTCGTGGCCCCAAGCCACGCTGCCGGCGTCCTGCTGCAAGTTGGCGGTCGCGATCTTCAGTAAGGTCGATTTGCCGAGGCCGTTCGGGCCGATGATGGCGACGCGCTCGCCGCGCCGCAGCACCAACGAAACCCCCGACAACACCCGCTTCGGTCCGAACGACTTGACGATGCCGTCGAGGGTCAGCACTTCTTTTCCGCTCGGCCGCTCCGGGTCGAACTTGAACATGGGCGTGCGGCGCGTGCTCGTCTCCAGCTCTTCGACCTCGATTTTCTCGATCTGCTTCAGCCGGCTCTGGGCTTGGCGAGCCTTGGTAGCCTTGGCACCGAAGCGTTCGACCCACGCGCGCTTTTCGGCGATGGTCGCTTCAGCGCGCGCGACCTCGGCTTCTTTGCGGGCCCGTACCTCGGCTTTTTCGATCACGAAATGCGAGTAGTTGCCGGGGTAGATCTCGATCGTGCCGTAGTCGACGTCGAGGATGTGCGTGGCCACGTTGTCGAGGAAGCGCTGATCGTGCGAGATGACCAGCGCGCAGCCGCGGTACTGTGCCAAGAACTTTTCGAGCCAGCGGATGGACAAGATGTCCAAGTGGTTCGTCGGCTCGTCCAACAGCACCACGTCGGGTCCGCCGATCAACACCTGAGCGAGCAAGACGCGCAGCTTGAAGCCGCCCGAGAGCGTGCCGAGCGGCTGACGGTGCACGGCCACCGGAATGCCCAGGCCTTCGAGGATGTGGCTGGCGCGCGCCTCGAGCGTATAGCCGTCGTGAGCCGCGATCTGATCTTCGAGCTCGGCCATGCGCGCCGCGTCGGGCAGCGCCGCTTCGCCGAGCCGCGCTTGCTCGGCCAGCGCGCGCGTCACCAGCTCGTCGCCAGCCATGGCCACTCTCAAGATTGGCTCGGCGTCGCTCAGAAAACGGTCCTGCCGCAGCACGCCCACCCGCGCATCCTTGGGCCAGATGACTTGGCCGCCCGTAGGCGGCTCGTCTCCGCACAAGATCTTCATGAACGTCGTTTTGCCGGAGCCGTTGGCGCCAACGAGGCCGTAGCGCGAGCCCTTGACGAGCTTGTGCGTCACGCCTTCGAACAGCGTGCGTGCGCCGAAGGATTTCGATAAATCAGAGATAGCGATCATGGGGAAGGATCAAGCGGGCGCGCGCGGCCGCCGCGGGCGAAAGCGGCGGGAGCCTAGCGCTCGAAGCGGGCTTCGCCCAGGCTTCCTTCCAAAGCAGAAAGCAGCGGAAAATGCGGCACGGCTCCGGCAAAACGCCGAAAGATCGCGAGCGTGGACGGGAACGCGGGGCGTCCACGCTCCAATCGGCGCTTCTAAAGGCACGGGCTTGGCCGACTCGACGACGGGGCGCCGGGCGGGCTAGGGGTCGGCGAGTGACGTCTTCGGCAAGGGCTCGCGGGTTGCTTCGGCGATGTTCGATTCGTCGAAGTCGTAGGCAAACTCTTGGCTGGCCCGGGTACGCACGAAGGGGCCGCCGTCCTCTTCCGGCAAAATGCGCTCGCGGCGCTCCGCTTCGCTCTCCTCGCCCGAGGTCGCGGACTGCAGGAAAGCTTCACCGAGCTCCTCGGCCAAGGGCTCGCCGGTGCGAAACCCGGTCAAGAACGCCATGTCTTCGTCACGCGGCGCTTGCGAAGAAGCCCGCAATTTTCGCTCGTATTCGGCGTCCAAGTGCCCGGTCGCGTCGCGACGCTTGATTGCCTTCTTTCGGTCGACCATCTCGCACACCCTCTTTCTCGAGACTCGTTGAACCAGTTGGGGAAACGACTCCACAAGACAAGGCGCAGAACCCGAAGCCAAGCGCTTACTAGAGAACGCTACGCTCCTTCTCGCGCAAAGCAACGCCAGACTCACATACTGCGACATGTCGCACGCGACACGAGCCATTTCAGGGCCTTATAGGTCTGATATCGTGGGCGTTTGTCGAAGCACTCACGTTGATGGGCTGGCTCAGGCTCGCGCTATTTGGTTTCGGGACGCTGCTCGGGCTGACGCTCGGCGCGACGAACGCGCACGCCTCGAGCGCGCGCGATGCGAGCTTTCGCGCGGCGCTGGCCCTGCGCTACGCGCCCATTCACCAACAAGAGGTGCACCGGCGCGGCAGTCACGCGCTGGGCGGAGCCGCCGACTACATCACCAGCGTCGACTTCGACGGTGACGACGACGCCAGCAACAACTGGGACCACGCTGGCGACGCGCGCTTCCCCCTGGCCGCGCACGCCTACTACTCGGTCACCGAAACGCCGAGCCACTGGTTCATCACTTATCAGTTCTTCCACCCGCGCGATTGGTCGAGCACCTTCTTCGAAACCGAGCACGAGAATGATTCGGAAGGCGTGATGTTCGCGATCGCGCGGGACGGCTCGCGCTTCGGCGCGCTGCGCGCCGCGGTGAGCGTGGCGCACAGCGATTTCTATTCCTACGTCCCGGCGTCCAGCCGCTGGACGTCCGGCCGAGAAGACGTCGACGGCGTGTTGAGCTTGCAAGCCTTCGAAGGTGAGCTGCACCCCGTGACGGCGTCCCAGGCCGAGACGCATGCCATCAAGGCCTGGCCCTATTTTTCGATTCGCGGCGAAGGGGTCGTCTACTATCCATCGCTCACGCAGGCCGAAGTGCCGAAGAGCCCGAACGACCGCGGCGTGCGCTACCTACTGCACGACCTGCTCGAGCCCGGCGGGCTGTGGGCGCAGCGCGAAAATCCACGACTATTCGCGCGCTACGGCAGCTTCGCGGGCAACGCTTCGGGCGGGTGTGGTCAGGGCGTGTTTTTGTGCCGCAAGAACGCGGCGCACGCGGCTTGGTCCTGGGACGACCACGACGACCACAGCCCGAGTGGCGCCCTCACCGTCGACCCGGCGGGCCTGGTGCGCGCTTATTTTACTACCCGCGAAAGCGTCTCGAACGCCTACGATTTCAATCCTTTCCGGTGAGCGGAACGGCGTCAGGGTCGTGGTAGGTTCCGCCCACCCATGACCTCCCCGTCCACCAACCTCAAGGTGTTCTCCGGCAGCTCGCATCCCACCTTGGCCCAGGAAATCTGTGACCAAATCGGGATCCCGCTCGGACGGGCCTCGACCAAGCGCTTCTCGAACGAGAACCTCAAGATTCGCATCGAAGAAAACGTGCGCGAGCAGGACGTGTTCGTGGTGCAGACGGCTTGCCCGCCCCTCTCGGAGCACATCGTGGAGCTGTTGATCACGCTCGACGCCTTGAAGCATGCCTCGGCCAAGCGCGTGACGGCCGTGATTCCGTACTTTCCGTATGCCCGCAGCGACAAGAAGGACGAGCCGCGCATTTCGATTTCGGCGCGCCTGATGGCCGATCTACTGGCGACCTCGGGCGCCGACCGCGTCTTGACCATGGATCTGCATTCTCCGCAGATTCAGGGCTTCTTCTCGATCCCCGCCGATCAATTGACCGGCGTGCCCGCCCTGTGCGAGCGCTTGAAAAAAGACGACCTGTCCAACACCGTGATCGTGGCCGCCGACGTGGGCGAAGCCAAAGACGCCGGGCGCTTTGCCAAACGCCTGGAGCTGCCGCTGGCGCTGATCGACAAACGGCGCTTCGGCGACGACGAAAACGCCAAGCCCGCGCACGTCATCGGCGACATTGCCGGCAAAGATTGCCTGCTGGTCGACGACGAAATTGCCACCGGCGGCACGCTGTTCAACGCCACCGATTTCCTGCTCGAGCGCGGCGCGCGCTCGGTTTCGGCGGCGGTGGTGCACCCGGTGCTGTCCGGTAAAGCCGCCGAGAAGCTCCGAGCCTCCAAGCTGCGACGGCTGCTCGTGACCAACACCTTGCCGATTCCGGCTGCGTCGCTGTCGCCCAAGATCGAGGTCTTGTCGCTGGCGCCTCAGTTGGCGACCGCCATCGTACACATCCACGACGGCAGCTCCGTGTCGGAGCTGTTCAGCTAGCGCGGCGAACCGTTTGCTGGGCCAACGAATTTCGCGAGCTGAAACTGATCGGCGTTCTAGCGCCGCTCGGCCGCGTCGCGCGCGGCCAAACCCAGGTAACGGAGCGCGCCGGCGACGTTGGTCGCCATGGCGCACACCGCTTCGAGCCCCGGCTCTCCGTACACCAGGTAGTCGCGCGCGATCACGTCGTAGCCGGCCAGGTGCCGCACGTGACGTAAGCTGGCGCCCCCCGCCAGCGCCAACGTGCCTTGGCTTTGGCTCATCGCTTGCTCGTCGAACGGCGCGCCGTAGCGCAGCATGACCGCGCGCAAGGCGCCCGGGGGAAGCTCCAGGTCGCCGTCGTCGGAAACGAGCAGCAAGCGCTCCCCCTGCCGCTGCAACAGCACGCTGGCCAGCTCCCCGCTGGGTAAGATGAACTCGTGGATCTTGAGTGAAAGCGCGGAACCCGAAGCGGAAGAGGCGGCGGACATCGGGCCTCCGTCTTAGCAAAACTACGGTAAACCTGCCCGGCCAACAGGCGGGGCCGCTCCAACCTCCCGCCGGAATGTTTTCGCCGGCACGCTATGCTGCGCCTCGTGACCTTGGCTCCCTCCAACGCACCCGAGCCCACGCCGCCCGGCGACGCGGCCCCCGACATCGAAACGTGGGCCGAGCAGTACGTGCTCAGTACCGAGCTTTCGCACAAGCTGACGCCGCCGACACCGCCCAAGGCCTTTCGTGCCTCGGCGCCACCGCTACGCCTCGACACGCCCGGGCGCCCTGTCGAGCTGCGCCAAGCGCGCCGCGGGGAGCGAACCCCCAAACAAGAAGCCCTAGACGAGCCGCACTACCGCGCGCGAACGCTGCACGCTTTTTGGCACCACGAGCTGCAAGCCGCCGAGCTGATGTGCTGGGCCATTCTGGCGTTTCCCGAGGCCGAGCCGGAGTTTCGACGCGGGCTGCTGGCCATTTGTCTCGACGAGATCCGCCACATGAATCTGTACGCGGAGCACATTCGTGCGCTCGGGTCGAAGCTGGGTGACTTTGGCGTGCGGGATTGGTTTTGGAAGCGAGTGCCGAGCTGCGCTTCGAAGGTGGAGTTCGTGGCGGTGATGGGCATGGGGTTGGAAGCCGCCAACCTGGAGCATGCACCCAACTTCGCGGCGCGCTTCCGGCTGGCGGGTGACGAGCGAGGCGCGCAGATCCAAGAGCGCATCGCGGCCGAGGAGGTAGCGCACGTCGGCTTTGCCACGCGCTGGTTCGCTCGCTGGACGGGTGCTTGCGATTTCGAAGACTGGTCGAAACACTTGCCCCCTCCCCTGTCACCCTGGGTCATGCATGGCCGCCCCATCGCCGAAGACGCGCGCCGCCGCGCCGGCATGCCGGAGGCCTTTTTGCGAGCACTCGCCGCTTACGTGCCGGACCCGAAAGGTCGCCCGCTGCCGCGCGTCGAACCGGTATGACACGGCGATTCGGCTGGATCCTCAACCTGGACGCCGAGCTGGAGCTCGCGCGGGGGCGCCCCGGCTATGTCCCCCAACGCAAGCTCTTGGCGCAGCTGGCCGAGCACGGCAAAAGCTCGCGTGCCTTGCTCGGTCCAGACGACGTGCTGCTCGAGTCGTCCGGCGGCGAAAGGCAGCCGCGCTCGCTGCCGTCGGAGCTGGTGGGGCGAGCTTGGTGCCCGACGCCGATGGCGTTGGCCAGCTTGCGGCGACTGGGCGTGGAGCCAGAGCCGCATCCCAGCGCCGAGGTGCTGCGGCGCGTGAACCATCGCGCCTTCGCGCACGAGCTGGGCGGCGGCTTGCCCCAGCAGGCATACGTGCGCACGCGCGAGCAGCTGCTGAGTCATTTGGGCGACTACTCGCGGCGCTGGCTGCTGAAGCGGCCCCTCGGCTTCGCCGGCCGCGGGCAGCTGCGCGTAATAGGCCCCCTCACCGAAAAACAAGGCAGCTGGGTGGACGCTTCGCTGAAGCGAGACGGCTTGCTGGTCGAGCCGCTGGTCCAGCCGACCTTCGAGCTGAGCTTGCATGGGTTCATTTGGCGGAGCGGACGCCAGGAATTGGGCCGTATTTGCGCGCAAACGGTCACGGAGCGCGGCACATTTCGAGGCGTACGCTTGGCGTTGGCGGAAGAGCTTTCGGACCGCGAGCGCTCGTCGCTCTACGAGCGCGCCGAAGCCGTGGCTCACGCGCTCGGGCAAGCCGGCTATTTCGGGCCATTCGGCATCGACGGCTACCGCTACACCCTGGAGGGTGATAGCGGATTTTGCGCCCTCGGCGAGATCAACGCGCGCTACACGCTAGGCTTCGTGACGGGGTTTGCCCGCCACCCGAGCGAGCTTTCGCTGGACGACTGAGCGACCTACGGAACGCGCGTCTTCAATTTGTCCACGGCGTGGACCGGCGCCAAATCGCCCTTCATCAGGTGGGCGATGGCACCGTAGACCAGGCGCTGGCTTTCGAGCATGCCGAGGCCCGCGAACGCCGGCGACACCACCTCGATGGTGAAATGGCCGCCGCCGCCGCTGACGTCGGCTTTGGAGCTGGGGATTTTGCTCTCGATGGCCTCGCGCAGCGCGTCGACCACGTTGCCTTGAAAATCTGTCGGGTGTGAAGACATGGGGCTCAGTACCGGGGGATCTTCGAATCGATGGCGAGCGACCAGGCGTCGATGCCACCCTTCAGGTTGTAAACTTTGCGAAAGCCTTCTTGCACGACCGACTGCGCGACGCCGCGGCTGCGCATGCCGTGATGGCAATAGAAGGCGATGGGCGTCGCCTTGTCGAGCGTCCGCAGGTACTCGGCGGTCTCGTCGTTCAACGTTTTTCCGGCCGCGATGCGTGCCATGTCGCCTTCGCTCTCGGGCCGGACGTCGAACAGCTGCAGCTCCCCGCGGTCGAGCATGGCTTTGGCGTCTTGCACCGAAAGCTCGACGACCTGCGCGGGTTGGTTGGGGTTGTCGATCTTGAAACCGGCGTTCGGCCCGTCGATGTAGCCGATGTGGACGCCTTGCGCGCGGGCCAGGCTGGAGCGGTTGACGTACAGCTTGAGGCCGCCCAAATCGACCTCGACGTCTCCGCGCTCGATGGGGCCGAAGAACAAGTCGTGCTCGAACGTGACGCTCACCTGCAAGTGCAGCACGTCGGGATCACCTTCGCTCATGGCGGCCTTGAACGCGCCGATGGCTTCGGGGCTGGCGGTCACGCGCGGCGGCGCGACGGGCGGTGCCTCGGCGCCCAGCAGCTGCTCGAGCTCGCCGGACGCCTTCAAGTCCTTGACGATGTCGCAGCCGCCCACGAATTTACCGTCGATGTACAGCTGCGGAATGGTCGGCCACTGCGAGTACTCCTTGATGCCGTCGCGCAGCTCCGCCGACGAGAGCACGTCTGCCGTCTGGTAGTCGGGCACAAGCTCGTCGAGGATGGCCACCACCTGAGCCGAAAAGCCGCACTGCGGCGCGCGGCGCGAGCCCTTCATGAAGAGCACGACGCGATCGCTCGCGACCAATCCATCGATTCGTTGCCGGAGGGCTTCGTTCAAGGCCATGGGGTCGGACGTGTCATAGCGCAGAAGCGCGCGCCCGGGGAGTGTGGCGTGCGATCCGCTGGCCCAGGCGCGTTCCGCGAGGCATGCTGGCAGCGTGCCGCTTGCGGATGCCACCCAGAGCGTCGCGCTGCTCGGCCCGACCAACACCGGCAAAACGCACCGCGCCGTGGAGCGCATGCTGGAGCACGAGAGCGGCATGATCGGCCTGCCGCTGCGGTTGCTGGCGCGGGAAGTCTACGACAAGGTGAGTCTGCGCGTGGGAGAGGATAGGGTCGCGCTGATCACCGGCGAGGAGAAGCGTGTCCCGCGGCGACCGGACTATTGGGTGTGCACGACCGAAGCCATGCCGCTCACGCGCGAGGTCGACTTTTTGGCCGTCGACGAAGTGCAGCTAGCCACCCACGACGAGCGCGGTCATGTGTTCACGGACCGCCTGCTGCACGCGCGCGGCCGCCTGGAGAGCTGGTTCATGGGCTCGGCCGGCATGCGTGAGCTGATGCAGCGCTTGGTGCCGGCCGCGAAACACCAAGACCATCCACGCCTGTCTTCGCTGTCATTCGCGGGTGCGAGCAAGCTGCAAAAGCTACCGCCCCGCAGCGCCGTCGTCGCCTTCTCGATCCCCGAGCTGTACCGGATGGCCGAGCGGCTGCGGCGCGTGCGCGGCGGGGCCGCGGTGGTGCTGGGCGCGCTCTCGCCCCGCGCCCGCAACGCCCAAGTTGCCATGTTCCAAGCCGGCGAGGTCGACTACTTGGTGGCGACCGACGCCATCGGCATGGGCTTGAACCTGAACGTGTCGCACGTCGCGTTCGCGTCCCTGCGCAAGTTCGACGGCCAGCACGCGCGCTCGCTCAGCGACGCCGAGCTGGCTCAGATCGCGGGACGCGCGGGGCGTTACCTACAAGACGGCAGCTTCGGAACGCTCGCCCCCGTCCAGCTGGCTCCCGAGCTGGCCGAGCGCATCGAGCAGCATCAATTTCAGCCCATTTCGCGTGTGCGTTACCGCAACTCGGCGCTCGATTTCGGCTCGCCCGAGGCCTTGCTGGCCGCTCTCGAAGCGCCCCCGCTCGCCGCGCACCTGTCGTCGGTGCCCACCGCGCTGGACGTGGCGTCGCTGAAGGCGCTGCTGCGGCTGCCCGAGATTCTGGCCCGCGCCCGCCGCGGCGAGGCACTGGAGCTGCTGTGGCGGGTCTGCGAAATTCCGGATTTTCGCCACATCTTGTTCGAGGTGCACGTGGCCCTGTTGCGCGAGCTGTACCTGCTCTTGTGCGAGGGGCCGCTGTCCGACGACTACCTGCAGCGGCAAACCGCGGAGCTGGGAGATCGCAACGGCGACGTCGACGCACTTTTGGCGCGTACGTCACGCCTGCGCACGTGGGCCTTCGTCGCGAACCGCGCTGGCTGGGTTGCCAACGCCGAGCCCTGGCGTCGCAAGCTGGCCGAGCTGGAGGACGGCTTGAGTGACGCGCTGCACGCTGGGCTGGTGGCAAGCTTCGTCGAGCGCCGCGCCCGGACTCAGGTTGCGGCCTCGCGTGGACCTTCACGTAGCAGCGCGCTCGAGCCGGAGCCGAGCCCTCCGGTGGATCCGCATCATCCGTTTGCCAGGCTGTTCCAGCTGCGCGCCCGGGTGCACGAGCCACTGCCGGAGCCAAGCCCGCCTTCGACGTGGGAAGAGCTGGTCGACGCCGCCCACGAAGCGTTCGAGCTCGACGACACCGGCGCCATCCGCGCCGGCGGGGTGAAGCTCGGGCAGCTATCGCGCGGCGCCTCGCTCACCCAGCCGGAGATCCGCTTGGCGCCGCTCGACGACGCGCCGGCCGGTACGCGCAATCAGCTCCAAAGGCGCTTGCTGGCTTTCGCGCGCGACGTGGTCGGCCGGCTACTGGCGCCGCTCGAGCCGCTACGCCGCTCCGGGCGCCCACCGCTGCGCGCGATCGCCTACCAACTCGAGCAAGGCCTGGGCAGCGCCGGAAGACGAGAGTTGTCGGCCACGCTTGCCGCCCTCAACCCCACCGACCGTGCGACGCTGAACGAAACCGTGGTCGAACCGGGCAAGCTCGCCGTCTTTTTGCCGCCGCTGCTCGAGACGAGCGCGCTCGGGCGGCGCCTGAGCCTGGTGCGCGCCTTCGAGCCCGGCACCAAGCTACCGCCGGTCGGGCGCCCCAGCTTCGATCCCCAACACTTGTCCGACCAGACCTGGTTGGCGCTGGGCTACGTCGTGCTGGGTGGGCGCGCGTTTCGGCTCGATTTGGCCGAGCGCGCAGCCTCGCTGTTCAGCCGCGGCGCCGGCGAGCGCGATGCCCTGGCGTGTCTGGCGCTGCCCAAGCGCGATTGGCCCGCCGTCACGAGCTCGTTCCGCAGCGCGCTCGCGCTGGCCAGCTGAAGGCTTCGACGTCGCGCATGGTGGCCTCAGCCGCGGCTTGCCGCGAGCGCCCACTGGCCAGGAGACACGCCTAGCCATTCGCGGAAGGCGCGCGTCAAGTGCGAAGCGTCAGCGAAGCCGGCGGTAGAAGCGGCGCTCCGTACCGTCTCGCCGATTTCGAGCAAACGGCGCGCTGCCTGCAAGCGCAAGAGCTTTTGGTATTGGTGCGGAGCCATACCGGTGCATTCGCGAAAGCAGCGCGCGAGGTGGAATTTGGACAGGTTGGTGGCGCGCGCCAGATCGTCCAAAGACACATTGGCAGAGAAGGACTCGTGCAAAAACTCCTTGGCCCGCCGCACAGAGGGATGATGCCGCCCCGCTCTCGGCGGCAAGAGCTCGCGGGGGCCGGCGTGTTGCAGGAGCTGGGCCGTGCTTTCCAGGTAAAAATGCTCGATTTCCAAGCGACTGTCGCCGGCGTTGACCGCGTCGTGCAAGCCGCGCAGGGCCGCCGTCACTGAAGGCAGCTCCAGCTGCGCGTGCGTGAACTGAACCGGTGCCGACACGCCCAGCTCGCGCGCGGCCACCTTCATGGCTTCGGGCGTCCACCACAGCACGAAGAATGAGGCCGGCTCGGAGACTGCGGTCGTACGGTGGGTTTCGCCGGGAGCCATCAGCTGCACCCCTCCCGGCGCCACCACGCGCGCCTCGCCCCGGCTATGCCAAGTCGCGCGCGCCGACGGGTGGGGCCCGGTGAAGAGCGACGCCGTGAACGTGTCGTGGTGCATGGCCCAGTGACGGACCGAGTCGGCGACGGTCCAAAACGTAACTCCCTCCAACCACAACGGCCGTTGCAACCGCACGGTCTCCCGCGGCTGGTCCGTTTCGAGCTGCGCCGTCACCAAGAAGCGCGAATCGCTATCTCCGTCCATCCCTACCCTCGACAAACATCGATTTTCGCGAATGTAAACAGCCACTCACCAAAACGCAATCACATGAATTACCGACTATTGGTCAGACGCGACACGCGTTGGTCACGCGGCGTGACCAACCCATCGTCTCTTCATGCGAGGCGGCCGCATGTTCATGCGGTACGGCGCGGGGCCGCGGGCCTGAGAGCCAATCCTAAATCCCTCCCGTCGCCCGCCGGCAGATCCGCGTCGCATTCCGTCGTTGCTCCTCCTCGGCGTACTTCAGTACGCCTCGTCGTCGCGCCTCGGCCTGCTCGCGCCTCTTTGGCGAGCTCGGTCCGGGTTTTAGGACTGGCTCTAAACCACCCAGAAACGCTTGGCCAGCACGCTGCGACGGTCGACGTCGATGCACTCGTCGACCTGACGCTCGTCGAGCCTTTCGAACAGGGCTTCGGAGCCGTGCTCGAGCTTGAACTGCATCTCGTCTTCGTACAGCGGGACGAGCGCGTAGAGCCTCACGACCTTGCCCGGCGAAAGCTCGCAGCGCCACGCGCCTTCAGCGAGCGACAGCGGCACGGCCGCTATCACGCAGCACAGCTTGGTCCCTTCGGCGTACGGCTCGGCCGGGTGCCCGTTGGGCACGGTGTGCCCGAGCCCGATCCACGTTTGATGCAAATGCGGAAGGCGCGCGACGAGCTTGAGCGTGCGCATGGGCCAATACCAACGCTCCTCGTCGGCCACGTCTCCATCGATCTCCCAATCGCGCGGCAAGGCCAGCATCAGCTCCGCAAAGCGCTGGTCTTCGGCGCCCTCGGGCACCGTCATCGGCAACGCGCTCATGCCCTGCGTGACCAGCACGTGATAGGGGCGCTCGTCGGTGGCGGCGTACACCAACACGTCCAAGTGAATCGTGTCGGAGAGCAGCTCGTGAAACACGGTCGCTTCACCGCCCAGGTGTTGGTGCAGGTGCTCGGCCCAACGCTGCGCTTCGTCCTCCGGCAATTCGACGACGGAGACGTCGCTCACGGCGGTCGAGTCGTGCACCCACCGCACTACCTCACGGTGCGGCGGGTTGTCGCGCACGGCGGGCTCGGGAGACCAACGGCCACCCGGTCCCAGCAGCGTCTCGGTCGGAATTTCGGCGCTGCCCGACATTCGCACCGCGCCGCTGATTTCGCGCAAGAATCGCACGACCAGGTCCATGTCCAGACCCAAATCGGGCAACAGCACTTGATGATCGTAAGCGGTCAGCGGTGGATCACCGAGCGCGCCCATACCCAAGGTCTCGACCAGCAGGTGATTCCCCGCCGGCACGACGCGCGTCGAAATCCACAGCTCGGGCACGAGCTGACCGGCTGACTGCTGCTGCAACTTGGCGCGCGCCACTGCCGCTTCGAGCAACACCTCGCCGTTGGGCGAGAACCACGCGAGCGCGCCCGGAATGCCGCACACCACCGCCGCCACGCGCGAAAGCTCGGACAGCTCCGACAGAACGCTGCGCCCGCCGGGATCGCTTGGCGCTTTTTCACTTTCGGACGACGCGGACGACCAGCTCAACATCACGAACGCCACGTGCTCGGGGCTCGGCGCTTGCGGCTGGGCTGCCGCGCGAGCCAAACCGTAGGGGAAGGTCAACAGGCCGAACTGGTGCCGGCTCCAGGCGGCGAACAGCTCCGGGTCATGGTCCGGATCACCCATGGCATCCGGCCAGCAGCGATGAAAGAGCTGGACCTCGACACGACCCGAATGTTGCGCGCTCGCTGCCACCTCCAGCGTGCCGTCGCCGGACTGCCAATATGCCTCGCCCGGCCCAGCGATCCGCTCCGCCACGGGGAAATTTGCAGCGAGCGCCGATGCAATGCTCTCGGGCGAAATGAGCCGCCCGAAAAGCACCACTGCCGTCTGCAACGCCATGACCGACCGTAGGCCCAGCCCGCCGGGCCGACAAGCATCCCGCGTTCGCCCGAGCTGACGACCGAGCCATGGGGCGCGCAGGCCTAGACGTCGGCGGCGATACTGCTTAACTGAGCGACATGCGCGTCTTGATCGCCTCCGATTTGAGCACTGCCTCCGACGAAGCCGTGCGGCACGGCGTGGAACGAGCGGCCGGCGGCCGGATCGCTTTGTGCCACGTGATGCCCGAGCTCGGAACGCATGCGCTACTCGCGCAGCAATACGAAGTGGACTTGAACCAGCAGCTGGCAGCTCAACCGCGCATCGTCGATGCGTTGCTCGGTCAGCTGGAACGCTTGGTGCCAAAGCTCGATCCGCAACCCGAGGTGTTCGTCGAGCTCGGCTCGGACTACGACCAAATCTTGCGGCGCGCCGAGCTCTGGCAAGCCGAGTTGATTTGCGTCGGCACCCACGGCCGCACCGGCCTGAAGCGAATGCTGCTGGGCAGCGTCGCCGATCAAGTCGTGAGGGCCGCGCACTGTTCGGTGCTGGTGGCGCGCCCGGAGCGCGAAGGCGCCATTCTGGCCGCAACCGATCTCACCGATCCGGCGTTGCCGGCCATCGAGCTAGCCGCCGCCGAAGCCAAGCGCACGGGGCGCAGGCTTGTCGTGCTGCATTCCATGGAGTCCCCACGCGAGGGAGACGCGGCGATGGGCCTGCTGGGCGCCTTGCCGGCGCTCGACACCCCCGAGACTCTGGCCGCGCGCCGCGAGCTGGCGCATCAGATCATCCGTGACGCGTTGAAGCGCCAGCGTTTCCTTCAGCGGGTCGTCATCGCCAGCGACGACCCGCTGAAGGAAACGCTGGCGCTGGCAGAGTCGCTGCCGTCCGGCTTGATCGTGGTCGGTACCCACGGTCGCCGCGGTTTTTCACGTATCGTGCTCGGCAGCACCGCGGCTCGGGTCATCGAGCACGCGCCTTGCTCGGTGCTGGTGGGCCGGCATTCTGTCGTGACGCCCAGCTGATTTTTTTAGCAACCTACCCGTGACCTCGACCGACGGGTGAGCACGTGAGCCGGCGGTATGCGACTGCCGGGCTCGAATCCAGTCCCATCAGGGGGTGTAGAGCGTGCCAGAACCCATTCAGTCAACGGGCATCAATTCGAGTGTGTACGATCCAGCGCAAGACGTGTGCAGCGCGGCGCCAGCGACGGTCTCTAGCCCGCCGCCGGCACATCCTTCCGGCGCCACGACGCTGGTGAACAAGAACCCACCATCGGCGTTGCCCCCGTGCTTGCCCGAGAAGGCGGCTTTGGCGGCCGCCGCCGGCAATCTCGTGCGCGCCACGGGCGGCGTGATCATCGGCAGCCCCACCGTCGTCGGCGACATCCCCGCTATTTTGGTGTTCATCGGGTCGGCGATCAGCGTGGGCGCAACGGCCGCGGCGCTGGCCAATTGCGAAGACAGCGCGGCGGCCCAGGCGAAAGCCCCATAGCGGCGCGCTCGACGCGGGGCCACGGCGGTAGCATGGAGCAAAGCGCGTCCGTGGCCCCGCCCGAGGCGCGTACCGCGACGCGCCCCGGCCCGCGCTGGCATCGGGAACAGTTATCGCCGCCACTGCGTTCATAGCGTACTGTCGCCCTCCGAGCCGGTACGCGCCGGACCATCGCCCTTGGCTTCGTCATCCTCCGCTCGCAAACCCTGGCCCTGGCCCGCCGCGGGCGCGTGGCAACGCATCTTGCTCATGACCCTGGTCGGCTTGGCGATGGGCCTGGCCTGGGGCTTCTGGCTCGAGCCACAGCGACTGGTCGTCACGCGCGCCGAGCTTCGACTGCCAGGCTGGCCACGCGAGCTTTCCGGGCTGAAGGTGGCGCTGCTGTCGGATCTGCACGTGGGCTCACCGTTCTGGGATCTGGCGGCCCTGTCGAGGCTGGTCGAGCGCACCAACGCCGAGAAGCCCGATCTGGTGCTGCTGGCCGGCGACTATCAAATCAACGACGTTCCGGGCGGCGTGTTCGTGGCACCCGAGGAGATTGCGCACGGCTTGGCACCGCTGCGCGCGCCGCTCGGGGTGTTCGCGGTGCTGGGCAATCACGATTGGTGGAACGACGGCGAAAAAACACGCCAGGCGTTCGAAGCCAGCGGCATCAAGGTGCTCGAAGAAAGCTCCCAACGCCTCGAGCGAGCCGGCCAGAGTTTTTTCGTGGTCGGCCTCGCCGATCAGATCACGCGCCCCTCGGATCCCGCAGCCGCACTAGCAGGGCTGCCCGCAGGCGCGCCTACCCTGTTGCTGGTGCACGAGCCCGACGTCTTCGAAACGTTTCCTCGTCTGGGCCTGTCGCCGACGCTGACATTGGCCGGGCACACCCACGGTGGGCAAGTGTGGTTGCCACTGCTCGGGCGCCGCGTGGTGCCCTCCAAGTTCGGCGAACGCTACGCTTATGGCCACGTCGTCGAGAACGGCCGCCACCTCTACGTGACGAGCGGCGTGGGCACGAGCGTGCTGCCGGTGCGGTTTTTGGTTCCACCCGAAATTGCGATGCTCACCTTGCGCTAGTCGGCGCCGGCTCGACCCGCGCGCGGGAGGCAAAGGCCGTCGCAAGCTGCCTGCTCTGACGCTGCGCGGTGACTATTTCCTTTGCCATGACCGCTCCCCAACTTGCCGACGCAAACACCTCAAGTGAATGGTTTCGGAAGGTTGGCGAAGCCGGCGCGGTCGAAAAGCCGCGTAGCCCGTCGCAAGCGGTCATCGCCCCCAGCGGCTCGGACGGCCGGCGCAAACGTTTCGTGCGCCTAGTCACCTACACCATGGCGGGGCTCGTTGCGTTCACACTGCTCGGAGTCGCAAGCTTCACGTGGCGCCAGCACGCCATGCAGAGCGCACTAGCAGCACCGGTGCCAGTCGTGAGTATCGTGCCCGCGCAGACTCCGGCCCTCGCCGCCGAAGCGCCGCCCTCGACGCCCGCGCTAGCCGAAACTCCCGCCGCTCCTGTCGCCGCCGCTCCCGTCGCCGCGCACGCTCCCAGCAAAGCCGCTTCGAGCAAGCCCGTGAAAAAATCGGCGCGGTCACCCTTCCTGAGCAGCGGCAAGCCGAGCGCGGCCAAGCGCTAGCTCGCGACTCAAAATACCGAGCAACGGCGCGCGTTCGTAGCGGTGCGCCCACCCACTCCTACTGAAGGGCCGGCGCGCCCACATTGGCTTCGACTCGCGTGCGCTCGCTGCTCGCGGAAAGCCATGCGCTGCGCCGACGAATGACGAACTGCAATTCGGTTGCATTGCGGGCTTGCGGAAGCGCGTGAATTCAAGCGACTCTTTGAGATCGGTCGGTCGTCGTCCCGGCCAACTTCAAGGCAACGCAATCGCATGGTCTCAATCCGCTCTGGCGTGTGGGTTTGCTTGGTCGCCCTGGTTTTCGCAGCTTGCGGCGGAAATCCGACCGTCAATCATGGCCGTGGCCAAACTGACGGCTCGAACAATGTCGGCGGCAGCGAGCAAGCCGTCGGCGGAGATCCCAGCATCGATCTCGACCTCGGTGGCAACGACGGTGAAGGCGGCAGCGGCACGGCCACCGGTCCCAAGTGCGGCGACTTGGTGATCGACGACGGCGAAGTATGCGACGACGGCAACAACGATCCCGGTGACGGCTGCGACGCGCAGTGCCAAGTCGAAGACGGCTTCAGCTGCGACGCGCTGGGTGCCACTTGCTACGAGTGCGGCAACGGCATCTTGGAAGGCGAGGAAGAGTGCGACGACGGCGCTCGTGACGCCGGCGACGGCTGCGACGCAAACTGTCACGTCGAAGCCGGCTACACCTGTCGCACGCCGGGCGAGGCGTGCGCTCAATGCGGCAACGGTATCGTCGAGGCCGGCGAAGCTTGCGACGACGGCAACACCATCGACGGCGATGGCTGCTCGGCGAGCTGCGAAGCCATCGACCCCAACTACGATTGCAGCAACCCTGGCGCGGCGTGCGAGCTGTGCGGCAACGGCAAGATCGACGCCCACGAAGCCTGCGACGACGGTAACAGCGTCTCCGGTGACGGCTGTCGCTTCGACTGCGACGCCATCGAAGACGGCTGGGACTGCTCGAGCGGCTCGTGCGCCAAGTGCGGCAACGGCAAGCTGGAAGGCAACGAGGTGTGCGACGACGGCAACGTGCTCAGCGCCGACGGCTGCAACGCCAGCTGCAGCGCCGAGGAGCCGGGCTTCAACTGCCCGGTCGCCGGCGCCCTGTGCGAAGAGTGCGGCAACGGCGTGGTCGAGAGCACCGAGACCTGCGACGACGGCAACGACGTCGACCAGGACGGCTGCTCCGCAGACTGCACCGCGGTCGAAGTGGGCTGGGCCTGCCCCGTGCCGGGTCAACCTTGCGGCTTTTGCGGCAACGGCACCGTCGAAGACAACGAGACCTGCGACGACGGCAACGCCGTGGACGGTGACGGCTGCAACGCCACCTGCACCGGTAAGGATCCGGGCTTTCAGTGCTTCGGCCAGGGCGTGTGCGAAGAATGCGGCAACGGCGTGGTCGAAGCGCACGAGACGTGCGACGACGGCAACCGCCAGAACGGCGACGGCTGCCGCTACGACTGCGACGCCATCGAGCCCGGCTACACCTGCGTTCAGGGCAAAAATTGCTCCAAATGCGGCAACGGCGTGCTGGAAGGCGCCGAGGTGTGCGACGACGGCAACCAGCTGGACGCCGACGGTTGCGTGGCCACCTGCACCGCCGAAGAGCCCGGCTTCAACTGCCCTACCCCCGGCACCGCCTGCGAAGAGTGCGGCAACGGCGTCAAAGAGAGCAGCGAAGCCTGCGACGACGGCGGCACGAACGACAACGACGGCTGCAGCGCCAACTGCGTCGTGGAGCCGGGCTACGCTTGTCACGTCGCCGGCCAACTGTGCGAGCGCTGTGGCGACGGCGTGATCGACGCGAACGAGACCTGCGACGACGGCAACTACGTGGGCGGCGACGGCTGCAACGCCACCTGCTCGGCCGTCGAGCCTTGGTTCACCTGCGTGCAGCCGGGCGTCGCCTGTCAGCACTGCGGTGACGGCAAGATCGACTCGTCCGAAGTGTGCGACGACGGCAACAACGTCAGCTTCGACGGCTGCCGTAACGATTGTCTGCTGGAGGAGCCCGGCTTCAAGTGCCCGCCCGGCGGCGGTAACTGCACGCGCTGCGGCAACGGCGTCGTCGACGCCGGCGAGCAGTGCGACGACGCCAACCTGCTCAACCTGGACGGCTGCAGCGCCACCTGCAAAACCGAAGGGTTTCCGTTCACTTGCGCCACCCCGGGCGCCCCGTGCGACCGCTGCGGCAACGGCGTGAAAGAGACGAGCGAGGCCTGCGACGACGGCAACCTCACCGCCAGCGACGGATGTAGCGGCACCTGCACCCTGGAAACGGGCTGGGTCTGTCCCGTGCCGGGGCAACCGTGCGGCAAGTGCGGCAACGGCATTTTGGAGCCGAACGAGATTTGCGACGACGGCAACACGGCCGACAGTGACGGCTGCACCGCCGACTGCTCCACGATCGAGCCGAGCTACGCCTGCCCCACGCCCAACAAGGCTTGCGTGCTGTGCGGCGACGGCAAGGTGACCGCACCCGAGACCTGTGACGACTCGAACAATCTTTCGGGCGACGGCTGCAGCTGGGACTGCAAAGTCGTCGAGGGCGGCTTCTCTTGTCCGGCGGGCGGCGGCGCCTGCACCAGCTGCGGCAACGGCGTCTTGGAAGGCCCGGGCGAGAAGTGCGACGACGGCAACAAAGTCGGCGGCGACGGTTGCGCGGCCAATTGCAGCAGCGTCGAAAGCGGCTTCCGCTGCGAGGTCGCGGGGGCGGCCTGCTACGAATGCGGCAACGGAATCCGCGAAGGCAGCGAGGTTTGTGACGACGGCAACAAGGCTGCCGGCGACGGCTGCTCCGCCAGCTGCGCCATCGAGTCAGGCGGCTGGGTTTGCCCGGTCGCCGGTCTTGCCTGCGCCAAGTGCGGCAATGGCGTGGTCGAGCAGGTCGAGGTTTGCGACGACGGCAACAAAGTCGGCAACGACGGCTGCAACGCCACCTGCACCGCGATCGAGAGCGGCTTCCAGTGTCCGACCGCGGGCGCCAAGTGCGTCCAATGCGGCAATGGCGTGGTGGAGTCCCCGGAAGCTTGTGACGACGGCAACGCCGTCAATGGCGATGGCTGCCGCTACGACTGCAGCGCCGTCGAAACGGGCTACAGCTGCCCGACCCAAGGCACGGCTTGTTTCAAGTGCGGCGACGGCGTCGTTCAGGGTGCGAGCGTCGGCGGCAACGAGGTTTGCGACGACGGCAATAGCCAAGGTGGCGACGGTTGCGCGGCCAACTGCAAGACCATCGAAGCCGGGTTCACCTGCTCCACCCCCGGCGCCCTGTGTGAAGAGTGCGGCAACGGCATCAAGGTCGCCCCCGAGACCTGCGACGACGGCAACAAGGTCAGTGGCGACGGCTGCAGCACCACGTGCCAGGTCGAGTCGGGCGGCTGGGCCTGCCCGGTGCAAGACGCCCCCTGCGAAAAGTGCGGCGACGGCAGCGTCGACCCGAACGAAAGCTGCGACGACGGCAACCGCACCCCCGGCGACGGTTGCAACGCCACCTGCACCGGCATCGACCCCCACTACACCTGCCCGGCGAGCGGCGGAAAGTGCGAAAAATGCGGCAACGGCACGCTCAAAGCGCCCGAGGCCTGCGACGACGGCAACACCGTCGACGGTGACGGCTGCCGTTCGGACTGCAGCGGCGCCGAGCCCGGCTTCACCTGCGTGGCCAACGTTTGCTACGAGTGCGGGGACGGCGTGGTGCAAGCCGCCGCCGGCGAAGTCTGCGACGACGGCAATCGCCAAGCGGGCGACGGCTGTAACGCGACCTGCACCGCGGTCGAGACGCACTTCTCGTGCCCGACGGCGGGTCAGCTCTGCCAGGAGTGCGGCAACGGCGCCAAGGAGAGCAGCGAGCAATGCGACGACGGCAACACCGTAAGCCTCGACGGCTGCTCGGCCACCTGCAAGCTGGAGACCGGCGGCTGGTCGTGCCCGTTCCCGGGACAGCCTTGTGAAAAATGCGGCGACGGCTCGAAGTCGGCCAACGAGAACTGCGACGACGGCAACACCGCGAGCGGTGACGGCTGCTCGGCGAATTGCTCGACGGTCGAAGCGAACTACGACTGCCCGCCCGCGGGCGGAGCCTGCGTGTCGACCGTGGTCTGCGGCGACTCCAAGGTCACCGGCGGAGAGAGCTGCGACGACGGCAACAAGGTCGGCAGCGACGGTTGCTCGGCGGCTTGCGCCGTGGAAAGCGGCTATTTCTGCCGCACCGTGGGCCTACCCTGCGAGAAGCTGCCCGCCTGCGGCGACGGCAAGCAAAGCGCGGGCGAGGTATGCGACGACGGCAACAAGGTCGGCGGCGACGGCTGCTCGGCGGACTGCAAGACCATCGGCCAGGACTACTACTGCCCCACGCCTGGCTCGCCCTGCATCTACGCGCCGCTCGTCTGCGGCGACGGCGTGCTCAGCGTCGGCGAAGAGTGCGACGACGGTAACACCCTGGGCGGCGACTTGATGTGCTTCGGCGGCCCGAACAATGGCGTCGCCTGCTCCGATGACAGCACGTGCGGCACCCAGCTGGAGGACCTCAGCCTGTGGACGGCGGACGCGGTGGCCAGCACCAACAACACGACCACCACCATCACCCGCACCGTCACCCTGGTCAGCACCGGCAAGAAGCGCTTGCTCATCGCCACCGCCGGGCTCGAGGACAACGCTTCGGCGCAGGGCCACGTCACCGGCGTCACGTTCAACGGCGCGCCGATGACGGCGGCGCTGGCAACTCCCGGCAACGCCAGCACCGGTGGCACCGGCACGACCGTGCGCGCCTACGTCTACTATCTCAAAGAAGCCAGCCTACCGGCCCCCGGCACCTACAACCTGGTCTTCACCATCGACGACCAGGACGGCGGCGGCGCCTACGACGCCATCGAGCTCGACAACGTCGACCAAACGACGCCGATCGAGGCCACCGCCAGCAACGGCAACCTCACCACCGCCACCATTTCCACCAGCATCACCACGCAAACCGCGGGCGCCTGGCTGCTCGACGTGGTCGCCAGCGGTAGCCAAAACACGGTTTTCACCCCCACCGCCAGCCAGACGACCCTGCTCGATACCGACACTGGCGGCGCCCAAGTAGCGGTCGGCTTGAAGCAGGTGGCGTCGCCCGGTGCGACGACCATGAGCTGGAGCCTCACCAACGCCAACCGCACCGCGCAGTCGGTGGTGGCCATTCGACCCTCCACCGAAAACTACCCGTGCCAGGCCGACGGCGGCGACGGCTGCAACGACTTCTGCCAAGTCGATCCGGGTTGGACCTGCCCGTTCCCGGACACCAGCTGCGTGGCCGAGCGCTGCGGCGACAGCCACTTGGCCGGCTCCGAGGAGTGCGAGCGCGATCTGCTCGACGCCACCAGCCCCAGCGCGGCGTGCGCCAACAACTGCACCATCGCCGACGGCTACGCCTGCTCCTGGAGCGACGTGACGCACCAGTTCCACTGCGTTGCCGCCGCCACCGCCTGCGACAACGACGGCGTCAAAGAGCTCGGCGAAAAGTGCGACGACGGCAACAACAACATCGGCGACGGCTGCAATCCGTTCTGCGAAGTCGAGCCGAATTGTACGGCGCGCGGCACCACCACCGGCTGCGTCTCGGCCTGCGGCGACGGCATGCTGCTGGCCGGCGGCACCGAGGAGTGCGACGACGGCAACACCATCTCGGGCGACGGCTGCAGCTCGACCTGCACGAAAGAACCGGGTTGGACGTGCGCGGTGCAAACCGGCACATTGCCGCCGACGGTGGACGTGCCGGTGACGTTCCGCGACTTCAATCGCGCCCCGACGGCCGGCAACACCAAGCACCCCGACTTCGAAACGTTCTCGGGCAGCGGTGCCACGCCGGGCTTGGTCAAAGCCGCGCTCGGCGCCGACGGCAAGCCCGTCTACACCGGGATTTGTCAGCAGGGCGCCATCGTCGGCCCCTGCCCGTACAACGCCCAGACCACCAGCCTGGCCGCTTTCAACCAGTGGTACAACGACACCGCGGGCGTGAACATTCCGTACGTCACGCGCCTCACGTTCACCCAACAGGGCGCCACCGACACGTACCTGCACCAGAACAACGCGCTCTTTCCGTTCGACAACAGCGGTAAGGGCTTCGTGTTCACGGGCCAGGAAACCGCCTCCAACGGCCACAATTTCGGCTTCACCAGCGAGCTGAAGTTCTGGTTCGAGTACAAGGGCGGCGAGTTGCTCGACTTCTCGGGCGACGACGACGTGTGGGTGTTCGTCAACGGCATCCTGGCCGTCGACCTGGGCGGCCTCCACCCCCAAACCCAAGGCTCGGTCACGCTGTCGGCGGTGCCGGAGCTGACGTACAAGCTGCAAGCCAATCGCATCTACGAAATCGCGCTGTTTCACGCCGAGCGGCACACCAGCGCGTCGAACTTCGTCCTCACCTTGGGTGGCTTCAACAAGGGTAAATCGGTGTGCACCGCCACTTGCGGCGATGGCATCGTGGTCGGTGGTGAGCAGTGCGACGACGGCGCCGCCAACGCCAACGGCTACGGCACCTGTCAAAAGAACTGCACCATCGGGCTGCGCTGTGGCGACGGCATCAAGACGTCACCGCAAGAGGTCTAATGATACGGCGTCAACCAGGGCAGCTACGGCAGCGGCACCTGCTCACCCGGTTGCGTGACCGCGCCCAGCTGCGGTGACGGCGTGGTTCAACCCGCCTTCGGCGAAACCTGCGACGCCGGCGCCGCCAACGGCACCTACGGCGGTTGCGGCAGCGACTGCGGGCAGGGCCCATACTGCGGCGACGGCCAGAAGAATGGCCCCGAAATCTGCGACGACGGCGTCAACAACGCCGCCTACGGCAGCCTGGGCTGCGCGACCGGCTGCGTGAGAGCGCCCAAGTGCGGCGACGGCGCGATCAACGCCGCCTTCGGCGAGCAGTGCGACGACGGCAACACCCAGAGCGGTGACGGCTGCTCCAACACCTGCCGCTACGAGGCAACCTGCGGCAACGGCGTGAAGGAAGGCGCCGAGCAGTGTGACGACCACAACACCCAGAGCGGCGACGGCTGCAGCTCGTTGTGCAAAACGGAGCAATGCGGCGACGGCGTACCGCAAGCCGCCCTGGGCGAGCAGTGCGACGACGGCAACACCAAATCGTTGGACGGCTGCAGCGCCACTTGCAAGCTCGAGACCACCTGCGGCAACAACGTGCGCGAGGGTGCCGAGCAATGTGACGACGGCAACAAGATCAACAACGACGGCTGCTCGTCCATCTGCACCAGCGAGCGCTGTGGCGACGGCGTCAAACAAACCAACGAGCAGTGCGACGACGGCAACGCCATCTCCGGCGACGGCTGCAGCAAGACCTGCGCGTTCGAGTCGGTTTGCGGCAACGGCGTAAAGGAGGGCGCCGAGCAGTGCGACGACAGCAACACCGTATCGGGTGACGGTTGCAGCGCCGGCTGCGCCACCGAAACCTGCGGCGACGGCATCACCCAAGCCCTGCGCGGCGAGGAATGCGACGACGGCGGCACCACCAGCGGCGACGGCTGCTCCGCCACCTGCCAGCGGGAAACCATCTGCGGCAACGGCAAGCTGGAAGCCGGCGAGCAGTGCGACGACGGTGGCAAGACCAGCGGCGACGGCTGCAGCGCCACCTGCAAGACCGAGTATTGCGGCGACGGCAGCACCCAGCTCGGCCTGAGCGAAGAGTGCGACGACGGTAACACCACCAGCGGCGACGGCTGCTCCAACACCTGCAGCCTGGAGACCTTCTGCGGCAACGGCACGATCGAAGGCGTCGAGCAGTGCGACGACAAGAACAACGTGTCGGGCGACGGCTGCAGCGCCAGCTGCAAGACCGAGTTCTGTGGCGACGGCCTGACCCAAAGCGCGCTGGGCGAACAGTGCGACGACAAGAACAAGACCAGCGGCGACGGCTGTAGCGCCACTTGCAAGCTCGAAATCGTGTGCGGAAACGGCGCCTTGGAAGGCACCGAGCAGTGTGACGACGGCAACAAAGTCTCGGGCGACGGCTGCAGCGCCACCTGCCAGACGGAGGTGGTGTGCGGCAACGGCGTGCGCGAAGGCGCCGAGCAATGCGACGACGGCAACGCCACCGCCGGCGACGGCTGCTCGAACCTATGCCGCTTCGAGTTCTGTGGTGACAACGTCAAACAACAGACCGAGCAATGCGACGACGGCGGCAACGTCAGCGGCGACGGCTGTAGCGCCACCTGCAGGACCGAAATTTGCGGTGACGGCGCGCTGCATAGCGCTCTCGGCGAAGAGTGCGACGACGGCAACAAGGTCTCGGGCGACGGCTGTAGCGCCACCTGCAAAGTGGAGCCGCCGGCCTGCGGCAACAAGAAGCTGGAGGGCACCGAACAGTGCGACGACGGTAACCAATCGTCCGGCGACGGCTGCCGGGCCGATTGCACGCGCGAAGTCTGCGGCGACGGGGTCGTGGACGCGAACGAAGTCTGCGACGACGGCAACACCCAGAGCGGCGACGGCTGCTCGAAGAGCTGCAAGTCCGAGACGTATTGCGGCAACGGGGCGGTCGAGGGCGTCGAGCAGTGCGACGACGGAAACAACTCGTCTGGCGACGGCTGCAGCTCGGTGTGCAAGACCGAACGCTGCGGCGACGGCACCCGCCAACCCGCGCTGGGCGAGCAGTGCGACGACGCCAACGTCAAGAACGGCGACGGTTGCAGCGCCACCTGCACGCTGGAAACGGCGTGCGGCAACAACCTGATTGAAGGCGCCGAGCAATGCGACGACGGCAACAAATCTTCCGGGGACGGCTGCAGCTCTGCCTGTCAACTGGAAGTTTGCGGCAACGCCGTGCTCGACCCCGGCGAGGGCTGCGACGACGGCAATACCGCCAGCGGTGACGGCTGCTCCAACAAGTGCGTGCTCGAGTCCTTCTGCGGCAACGGCACCACCGAAGGCCTAGAGCAATGCGACGACCACAACAACGTCTCCGGCGACGGTTGCAGCTCCACCTGCCGTCGCGAAATCTGCGGCGACGCGCTGACGCAGGTACCGCTGGGCGAGCAGTGCGACGACGGAAACACGATGAGCGGCGACGGTTGCAGCGCCAGCTGCAAGCTGGAGACGGCCTGCGGCAACTCGGTGATTGAAGGCGTGGAGCAATGCGACGACGCCAACATGGCCAACAACGACGGCTGCAGCTCGACCTGCCAGCTGGAGGTTTGCGGCGACGGCGTCAAACAAGTCAGCGAGCAGTGCGACGACGGCAATCACATCTCGGGCGACGGCTGCAGCGCGGCCTGCAAGGTCGAAGTGCGCTGCGGTGACGCGAGCATCAACCAGCCGAGCGAGCAGTGCGACGACGGAAACAACGCCTCCGGCGACGGCTGCAGCTCGACCTGCAAGACCGAATTCTGCGGCGACAACATCACGCAAGCGCCGTCCGGCGAGGAGTGCGACGACGGAAACACCGACGACAACGACGGCTGCAGCGCCACCTGCCAAGACGAGTATTGCGGCGACGGCATCAAACAGCCGAACGAGCAGTGCGACGACGGAAACACGATGAGCGGCGACGGCTGTACGCCCTACTGCATGCGCGACGTCGTGAAGTGAAGCGGCCGCGGACGTAACGGCGCAGCCGCTTTTGCTGCGCCGTCAGCCGCCACCCGTTCAGGCGTGGCTAGGCACGCGCTCGCGCGGCATGCCGAAACCGTAGTGCCGCTTGCCGAAGGCGCGCCGCTGACTGACCTGCCTCCAGGCGAAATACGAGATGAGCTGCAGGGCTAGGAACGCCAACGGCACCAGGGCGACCAGGAGCGAGTCACCGATGCTCAGGTGTGACACAAAGGCTGCGCACACATCGAACGTGAAGCCCGCGTAGGCCCACTCTTTGAGACGGCGCGAGGCACCCGACGCGATGGCCAGAATGCCCAGCAGCTTGGCTACGCCCAGCATCTTCATGAAATAGATGGGGTAACCCAGCCCGACGATGGTCGCCGTCATGCGCGGCGCCTCGGTCAAATACTGCATGGCGGCCCAGCCTTGCAGCGTCAAGAACAGCGGGGTGGCGATCCAATAGATGACGCGAAGCTTGCGCTGAGAGAAAGACATCGTCGTTCCCCCGAGCAGGATTCGTGCCGATCTCGTGGCATAGTGCGAGGGTGAGTCGCGCGTTCGTGAAGGAAGGCAGCGCGGAGCCGCCGCTGGTAGTGCCGCGCGCTCCCTTGCCGGCGGGCGTCCCCAACTACGTCACCCGCCGTGGCTTTCTCGAGCTGCAACGCGAACGTTCCGCGCTCGAGGCCGCGCGCCCCACCGAAGATGAAGGGGAAAGCGGAGCGGGCGCGCTCGCCTCGCACCATGCGCGCCTGGGTGCTCTGGAGCTGCGGCTGGCGAACGCGGTGCTGGTCGACTCGTCCACCCAGCCTCACGACGAAGTGCGCTTTTCCGCCACCGTCACCCTGCGGGACGAGGCCGGTCACGAGCGACGCTACCGCATCGTCGGCGTCGACGAAGCCGACCCCGCTGCCGGGCGCATCGCCTTCGTCGCCCCGCTCGCGCGCGAGCTCATCGGCAAGCGGCTGGGTGACTCGGTCAGTCTCCGGCAGCAGGGCATGGCGACGGAATTCGAAATCGTGGCCATCGACTACACGCAAGAGTGAGCCCCCGTTAGCGCTCGAATTCTCGGTCCAGCTTCTGCCAAACCTCGGCGCGGCGGAGCCTCAAAGCTTCAGGCACACGCCGAGCAGACACGTCTTGCCGAGGCCGTTGCACTTCTTGCCGCACGCGCCACAATTCTCGCTGTCGGAGTGGGTGTCGACGCAATGCCCAGAGCATTGCGAAAGACCGGCGTTGCAGCTGAGCTTGCATTGCCCGTCGCTGCAGCTACTGGTCGCCCCTTCTTCTTCGGCGCAGGCGTTGCCGCATTTGCCGCAATTTGCTGGGTCTGATTGCGTGTCGAGACAAGCGTCACCGCATTTGGTGCGGCCCGACAGGCACTGAAAGCTGCACTTGCCGGCGTCGCAGCGCGCAGAAGCGTTGCTGGGTGCCTCGCAAGCGTTGGAACAAGCCCCGCAATTTTGCACGTCCTTCGTCAAATCGACACACGAGCCGCCGCAAGCAGTCATGGCACCGCAGGCGCTCGCGCACTTGCCGGATTGGCAAACCTCCCCCGCCTTGCAGGCGTAGCCGCACTCTCCGCAATTGTCTTTGCTCGACGAAGTGTCGATGCAAGCGCCACCGCACAGCTCCAGCCCGCCGTCGCACTGGATGGCGCACTTGCCACCCGAGCAGGTGCCTTGTCCGCCCGTGACGCCCGGGCAGGTCTTACCGCAGGCGCCGCAGTTGCTGGAGTCGGAGTCGAGGCTCTTGCACAGGCCGCTGCACAGGGCATAGCCCTCATCGCACGCCAGCTGGCATTTGCCGCTCGCACAAGCGGGCGACCCGTGAGCGGTGCTCGAGCACATTTTCGCGCACGCGCCGCAGTTTGCCGGATCCACGTCGGTATCGACGCAGGCTCCGGCGCAGTTCACGGTCCCGCTCGGACAACTGAGCTTGCAGGCCCCGCTGGTGCACACTTCGCCGCTGGCACAGGCATGCCCGCAGGCGCCGCAATTGGCGGGGTCGTTGGCGGTCTTCACGCAGGCCCCACCGCAGTCGGCGTACCCGCTATCGCACAAGACCTGGCAGGCACCGGCCGCGCAGCTGGCCTGGCCGTGCGCCGGCGCATCGCAGCGCTTGCCGCAAGCCCCACAGTTGAGAGCGTCGGTCTGCGAGTCGATGCAAACGCTGCCGCACGCCTTGCGACCGGTGGCGCAGCTGAAGCCGCAGCTAGCCTTAGTGCAGCTTGGAACGCCTCCAGTAGGGCTGGAACATCGGTTGCCGCAGCCGCCGCAATTCTCGGACGAGCTTTGCACGTCGACGCAAGCGCCGCCGCAGTTCAGCTTGTCGTCGGCACAGCTGTCGGTGCACTTGCCGTCCGAGCACACCGTACCGGCCGGGCAAGCTTTGTCGCAGCCGCCGCAGTGAGCCGGGTTGCTGGTCACGTCGACGCAGGCAGAGCCGCAGGCTTCGAACGGGGTCCGGCACGCCACCGAGCAGCTGCCTTCGACACACGTCGCCTCACCGCCGGCCGAGTCGACGCACGCGTGGCCGCAGGCTCCACAGTTTTTGACGTCGTTGGCCACGTCGGCGCAAGCCGTCCCGCACGGCAAGAAAGGCTTGTTGCAGGCAAAGCTGCAAGCCCCCGCCAAGCACACCGCCGCCCCGTCGGCGGGCGCGCTACAGGTGGCACCGCAACCGCCGCAGTTCTTGGGGTCGTTGCTGGTCACCACGCAGTCGTCGCCGCACACGGTTTCGCCACTGGTGCAGCTCGGAGGCGTCGTGGAGCCGGGCGTGCTCATTTCACCCGAGTCGCCCGAGCGCACGCACAAATTGCTGGACGCATCGCACTCGTAACCGGGCAGGCATTGACCGAGCGCCCCACAAGCCTTGCCCTCCAAGCTCGTCGACAGCGTGGACTCACACCCGAGCGTGAGCAGCAGAAGCGCCACCGAAAGAGCGACGAGGCGGAGCGGCGCGATCATTTCGTCCCCCGCACGAGCAACTTCCGCGCCACCTGGAGCCGTGGGGTCGCCGAGCGCACGATAAACCGCAGGAGTTGTCGAGCCAGCACGCCGAAGCCTAGCGCCACCCCGCCCCGGTGGGGCGATTTGGTGCGACGCCTGCTCCCCAGTTTCCGGGCGGCGCGGCACGGCCCGTCCGTGGCGCCTGCTCCCCCCGTTTCCGGGCGGCGCGGCACGGCCCGTCCGTGGCGCCTGCTCCCCCGTTTCCGGGCGGCGCGGCACGGCCCGTCCGTGGCGCCTGCTCCCCCGTTTCCGGGCGGCGCGGCACGGCCCGTCCGTGCTCGCTGCGCTGCGCGCGGGCGGGGGCCCTCAAGCGCCGGCTGCGCCGGACGCGAGGGTCCCGCAGGGCTGGCTCCGCTGCCGTCTGGGGCATCGGAAATGCTCCTCGCGTCCGGCGTGGGGCCGGGCTTCGCGAGAGCGCGCACGCTCTGTGCCGCGCGTGAGGTTTCACGGATTTCTACGGTGGGCGCGCGTCACAGATCCTGCGCTCGAGGGGCGGAGCCCGGCCCCACGCCGGTCGCGAGGAGGCAACATGTCAACACCAGGCGGCAAACTTCGGCGGCAGCAGCAGCTCGGCGCGTATGCGCATCGCTTGCGCTTGGCTCCTTCGGAGCCGGAGCGGGTGCTTTGGCAGGCGCTGCGCAGCTGTCAGCTGGGCGTGCAGTTCCGGCGGCAAGTCGTGCTCGACGGTTTCATCGTGGACTTCTTCGCGCCGGCGGCACGGCTGGTGGTGGAAGTGGACGGTGCGCATCACGCGCGCCAGCGCGGTGCGGACAAGCGCCGGGACCGCGCCCTGGCCGCAGCGGGCCTCCGCGTCCTGCGGCTTCCGGCCGGCCTCGTGAGGCGCCAGCTCCGCGCCGCTCTAGGGCTCGTTGCGCAGGCGCTGCGGTCGTAGCTGCGAGCTCAACGGCCGCTACCTTCGACCATATGAAGGCCGCGCTACCGCGTTAGCTTCCAAAGCATGGCAATCACGCGGTCCAGCAGCCCCCGAGCGGCCGCTGTTTCATCAACCGCGCAGTAGCCCCAAGCCTCCGCGACGCGCAACGCCGCGCGCGTCTCATTCGCGCTGCCCGCGGCCGTGAACAACCGCGCCCGCTTGTTGCCCCCGTCCGAATAGTCGGCCTCCGCAATGTTGAGCGCCACGCTGCTGGCAGCGCGCACCAACTGATCCGCAAGCGAGCGGTCCCTGCGTTTGATGCGCGACGCAACAGGCCGAAGCGCTTCGATGAGCTGAATACTGACTTCGCCAACGATGAGATTGCCCATGGAGTTCTCCTTCCGCCCGCACTCAGCGAGCGCACTCCCCCCCATCGCCGGCGAGTCGCAGCCTGGGTCTAGGGCGCGAGCGCAGCGAGCGTCGTGCGCAGCACGAGCGAAGCCCCTAGACCCAGGCGAGCACGCCGGCATCATCAAAAAGCGAGCAGAGCCCGGTTTCCGGGTCCGGGGTCCGGGGTCCGGTCTCCGGGTCCGGTTGCCGGCCTCCGGGTCCGGTCCCCGGTTGCCGGTTTCCGGTCCCGGTTGCCGGTCCCGGTTGCCGGTCCCCGGTCCCCGGTCCCGGTTGCCGGTTTCCGGTCCCGGTCCCGGTCCCGGTCTCCGGTCCCGGCTGCTCCCTGGGAGTGGGCAGCCCAAATACAGAAACGCCCCGCAACGTTGCCGTCGCGAGGCGTTTCGACGTTTCGCAACTCCTGAGAGTTACTTACGCGCGGCAGCTTCCTTGGCCAGCTGCTCCTTGTACTTCTTGATCATTTCTTCCTGTTCCTGCTTCGGAACGGGCGCGTACTTCGCGAATTCCATCGTGTACTGGCCTTTGCCCTGCGTGGCGGAGCGAAGGTCCGTCGAGTAGCCGAACATGCTGTTCAGCGGAACTTCGGCGGTGATGGTGACGTTCTCGTCGCTCTTGGTTTCGAGGATGACGCCGCGGCGCTGGTTGACCTGACCGACGACCGAGCCCTGGAACTCGATCGGCGCTTCCACTTCGACTTTCATGATCGGCTCGAGGATGGTCGGCTTCGCGCCGCTGTACGCCTCGCGGAAGCCCATCCAGGCGGCCGTCTTGAACGCCATTTCGGAGGAGTCGACCGCGTGCGAGGCACCGTCGTTGATGACGCAACGGACGCCCACGACCGGGAAGCCGATCAGCGAGCCCTTCTTGACGCCTTCCTTGAAGCCCTTGTCACAGGCCGGGATGAACTCGCGCGGAATCGCGCCGCCCGTCACCTCGTCGACGAACTCGTAGGTCTCGACGGCGTCGGCCGGCAGCGGCTCGATGTAACCGCCGATTTTCGCGTACTGACCGGAACCGCCCGTCTGCTTCTTGTGGGTGTAGGCGATTTCGCTGCGTTGAGTGATGGTCTCGCGGTAGGCGACCTGCGGCTTGCCCGCGATGACGTCGCAGTTGTACTCGCGACGCATGCGCTCCATGTAAATGTCGAGGTGGAGCTCACCCATGCCTTGGATGATGGTCTCTTGCGACTCTTCGTCCTGGGTCACGCGGAAGGTCGGGTCTTCCTTGGTGAAGCGGTTGAGCGCCTTCGAGAAGTTGGCTTCCGCGCTGCGGTCCTTCGGGCGAACCGCCAGCGAAATCACCGCCGCCGGCACGTGCATCGACGTCAGGGTGACGTTGACTTTGCCGTCGGTGAAGGTCTCGCCGGAGCTGGCTTCGACGCCGTAGAAGGCCACGATGTCGCCGGCCTCGGCCGTTTGAATCTCTTCGCGGTCGTCCGAGTGCATGCGGAACATGCGCGGCACGCGCACTTTCCGCTTCTCGTTCGAGATGTTGTAGATGGTGTCGCCCGACGTGACCTGACCTTGGTACACGCGGAAGTACGTCAGCTGACCGTACTTGTCCTGCTGGAGCTTGAACGCCAGGCCCACGAACGGCTTCGTCGGATCCGAGTGGATGACGATCTTTTCTTCGTTGTTGTCCTGATCGTGGCCTTCGTTCAAGACCTCGGTCGGGTTGGGCAAGTAGTCGAGCACGCCGTCGAGCAAGAGCTGAACGCCCTTGTTCTTGACGGCCGAGCCGCACATCACCGGCGTCATCTTGAGCGCGAGGGTGGCGCGACGAATGGCCGCCTTCAGCTCCTCGTTCGTGACGGGCTCTTCCGCCAGGAACTTCTCGGCCAGCGTGTCGTCCACGTCGGCGACGCGCTCGACCATCAAGGCGCGCGCGGCCTTGGTGGCCTCGGCGTATTCGGCCGGCGGATCTTCCTCGCGGATCTTCTCGCCGTCCTGGCCGTCGAAGTAGTAGGCGCGGCCGGTGATGGCGTCGATGATGCCGATGAACTTGTCTTCGGCGCCGATCGGCACTTGCAGGCACACCGGGTGGTGGCCAAGCTTCTCTTTCAACATATCCGCGACGCGCTCGTAGTTGGCGCCCGGGTTGTCCATCTTGTTCACGTACGCGATACGCGGCACGTGGTAGCGCTTCATCTGCCGGTCGACGGTGATGGACTGGGACTGCACGCCCTTGCCGGAGTCGAGCACCAAGATGGCGCCGTCCAGCACGCGGAGCGCGCGCTCCACCTCGATGGTGAAGTCGACGTGCCCGGGGGTGTCGATGATGTTGATGTTGTAGTCTTCGAGGTTGCCCTTGTGGCCCTTCCACACGCAGTACGTCGCGGCGGACTGGATGGTGATGCCCTTCTCGCGCTCGAGATCCATCGAGTCCATCTTGGCGCCGACGCCGTCTTTGCCGCGCACCTCGTGGATGGCGTGGATGCGCCCCGTGTAGAACAAGATGCGCTCGGTGAGCGTCGTCTTGCCCGAGTCGATGTGAGCGGAGATACCGATGTTACGGATGCGTTCGAGGGGAATACGGGTTGCCACGGGGTCTTCTCGAGGTTTTGAGGGAGCCGCCCCCTACCGAAACCGGCACGGGAAGGGAAGCCTTGCTACGAAACGTCGGCCTTTTCGGCCAGCACGCCGGGCGCCTACTAGCACAATGTCGAGCCGAGCCAACCGCCGGCTTGGCGGATTCGGTTTGCCCTGTAAATTCGAGGGCCTGCTCAGGTCACCCTCGCTCCTCGTGCCTGGGAGGCACTAGAGTCCCGACAATCATGGGTAGGGTCCACTCGGTCGAGGTCACGCGCCCGTACACAGCTGTCCCCCGGGCGGGGTGGTGCGGCTTGGCGCTCGTTGCAACGTTGTTGGCCGGGTGCGGCAAGCAGTTTCCCGGCGTCGTCTCTCCCGGGGGCTACGTGAGCAGCCGCTACCCGCTGAGCGTGCACCAGAGCTACGAGGCCCCGGCGGCGGCGGGGCTGCTGCCGGAAGGTTGGAAGCTCGACAACTTCAACGGCGACTCGCCGAAGGACGGCCAGGCGTACCAAACGACCCTGCGCATCGACGCCAACAACGACGGCGACTTCGAGCTGCAGGAGGACGTGCCCGCCTTCGAGCTACGCTTCGTGCATTTGCGCCACGCCGGTGTGGTCTGGCTACGCACGGTGCCGGTTGCCGCCGATCTCGCGACGAAAGATCTGCGCGTTTTGGCGGAAGGCTTCGTGGAGGCATTGGCGGGCGGGCAATACGAAACCACCCAGATAGGCGAAGGCAGCGCCTCGACCGTCGAGAAGCGGTTCGCCTCGACGCTGTTGAGCGCGGAGCCGTGCCAGCTGGCGACACAGGAATGCGAAGCCGCGACGCTGGAGCTTGCCAACGTGGACCAGCTGAAGCTCGACCCGAAGTACCGCTCGAACAAGCTGATGGTCGTGATCACGCGCACCCCATTCGTGTTCTGGCCTCGCATGCGAAGAAGCCACTACCCGGTGTACCTAGTGGCGGGCTATTCGAACCAACCCGGCCAATTCGACGCCGGCTTGCCTGATTTCATGGCCTTTTTGCAGCACGTCGAGATCAGCGGCAACCGCGGCTTCAAGGCGTCGTCGCCGACCGGCGCCTCCGCATCCGAACCTGGCGCAGCCCCTGGTCCTGCGACGGCCCCCGCTCCCGCCGCCGCTCCTGCCCCGGGGACGGCTCCTGCTCCTGCCGCGGCGCCTGCGCCTACCAGCGCCGCGCCTTAGGCGTGAGGCGCGAGGCGGGAGCGATTTGCGCAGCTGAATTCGCGGGGAAAGCCAAGTTTGTCGGAGCCGGTCGAGACAGGTGACCGCGTTCGAGCTAAGGGCACCTCGCGCATGGCAATTCAGAAGCGACCCGCCGTAGTCATTCCTCCTCTGCCGAAGGCGGTCCCGTATCCCCCGGAGTCGATCTGGCGCACCTGGGAAGACGGCAAGCCGACGCAGTACCGCGGCAACACGTTTCGGCGCCAAGGCCACGTGGTCGCGCGCGTGTTCGACGTTACGCCGACGACGCCCTGAAGCGGAGGAGTCAGCGCAAGTAGCTGGTGCGTTCCGCGGAGAACAGCCACGGGTGCTTGCGCGCCTCGAATAGATCGAGCAGCGCGTCCGTGCCGCGCTGAACTTTGAGCGCGTGCTCTTCCGCGCTGATGGGCACGACCCAAAGAAAATCGACGGGGCAGCCCGCGATCACCAGCTCTTCGTTGAGGGTTTGGTGACGACGTACGAGTGGTGCCAGCAGCACCAGGTGCGGCAGCGTGATGCTTTCCAGCCGTTCGTTGGCCAACGCCTCGGCCCCGCCGGGTACGAAGAACGAGCCGTACAGCTGAATGCTGTGGCCGTGGTCGAGCGACGTCTCGTGCTCGAGCGGAAAACGAGCCACCGCGCGCAACGCCATCGCGTAGTCACCGCCCGGCTCGGCGTAGAAGACGAGCTCGCGTCGAAACGGATCGCCGTCGTCGTCGAGCATGGCCATATCGCTCATGCCGGAGGTGACCCAAATGTCACACACGCGTCGATCCTTCATCGGCGCGGCGCGGATACGGCGCACCTCGATTTGCGACTCGCCGGTGTCGTCCGGAAATGCCTGCCACTCGCCGCCGAGCAGCTCGGCGTACGCAGCGTCCCGTCGCGCTCCGTCATCCATGGTCACGAGCTTACTTGACCTCGATCCGAAAGCCACGCGCGCATTGAGTCGCGCACGTTTCCAACCCGATCCTAGCGAGGCATTTGCGCGCGGCGCCGACGTCGAGGGTCGTGACGTGTTAGCTTGCGCGTGAAAGCGGCGCACGAAGCAGCCGACGCGAGGTGCAACGTGCAGATCCGACTTGGATACGAGCTCAACTACACATTCACGCAACCGACCCCCGTCATTTTGACGCTGAACATCCACCACTCGCGGGCGGGTGATCTGGTGCGCCCCGATCGCCTCAGCACCGATCCGGGCATTGCCACACGCGCTTACCGCGACGGCTTCGGTAACTGGTGCACGCGGCTGGTCGCGCCGGCAGGCAAAGTGCGCATCTGGAGCGAGGCTTTGCTCAACGACAGCGGGTTGCCGGACATCATGGCGCCGATGGCGCAGCAGCTGCCCGTCGACTCGCTACCCGAAGAAACCTTGGTCTATCTCTTGGGTAGTCGCTATTGCGAGACCGACCAGCTGTCGGACCTGGCTTGGAAGCTGTTCGAGCACGCGCCGCTGGGCTGGGGGCGCGTACAGGCCATTTGCGACTTCGTCCATCGTCACATCAAGTTCGGCTACGAGTTCGCCAGCCCGACCAAGACCGCTTTCGGCGCCTACAACGAGGGCCGCGGCGTCTGCCGCGACTACGCCCACCTGGCGATTGCGCTGTGCCGTTGCATGAACATCCCGGCTCGCTACTGCACCGGCTACTTGGGCGACATCGGCATACCGCCCATGGACGCGCCGATGGACTTTGCGGGCTGGTTCGAAGCCTACCTGGGCGGCACCTGGTACACGTTCGATCCGCGCAACAACACGCCGCGCATCGGGCGCGTGTTGATCGCGCGTGGCCGCGACGCCGCCGACGTGGCCATCAACACCACCTTCGGTCCCAACAAGCTCGACTCGTTCGCGGTCATCGCCGAAGAAGTCGCGGCCGCCTAGTGACGTACTGCGTCGGCCTGCTGCTGAAGCAGGGAATCATTTTTGCGTCCGACTCGCGCACCAACGCGGGCGTCGACAATTTCTCGCAGTTTTGCAAGATGACGGTGTTCGAGCGGCCCGGCGATCGCGTGATCGTGCTGCTCAGCTCGGGCGGCTTGGCCGGCACCCAAGCCATCGTCAGCGTGCTCAAGCAGCGCGCCGAGCAAAACGAAGGCTCGCCCACGATTTGGACGGCACGCACCATGTTCGACGTCGCCCAGCTGGTGTCGGACGCTACCCGCGACGTCGAGCGGCGTGACGCCGCGCACCCCAAGAGCGCGGCTCTGCATTTCAACGCCTCGTTCATCTTCGGCGGGCAAATTGCCGGCGAGCCGCCGCGGCTGTTTCGTACCTACGCCGAGACCAACTTCATCGAGGCCGAGCCGGACAGCCCGTTCCTGCAAACGGGCGAGACCAAATACGGTAAGCCGATCCTCGATCGCGTGATCACGCCGACGACCAGCTTGGCGGACGCGACCAAATGCGTGCTGATCTCGTTCGACTCGACCATGCGCAGCAACTTGTCGGTGGGTCTGCCCATCGATTTGCTGAGCTACGAAACCGACAGCTTTCACGCCCGACGCCGCAAACGCTTCGACCAGGGCGACCCCTATTTCACCGGGCTGCGCACAGCCTGGGGCGAAGGCGTGCGGAGCGCCTTCAAGCAGCTGCCCGATCCTGATTGGTGAGAGCGGCGGTGCCCACCAGCGCGGGCCGTCCCGGGGAAAGACGACCCGCGCTGGAGCGCAACCTGGTTATTCGGGAACGAGAACCGTGTCGACGACGTGAATCACGCCGTTCTTCGCGATGATGTTGGCCGAGGTCACCTTGGCGTCGTTGATTTTGACGCCGCCGGTCAACGACACGGTGAGTGACTTGCCGTCGAGCAGCGTGGACACGGACCCCGCCTCGAGGTCGCCGGAGCCCACGGCACCCGAAACGACGTGATAGAGCAACACGTCCTTCAGGGCGTCGCCCGTCGGCACCGCCGAAAGCTTGCCGAAGGCGGCGTCGGTCGGCGCAAACACCGTAAACGGACCGTCACCCTTCAGGGTAGTGACCAAATCGGCCGCCGTGAGCGCGCCGGCCAGCTTGGTGAACATGCCCGCCGCAATCGCGGTCTCGACGATGTCGTCTGCGGGAGGGAGAATGATTTTGTCGATGACGTGAATGACGCCGTTGCTGGCCTTGACGTCGGCGGTGGTGACCTCGGCGTCGCTGACCTTGACGCCACCGGTGGTGTCGATCAGCACCGGGGAGCCGTTGAGGGTCACGAACACCTGTTCGTCCTTCAGGGCTCCCGACTCCACCGCCGCGCCCGAGACCACGTGATACGTGAGCACGGCGGTGAGCTCGGCCTTGCTCAGGCCGGCGAGCACGCCCGGGTTTTCGGCCTCGAAGGCGTCGAAGGCGTCATCGGTCGGCGCGAACACCGTAAATGGCCCTTTGCCCTTCAGAGCGTCGACCAGGCCGGCGGTGGTGAGAGCCGACGCCAGCTGCTTGAAGCTGCCCGCCGCCACCGCCGTGTCGACGATGTCCTTGAGCCCCGCGGCGGGAGCGCCCGCCGTTCCCCCGTCCGCGGTCGCGCCCGCCGACGCGGACGCCGAGCCGCCCGCGCTGGTAGCGCCCGCCGACGCGGTCTGACCGGCGCTGCCGGATTTCGAGGTCGTACCCGCGCTCGCGCTACTGCTTCCTCCCGTCGTGGTGTCATCGCTCGAGTCGTCGCTGCAAGCCATCAGGCTCTGACTGGCGACGAGCATCACCGACATCCAAGGCAAGTACTTCATGTTCGTGCTCCCCGGAGCGCAGGGCTCCGTTGTTGCGCAGCCGACTTGGCTTCGCTTCGCCCAGAGTGTTGGTCGGCGACACCAGTCATCGCCAGCCCCGCCCGGCAGACTCCGTATTCAGACGAATACGGAGTTCAGCGCCTACGGTGCGTGAGCCAGCAGCTCGGCGTCGGGATCGATCAGCCCGTCTCCGTCGCGATCGCGATAGAGCGCCACGCCTGCCGCCAGCTTGGCCTCGAACGGCGCGAGCAACTCGGGGTTCGAGTCGGCCGAGATCACGATCTGCCCTTCGCTGAGCTCCGCGGACGAGAAGTCGACGTCTTCGAGCCAGGCCGCGAAATCGAACGCGAGCAGCACGTCCGATTGTCCTGACGAAAGCGTGAACCCCGAACCTTCGGCCCTCAGCTCCAGCACCGGGGTGGCAGCGCTTTTGATCGTGAACGGCGTGCCGTCCGCCAATTTGCCGACGAGCAGCAGCGACTGCCCGCCGAGCTCGGTGGGTAGAGCACCGCCAGCCACGCCGTCGGCGACGCGCACGAACGGCAAGCCGACGCTGCAAAATGATCCCGGCTTGGCGACGAACTCGGTCGAATTGTGCTGGCCCGCGGCATGATCGCCGACGCCCAGGCCGGGGACCGAGAAGGCCTCGCCGCCAGCGATGCCGCAGCTGCCATCGGGCGACACCTGCACCGCATCGAGGTCGAGCCAGGCGTTGTCTACGGTCGCGACGGCGCCGCCTTCGCGAACCCCGAACTCGTCGGGCTTGCTGGAGTAGCCGGTGTAGCTGAGCGCGCCGCTCAGGCTCAGCGAAGGATTACCGGTCTCGGTTCCACTACTGCAAGCGCCGCTCGGCAGCAGTAGGAGCAAGCCGAGCCAGGCTGCACCCGGCCAAATGCGAGCACGCATCTTCCCGAGCATGCCTGCCTTACTCGGCTGCGTCACCGGTTTCCTCCGCGCTTCGGTGCGCGGCTCAAGGGGAACAGCTGAAAATTGACCTGCACCACCTGCTCCGGGTCCGTTTCCAGGGCCGACAGCTCCAGCAGCTCACGCCGCAGGCGCTGCAGCCGGGTTTTGAGGGTCGCAAGCCCGCCTCGCCCGAGGCAGAGCGTGAGCGAAGAAATGTCGCGTTCGGCCGCGGGAACCAGATCGATCGACTCGATCGCGCGCAGGGTCATGGCTCGGTGAAACGCGACGATGTGTAGACCTCGCGTCTCCGGCCCGGTGGACACGAGAGCGTCAGCCTGCTCCAACTTGCCGTTCGGTCCTCGGACCAGCAGCCCCAGCTCGACGAGGGTCTCGAGCGCGCGTTGCGCCTGCAGCGGCGTGATCTTGGGCACGAGCTGGTCGGCAATCCACTCCGGCTCTTCGCGAAACTGCGTCGACGCGGCCAGCTCGCGGATGGCCGGCATGTACCAGTCGCTGTAGTACGCCGCGTGCGCCAGCTCCAGCTTGTGGGCTTGCCGGTAGCGCTGAAACCCCGTGAGCTTGTCGTAGGCTTCGGCGCGCTCGGTCGAGGTCTTGGCTTGGTTGAACGTGACCAGGTGCACGAAATAACGGCTGGCGTCGGCATCGAGCCCGCAGGCGTGGGCGAAGCGCTCGGCCATCTTCGGGCTGAGGCTGCGTTGACCATCGATGACGAGCTTCAAATAGTTCGGCGACGCGACGCCCGCGCGTTTCGAGAACGCGCGATACGAGAAGGCGCGGCTGGCTTCCTTCTTGGCGGCGTAGTGGTCGCGCAAGAAGGCGCGATAGTCCAGGTACGCGTAAACGCCGACCGGAGACTCTTTGGGCACGTCCGGAGTCTAGCGTCAGCGGGTCGCGGGCGTGTGCAACAGCGTATTCTGGAGAATACGCGGCGCCAGGGGCCGCAAGTGAGGCGGGAGAGCAAACCACGCTCCCCCGCCGCCGCATCGAAAGGCTGCTAGTCGCCGAGTACGAAGGTGGCCCGCAGCGCGCCGTAGGCAAGCTGAAGGTTGCCCGACGCATCGACACTTTGCGAAGTGCTGCCCTGCTTGGTGTCGATGCTGGTGACGAAGGCGCCTTGCAAGCCCATTTCGGCACCAAGCGCAAAGTTGCGGCTCAGGAAGTAATCGCCGCCGAAGCCCAGCATCACGGGGATGAACCCGGCACTGGCCGTCACGTCTTCGTTTTGATTGGTGCAGGTCTCGTTGCCGAAGCCGTCGACGACGCAATTCTGGGAGGTCGTGGTCGCGCTCAACGACCCGCGGCCGTAGCCGATGCCGCCGATCACGTTGGCGCGAGCGCGCCCGTCGGCCGAATGCCAAACGTCGATGATGGCGGTGGGTTGGATCTGAAAAAGCATCAGGCTGGCCGAGCCGTCGCTCGGCGTCGAAACGCCGATGCGATTGAGCCCCAGCCCCAGCCCGACCGCAAAGCTTGGCCCCTGGTAGCCGAGCAAAAAGCTCGGTCCGCCACCCAACGACAGCAAGCCTCCCTGCGCCTGCATGCGGCCCTGCACCATCAAGCCGCTGGCGTGCCCTTCGCCCGCTGCCGGCGCCGCCGCCGCGGGCGCGGCCACTTCTTGTGCGCTCGCCACGCCGACCAACGTCGTCAGACCCAACCCCAAAGCAGTACCCAAGATAATCCCACGCTTCATGATGTGTTCTCCTCCACCAGCCGCCGGAACCTTCCCTCGCGCTGGCTTGCCGCGCCTCCAGCAAAGGGCAGGCCAAAGCAACAGTACCGCAAAAATGCCGGCGTTTTCCAGGATAGGGCCGGCGCCGTGAACGGCCGCCGTGACGCCGGAGTCACACCGTTTCTCCGCCGCACACGAAGGCTCTGAAGCGCGAACGGCCTCGCGCTCCGCGGCTTCCGCCGGCTGGTGGTAGGGTGCGGCGCGAGGTCGGCATGCAAATTGGTTGGATTGGGCTCGGAAACATGGGTTCGGGGATGGCCGCGCGCGTGCTCGACGCGGGTCACACGTTGACGGTTTACAACCGCAGCCGCCATAAGGCCGAAGCGCTCGTCGGTCGCGGCGCGCGCTTCGCCGAGACACCGGCGGAGGCCGCGAGTGGCGAGCTTCTGGTCACCATGCTGGCGGACGACGCCGCGCTCAGCGACGTGCTCGGGCCCGGCGGCGCGCTCGCAGCCTTGACCTCGAGCACGGTGCACGTGTCGATGAGCACCATCAGTCATGCGCTCGCGCTCGAGCTGACCGAAGCGCACGCCAAACGAGGAGTGGGCTTCGTGGGCGCACCCGTGTTTGGCCGCCCGGACGCGGCCGCCGCCGGCAAGCTGTTCATCGTGGCGGCCGGTGAAGCGGCGGCGTTGGAGCGCTGCCAACCGCTGTTCGACGTGCTGAGCCAAAAAGTGCTGCCGTTGGGTAACGCCCCTGCCTCCGCCCACCTGACCAAGGTGCTCGGCAACTTCATGCTCATCTCGTCGGTGGAGCTGTTGGCCGAAGCGCTCGGGGTGGCGCACGCGGCGGGCATGGATCCCCAAGCGCTGCTGGCTGCCCTCACCGGCTCCGTCTTCAGCGCTCCGTTCTACGCCAACTACGGCCGCATGCTGGTCGCGCAGCAGTTCGACGGCCCCGCCGCCTTCACGTTGCCTCTCGCGCGCAAAGACATCGAGCTAGCTCGCTCTGCCGCCGTCGGCGTCGCGCGCAGCTTGCCCTCTGCCGAACCGGTGCGCGCCAAGCTCACGGCGCTCATCGAGGCCGGTGGAGCTGCGCTCGATCTCACCGCCATCGGCAAATGGGAGTGACGGCGCTGCGCCGGAGCGGCCACCGCCTGTTGCCGTAAGACCGACGAGCGCAGCCGCGTCAGTGGCCGAGTAGACGAGCCAGCAGCCGCAAAGGCAGCGACCGAAAGTTGAGACCGCCGTGCAGCAAGGTGGCGGCCACGCAGTCTTCGTCTTTTTCGATCGTGAACGAGTGCGCGGTGCCGGGCTCCATCAGGTGCAGATCGCCTGTCTTGTACTGCTTGCCGGTGCTTTCCGTGTAGGAGCCAGCCATGATGAGCACGGTCTCGAGCCCGTCGTGGTGGTGCTCGGGAAAGCGCACCCCGGCTTGAAACTTCACCAGATAGGTCTGGGCGCCGCGGCGGGCGGCACCGGCGTGGACTGGTAGTTTTTGGATGCCGGGTAGGCCCGAGCGCTTCCAGGCCCGTGGATCGGCGCTGCGTTCCAGCAGCGCGCGCACGTCGTCGCGCGGCAGGTCATACAGCTCGCTCAAGGTGCGGGTGAAGGGCGCATAGCGCTCGGGGGCGCGCGACGTTTCCGCTAGCAAGCGAGCCCGCAGGGCCGCCGGACCACCGGCGTGCGGCAGCGCCTCGGGCAGCCGGTGTATGACCTCCAACAGCTCGCGCTGGTCGGACGGAGCCGTCCCCTCGAGCGCTTCGAGCGCAAATTCGGGATGTAGGTTCTCCGTCACCGGTTCGGTCTTCATGATGGCACGGCCGCGAGGGTCGTCGACCGCCGCCTCTTCAATACGCCGCAGCCAGGCGGACGGATCTCGGCCGTCTAAGACCCGTGATTCGTGGCGTTTTCGCGGATGGCGGCGGCCAAAAAGGGGGTAAGTCCGGCTCCGTGCTTGTCGATATTTGCCGCGAAGCGCCCATCCTGCTCGTACAGGTCGGCAAGCCCCCGGTGCATGGCGTGGTTGCAGGGGTAAAACCACCGGTCGATGCTTTGGCGGTGGCGTTCGGCCACCGCCGTCACTTCCGGGTCGGCCGGCGATTTACCCGCCTTCAGGGCCCGGAAAGCGTCGTCGTAGACCGCTGCCTGTTCGGCGGCCAGCCGCTGCCAGTCTTCTTTGGTGTAGCGCTGGGTGCGCCGCTTCGACTCCGCGAAGGCGTCCGTGTTGCCCCAGCGCTGCTCGGCTTCGACTTCGTATTTCGACGGGTCGAAGCCGTCGAAGATTTGCTTTAGCTCCATGGATTCTCCCTCGGGTGGGGCCGCCGTTGCGCGATCCAGGTGCTCGAGAGCGGCGTCGACGGCGCGCAGCATGGCGTCGGTTTCTCGCGCCCGTGCCTGCAGCTCCGCGCGCTGGGCCAACAGTGCTCGCCGGCGATCGAAGCTAGGATCGTCCAACGAGTGGCGGATCTCCTCCAACGACAAACCAAGCTCGCGCCCCAGCAAGATCTGCTGTAGCCGCAGTAGATCATCGTCGTCGTACAGACGGTAACCGGCATCGGTGCGACCGCGCGGTACCAGCAGGCCGATGTCGTCGTAGTGGTGGAGCGTGCGCACCGAGACTTTGGCCATCTCGGACACGTCGCTGACCAGGTAGGTCCGCTTGCGAGCCATGCCCCTGAGCGTGAAGGCTCACGCCGCGTGAGGGTCAAGGTCGATTTATTGGGAAACGCGCAGCGCCGTTGCCTCTAACAGCCGATGACCGCCATTTTCTCGCGACGCCGCTGGCTCGGGTGCGCGCTTTCGGCCCTGAGCGTGACGCTGGCGGCACCCCTGCAAGCCGCTGATTTGAGCTGGAAAGGCTTCGACTGGGACGTGACCAACGGCGGCATGGCCGGGGTGGCCGAGGGCGCCGCGTCGAACGTTTCGGTCGACGCCAACGGCTGGCTGCACCTGAAGATCACCAAGAGCGGCAACACGTGGACCGCCTCCGAGCTCTTCACGACCCAGAAGCTCGGGTTTGGCACCTACCAGTGGCAAATCGAAGGGCCGATTGACACGTTCGACAAGAACAACGTGCTCGGCTTGTTTCCGTACGGTCCCGCCGCCGGCATTGGCAGCGACGGCACGAACGAGATCGATATCGAATTTTCGCGCTGGGGCATCGCCAACGCTCCGAACGCCGACTTCACCGACTACCCGGCTTCCGGCAACGTGATCGGCGAGACGACCTTCACGTTTTCGCTCGGCGGCTCCACGTCTGCCACGGCAAGATTTACCTGGAACGCGACCAGCATCGAAAGCTCGGTGCTGAAGGGTCATCAAGCCATGGCCAGCGAGACGGGGCTGCTGAAAAAGTGGAAGTACGCCCCCAACAACCCGAGCGTGAACATTCCGCAACAGGCGCTGCCGCTCGGTATCAACCTGTGGTGCTTCGACGCGCCGCCGTCGGATGGCCAAAACGTGGAGATCGTGCTGCGCGACTTTCAATTCGTGAAGGAAGGCGATCCGTTGCCGGGAGGGGGCGGCACGAGCGCCGGTGGGGCGGCAAATGGCGGAGCGGGCGGAGCCTCGAACGGCGGCGGCAACAGCGGCGGAGCGGCAGGAAACGCCCCTGGCGTAACCTCGAACGGCGGAGGCGCCGGCGTGAGCGCCCAAGGCGGAGCCAGCGGCGGGGGTGGCGCGACGGCGGATGGAGGCAGCGGCGAACCGAGCAGCGGCGGCAACGCGACGTCAGGCGCGTCCACCGGCGGCGTCGGCACGCCGGGCAGCTCGGGCGGTAGCACGACGCCGAGCGCCAGCGGCGCGACCAGTGGTAGCAGCTCGACGAACACTGGCGGTTCGACGAGCACCGGCAACGTCGACGACACGACGACGTCCGGAGACTCGAGCTCCGGATGCGGTTGTCACGTGATCGGCGCCGTACGCTCGCCCGCCGGTTGGAGCGTCGTGTGGGGCCTGTCGCTCCTGGCACTGCGGCGACGGAAGCCCTCGCGCGCGCCGCTGCGCGCGCTCCAGGCTGGGCCTCACCCCAAGCAAGCCGAGCCAGAGCCGCCCTACACGCCCAAGTGATCGAGCAGCAAGACTGGGCGACGTTCGAGGATGGAGCGCGCGATGTCGACACGGCCCGCCAGCGAGTACTCGGTGATCTCGTCGTTCGCCAAGATGGCTTGGCGCACCGTCCAAAACTCCGGCGCCACCTCCACCGTGAGATTTTTGGGATTGCGGGCGTTGGCGTCGAGCTGAATGTGCTCGTTTTCGCTGTAAAACGGCTTGATGCGCCGCTGCAGCTCGGGCGGCGCCAAATCCAGCGCGCCCGGCTCCGCCAAGTCGGGAATGGTTTCGTAGTCGCCGTACTCGATGGCGCGCAAGATGCCGAACATCAAATTGCGGATCAGCGCCGTGAAGCGGCGCACGTCGGTGGTGATGTTCGGGGGCGGCACATCGACGGGCTCGTCCGCGCTCACCGCCGGCTGATACAGGGGATCGCGCAGCCGCTCCCACTCGTCCAGCAGGCTGGAGTCGACGCCACGGATCAAGGTGCCGAGGTGCAAAATGATGTCGTCGAGCTCTTCGGTGCGCGCAAGCTCGGGGATGGTCTGGTTGAGCGTCTTGTAGACCTCGGACAAGTAGCGCAGCAGCAAGCCCTCCGAGCGGGAGAGCCCGTATTCTTTGATGTAGCCGCTGAAACTGTGGAGATTTTCCACCATTTCACGCGCCACCGACTTCGGCTTCAACACCTCGCGCGCCACCCACGGGTGCTGGAGCGCGAAGGCTTCGAACGCGGCCTGTAGAAACTCCAGGTTCGGCTTGGGGTGCTCGATCTTCTCGAGCTCCGCCATGCGCTCCTCGTACTCCACGCCCGCCGCCTTCAGCTCCGCGACCTTTTGGCCTTTGAGCTTGTCCACCTGCTGGCGCAACACGACTTCCGGATCCTCGCAAATCGACTCCACCAGAGTGAGCACGTCGAGCGCGTAGCTTGGGCTCGTGCGATCGAGCCGCTCGACCGCGTCGACGATGAACAAGCCCAGCGCTTGCAACAGCGAGAAATTCGCCTGCAGCTCGGCGTTCAAGCGGATGCCGCCGCCGTCGGCCGCGGACCGAAATTCGACGATGCCGGCCTGCCACAGCGAGCGCAACAGCTCGAGCGCCTGCTCCTTGTGGTAGCGCTTGCGCTGCGGCGTTTCCAAGCTGTCCTTGACCAGCTGCTTCATGGCGCGGCAGCCGCCTTCGGGGCGCCCCAGCACCGAAAGCAACATGCCGTGCGACACCTGAAAGCGCGACTGCAAAGGCTCGGGCAACGACACGACCAGCTTCTCGAACACCGCCTTGTCCCAGTGCACGTAGCCCCAATCCGGCGGCTTTTTCCGTACGAATTTCTTGCGCCCTTGCGACGCCGATTTGGCTTCCAAGCGCAGATTTTCCACCGTGTGCTCCGGCGCCAGCGCGACCACGAAGCCTTCCGTGTCGAAACCTTTGCGACCGGCGCGGCCGGCGATTTGATGAAAATCGCGCGCGGTCAGAATCCTGACCTTCTCGCCGTCGTACTTGCACAGCTTGGTGAACAAGACGGTGCGGATGGGCACGTTCACACCGACGCCCAGCGTGTCGGTGCCGCAGATGATCTTCAACAGACCGCGCTGGGCGAGCTTCTCGACCAGCAAGCGGTAGCGCGGCAGCAAGCCGGCGTGGTGCAACCCAATCCCGTGACGCAGCAGCTTCTGCATCTCTTTGCCATGCGGGCTACGGAAGCTTTCGCCCTGAATGGCCTCGGCCAGCGTGCGCTTCTCCTCTTTGCTGGAAAAGTCGACGGACAGCAGGCTCTGCGCCGCTTCGGCCGCGCCCCGCTGCGTGAAGTTGACCAAGTACACCGGCGCGCGCCCCTGCTCGACCAGGTTCTTGACCGCTTCCTGCAGCAGCTTTTCTTGGTATTCGAAGGACAGCGGCACCGGACGCGTGCCCGAGCGCACCGTGATCACGTCTTCGCCCGTGTGCTTCTTCAGCAGCTGCTCGAAAGCCGAAACGTCACCCAACGTCGCGCTCATCAACACGAACCGGCTGCGCCACAGCGTCAGCAGCGGCACTTGCCAGGCCACGCCCCGCTCTTTGTCGGAAAAGTAGTGGAACTCGTCCATCACGACGTAGTCGACGTCGGCGTCCTGGCCCTCCGCGAGCGCGATGTTCGCCAGAATCTCGGCCGTGCAGCAGATCACCGGCGCGTCACGGTTCACGGTCGCGTCGCCGGTCATCATGCCCACGTGCTCGGCGCCTAGCTCGCGGCACAAGTCGAAGAACTTCTCCGAGACCAGCGCCTTGATCGGACACGTGTAGAAAGAGCGCCGCCCCTCGGCGATGGCCTTGAAGTGCACCGCGGACGCGATCAGCGACTTTCCCGAGCCGGTCGGCGTATGCACGATGACGTTGCTGTCCGTCATCACCGCCAGCACCGCTTCTTCCTGATGCGGATACAGCTTCAGCCCCAGCTGCTCCACGTACTTCAAAAAGCCGTTGAGCACCGCGTCCGAATCGGAACCGCGCGGCGGCAAACAAGCGTAGAGCGGCGGTTCGGTGAGCATGAGCGGCCTCGCATTCTCACAAGCCCGCCCGCGCCGCCAGCTAATCCGGCCAATCAGCCCGGGGTTGGGCCAACGAAACCGTTCTCGCCCCGGCACGAACGCCACAAGCCCCCGCTTCGTTCCCCAAACAGCTGCCCTCGCGACTCGAAAGTCAGTTCGGTTCCGAATTCACTCCCCGCGGTCCTGCAGGGAGTCAGCTCGTTCCGAATTCACTTCCGGCCTCCAACAAAAATCAGTTCGGTTCCGACCTCACTTCGTGAGCGGTGGGGGCGTGCTTTTTACGGTGGGGGACGCTGTCCGGGAAAGACGCTGTTTCGGGAGACGCTTAGCCGCGGAACGCGCTGAGTGATGGCCGAACGGGAGGCAGCGGCTCCGAACGTCGTCACTTCTTACGGGTCGCGAGGTCGATTTGTTGGTCGAGGGCTTCGAACATCAGGCGGTTGCCGTCTTGCGTGTAGCCCTTCAGGGCTTCTGCACAACGCGGTACGTCGGCCAGGAATTTCTCCAGCGTCTTGGTGTCCAGCGCCTCGGCGTGGTGGCCGTAGCCCAGCTTCTGCAGGTAGAGCGCGTTGAGCGTTTGCTCGAATTGGCCCTGCACCGGCAGCGACAGCATCGGCTTCTGTAGGTAGACGGCCTCGCTCATCAGCGTGTAGCCACCGCCTGCCACCACCGCGCGCGAGGTGCGAAGGTCGTCGATGAAGCCGGCTTCGCTGAAGGGGCGAAACGTCAGGTTGTCTTCGACTTCGTCGCTCTTGATGCCGCGGCGGACACCGTACACGCGGCAAGGCAAGCCGCTCTTTTTGAGCGCGCCCATCAGCTCGGTGTTGGTCGTCGACGTTTGATAAACGAGCAGATGCTCTCCCGGCTCGGACTTCGCCGCCAAGATCTCGTTGCGCAGGATGGAAGGCAACAGCGTCGTACGGTCCTTGCGGAGCCCGGGGTAGAAGAAGGTCGCAATCAGGTAGTGAAAGCAGCCCGGCAGCTTGGCTTTGACGATGCTCTTGGTGAGCTCGAGCTCCTTTTCGTGGCCGGCCAACAGCTCGGGCGGGTGCTTGGCGCGGTTGATGATCTGCATGTTGTCGACGCTGATGCAGGGCAGCATGTGATTTTTGGCGTACAAGTAGCTGAACGACTCGAAATCACTCACTACGACGTCGGGCTTGAACTCGTCGACGAGATCGAAATACGCCTTGATGTTCTCGGGAAAACCTTTGACGGCGTTCTTCAGGTTCTCCAGTAACGTGCCGAGCTTGCGCACCGAGTTACCTTCGTACTGAATGGTCAGGCCCCAGATTTTGTGCACGTTCTCGAAGCGCTGCGCCAAGTAGTCGCGCGCGCGCCCCGACACCACCACGTGCACGTCGTGCTGCTTGGTCAAGTGCTCCAAGATCACGCTGGAGCGCGTGGCATGTCCCATCCCCTCGCCGACGACACCGTACAAAATCCGCATGCCGCGACCTTACCTCGGCCGCGAAAAGCTGGCGAACGGCGCGCGCTGACGGCAGGATTGCCGCGATGCTCGACACGGCGCCTCCCCTACCCCTGGTGTTTTTTCCCGGCGCGGGCGGGCGCATCGAGCACCTGCGCCCCATCGCGGAGCGGCTGGCGCGCCGGCGCCCGACCATGATTTGTGAGTACCCGGGGCTGGGCGGCGTCCCCGCAAACCCGAGCCTGGGCTCGCTCGACGATCTGTTGCAGTACTTGCTGCAACGATTGCCAGAGCGCTTCGATCTGGTGACCATGTCGATGGGCGGCGTGCTGGCCCTGCGCATCGCGCTCGCGCACCCGGAACGGCTACGCAAGCTGGTGTTGATGGCAACCTCGGGCGGCGTCGACATGCCCGCGCTCGGGGGCGTCGATTGGCGCGATAGCTTTCGACGCGTTCAGCCCAACGCGCCCAGCTGGTTCTTGGACGACCGCAGCGACGTGACGCCGGAGCTCGGCAAGATCACCCTCCCAACCCTGCTGATTTACGGCGACGCGGATCTGATAGCGCCGCCCCGAGTCGGCCAGCTGTTGCAGGAAAGACTGGGCCACGCGCGCCTCGAGGTCATCCCCGAAGCCACGCACGATCTCGAGATTGACCATCCAGACTTGATCGCCAGCATGATCGAAGCGCACTTGCGCCAACCGGAGGAGGGCGCCCTGCCGCGCTAACGCTGCCCCCAAAGGCCGCTAGGGCGTGTCCCTGAATTGGGATCGCTCGCGCGTGCCCGTAAACGTGCCCGTGCCCGTGCCCGACGGTCCGTGAGGAGTCGTTGGGCCGGTTTGTTGGTAGGCCGAGGTTTGTGGCGCGGGCCAGGCCCGCGCGCGCCGCGCCCAGCTGGGCGCGCAGCTACGCTAACCGCTCCGTTTCGACCGCTGGGCGAGCAAGGGGATCTGGCAGCGTCTGTTCGACTCAAGCAGGCCAGGCGCTGCTACTCGTTACGAAAAGACCCTGCGCAACTACGCAGCGATCGTTGCTCTCGGCTGTGCGCTGCTCTGGCTGCGCGTCTGAGCCTACTCCTCGCAGCTCTGCACTAACTTGATCAGCATCGACACGATGCGCACGAGCATGCCCTTGGCCGCCCTGTGTCCGGCCTCATCCAAAAGCTTGAGCCGCTGGCAGACATCCAGCAGCGCCGCCGACCCCATCGGTCACCTGCCTCGCCAGTTGCTTGAGGCAGCGCCGATTGCGCGGGCGGCTGCCCGCGGCGCGCGATCAGCCATAAATACGCCGACGGTGACTTACGGACCATCGGGCACGGGCACGGGCACGGGCACGTTTACGGCGAGACCAGCAATTCGGGGACACGCCCTACGCCCTCAGGTACTTCGTCTCTGGGTTGTCGCGACGCCAGATCACGAAATCCATGAAGTAGTGGTGCAGGTTCACCACCGCAAACAGCGCCGCAAAATACGGCGTGGGGCCCAGGTCCGAGAAGCGCGCGGCGCGACGGTCGACCAGCGCGCTGTCCAACGCGCTCGGCAGCAGGTGAAACAACACCACACCCAGCCCGATCGCCGCTGCCGCCCAAGCCCCGAGCACGGTTGCCACGGGGCGCCCGAAGCTGGGCGGCCCCTCGTGCGCGCCGGCTTCGTTGCGCTTCAACAGCCACACGAAATACAGGTACTGCAGCGAGTGCAGGGCCGGGATGAGGTACATGAACAGCGGATCGAGGCCGCTATACACGGTCCACAGCCATACCGAACAGAGCAACCCTAGCAGCGGGCCCATCACCAGCCGACCTTCGCGCCGCCACTTACGGGCCAGCACGGCGACCAGCGGCAGCATGCTCGCAAAAAACAGCACGCGCGTCGTGGGCTCGAGCCACGCGGGCTGAGCGAACGTCGTGTAAATCACGCCCTTCTCCTCCACGCTCCGCCCCGGATCGAAGGGGCTGGCCCAGGCGTAGGCCCAGCCCGCAAAGCAGTGCGCCAAAAGCGCGCGACGCTCGCCGAGCGTGTAGGTGACCCCTCGGCGCCCCGACAAGACGGTGACGACGCCGAAGCCTTGCTTCACGTAGTGCCAGCCCACGAGCAAGAACATGAGCTGAGTGAGCGCGCCGAGTGAGCGCGCCGAATGGCTCGCCAGCGCCGTGACGGCCCACAGCACCAACCCGAGCGGCGCCACGACCCCCGCGAACCAATAGCGGACGCGCTGCGCCCGCGACAGCTGGGTACCGAACAAGTGCGCTCGCGCTCGACGATAGAAGAGCAGGTAGGTGACGGAAAAGTGCGGATCGTTGATCAGATGCGCGGCGTGAAACGTGAGAAACCCGACCAAGAGATCGGCGCTGTCCAAGCCGAGCGCGCGCTCGAGCAGCCAACAGGCAACCAGCAGCGGAACCGAGGCGCCTCCGGTGAGCAGGAACTCGAGCCAGCGCGAGGGCGGCTGCTGGACCTTGGGCACGGCCTCGGCCAGGGTCTCGACGGACGTCACCGCCACGCTGCTCACTCGCTTAGAGGTATCACACGGGGCGTGGCGTGGAAAAATCGGGCAGTGGTCGTTTGGAAGGGCAAATTCCCTAGACTGGTATCGATACCAGAAATGTCGATTTGTGATCCGCGCAAAAGCCGTAAAAGCACCTACGGGCATGCGGAACCTTGCCGTGTCCACTGGGGTGCGAAGTTTGGCGCGTGCGCGGAGCGGGCTGCTGCTCGCCAGCGTCGCCTCGCTCGGCATGGCCTGGACCGAGCGAGCAGCCGCACAAGCCAGCGGTGAACCGGAAGCGTTGTTCATGTCGCAGAGCCAAGACGTCCCGGCGCCGCAGCCGCTGGTGATGGGGCCGGTCAGGACCACGCGCACCATCGCCGCCATGATGTTCGACATCGGCTCGGGGCCGCCGAACAAGACCGACATCGCCAACCTGCTCACCGATTCGGCGCGCTCGCTGCGCAACATGTATCGAGAGATCTCCTACGGCATGCAAGACATCGACGTCGAGCTGTTGGGCCCGTACACGCTGCCCGAGCATACGTGCCTGCCGATCGAGTGCTGCGGCCCGAAACCGAACCAAACCAACGGCCCCGCCGTTCAAGCCATCATCGACGGCTACACCAAGAAGTACGACCACTACTTTTGGGTCTACGGCAAGCCCCAGCCCAACGACGGCAACTGCAGCACGTGGGGGGACGAAGGCTCGGCTTCGAAACCCGCCGTCTATTCGAGCTATTCGTTTCACGGACTGGTCGGCTACTCGCAGGAGCTCGGCCACAACTTCGGCATGACCCACGAGCCGTACATGACCTGTCCGAACAAGGCCATTTTTGCCGATGATCCGAGCGCGTGCAGCCACACCGAATACGGCAGCACCATCAGCTTCATGGGCAACGGCGCCGGTCATCCTTCGGCCTTTCACAAGGTGCAGCAAGGCTGGCTGAGCAAATGCAACGGCGTGAAGGTTGGCAGCACCTCCACCGTCACGTTGTTGCCGCTGGAGGTACCGTGCGACGGCGTCCAAGTACTGCAAATCAAGGCCCCCAAATCGCGCAACCCGCCCGCCACCGGTGACCGCCAGGGTCGCGGCAGCCCGCTCACCCACTACTACGTGGAGCTGCGCACGCCGCGCGGCATGGACGCAGGCCTGCGAAACTTGGTGCCTTCGGTGATGGTGTACGCCGGCCCCGACTTCGTCGGCGGCAACGTCAACGGCGCTCCCTACGTTTACCTGCTCGACCAAACGCCAGAAGGCGGCAACAACCCCAACCTGATCAACGGCGGCCTCACCGCCGGTCAGTCGTTCGCAGATCCGGCGGGGGGCGTCACCATCAAGGTCAATAGCGTGAGCCAAGACAAGGCCGAGATCGTGGTGACGCTCGATGGCGGCACGGGAGGGCTGACGTGCTTGGACGGCACCAGCTTCACCGCCCCCGGCCCCGACGCCACGAGCTGCGGCGCGCCCATCGGTGCCGGCGGCGCAGGCGGCGGTGGTAGCGGCGGCGGTAGCGGCTTGGCCGGTGGAGGTGGCGCAGGCGCGGCTGGTGGCGGGGCGCCCGGCGCCGGAGGCCACGCTGGCGCAAGCGGCGCAGGTGGCGCAGGCGGGGCGCTCGGGCTCGCTGGCGGGGCGGGAAGCGCGGGAAGCGCGGGAAGCTCGAGCAGCGCCGGTGCCGCCGGGGTTGCAACGGCTGGCTCTGCCCCGACGACGGGCGGCGCGGCTACTGGCAGTGCGGGCAGCGGCGGCAACGTGACGCCCGCTGGCAGTGATTCCGGGTGCGGGTGCAGCGTGCCCGCGCGCGACGGTTCCGGGCTGAAGCTGGCGGCGCTCGCCCTGGCGTTGGCTGCGCTGAGACGCCGAGGAGCACGGCGCTGACGCGGCGGGCTCGCGCACGCTTCGGCCCGGCGCTGTGCCTCGCCGCGCTAGTGCTTTTCCTGCCGCTGGGCGCATACGCCAACGGCAGGTTTCCGCGCGCCGAACGGCTGCTGGAAGACCCGAAAGATCCGAGCCACCTCGTGCTCGCCGCCACCTACGGCCTGTTGCTCACCAACGACCGCGGCAAAAACTGGTTTCACGTGTGTGAAGCGTCGTTCGCCGAGCCCGGGCAACAAACCGATCCGGTCGCTTCGTTGACGGATGACGGCGCGCTGTTGATCAGCATCTTCAGCCGGCTGTCGCGCTCGACCGATGGCGCCTGCGATTTTCACCGACAGCTCGGCGGAGATCCGTCGCAGGCCGTCCCCGACTTCACCCTCGACGGCGCAGGCGCAGTGGTGGCGGCATTGGTGACGACGGCGGCCGGCAAGACCACGAATCAGCTAGAAGAGTCGTTGGACGGCGGCCAGCATTTCCACGCCTTGGGTCCGGCGCTGCCCGACAGCTTGCGCCTGGTCGCCACCGTCGACGTCGCGCCCAGCGACTCGAAGCGCATCTACGTGAGCGGCTTCGGCGCCGACAGCGCGGGCGTGCTGTTGCGCTCGGACGACCGCGGAGAGTCGTTCACGGCGCTGCCGATACCGACGGACGCGAACAACGAAGAAGTGCCGTTCATCGCCCTGGTCGATCCGAAAAACCCCGATGTGCTCTACGTCAGGACCGACGCCTGGAAATACGACGAGCTTGCCGGCGTGGCGATGGCCGTCGACCGGCTGCTGTACTCGGATGACGGGGGCGAGCATTTCAGCGAGCTGTTGCGGCAGAGCGGCAAATTGTTCGGCTTCGCGCGCTCGCCCGACGGCAGCGAAATATTGGCTGGTTACGGCGATCCCGTCGAAGGCGGCGGGCGCGCCGTCGATCCCGAGGCGCTCGGCATCTATCGGGCTGGCGCTGGCACCGCCGCCTTCGAGAAGGTGTTCAGCGGCCCCATCAGCTGTCTGACTTGGACCGATGAAGGCGTTTACGCCTGCACCTCGCAAACCCAAGCCGGCTCTGCGCTCGGCTTGGCACCACCCGAAAGCTTGAAGGCGGAAGCGAGCGCTTCGTTCACCCCCCTGCTGTCGCTGTTGGACGTGCGGGGCCCGCTGGACTGCTCGGCCTGTCAAAGCGGCGCTCGCTGCGGCGAGCTGTGGCAAGCGACGTGCACCGCCTGGGGCCGCGCTGATTGCGACGCGCCGCTGCCGGCCGCCGGTGGAGTCGCCGAGTGCCCTGCAGAAGGCGGGGCCGACAGCAGCGCCGCGGGCGCCGCGGGCCAACCGCCAGCCGACCGCGGAGGCGCGAGCAGCAACGGCGGCGTCAGCGCGGGCGGCGCCGTGCCAATCTCGAGAGGAGGCGGCGGTACGTCGGCAAGCGGCGGCAGCTCCGGCCAAAGCGAGCCAGCCAAGGACTCCGGCTGCAGCTGCCGCGCGGCAGGCTCGCGCTCCGGCTCCGCTTGGCCGGTGCTGGGCATTTTGGGGTTGGGCCTGCTCTGGCGCCGGCGCCACGCGGCGTTGCTGTTGTCGGCGCTGACCTTGGCCGGTTGTAGCAGCAAAGACGCGCCCGCCGACGCCAACCCGTCGCCCACCACTGGCGACGGCAGCGAGTGCGAAGGCGACTTCGACGCTTTCGCGCTCGGTCTTTCGAAGGTGGCCGAGCCGGGCAGCATCACGGTCCAAATCACCAACGCCGAGCCCTCGCCTCCCGTCGTCCGCAGCGACAACGTCTGGTGGCTCGAGCTCGACGACGCCGACGGCAACCCGTTGTCCGGCGCCACGGTTGTCGCCAGCCCCTACATGCCCAAGCATCAACACGGCAGCGCCGAAGTGGTGGTAGAAGAGCAGAGCGCGGGCCAATATCGGCTCTCACCCATCGAGCTCATCATGCCTGGCGTTTGGGAGATCCTGCTCAGCGTCACGCCATCCGACGGCGACACGAGTGAAACGACGTTTCGCTTCTGCATCGCCGAACGTTGAGCCATGCTGACGCTTGGCGTGCTCGCTAGCTGCACCATGTTGGCGATTTTGGCCACGTCGGGTGGGTGCGCCGAGCACGACGCTCCGCCAACGCGCAGCTACTTTCAACGCGAGCAGCTGCTAGATCCGGAGACCTGCCGCTCGTGCCACTCGGACCACTACCGCGAGTGGGCCGGCAGCATGCACGCCTACGCCTCGCAAGATCCGGTATTTTTGGCCATGAATCGCCGTGGGCAAGAGGAGACCCAGGGCGCGCTCGGCGGCTTTTGCGTCGGCTGCCACGCCCCGCTGGCGCTGCGCGAAGGCGCCACCAGCGACGGCCTGAACCTGGAAGACTTGCCCAAGCACCTGCAAGGAGTCGGCTGCTACTTTTGCCACAACACCGACGCGGTGTTGGGCAGCCACGACAATCCGCTCCACTCGAGCGGCGACGTCACGCTGCGCGGTAGTATCGCCGATCCGCGCCCCAACGCCGCGCACGCCTCCGATTACTCGGAGCTGTTTTCGAGCTCCAACGTCGCCAGCGCAAGCTTGTGCGGCAGCTGCCACGACGTCACGGTGCCGTCTCCACCGGGACCGGTCGAGCTGAAGCTCGAGCGCACCTTCGAGCAGTGGCAAGCTTCGATCTTTTCGCCACCGCAAGCGGCGGACGATACGGCCGCGCTGTCGTGCAACGGCTGCCACATGTTGCCCACCACCGGCGTGCCCATCGTCGACGGCCTGGGTCAAGCCGCGCCTTTGCGCTCCCGCCACGCCCACACCTTCGCCGGCGTCGACACCGCGCTCGGCGCATTCCCAGACACGGGCGACGTCGCGCTGGACCAAGCCTGCAACCAGCAACAAAAGGCCGATCTGCAGCGGTTGTTGGATTCGACGTTACGCCTCGAGGTGTGCGTGACGACGCGCTTCACCGGCGGCGCCTCGTTGAAGGTAACGCTCGACAACGCCACCGCCGGGCATCACTTTCCGACCGGCGCCGCGCAAGATCGGCGCGCCTTCGTGGAAGTGCGCGCGTTCGCGCCCGGCGCCGACTCGGCCTTTTACGAGAGCGGCGTCGTCCCGCAGGGCCAAGGCGTGACCAGCCTCGAGGATCCCGATCTGTGGCTCTTGCGCGATCGGCTGCTGGACGCCAACGGAGCCGAGGTCCATCAGTTTTGGCAAGCCGCGGAGCTGCGCGAAGGCTCCTTGCCGGTGGCGACGAGCCTCGACCCGCTGTCGCCGGGCTTCGTGGCGGGGCATGGCGTGCGCCAATTTCCGACCGCAGGCCAGCTCGACCAAGTGCCGGAGCGGGTTACGGTGCGGGTCCGGCTCGAGCCGGTGGGCCGCGACGTGCTGGACGATCTGGTGGCGTCGGGTCATCTGGAGGCGGCGGTCGTCGACGCCGCGCCGGTCCACGACCTGCTGCCCAATCGGCATCTGGGGAGCGCCGCCGGCGCGCCGCCCGAGCTGCAAACGCTCGGTCAGGTATCGTTCGAATGGGGCCCCGCCACCCGCGAGCACGGTAATTTCCGCCGCACGACGCAGACCGGCACGCTCGGGGTCGAAGAATGCATCGGTATGCCGGGCAGGCCGGTGCAGAGGTAGGCGGTGCACCCTCAAGCACCGACACCCTTCGCACGGCGGCGATCCGTTACGAAGCCCGGGGCGTAGTCGTAGAGCCTGAGAATGACGACGAGCGAGCTGCGACTAGCCGAGTTGATCGGCGCCCTGAGCTACGCGCTCGACATCACCGAGGGCCAGCCCGAGGGCCACTGCGTGCGCTGCTGCCTGATTGGCATGCGCGTCGGCCGCGAGCTGGGGCTGCCGGAGCCCGCGCTGGCCGAGCTCTACTACACCCTGCTGCTCAAAGACCTGGGCTGCAGTAGCAATGCCGCCCGCATTTGTGAGCTGTACATCGCCGATGATTTGGCGTTCAAGCGCGACGTCAAGCAGCTCGACGACGCCAATTTCTTCGAGACCGCGCGCTTTGCGCTCGACCACACCGCGCTCGGCTCGGGCTTGTGGCAGCGCTTCAAGGTGTTGCTGTCGTCGCTGCGTACCAAAGAAGCCGTTGCCCAGGAGCTGATCGTCACCCGCTGCACTCGCGGCGCTTCGATCGCGCGTCGCCTGCGCTTCGACGAGCGCGTAGCGCTGGGCATCCACAGCTTGGACGAGCACTGGAACGGCCAGGGCCGCCCCGAACGCCTGGCGGGCAGCGACATTCCGCTCTACTCGCGCATCGCCCTCTTGGCTCAAGTCGTGGACGTGTTCCACGGCCAAGGCGGGCCCGAAGCCGCGCTGGCCGAGGCTCAGCAACGCCGCGGCACTTGGTTCGACCCGCAGTTGGTCGACGTCCTCCTCAAGCTGGGGCCGGACGACGACCTTTGGGCCAACCTGCGCTCGCCAGATGTGGCAGAGCACGTGTTCGCCGAGGAGCCGGCCAAGTTCTCGCTCACGGTGGACGACGACTACCTGGACGAAATCGCGGCCGCATTCGGCGAGGTCGTGGATTCGAAGAGCCCGTACACGGCCGGCCACAGCACCCGCGTCGCGCTCTACACCGATCAGATCGCCGCCGAGCTGGGCGTCTCGAACGAGCGGCGGCGCTGGCTACACCGCGGCGCGTTGCTGCACGACGTGGGCAAGCTGGGCGTCAGCAACGCCATCTTGGACAAGCCGGGCAAGCTGACGGCCGAAGAGTGGGAAGCCGTGCGCAAGCACGCCAGCTACACCGAGGAAATCCTCAGCCGCATCCCGCAATTTTTGGAGCTGTCTCGATTTCGGCCGCCCACCACGAGCGGCTGGACGGCAAAGGCTACCCTCGAGGGTTGCTGGCCGACCAGATCGCGCTCGAGACCCGCATCATCACCACCGCCGACATCTTCGACGCCATCACCGCTGCCCGCCCCTATCGCGACGCCGTGCCGGTGCCGCGCACCTTGGAGATCATGGCCGAAACCGTGGGCACGGCGCTGGACCCCGCTTGCTTCGCGGCGCTCGAGCGCGTGGTGGCGCGCCTGGCTGGCGATGGCCAAGGCACTCCTCACAGCCAGCCGCCGCTGGCGCCGCGCGCGGCGTAGCACCGCCGCACGACGCTTGGCGAAAGACGTGAGGCGCAGCGCTCGAACGGCGCCACGCCTCACTTTTGCGCGCGACGGCGCGCTCAACGCGAGAAGAACGCGTACAGCGCGATGAGCCCGAGCGGAATCATCACCCACAACATCGACGGCGCCGGGTGCAGCTGCTCTTCGGCAGGCGCAGCTGACTCGGCCGACTTTTCGGCTTCTTTGCTAGACATGACACGACTCCGTGCCCTCGCCGGGAGGGCGAAATAGTTTTGGTTTTCAGCGTGAAGAGCGGGAGCCGCTCACCGCCAGGGCGGTTCTTCGCCGCTGAGCCGCGGCACCCGGCGTCGCGTCTGCACGCGACGGAGCGCCTCTCGTAGGTCGGGAAGGCCGACGTACGCGCCGTGACTCGGCCGCACACGCTCGCGCCGCGTGAGCGGGGGCAAAGCGGGCAGACGCGCCCACACCGGCGCCGGCTGCACCCGCGGCAACGCCGCCAGCGGCTGGACCACGTGCTGCACTGCCGAAATCGCTTTGCCGTCGTGCTGCGCGAGCGTCGCGACGCGAACCGGTGCCCGCGGCGCGCTGGCGCCCGGCGCCGCCAGCAGCCAGACCGCGAACAGCAACAGCAGACAGGCCGCGCGCTTCATTCGTC
>Ga0207667_10000123_pt1 | contig 120422 bp, 93 predicted proteins | sample KBSCornC52_FD_184301 | JGI IMG/M metagenome (GOLD analysis project Ga0207667, IMG submission 184301) | Corn rhizosphere microbial communities from Kellogg Biological Station, Michigan, USA - KBS Corn C5-2 (SPAdes) (version 2) | ecosystem: Host-associated > Plants > Roots > Rhizosphere > Soil ... | reverse complement strand
TGAACGGTGTTTCACTCGATTTCAAAATCGAGCTCTTCAGCAGCCATGCCGTTGTCATGGCGCCTACGAATCCCGCCAGGTACAAAGCAAGCATCACGATCGTTCGCAGCCCCAGAAACCCATCCAAATAATAGATATTCGGAATAAATGCTGCGATCAGCAGCATGTACACCGGCAGGCGTGCAGAGCAGGTCATGAACGGTGTGACCAAAATTGTGGCGAAGCGGTCCCGCTTGTTCTCTATGGTGCGGGTGGCCATAATGGCCGGCACGGCGCACGCATAGGCCGAGAGCAGCGGAATAAAAGCTTTCCCATTCAGCCCAATGGTGCGCATCACGCGATCGGCAATCAGCGCCGCGCGGGCAAGATATCCGGAGTCTTCAAGAATGCCGATAAAGAGAAAGAGCAGCAGGATCTGGGGAAGAAACACCAGCACAGAACCGATGCCTTTCCAAGCGCCGTCAAGCAACAGCGATTGCAGCCACCCAGCGGGCAAAAGCGGGCGCGCCAACTCGCCCATTCTGAAAAGCAGGTCGCCAAAGCCGTCCGAGAGCGGCTGTCCGATGGAGAAGACCACTTCAAACACGCCTACGACAACGAACAGAAACAGCAGCGGTCCCCAGATGCGATGTAGCAGGATGTTGTCGATCTTGCGCGTATTTTGAGCCGAAACCGGCGCGTGATATCCGGTACGGCGGCTTACCTGGGCAGCCCACATGTGCGTGCTGGCCGCATTGCCCAGCACAGGCAGTGAGAGCGGCTTGGCGGCCTCGCGGCCGGTTTGCTGATTTAGGAAGAGCGACACCGCTTCCAGGCCGGAACCATGCACAGCCGAGATCTGCGCTACCGGGGCGCCCAGCTCTTTTGCAAGCTTCAGCGTATCTACGTGGCCGCCGCGCGCTTCCATCAGGTCTGACATGTTCAACAGCACCAGCGTGGGCAGCCCCACCGCCAGTACCGGAGCGGCCAGCATGAGCTGCCGCGTCAGGTGAAGCGAATCCAGCACCAGCAGCACGGCATCCGGCTTCGGCGTGCCCGGCATTTTGCCCTGAAGCACGTCCACGGCAACGCGCGCATCTTCTGAATACGGATTGAGCGAATAGATTCCGGGAAGATCAACCAAAGTCAGGTCTTCGCGGCCAACTCCTGCCATCAGTCCAAGGCGCTGCTCAACAGTGACGCCCGGGAAGTTGGCAACCTTCTGCCGCAATCCTGTCAACCGGTTGAACAGAGTGGATTTGCCAGCGTTCGGCGGACCTATGAGCACAACCGTCTTCAGCGCAGAATCCGAAGGAGCTGCAGTTGAAGGATCGAATTGGGGAGGAGTGCAGCAACTGCTGCTCATTCTGCAACCCCAACTAATAAGCTCAGTTCGGGGCCGCTGTCCGTGCCTGCAACCACGGCAAGAGGGGGCTTCACGCGAATAGCACCGGCTGTCTCATGCCGCAGCGCGATTTCCATTCCGTCAATGCCGTAGACGGTCGGGTCGCCTGCCGGCGCACGCCGCAGCGCGGTCACCAGCACATCAGGCACGAACCCCATATGCATCAGATGGTTTTGTACGGATTCAGGCAGGTCAAGGGCAACTAAAACGCCGCTTTCACCCACGCTCAACTCGCTTAAAACACTCACCCGCCGGACTCCGATGTGCCGCTTCAACAGCGGCATTCTGAAACTACGACCTTTCTGGTCGTAATTCAGTATACGGCCTTTTGGCTGCGGCCTGCAAACCTTGTTTTCACTGTCAATTGTCGGGTTTGTGCTCACCTCTCGACCTCCGTGAGGGCACACTTTTCCTGTCTTCACCAGTCTCTCTACTGCCCCCTGGTGGGCCCTCTAACTGCTCTATCGGAATGATGATTAAGTTTTAGCAGCCTGCAAATTGTTTGCATGTGACCTAAATCACTATGCTTGCACTTTGCAGAGTCTTCTTGAGGTGCTACAAGAAAGGCATGAAAGCTCAGGAGTTTCGCTCATCGCTGGTCCAGCCCGCTCCGGCGCACGGCCTCTCGGTTCCGCTGCAGGCACTTTGGTGGGATGCAAAGGGAGATTGGGCACGCGCCCACGGCCTTGTGGATGAACTCGAAACCGTGGATGGGATGGCGGTTCACGCCTATCTGCATCGCAAAGAAGGCGTTTCGTGGAATGCCGATTACTGGTACCGTCGGGCCGGAACGCGCTTCCGGCGTCCCGCGCTGGATGATGAATGGACAGCGCTTGTGGAAGGCTTGTCGTAACGGGCACACCCGAGAGTTAACCTGTCCTGAGTTTTCATAGAACATTCATTGGGGGAAACGCATGCACTACCTGCTGTTTTACGAAGTTGGCGATGATTACATCTCGCGGCGCGGCGAATTTCGCGATGCCCATCTGCAGAATGCCTGGGCAGCAAGTGAGCGCGGAGAACTGGTTTTGGGGGGCGCTTTCGCCAATCCTCCTGACGGCGCTCTACTACTATTTCGGGGAGAGTCAGCTGAGGTAGCAGAGAGGTTCGCGAAGGCAGATCCTTACGTGCTTAATGGCATAGTCAAGCGGTGGCACGTTCGTGAATGGACCACGGTTGCGGGTGACGGTGCGACTACTCCCGTGAGACCGAACCTCACTCAAGAATAGAATCCTCTGCGAAACTCATGGTTTTGCGTCGGCTATATCGGATGGAATCGTGATGGATCCGAAGCGGCCCGACGATTCGTCGACTACGATCATCCGCACAGATTCGTGGCTCTCTTTCTCGCCGATGTATTGCTGGAACGGAATGCCATCGCGCATGAACCTGTTGTAAGTGTCTTGCGAGAGATCGAGCATGAGCGTCTGCTCTTTAACCATCGCGCCGGCACCTGTGTCATCGCGCATGACGAGAAACACATCGAGTTTGCCGGTCCGGCGATCACCACTCTGCACAAGACCTAAGTCAGCGGCGGCGATGTTCAGCGTAATTGCTGTACCGCCGGTAGCAGGCGAGCGGCGTGCGGTGATGGCGATTTCGCTTGCGTCGAATGGCTGCCAGAGCACCTGCGCAAAGCGCTCTTTCAATGAGGCAGGTTCCTTGCTGTAAAGATAGCCTGTGCGATAGCGCAAGGTAACATCGCGGCGCGAGGGCAGCGTAATTTTAAGTTGATGGTACTTATTATCGGGCTGCGTGTCGGGAGCGAAGCTGAGCATGTAAACTGCACTGCTGTCGTCGATCACCCGATTCAAGTTGGCGACGACGTTGCTGGAACGGCCGAATGCACGGCCGCCGGTGGACTCAGCGAGTTTTTGGATACCGATCTGAACAGGATGGGTTTGAGTGCGCAATTGAGTCAGTGAACGGCCACCGGGAGGAGTTTTCAAGCCGCCAGGCGAATTATCCTGTGATGGGTCGAGTCTCACTCCCGCATTTTGCAGGCTCGCGTCGGTTGCGTCGGTATCCAACTGCGAGGCATCCATCGCGTACAAACTCACATGAGCGTTGTTTAGTGCTTCCTGGGCCCGGATGCTGTAAAGACCGATGCTGTTGGGGCTCATGCGTCCTTCGTCACCACTTGCCGACTGATCGCTCCAGTCTGCAAGGACGTTGTCACTGGCGATCCAGACGAGGTTCTTGTGGCCCGGCATTGCTCCCATGTGGGTGGCAACAGCCACAAGCACAGAGAGCGACTCCCTGGTCGGCTCTTCGCCAAGATTGAAGAGCTGAGGATCCGAACCGATCATTGGACCGCCGCCACCCCCGCCCACCGTCGCGTATGTAGCTTCAACTGCGCTTGGACTGCGCAGGGTATCGATCTGCTGCCGATTACGCTGCTCCGCTTCCTGCGCACGGGCGAGGTCACGCGCATTCGGCTTCCACGCACTAAGCGACTTGGACAGCGCGGTACGGTCTGTGGTTGATTCAAGCAGAACACGATAGCCGAATCCGATGCGGAGGTAAATACCGACGGGTTCTGAAGGGGCGAGCGTTTTGATCACCTTCAGGACCTGGTCGCGTGCATAAGTGAGATCGTTGAACTGCAGACTGGTCGCGTCAAAGAAAATGATCGTAGTGCTTGTGGAGGTTGCGCTGGTTGCGATCTGACCTGAGTTGTCACTCGTTTCCGGGCGATTACTGAACATATCGGAGTGAGCCGTAACCGCAGCTGGCGAAGTTGCACCGGCGGTGCGGCTGAATGAGCGGAGGCTCTGCTTCCTGCCGCCGTCCGCAATATCGAAGTCATCGCGGGTCAGGTTTGTAACCGGCCGGCCCTTCTTGTCGAATGCGGAGACACTGATGTCGACGATGCGGCTGGTGACGCGCAGTGAAAACGTTGCTTGGTCCAACGGCACATCTGGAATTGCAGGCGCCTGCTGCGGCGTTACGCGAATCTCCGGAGTCGCAGGCGTGATTGGGGCACGGGATAGGGTTGCAAGTGGTGTTGCTACATCAATACTGGATGTTGCGGCATTCGCTATTTCCATGCCGGTAGCGCTGGTCCCGGCTGGAGCCGCGGCCGGAGCGATGTTTTGGGTCTTTAGCGGCACGGGTATTGGCGCAGCGCCTGAAGGCTCAGCGGCATTTGCGGTATCTACTGCGTCCGGATTGGCGGGCGGCGTTGAATTATCTGTTGTCAACAAGCGCGCGTCAGACTGGAAGAGATGATAGTGATCGAAGACCACTTCATTCAGCATGAGTTGCTTCGGCGCCTCGGCAATCGCGAGAGCCCGGTAGTCGACTCTAGCTGTGCCAAGGCTCATTGCGCCTCTAGAAGTCGCTTGATCCATCGCGAGAGAAACTGCAATGCTTTTCGCGGGGCAGAAGTATGTCTTTCCGCCGAGCTCAACTGGGCGATATTCAACCATGAGATCGGCTCTCGTCATGGGGTCATCTCTCGCGAGGTCGGCCATAATCGTCAAGCGGAGCACTGTTCCATCTACGGGATTGATCGTCATCTCGCCGTGATAACCGGAGAACTGCTCAAGCGGCCGCATGCCTACGCAGCAAAACCTAACCGCGTAATGCGACGCCGGTTTGGGTACTGAGAAACCAAACACGGCGAGAGGCCTCGCGTCCCCCTGTTCCCAATGGCTCCAGGCCAATTTGCCTTGCGGTAGATCGATCAAAACAGTGGAGAGGATCGAGCCGAATTCGCCAAAGCTGGACAATCCTGGTGCGTTGAGAGCGGAAGCTGGCTGCTCCTTTCCGGCAACCTGGACAAAGTCCTTACCGCTTCGATGAGACACTGTCACGGTAGTCCGACTCACGGGATGCAGAGGTTGGGCAGCATTAAAACCCCCGCCTGCCGTGCCGACCTTGAGACCTGGAGGCGAATCCTCAAAATGTATAGTCTCCCTGGTTGCGAACAGATTTGGGATACGTAGCTGCATGCCCCGGACGTATTCAATCGTTTTCGCGATGAGGGCGCGCTGATCCGCGAAACTCGGCGCGGGGCTAGCGGGAATCTCAGACGGAGGGGGAGCTAGAAATGCCGCCTGGTCTGCCAAGATGACCAGGGCCTGCCGCGATTCGGGGCCGGGCAGCGCCGCTTCCAAAGCGGTAAGTTCTGTGGCGCTCAGCCGTTCGGTGAGCTGGATTAACGACAGCTGTCCGGCAATCTTGCTGTCGCTTTGACCCTTGCTGGCAACGATTTCCTTATTCAACTGGTCAACAGTTTGCCGCGAGGCGGCAAACGCTCGCGTAGTAACCAGCCCAAGAAGCAAGTAAAGTATCGCTCTCTTCATCAGAATGCGATCTCCATTGATAGCCCGGTCCGAGTATATGTCCTCCACCGGCGCGTGATCATGTAAGAAATAGAATCCACTGGTGAAATGACGCTAAAGTCTTCGCTAAAGACCCCCGGGTCGGGTGCCGAGCCATTTCTACTGCACTCGATTCGAGGTGGTCGATGCTGCTGAAGATCACAACCATTCCAATAGTGTTGGAGTAGAATTCAATCCAAATTCCGGAAGAGAGCGAGAACGTGCAATATCGCGATTTTGGAATGCTTGATTGGAAGGTCTCGGCCCTGGGCTTTGGCAGCATGCGCCTTCCCACGCTGGATGGCCAGCGCAACAGCGCAAACATCGATGAAGCTGAAGCTGTTCGCATGATTCGTCATGCCGTCGACAGCGGAGTGAACTATCTTGACACTGCATACTCCTACCACGAAGGGGAGAGCGAGGTGCTGCTTGGCAAGGCCCTGCAGGACGGCTATCGCGAACGGGTGAAAATCGCAACCAAGCTCCCCGTCTGGCTAGTGAAAGGCTCGGACGATTTCGACAGGTATCTTGACGAGCAATTAGACAAGCTCCAGACCGACCATATCGATTTCTATCTTCTGCATGCACTCAATCAGACCGTCTGGCGCGAAGTGGTTCTGGAGCACAATTTGTTGGCCAAGGCAGAGGCAGCGCTAGCCGACGGCCGCATTCGTCATCTTGGTTTCTCTTTCCATGGCGACTACGCCGCGTTCTACGAAATCGTCAAAGGTACGGATTTGTGGTCCATGTGCCAGATCCAGTACAGCTACATGGATACCGATAACCAGGCCGGCACGCGCGGACTGCACCTTGCTGCGCACAAGAATCTCGCCGTCGTCATCATGGAACCATTGCTCGGCGGCCGCCTTGCCGATCCGCCCGAGGACATCCGCGCGTTTATGGAGGACTTTCCCATTCAGCGCACGCCGGCGGAGTGGGCTCTGCAGTGGTTATGGGAGCAGCCTGGCGTTTCAGTGGTTTTGAGCGGCATGAGCACCATGCATCAGGTAGAGCAGAACCTCGCCTTCGCTGAAGACTCGCGCATCGGATCTTTCAGTCGCGTGGAAGGAGAGATGATCACCGAAGTCCGCAAGAAGTACATGGCGCGAACCATCATTCCATGCACTCGCTGCGGATATTGCCTGCCCTGTCCCAATGGGGTCGACATTCCCGGAAATATCGAGTTGTTCAACTACTCCCACACGCACACTGACGTGATGAGCGCGCGTTTTCGCTTCAAAGTGCTGCTTAATGAACAGCAGCGCGCCAGCGCCTGCACCAGTTGCGGGAGCTGCGAGCCGCTGTGTCCGCAGAAGCTCGAAATTCCGAAATGGATGGCGAAGGTCTCCGTGCTGCTGAGTTAAAACTGCGCGTTCGCGCGCCCGCCAACAAGACACTTCAAAGCACGTGAATGCCGGATCTGCTACATCGAAGCGCTATTCACTTCATGAAACCTATTTCACAATGCGGGAATTTCTTGCCGCCCTGTGTCACCCATCACTGCCTCGTCTCGACCATCAAAACGACACTCGTCCTAGCGGTTGAAAACCCTTGCGCCGCCCAATGAGGCATATGGAATGAGTGAAGTTAAAAAGGCCAATAAAATGGTAATTCTCGATGGCAACGAGGCCGCTGCCTCGGTTGCGTACCGACTCTCTGAGGTCGTCGCCATTTACCCGATCACCCCCTCATCGCCGATGGCCGAGTGGGCCGATCAGTGGCGCGCGGAGGGAAAGAAGAATATCTGGGGCGCGCTGCCCATTGTGGAAGAACTGCAGAGCGAAGGCGGCGCCGCAGGTGCACTTCACGGCGCATTGCAGGCCGGTGCTTTTGGAACCACCTTCACCGCCTCGCAGGGCCTGCTCCTGATGATCCCCAACATGTTCAAGATTGCTGGTGAACTTACCCCGGCGACCATGCATGTAACCGCACGCACGCTGGCTACGCATGCTCTGTCGATCTTTGGTGATCACTCCGATGTGATGGCATGCCGCGCCACCGGTTGGGCCATGCTGGCGTCGAACTCCGTGCAGGAAGTACACGACCTTGCACTGGTAGCGCAGATTGCCACGCTGGAAGCGCGCATTCCGTTCATGCATTTCTTTGACGGTTTCCGCACGTCGCATGAAATCGGCAAGATACTGCCCATTTCCGATGAAACAATCCGGGCGATGGTGAATGATGAGCACCTCATCAATTTCCGCAAGAACGCGCTCAGCCCCGACCGCCCGATTCTCCGCGGCTCCGCACAAAACCCGGACTTCTTCTTCCAGGCGCGCGAAGCCTGCACGCCTTACTACGTTGCGGTCCCAGGTATCGTGCAATCGGTAATGGACCGCTTTGCAGCACTAACTGGCCGCGCGTACAAACTGTTCGACTATTACGGCGCACCGGATGCGGAGCGCGTGATCGTTGTTATGGGCTCGGGCGCTGAAGTTGCCGAGGAAGCCGTCGACCTGCTCGTGAAGCAGGGCGAAAAGGTCGGCATGATCAAGGTTCGGCTCTATCGCCCATTTGACCCGAGTGCGTTGTTCTCCGCAATGCCGAAGACGGTCAAGTCCATCGCCGCTCTCGACCGCTGCAAGGAACCAGGCGGCGTAGGCGAACCGCTTTATCAGGACATCATCACCGCTCTCAGTGAGAACGCGGCCAAGCTGCCGTTTGCGATGCCAAAGGTTATCGGCGGACGCTACGGACTTTCCTCGAAGGAATTTACCCCGGCAATGGTTAAGGGCATCTTCGATGAATTGGCAAAACCGGTTTCGAAGAACCACTTCACGATCGGCATTGTGGACGACGTGAGCCATTCGAGCCTCGACTACGATCCCGATTTCTCTACCGAAGATCCCAAGACCGTGCGCGCGCTGTTTTACGGACTTGGCTCAGATGGTACTGTCGGCGCCAACAAGAATTCAATCAAGATCATCGGCAGCGAGACTCCGAACTACGCGCAAGGCTACTTCGTGTATGACTCAAAGAAGTCCGGCTCGATGACCACCTCGCACCTCCGCTTCGGGCCGAATCCGATCCGGTCCAGTTACTTGATCACGCGCGCAAGCTTTGTTGCCTGCCACAACTTCAGCTTCCTTGAAAAGATGGACGTGCTCGAAGCAGCGATGCCGGGAGCGGTTTTCCTGTTGAACTCGCCTTACACGGCGGAGGAAGTATGGGATCACCTGCCGCGGCACACTCAGCAGGCCATGCTGACAAAGAAGATTGAGTTCTATGTGATCGATGGCTACAAGGTCGCACGTGAAGCAGGGATGGGCACGCGCATCAACACGATCATGCAAACCTGCTTCTTTGCGATCAGCGGCGTGCTTCCGCGCGAAGAAGCCATCTCGCAGATCAAGAAAGCGATTCAGAAGACCTACGGCAAGCGCGGTGAAGCGGTTGTTACCAAGAACTTTGCTGCCGTCGATGCGGCGTTGGCACACCTGCACAAAGTCGAGCTGCCCAATGCTGTTTCGTCCAACTTCGATATTGCTCCAGCCATTTCTCAGAAAGCGCCCGAGTTTGTCCGCAACGTTCTTGGTCAAATTGCAGCCGGAAAGGGAGATCTGCTTCCAGTGAGCGCAATTCCGGCCGGGGGCACTTTCCCCACCGGAACTGCACGGTGGGAGAAGCGCAACATCGCGCAGTTCATTCCAGTGTGGGACAAGGATCTCTGCATTCAGTGCGGCAAGTGCGTCATGGTTTGCCCGCACGCGGTGATCCGTGCCAAGGTCTACTCGGCCGATCAGGCTGCCGATGCTCCTGCCACTTTCCAATGGGCAAAGCCCAAGTGGAAGGGCATGGAGAACGATCGCTACACGTTGCAGGTTGCGCCAGAAGATTGCACCGGCTGCGCGGTATGTGTGGATGTGTGCCCGGTGAAAAGCAAGAGCGACGCCAGCAAGAAAGCAATCAACATGGCTGCGCAGGCGCCACTTCGCGAATCCGAGCGCGAGAACTGGGACTTCTTCCTCGAACTGCCTGAGGTCGATCGCTCCAAGCTGTCGCACTCACAGGTGAAGGACGTGCAACTGCTGCAGCCGCTCTTTGAGTTCTCCGGCGCATGCGCAGGGTGCGGCGAGACGGCATACATTAAGCTGCTCACCCAACTCTTCGGCGACCGGCTGCTTATCGCTAACGCAACTGGCTGCTCTTCGATTTACGGCGGCAACCTGCCCACCACGCCCTACACCAGCAACCGCGAAGGCCGAGGCCCATCTTGGTCCAACTCGCTTTTCGAAGATAACGCGGAATTCGGCTTTGGCATGAGAACCGCTCTTGATCAGCAGAAGGAGTTCGCTGAGCTGCTGGTACAACGGCTTGCGAACGAAATCGGTGTCGAACTCGTTGCCGAACTGCTGCACGCATCGCAGAAGTCTGAGACCGAAATCAATGCACAGCGCAAGCGGGTCGAAGAATTACGCAAGCGGCTCTCAAGCAATGGCTCGTCCGATGCTAAAAACTTGCTGGCCATTGCCGACGCGCTCGTGCGCAAAAGCGTTTGGATTCTGGGCGGCGACGGATGGGCGTTCGACATCGGTTTCGGTGGGCTTGACCATGTGCTTGGTTCAGGCAAGAACGTCAATGTGCTAGTCCTCGACACTGAGGTCTACTCCAATACCGGGGGTCAGATGTCCAAAGCCACGCCACGCGGTGCGGTCGCGAAGTTTGCTGCTGCCGGTAAGCCTGTAAGCCGCAAGGATCTCGCCATGGAAGCCGTAAGTTACGGCTCGGTGTATGTGGCTCAGGTTGCTATCGGCGGCAGCGACAGCCACGTGATCAAGGCCTTCCAGGAGGCCGAAGCACACGAAGGCCCATCGCTCATCATTGCGTACTCAAGTTGTATCGCGCACGGATACGACCTGGTCCACGGGCTTGAACAACAGAAGCTCGCCGTGCAATCCGGTTACTGGCCGCTCATGCGTTACAACCCGTCGCTCCGCGAATCGGGCAAGAATCCGTTCCAACTCGATTCCAAGGCACCCTCAATCCGCTTGAAGGAATACGCCTATCGCGAGGCTCGCTACACCATGCTGGCGCGTGGGAACCCGGAACTGGCCGCGCAACTTTTGAAGGAAGCTCAGGATGACGTAGAGCGCCAGTGGCGTGTCTACTCCGCGCGTGCCGGAATGCCGGGTCGCGGCGAGACTCCAAACATCGCTCCTGCTGAAAAGCCTGAAGAAAACCTGGCGGCGGTTGCTGCCGGAGGTGAAGAATGATCGACCTGTCAATGCAGTATCTCGGCCTGAAGCTGAGTGGACCCATCGTGGTGGCGTCCACTCCGCTCTCGGAGTCGATCGATAACATCCGCCACATGGAGGATGCAGGCGCATCAGCAGTTGTGCTCACGTCGCTCTTTGAAGAGCAGCTCGCTCTGGAATCGCGCGCTCTCGATGAAGACCTTTCGCGCGGCACCGACTCTTACGCGGAGTCGCTGGGCTTCTTGCCGGATCTGGACGATTACCGCATGACCAACGAGATTTACCTCGAGAATCTGCGCAAGGCCCGCGAGGCGGTTGCGATCCCAATCATGGCCAGCCTTAACGGCGCTACCCCCGGTGGTTGGGTACGCTTCGCCAAGGAGATGGAGCAGGCCGGCGCACACGCGATCGAACTGAATACCTATGCGCTGGCAACCGACGCCAGCCACAAGTCGCACGATCTTGAGAAGCAGTTGCTCGATCTCGTGAAGAGCGTCTGCGATGCTGTTAAGATTCCGGTTTCGGTCAAGTTATCGCAATCGTTCACCAGCATTCCGAACCTGGCTTCGCAGCTTCAGGAAGCGGGTGCTGCCGGTATTGTGCTGTTCAACCGTTTTTATCAACCTGATTTCGATATCGAGGCACTTGAAGTGCGACCCACCCTGCACTTCTCAACGCCTTCGGAACTGTTGCCGCGCCTCCACTGGGCCGCCATCCTCTTTGGGCACCTCAATATCGACATCGGCATTACCGGTGGCGTGCACTCGGCAGAGGATGTGCTGAAGTGCATCATGGCCGGCGGCAATTGCGCCATGATGGTTTCGGCGCTTCATATTCACGGCATCGACCACATCGGCCGCGTACTCTCTGACATGTGCTACTGGCTTGAAAAGCGCGAGTACACATCGCTTGCTGAAACGTGCGGCTGCCTCAGCCGTCGTTCCGTTCCGGATACCTCGCCGTTTGATCGCGGCAACTACATCAAGACGCTAAGCTCGTACAGCCTGCGTCAAACCGTAGCAGCTTTTTAGCCGCAGCAGCGTACTAAGTTCTCATTCTTCCTTTTCGAATGCGGCGGCACAATATGTGCTGCCGCATTTTTGCGGAAATTGCCCGGCGCGCGGTTCAAGATCCATTTATTCTTGACCAAACAATCAATCCCAAAGGAAGTGAATATGCCAAAGTTAGTGTTGGCCGCATTTCTGCCTCTCATCATGGGGATCGCTACATCCCCCGCGCAGTCGTCCGTTGAGGATGTCGCTTCATCCATCAAGGCAATGGAGCGGGCTGCTTTGGATCGCTCCGACAACGGTGACGTGAGGGGATTTCTGGAAATTTCCGCGCCTGCTGTCGTCTACATCGATCCATTCAACGATAAGCCACTTTACGGCAGGGATGCCCTTGCCAGCTACTACGCAAAAGCGTACGAGGGTTTTCATCCAACACATGGCGAGATGTCGAATATCAGAGTGCAGGTCTTGGGTGACGTCTCGGTACTTTCCTTCAATTACAAAAGCCCGAATAAACCTACAAACGGCTGGAACTGCACAGAAATTTACCAACGCACCGAGAATGGCTGGCGCATTGTCCATACGCACTGGTCGTTTGTTAAGCCGCAGACACCATAATGAACGGACGCGGGAAGGAAGGAGTTGGGTTCCGAGTCCATCGAGCGTCCGAGCGGGATCTACTAATTCTTCAGTCCATCACGATAGGCCATGGCCTCAAGCTCCACGCGAATGGCGTCGGCAACGGGGACTACGGGTCGAGCTTCGAAGGTGAAAGCAGGCAACATCGAGCAGAATTTGTGCACTTCAAGCGGGTCGTCACATTCCATCAACATGTATCCACCCCAATCACCGACGCGGATGACAAATGACTCGATTTTGAAATTGGCTGGCGCCTTCCATGGGCCGAAGACTTCCAGGATTCGCTTCTGTGCATTTTCGTACTCGAGGGGCGTACCCTGCGGACGTTCGTTCCAAGTGATCATGTACTTCATCATGATTCTCCTTTGTTGTGTTTTGTGATGATTGCCGCGTCACATCTGAACTTGACTGGGGAATTGGGCGCGGTAAGCGTGTCGCAAGCATACTCTGGCCCCCTCGGAAGTCACCAGCCCAAAATATCGGCAGTTCATGATCCGGCCGACATTTGGCTGCTGGCACTTTCCCCGCTTTAGAGTCCCTCACAACTGCCGCCATTCTGTATCGAACTACATGTCGCAGCAGTCTGAAAGTTGCGCAGAGGGCGAATCCTGTCCAATCGGTGACTCCGGATTGCGGACCGCGGGATTTCCAACGAACCGGGCCAAACGTCCTGATCGAAGAAGCGATCGGCACCCAAGAGTCTGTCAACACCCTTCCACCACTTGGAACTTTCACGCCGAGCCCTCAGTGATGGAGGCCGTGAGGCGGCTTCTGGCGCTCGATTAGAACTTGCGCCCGGAAGTCGTGTATCAAAGCTCGATCCTCAATGCGATTAAACGACCGGGCGCTTTGGATAGGCCCAACCGTCGAACATTCGCATCCAATAATCGAGTGAAATAACGAGAGGGAAGCAAACATGACTGAAGAACAAAAGGAGAAACAAGGCTCAGCCGCGCTCGGGGATTTGATTGATGCCTTGAATGAAGACTTGGCCCGCGAGTACCAGGCCATCATCGCCTACACCGTCTACAGCAGCGTCCTCACCGGCGCCCAATGGATGAACATCGCTGAAGAACTCAAACTCCATGCCGCCGAGGAACTGCAGCACGCCCTCATTATCGCTGACCAGATCGATTATCTGGGCGGCATACCCACGGCCACTCCCAAACAGGTGAAGCTGTCGAAGAAGCCGGAAGAGATGCTCCACTTCGACTTGGACAACGAAACCGAAACGATCAAAAACTACCGGCAGCGCGTTAAACAAGCCGAGGCCGTAGGCCACTACGCACTTGCGGAGCAACTTCGCAAGATCATCGCCCAAGAGCAGGAACACCAGCACGATCTGGCCACAGCTCTCGGCATTGATGTCCCTAGAGTGCTCGAAGGGGGCGCTTAGGAGCCGAAAAACTGCGGCATTACAATCGACTGGCTACTTCAAGTCTCGAAAACGAGACCTGGAGTAGCCACTTGTACTGCAGTTAGATCCGCTTGAACCCCGCCTTCGATCCGCATCTCCCGCGAGTGGCCGTGGATGAACTCTATTCAGAACCTTTCAGCACGGCCAGATATTCGCGGAAATTGTAACGGGTGCTGATGTATTGATCGTGCGTTAGCTGTAGCTCGTCATTGATCAGCCTGATTTCGCGATCCTCGACGCTGGAAATCACCTTGTCGGCAGCGGCTACGGCGAAAAGGCATTGCAGCAATGACAGTTTTTGTTCGACCGTTGCCATCCGGTTGAATTCCTGGGTCACAAGGAAATTCTCGGTGCCTCCGAAGAGCGTGGCCTGTGTTTTTGCAATCTGCACCACGAGCACCGCCTGCTCGGCGGGAAGTTGGCTGAGCCGACTTACCTGGTTTTCCATTTCTCTCGTTTCGACCTCGCTGATGTTCATATCGGCGCGCGCTACACGGCTGAGAATGTAGGCGAACGCGGCAATATAGCGGGCGCGCTCTGGCTCCAGATCATCCAGTTGCTGCACGATCCTGCGCACTGTCTCGGTCTCGTCCCTTCCCAGCCCACTGGACCCGCCCCGCCCTTGCGCATCGTCAAGTCGCGACTTCAAAGCATTAAAAAGCTCAGCAATACTCATACCTGAATTTTAGAACCGATTCCCGCCAGGCTCGGATGACGCGCCCTGCATTCTGCCGATGCAGTTCGGGATTCAATTACGGTAAACACCGAGCAAGATCGTGGAACTTGAGTATGGCTGAAGCTTGCGATCTGAGAATCCCGATTGTCTGGTGAGAAAGGTTGCTGCGGCTACATCCCGATTACAGCGTCGACCAGGAGTCCGCTCGTGAGGAGAATGACCGAAATGCCTTCCAGTAGTCCCCATATTGAGGATAGGACCTCTAAAGTTCCGCCCCCGTATAGGAAGAATTTAGCTAACCGTTCGCTCGATATCGGGGTGTGTGCGAGCGATCTTGCGAATTTAGCGCGGCGATTGACCATAAGATATCCTAATAGAAAGAGGCAGATAGAGAGCATCAATCCAGTCGCATGAAAAAGGATTCGCATTAACTTTCCTCCTTCGCGCTTCATTTCTTATGTTTCGCCAATCCGGGCTACATTGGCCCCTACTGCATCTCCCGGCATCGGGCGCGCTCCATTGGGATGCTGATCCGACATTTGGAGAAGCCTGGTCAGGTCCAAAAACCGGACACGAGCTTACTTGTTCGAAAGTAGCCTGGCAATCGCCTTTTCAATCTGAGCACAGGCAAAAGGAATTGCATATTGGACCGCCTGGCTGAAATCTTCGCCCAACTCCGTCGATCCTGCACCGACGGTCAGCAGTAGCGAAAGCCGGGGCAAGGAACCGTACAGCTCCTGCGCCATGCCAAGCAACTCAGCAGCGCTCACCTGGTGCGTGCCAACGCCCGCAGATCGTTGTGTTGGTCCAACTTCGGCCACTTCGACGGAACCTGGCTGGCAGGCGGTCGAGCAATCGACGAAGAGAATGGATTCCGCAGAGGCAAGGTCCGCGGCCAATTCCGGCGTCCATTGCTGGCGGCTGATCACCAGCAGGTCAGGTTCTGAGCTGAAGCGCTCCTCAGCCCAGTTGGCAAGCCAAGGCCCGATGCCGTCATCCCCGCGGAGCGTATTTCCGCAGGCAAGAAGAAGGCATCGGGCCTTGAAGGGGTTCATACTTCCAATCTACCTAGCGCACAACTTGATCGACAACTTCGCCTTCAGAAGAGAGAAGCGAGAGAACCAGAGGCATCTGCCCATAAGCATGCGTTGAGCAGCTCAGGCAGGGGTCAAAAGTGCGCACCACGGCTTCTACGCGGTTCAGCACGCCTTCAGTAAATTTCCCGTCCTTTACATAATGCTTTGCGGCCTGCAGAACGCCCTTGTTCATGGCATTGTTGTTCTGTCCGGTCGCGATGACGAGATTTGCCCAGGTCATTTTGCCGTTTTCGTCCACTTTATAGTGGTGGTTCAATGTGCCGCGCGGCGCTTCGGCTTGCCCCGAACCGTCCAACCGGTTTACCCCGGCAGTGGCACGCACCTGCTTATCCAGGATCAGTGGATCACTGAGGATCTGCTCGATCTTCTCGATGCCGTAGAGCATCTCGACCAACCTCGCGTGATGGTAGTAGAAAGAGCTCTCGACCGGTCCATTCGCCAACTGCTTGAACTCGAGCAGTTCCTTTTCGGCTTTGGGTGTGCCCATGCTCTTGACGATATTCAATCGAGCAAGCGGGCCGACCCGATAAGAGCCATCCGGGTAGCCGAGTGGTTTGTAATAGGCAAACTTGGTGTAGCTGTATGGCTCTACGGCTTCGCCAATCACCTCGTTATACCTGCTGGCCGTGATGCCGTCTTCGACGGTCTTGCCCTGGGCATCGATGAGACGAAGTGCGCCGTCGGTGAACTCGATCGATTCGTCGTCGTTAATAAGACTCATGTACAGTGACGGGAAATTGGCAAAGACGTCGATTTCCGGCTTGAAGTTCTCCGCAACCTGTTTGTACCAGCCGATTCCGATGCCGAGATTAGCATAAGCTTCAGGGATCATGGCCAGTATTTCATCGCGCTTGGAGGGCGCAAGAGGCTCAGTCACGCCGCCCGGAATAACCCACCCCGGATGGATGCGCTTATTGCCGAGCAGCTCAATGATGTGCTGGCCGAAGCGCCGCAGCCCAATGCCCGCGCGTCCAAGTTGAGGTTTGGCCGCCGCGACCCCCAGAATGTTGCGCACCTTCGGATCGGCTTCCATACCCATCACCAGGTCGGGCGATGAGAGATAGAAGAAACTCAGTGCGTGCGACTGCACCATCTGCGCCAGGTTCAGCATGCGTCGCAACTGGGCCGCAGTATGCGGAATCCGCACGGACATGATCGCTTCGCAGGCCTTGGCGGAGGCGATCAGGTGACTGACCGGGCAAATACCACAGATGCGCGCCATCAGACTCGGCATTTCATAGAACGGCCGGCCTTCGGCAAAGCGCTCAAACCCGCGCACCTGCGTTACGTGAAAGTGAGCATCGGTCACTTCGCCCTGCTCATTCATCTGGATGGTGACCTTGCCATGCCCTTCAAGGCGCGTCACCGGATCGATCGTGATTGTCTGGCTCATAAATCCCTCAGGGGCTGAAGCCCGTTGATTCCTAGCCTCATTTGGTACGGCTGAAGCCATACCCTTCCAAAGCCACGTTTGTCGCGCCGCAACCTAAGCTCCAAACCGAGTCAGCGCCGGAATGTCCACCGGCCCGCCGGTTACCAGCGCGGTCAGCACCGTGTGAAATGTATCCGCCGATGGCGGGCATCCAGGCAGGAACACGTCCACCTTCACAAACTCGTGAATCGGACGGACTACCTTCAGCAGCTTGGGAACCACCACGCACGGAATCTGCTGCTGCGCGCTCGCGTTATCGATATACGCCCGCTCAAGAATCGCTTCCGGTCCAATCGGGTTGCGCATCGACGGCACATTGCCCGCCACTGCGCAATCACCCATCGCTACCAGCATCTTGGAGTGGGCGCGAATCTTCTTGATCTTCTTTTCGTCGTCGACTGATGCCACCGCTCCCTCCACCAGCGCGATGTCCACTTCGTCGGGGAACTCCTTGGTGTCCACGATGGGGCTGTACACCACATCGACGAGCTCCGCCAACTCGAGCAGCCGTTCGTCCATGTCGAGAAACGACATGTGACAGCCCGAACAACCATCAAGCCACACTGTTGCCAACTTCAATTTGCTCATTGCGCCTCCCTCATCAGATTCAGATAAGGCAGAAACTCAGGATTCTTGGGATGATCGGTGCCGACCTTGCTCTTGTCGAACAAGGCTCCGGTTGGACAAACCTGGACGCACTTGCCGCATTTGGTGCAGGTTGAACTGCCCCACTCCTCATGCAGATCGGTAATGACGATGGAATTGATTCCACGTCCCATTACATCCCACACGTGCGCGCCTTCAATCTCAGCGCAGGCCCGCACGCAACGCGTGCAGAGGATGCAGCGATTGTGGTCCACAGTGTACCGCTCGTGCGAGGCATCCACGGAGAGCTCGGGATTACGGTACGGCAAGCGAATGTGCGTTAGCCCCTGCTCCTGCCCAAGCGTCTGCAACTCGCAGCGGCCATTCGAGACACACACGCTGCAGATGTGGTTGCGCTCGGCAAAAAGCATCTCCAAAATGGTGCGGCGATGTTTCTGCAGGCGTTCGGAGTTGGTGGTCACCTCCATACCTTCGAATACTGTAGCTACGCAGGCAGGCAATAGCTTGTTGCTGCCCTTGATCTCCACCAAGCACAACCGGCACGCGCCAACGTCGCTCAGGCCCTCAAGATGGCAAAGCGTGGGAATGTTGATGTCATTCTCTCGCGCCACTTCCAAAATGGTCTGGCCTCGCAGAGCGCTTACTTCTTCGCCGTCGATGATGAGTGTTTTGACCTCTGCGGTATCGCTCATGCCAGCACCTCCACCTGGGATTTGATTGCGCAAACACCCGCTGGACAGCGCTTGTTCACAATGTGCTCAACATACTCATTGCGGAAGTATTTCAACGTGCTCAACACCGGGTTGGGAGCTGTCTGTCCCAATCCGCAAAGGCTGGCCTCCCTCACCGTGGAGCACAGGTCCTCCAGCAGTTCAAGATCGTCCATGGTTGCGGTTCCATCGCAAATTCTGGTCAGTAATGTATGCATCTGCGCTGTTCCCGCGCGGCAGGGAATACATTTGCCGCACGATTCGGTCATGCAGAACTCGATGAAGAATCGCGCCACGTTTACCATGCAGGATGTATCGTCCATCACGATCATGCCGCCGGAGCCCATGATCGAGCCCATCGCCATCAGCGCGTCGTAACTTACACCTACGTCCAACAACTCGGCTGGAATGCATCCGCCGGAAGGTCCGCCTGTTTGCACCGCCTTGAATGTGTGCCCACCCGGTACGCCGCCACCGATCACTTCGATGATCTCGCGCAATTTGATGCCCATGGGAACTTCAACCAGGCCGGTATTCGTTATCTTGCCCGTAAGCGCGAACACCTTTGTGCCTTTGCTGCGCTCGGAACCCATGTCGGCGAACCACTTGCCGCCTTTGCGAATGATGGGCGCAATGTTGGCGTAGGTTTCCACGTTGTTCAGCAGGGTTGGCTTGCCCCAGAGACCGCTGACCGCCGGGTAAGGTGGCCGCGTCCTCGGGGTTCCGCGCCGGCCTTCGATCGAGGCCAGCAGTGCCGTTTCCTCCCCGCATACAAAAGCGCCTGCACCCAGCCGGATTTCCACGTCGAAGTTGAATGTGGTCCCGCCGATGTTGTTGCCCAGCAGTCCACGCCGACGCGCTTCGCGAATAGCCGTGGTCAGCCGCGCTACTGCAACCGGGTACTCAGCGCGCACATAGATAAAGCCCTTGTTGGCTCCTACTGCGTAAGCAGCAATTGCCATGCCTTCAATTACGCGATGCGGATCACCTTCCATCACGCTGCGATCCATAAACGCGCCAGGATCGCCTTCGTCGCCATTGCAGACTACATACTTCTGGTCGCCGCTGGCTTTGGCTACCGTGCTCCATTTCAGCCCCGTCGGATAACCGCCGCCGCCTCTACCTCTAAGGCGGCTTTCCGTAATGCGATGAAGCACGCCGTTCGGCGTCATCTCCACCAGAGCAATCATCAGCGCCTTGTACCCTTCGCAGGCAATGTATTCGTCAATCTTCTCCGGATCGATGTGGCCCGCGTTTTCCAGCACCACGCGTACCTGCTTATCGAAGTGGTCATTCAGATCGCACTGCAACTCGGGAACAGGCTTGCCGCCGAGGCTGGAGACGATAGCCTCGGCATGCTTTGCGTTCACGTGGGCATAGAGCGTCTCTTCAGGATCGACGCGTACCAGCGGACCCGATGAACAAGGCCCCATGCAGCCAGTGCGGCGCACCAGTACCTTCTTGCCCGATGCTTCTGCGGCCTTCACCAGGTCATCGCGAAGCTTTTCTGCTCCTTGGCTCGCGCAGGCCAGGTCCATGCAGACATGCACTTCGTAGTCGTACCTGGCATTCTCAAGGCGAACGCTTTCTGCTATCTGTTCAAGTTCCTCGATTGTCATTCCACGGTCCACCTTTCGAGTTGCTCAAGCATCTGTTCCACTGACGCTTCGCCTGCCACTTCTCCGTCGCATAGCACAACGGGTGCGCGGCTGCAGGCCCCTACGCAACGCGCGGTCATCAGGCTGATGTTGCCGTCCTTTGTTGTGTGCCCTTGCGCAATGCCAAGCCGTTCTTCTGCTGCGGCAATCAGCTGGTCGGCGCCCTTGATGTAGCATGCGGTCCCGGCGCAAACGGTTACGGTGTGCTTGCCCGGTGGCTTGAGGCTGAAGTAGTGGTAAAACGTCACAACGCCGTAGGCCTGGCTCAGCGGCACCCGCAGTGAGCGAGCCACAAAACGAATTGCATCTTCATCCAGATAACCGAATGAAGACTGTACGGTGTGGAGCGTTTCAATGAGCGCATGACGGGCGAAGCCGTTCTTGCGCATGGTGCCGTTCACAATTTTCCATCTTTTGTCGTCGCTCGGTAGCGGCGGAGGTGTGAATGCTGGCACGATTCCCTCCTGAATTGGAGACATCGCGCTAAAGCGTTGGTGTGGTTCTCTTCCGGCGATGCCTAACATTGTTGTACGCGGAAGAGGAGTTGGCAACCGTGACAGTGGTCACGTGATATTGTGGCTATCTCTTTCCAGATCACAAGCTTCTGGTCTTCATCACTGCGATGAGTGACCACGATCACGCTTGAACTCTTGCAGTTTCGAACTATTGGGATGACGGTGATTGAGGTACCTCATGAGTCAGGATCTGAGATCTCAATCGCTCCGCCGCAACGAGTTATTCAATTCGAGTTAGCGGATCTGCAATCCAGAGCCAGAATTGTTCAGAATACGAATATCCTGTCTGCCCTTGACGCCAATTTCGCATCTACGCTTAGGTGTGCTGCAGGCATGCAAAACGTTATCAGGAGAGTAATTATGGTTGATTATCGCGTTTCACCAGGACAGGTAAATGAAGATCAACTCACAGCATCAATCGAGAAACACACATCGCAAATCCCTTCAAGCGTGTACCTTGCCGCTGCTTTAGGGGCTATGGCCGTCTCTGCGGCTTTGCATCTTGCAAATAAGGAGCACCGGTCACTCTTCATCGGGCAATGGGCTGCGCCATTTTTGCTGCTGGGCATTTACAACAAGCTGGTAAAGCAGCATGGTTCCGATGCATCTAGCCGTACCCAGCCTGCAGCTTAGCAGTGGAGTTGGGCAAGGAAGAACCACTGCTGATCCCTTATTGCTTTCGGATGACAGTGCTCAAACGGTGGGTGGATAGCTGGGCTTCGACTAAGTCGGGTGTGCGCCGATTTGCTTTCAAATCGGCTTAAACCTGAGGGCTGAACGCTGAGGGCTGCTTTACCCCAGCGACGGCAAGCGATCGGCAATGCCGAAGAGGAAGATCAGGCCCAGGATGCAGCTATACGCCGCACCCGTCCAGGCGATCGCATGGTAAAAGCGCGGATGATGTCCGCCGGCTTTGAATGCACTGCTCATAGAGGCCGTCATAAGCGCGTTCATCGCCACCAGGCCGAGCGCGAAAGCGGCAAGTCCAAGTAGTCCGCGTGACGTTCCGCCCAAATTGGCGGTGAGGAAGAACAGCGCCAACTGGCTCGGAGTCTCCGCGCCGATGCCGTGCAGTACGCCGATGGCGAATACCGACTTGCCGTTATACATCCACTGGAAGCGCTCCGGTTTCGGCTCATCTGGATTTCGGAATCGCCGTACCCGCCAGGCGATCCAGCGAACGCCGTTGATGGCGATGGCGAGGCGGCTTTCGATGCGTGTGTGGGTATGCCCATGCGCATCCTTGCGCAGGATGCCGGCGACCACACCCAGCCCAAGAACAATAAGTGTCAGGCCGACCAATTTCTCGGTCCAATGGTCGAGCCCTTGCGGCAGGCCCATGTGCAACTGGAGCACGAGAACGCCCAGTGTGGCCACAGTGGCAGCATGACCAAGCGCATAAGTCATGCCGAGACGCAGCCCGCTTGCCCAGTTCTTTTGCACGGCTGTTATGTCTGAAATGGCGGCCAGGTGATCGTAATCGAAGCCATGGCGCAACCCCAGCACCAGGCAGGAGCCCAGCGCGGCGTCAAGTTTCCAGTCGCCAAACATAGGGGTCACTGGCACAGTATAGAGCAGAAATGGTTCTACTGGCCCGTTCGAATCCTTGGTGCGCTTCATCCTACCGGGATTGGATCTGGTAGCCCTCGTAATCGATTGTGACGACTGCTTTGCCGAAGAAGCTGTCCGATTCGGCACTTGCATGAGTAGCCTCGGGGAAGCCGTCGATCCTGACGTATTTCCGCATGACATGAGCTGGCGACGCCCAAAACGATGGACTCTTCGAGGTGACTCCTTCTATTCGCACGATGGTGAAATCCGTGGCATCAACCCACAATGTTCCCTGGATAAGGTTGGGGGCCTTGCGTCGTGGAACCACAGTAAGGGCCCAACATTCGCGACCGTCTTTCATCACAGGACCGCCGGGCTGGAGTTGCATATCGTAGTTGGCCGATACCATCAGGGAGTCCCATACTTTTGCGGGGTTGTTGATATCCGTTTCAGTCTGCAGCAAAGGCCGCAGCAGAAATTTGTAGAGGATTGAAGAGCCCTTGGTGGAGAGCACCTGGTAGTGCTTCCCTGACTCGGGCCGATAGGTGGTCTTAACAACCATTTCGGCAGCCGGATGAGTTTCATCTTCACCGCGGAAGACTTTGTAAACCTCGGTGTCAGTGTAACCGGCAAGATGCTCGATTCGCGCCTTCACCGCAGCATCGATGTTTCGAATTGCCGTAGCGTTATCTATCGGTAGCTGGCCCTGAGAATTCGCACAAAAGAGCGCTGCCCAGGCCATGACAGCGATCGTGTTAGTGATTTTGCAGCATATCAAGCCGAAAGGTCTCACGTCATGAAGATTAGCAGGACATTTTCGCGATTACTGCTGGGAGGGAAATCGCGCTCCAGCTGCTGCACTGAGTGCAACGGCCAAAGCGCGGTTAGTAAGCAGTTCAGATCAGCTAATCACTTGCTTGTGTTGGCCTGCTCTTTTGCGCCCCTGACTGCGGCCAGGAACGGCGTGGCTGCTGGGGTCGCCTTTACCTCTCCATCGAGTACGGAGCGCTGGTTAACGTCGGGCCCGTAAACCGCCTTCATTGCGTCGTTATCCTGCCGAATGGCCGCTCCGGAGAGATCCAATCCAGCGAAAACGCCTTTGGCGCGCGAATATGTCAGGACCTCAGCATCCAGTTTCCAATCCGTGTTTGCCGACGCGTGACGTCCGACCGGACCAGCTGCAGCCGATGCATTTCCGCCGAGTTGGAATTTGCTCGAAAGCAGCTGCTGCATGCCCTTGTCATTCTGAATAACCATGACCAGGTCGACGCCTTCAATGCCAATCTGCAAGCCCCAGCTGCCGCCAGTAATAACGAAGAACGCTGGAGCGCTCCAGCCATGGGCTGTACGGCAGGTGGCCACACCGCGCCCCTGTTCAGCACCAACGATGAAACCGCCCTTCACCATATGTGGAACAACTGCAATGCACTTGGCGTGGTCGAGCACTTCTTCGGGGATGCCGCTGTCCGGCGCCGCCATGATCTCGTGCAGCACTTTCGCCGCATTCTCCAACCGATCCGTAGTATCGGCCGACGAGCCCGCCCACCCAATCGGCGCAAGCGCCAACAATGCCGCTACTGCCATTATTCTTTTCATGTCAATCTCCATTCCGAGGCTGCAAATGCCGGTTACTCACATGCCTTGCATTAAAGGGCGCGAGCCAGCGTCCAAACGGACGTACTCGCCCCTTCCTTACGCTTACGTTTGGAGTGAAGGATGGATCAATTGGTTGCTCCGCAACATGAAGCCATAAATGCGTGTTAATGCTGTGGTTGCCTGCGATATGCTGAATTCCGGTGGGGGGTAAAGGGTGGCTTACAGAGAAAAATCCGAAGCCGAAAAAGCTGTGCTGCGGCGACAGGTTCGCATCCGTGGCGTAGTGCAGGGCGTTGGGTTTCGGCCGTTTGTGTACCGGCTCGCCAACGAGGAGCACCTTGCCGGGTACATCGGCAACGACACAGAAGGCGTCCTCATCGAGATCGAAGGCTCGATTGCATCTATAGATGCATTTCTGGGGAGACTGCGATTCGAAGCGCCGCCGCTCTCACGTATTGATTCAGTTGCCGTTGAAGAAACTAAGCCGACCGGCGACACCGACTTTCGCATCACTGCGAGCGAAGTTCTGGGCCGGGTTTCAACCGGAATTCCTGCCGACGCCGCCACCTGCCCCGACTGCCTGCGTGAACTGCTCACGCCAAGCGACCGCCGCTATCACTATCCATTTCTGAATTGCACCAACTGCGGCCCGCGCTTCACCATCACGCGGCGCATTCCGTATGACCGCCCGCAGACATCGATGGGGAAATTCAAAATGTGCCCTGCCTGCCAGGCCGAGTACGAGGACCCCACGAACCGTCGTTTTCACGCGCAACCCAATGCATGTTGGGAGTGCGGCCCACTGCTGTCACTCGTAAATGCTTTCGGCGAACCTATTCCATCGGGCGATGTCGTCGATGAGGTCATTCAGCGCCTGGCGAGAGGGGAAATCCTCGCCATCAAGGGAATTGGAGGTTTTCACCTTAGCGTGGACGCAACAAACGAGAACGCAGTAATGTTGCTGCGCCACCGCAAGCATCGCTACGGCAAGCCTCTCGCCGTAATGGTCCGCGATCTCGATGCCGTCCGCGATGTTTGCGAACTGAGCCCCGCCGAAGCAGCACTCCTCACCAGTCCGATGCGCCCCATTGTTCTGCTGCGCAGATGCGCTGAACCGAGCATTGCCATCGCAGGCTCTGTTGCGCCGGGCATTCCCTGGCTCGGCGTCTTCCTACCGTATGCGCCGCTGCATCATCTGCTGTTTGCCGATGGCCTTCTTAAGGTGCTGGTGATGACCTCGGCCAACCTGAGCGAGGAGCCCATCGCGATCGATAATGATGAAGCCCGCGCGCGGCTTGGTGAAATTGCCGACACATTCGTCTTGCATGATCGCCAAATTCTGCAGCGTTGCGATGATTCAGTCGCAGCACTCGTCGATGGGGTGCCGCAAATCATTCGTCGCGCGCGCGGATATGTGCCGCTCGGCATTGAGCTTCCTTTTGAAACGCCTCCGCTGCTGGCTGTCGGGGGTCATCTGAAGAACGTATTTGCGCTGGCGCGCGACCGGTTCATCTACCAGAGCCAGCATCTCGGAGACCTTGAAAACATCACTGGCCTCGAGTTCTTTCGCGAATCGCTTGACCACCTGATGCGCACGTTCGAAATCGAGCCCGAGACTGTGGTGCACGATCTACACCCCGGCTACCTCTCTACGCGCTGGGCTACCGAGTGGGCTACTGAACGCGGCTTGCGACTCATTGCGGTGCAGCACCATTTTGCGCACGTTGCCGGATGCGTCGCCGAGCATGGCATCGATTCCGACTTCATCGGCCTCTCGCTCGACGGCACAGGGTACGGTACTGATGGCCGCATCTGGGGCGGGGAAGTGCTGATTGGCCATTTGAGCGGTGAGCATGCAGGCAGTTTCGAACGCTTTGCGCATCTTGAAAATGTGCCCATGCCGGGTGGCGAAGCAGCTATTCGCGAGCCGTGGCGCATGGCGCTCGGCCATTTGAGGGCTGCGGGATTCGATATCGATTCTCCTGAAACGGCAGATCTGCTCGGAGCCAGACCAGCAGAAACACGCGTGCTCAGCCGCATGATTGAGCGCGGTATCAACACCCCGCTCACTTCAAGCTGCGGACGGCTCTTTGACGCCGTGGCGGCTTTGACCCTGCAGCGAAGGCGAGTCGACTATGAAGCGCAAGCGGCGATCGAACTCGAGGGCATAGCCATCAATGAACCGGACGGACTCTCTGGAGCCGAATCGTATGGATTCGACGTGACACCGGGCGATTGGCCAAATCGGGTTCCGGCCACAATCTCCGCGGGCCGGTTGTGGAGCACAATCGTGCAGGAGCTCCGCGCCGGGACGCCAAAGCCGCGCATTGCCGGACAATTCCATGCAGCTGTTGCTACGGGTTTCGTGCGCGCAGCGATTCTGGCCCGGAACGCAACCGGCATTCGACAGGTAGCGCTCTCGGGTGGATGCATGCACAATCGTCGCCTCGTCCGTCAATTGCGAACCGGGCTTGAGGGCGAGGGCTTTCAAGTGTTGCAGCACGTCCAAGTCAGTCCCGGTGATGGCGGTCTCAGTTACGGGCAAGCTGCTGCAGCCGCAGCAATTCTTTGCAATCGGAAGTAGCGCATCGATTCCGCAGCTTGCGCAACACACCGCAACATACAATGTGCTATTTTGCTTAAGTCCTTCAACTCCGCTTAGGAAGTCACATCGAAAAATGAGAAGCTTGAAAATCGGCTGGTTCCGCTTGTTCGCCATTGCAATTGTCAGCGCGTCGGCGCTGTTTTCGGTGCATGCGCAAACCCGCGGAAGCATTACGCCTTTGCCGCCTGACCCTACGGCGCGACCGCCCTACGGGATCGAGATAAAACGCCCGCTGCTTGCAGCTGCATGCAAGGGCTGCCCATGGGGCGCAATCGGCTACGCTGTGGTTGACGCCATGAAGCCCTATGGATACGACGTGCAGATCTGCTGGGTCTGCTGGTCAAGCTATGGGCCTCGCGAAGTGGCGGATAAGACCAAGCCAGTGATGCCGCGGGGCGAAAATGTGCCGTGGTATCTTGAGCCGCCGCCAGATGGCGTACCCGATTTCGGCATAACCAGCGATATGAATCTGACCGACGCCTACCTGGGCCGCGGCGCATATGCAAACGATCACAAGCAGCGACAAAACTATCGTGTAGTCGCCACCGTGCTGCAGCAGAATTATCTGCTCACCGCAGTGTCGGCGAAATCTGGCATCAAGAGTCTCTGGGACATCAAGGATCGCAAGGAACCGACCCGCATCTGGGTCGACAATACCAACGCAGCCACGCAAACAATCCTGAAGTATTACGGCATTGATGAGCAGGAACTTGAACGCAAGGGCGGCGGATTTATCCACCCGCTGATGCTCGAGCGCCATGAGCGGGCATCAGCCGACGTATACATCGGTGCCGGGCTGCTGGTGAATACGCCCGAGCAGCACACATGGTACGAGGTTACGCAGCTCAGCGATCTCGTTTTCATACAGATGGATGATCAGCTGATCGATCAGCTCTTGAAGATTCCCGGCTACAAGCGCGGCATCGTTCCCATGGGATTTATGCGCGGCGTTGATCACCGCTTCCCGACGGTTGTCCGCGATCGCCACGTGATCTATGTTCGTGATGATGCGCCCGACGACTTTGCCTATACGCTCGCCAAGGCTCTCGACGAACATCAGGACGAGTTCCGCAAGCTTGCCCAGCCCTACTACTACGATATTCGCCAGGTGGCAGTCAGCTCAACGGTTCCACTGCATCCCGGCGCCATCAAGTACTACAAGGAAAGGGGCTACATTAAGTAGCCCCATCGTAGTCAAGAGATGTCGCAATTAGTTAGATCCTATATTTCACCCCGAAATGCGCACCAGTTCCTGCGCCTCTTCTTTCGGTCCAAGAATTGAAATCCGAGGAATGCGTCCACGTACCATCGCCACCTCATCGCAGCGATGCAGGCGCGGGCAGTTCTGGCAATCCTTGAAGATTTTGTCCGGCAGCTCCGCCTTGTCTTCCACCACGCGGAATCCGTACTTGAAGAAGAAATCCGGGATGCGCGTAAAGAGGCACACAGACTGAATGCCGTGTTCTTCGGCTTCTTCGATCAGGCTCTTCAAAATGCGGCCGCCGGCTCCTTGTCCCTTCGCTTCCGGTTTCACTACGATCGACCGCACTTCGCACAGGTGCGGTCCGTAAAAGTGCAATGCGCCGCAGCCCAGAAATGCGCCGCCGTCGGACTCCGCAACTGTAAAGTCGCGGATGTTCTCGCAAATCTCCGCGAACGCGCGCCTCAGCAGCGTGCCATCACTGGATAACGAGTTCACCAGGTCGTAAACGTTCGAGGCGTCCTGGAGCAAAGCTTTACGCACCAGCATGGACAGCCTCCCCGAAACCGTGTGTAGTCAAAGCCGCCACTCTCTTGGCCGCATCGTCGAGCGCCGTGCGTACTCTATCTCGTGCCGTTCCGCCGGTTACATCGTGGCAATCCAGCGTGGCATTCAGCGTAATAGCTGGGAAAAAGTCCTCGCCAAATTCCGATCCGAATGTGCGTAACTCAGCCAGCGGCAGATCGCCAAGTTCCACGCCTTTTTCGAGCGCGTAACGAACGGCATGCCCGATCTTCTCGTGAGCGGTGCGGAAGGGAACGCCCTTGTGAACAAGGTACGTGGCCGCAGCCATCGCGTTCAGATAGCCGTTCTCGGCCGCCTCGTGCATGCGTTCCTGATTGAAAGTGAGTGCCGCTGTAAAACGTGCCACCAGCTTCAGCATCTGCGCCACAAAATCCACTGAGAAAGCCGGCTCCTGCGTTTCCTGCATATCCTTATTGTAGGCCAAGGGCAGGCCCTTGAGCTGTAGCGTCACCGCCTCGGCTGCCCCATGGATGCGTCCGACCTTAGCGCGCAATAGCTCTGTGAGATCAGGATTCTTCTTCTGCGGCATCGCGCTCGACCCCGTCGAAAATGCCTCGGGAAGAACCACAAACCCATATTCTGCAGTCGCAAAGAGGGTGATTTCTTCAGCAAACCGGCTCACATGCAGGCCCACGAATGTAAGCGCCTGCAGGTATTCAAGAATGAAATCGCGGTCGCTGGTTGCATCCATTGAATTTGCCGTGGGACCCGTAAATCCCAGTTCCTTCGCGGCAATCGTCCGGTCCAGCGCCAGTGTTGCTCCAGCAATTGCTCCCGAGCCAAGCGGGCAATAATTCAACCGCGTCACGCAGTCGCGCAACCGGGACCCATCCCGCAAAAGCATCTCAACATACGCAACGAGCCAGTGCGCAACCAGCACGGGCTCCGCACGTTGCAGATGCGTATAGCTCGGCATCACGGCGTCGCCCGCTTTGCGGGCCTTCTCCAACAGCGCTTCCGCCCATGCGGCCAGCCCTTCCACAACTGATTCGATCTCGCTACGCACGTAAAGTCGCAAATCGGTGGCGATCTGTTCATTCCGGCTGCGGCCGGTGTGCAGCTTCAGCCCGAGCGATCCGATCCGCTCTACCAGCTTCAACTCCACAAAGTGATGGATGTCCTCGGCCGTTGCATGATCGCGCACTTCTGCCATGCCTGCATCGGAACTGTGCGCGGCGGCAATTGCGTCCAGAGCCTTACGCAATTCACTAAGCTCCGCGGCGCTCAGCACGCCCGCTGCTTTAAGGGCGGAAGCATGTGCCTTGCTGGCCGCTACTTCGTGCCTGAGCAGCCGCCAGTCGAAACCGATTGACCTCTGCCACTTCTCGAACTCGCTATCCAGCGGCTCGCGAAAGCGGCCCGACCACATCTTCACGGATTGTTCCTTGCTTGACATTAATTTACGCGTACCTCACGCTATTCCTTTTCCTTTGCGCTGCTCAACATCGGCATTTCATTCCCTGTACTCAACGTCAGCAGACCAGTTGAAGCGTAAGTAAGGAGCTTGTCGCGAGTATCTGTGATGTCGAGATTGCGCATAGTGAGTTGGCCGATTCGATCTCGCGGTGAGAATACGGAATCTGTCTTCTCCATGCTGAGGCGCTCGGGATGAAACGTAAGATGCGGCGATTCGGTATTGAGAATGGAATAATCGTTCCCGCGGCGCAGTTCAAGCGTCACTTCGCCAGTGATGGGCTTGGCGACCCAGCGCTGCGCCGATTCACGCAGCATGATAGCCTGCGAATCGAACCAGCGGCCTTGATAGAGCAAGCGGCCAAGTTTGCGGCCATTGTCACGGTATTGTTCGATAGTGTCTTCGTTGTGAATGCCAGTAATAAGGCGCTCATACGCGATGAACAGCAGCGCGAGACCGGGCGCCTCGTAAATACCGCGGCTCTTGGCTTCGATGATGCGGTTTTCAATCTGATCGGACATGCCTAGGCCGTGGCGTCCTCCAATGCGATTGGCTTCGAGCAGAAGCTCGACGGGATCGCTGAATTGACGGCCGTTGAGCGCGACAGGGAAACCCTCTTCAAAGCGGACGGCGATCTGCTCGCGCTTGATTTCGACATCATCGCGCCAGAATGCCGTGCCCATGATTGGAACCACAATCTTGACCGACGTAGAAAGATGTTCCAGGTCCTTTGCTTCGTGGGTTGCCCCTAGCAGGTTTGAGTCGGTGGAGTACGCTTTCTCCGCGGACATCTTGTATGCGAAACCTGAGCGTTGCATGAACGCGGACATCTCAGCGCGTCCACCAAGCTCATCGATGAACGCCGCGTCAAGCCACGGTTTGTAGATCTTGAGGTTTGGGTTCACAAGAAGGCCGTAGCGGTAAAAGCGCTCGATATCGTTGCCCTTGAACGTGGAGCCGTCGCCCCAGATGTTGACGTCGTCGTCCTTCATTGCGGCCACCAGCATGGTGCCGGTGACAGCGCGGCCAATCGGTGTGGTATTGAAGTAGGGGACACCCGCGGTGGTGATGTGGAATGCGCCGGACTGGAGCGCCGCAATACCCTCGCGAACGAGCTGGCTGCGGCAATCGATCAAGCGAGCCTTATCGGCGCCGTATTCGAGGGCTGCGCGTGGGATCGCATCGTAATCGGTCTCGTCAGGTTGGCCCAGGTTGGCCGTATACGCGTAGGGGAATGCACCCTTCTGCTTCATCCAATGCAGGGCGGCAGAAGTATCAAGCCCGCCGGAAAAGGCGATACCAACTTTTTCGCCGACCGGCAGTGATTCGAGAATTGCGGACATGCTTAGATTCCTCAAACAACACAGTTCAATGTTTTCAAGAGGCACGACTTCAGTCATGCCGTGAATCGAGCGGAATTAGCCCTCGAAGGAATCTTCGTTCGAACTAAGATTCGATAGAAGCTCCCTCGCTGGACCAATTACTCGCAACTGTTAAATCATTACTGAAACTTTTCCACGTTCGCCAGACCGCCGAGTAAAAGCAGCAGTAGCGCCTTCTGCACGTGCATGCGGTTCTCTGCCTGGTCAAACACGATCGACTGCGGTCCGTCCAGCACCGCATCGGTGACTTCCGCGCCTCGACGTGCAGGCAGGCAGTGCATGAATACGGCGTGCGACGCGGCCTTCTGCATCAGCGATTCATTCACCTGGAAGGGCCGGAAGATCGGTGCGCGCTTGGTGGACTCATGCTCAAAGCCCATGCTTACGCACACATCCGTGTATAAGGCGTCTGCGCCTTCTGCAGCAGCAGCGGGATCCTGTGTCAAACGAATTTCGCAGCTATTCGCTTCTGCCATTTCGCGCGCCTTGGTCACAATCTCAATGTCAGGGGAGTAGCCGCGCGGAGTCGCAATCGTCACGTTTGCACCCAACTGCGCGCCGGTCAGCATCAGCGAGTGGCACACGTTGTTTCCATCGCCTACATAGGTGAAGTTCATGTCCGTTACAGAGCCGAAGTGCTCCTGCAGCGTCATAAAGTCTGCCAACGCCTGGCACGGATGCTCGAAATCGGAGAGCGCATTGATTACCGGAACGCGCGAGTTTGCTGCCATCTCAGTGATCGTGTCGTGCGCATACGTGCGCAGCACGATCACGTCGACCCAGCGCTCAACGTTGCGCGCCACGTCGGCAATTGCTTCACGCTCGCCCAGTGGCGAACTGGTCTGGTCAACAAAAATTGCGCTACCGCCCATCGTATTGATGCCCGTCTCGAACGCCAGGCGGGTGCGCAGACTGGCCTTCTCAAACATCAACACCATCTGCCTGGCGTCAAGCGCATTACGGTATTCGCGCGGATTACGCTTTACATCGTGCCCGAGCTTCAGGACCGCACGCACTTCAGAGTTCGATAAATCCGCAATGGAGCAAAGATCCTCGCCGGACAGCCGAGCTGCCGCAGCGAGAATATCCTGATCATTCTGCACCGGCACCGCGTCCCGGCTTTCCATCGTTGTCCTGCTGACCACTTTAATGTCCTCCTGAGGATGCGGCTGCACCCTGGCCGGTCAACGCCTTCACGGCTGCATGTTCTGTAAAGATCTCATCGAGCGCCGCGATCGCTGCATCAACATGCGTGCGCTCCAAAATATAGGGAGGCAGGAAGCGCAGCACCGTATCGCTGGTGCAGTTGATCAGTATCTTGCGCTTCAGCATTTCCGCCACGGTCTTCTTGGCTAGATCGGCGGAATCAAGTTCCGCCGCGATCATCAATCCCTTGCCGCGCACTTCGACAATCGCCTCATGCTTGCTGGCAAGCTCGCGTAGCTTCTCCATAAAGTAATTGCCGGTAGATGTCACTCTGTCGAGCAGGCCATCCATTTCGATTGCGTCAACAACCGCTATCGCCACCGCGCAGGCCAGCGGCCCGCCGCCGAAAGTCGTGCCATGTACGCCAGCGTGGAAGGACCGAGCAACCTCTTCCGTGCAGAGAATCGCGCCTAGCGGCAGCCCGCCTGCAAGCGGCTTGGCAAGGGTGGTAATGTCCGGCTGAATGCCGTAATGCTGATACGCGCACCATTTGCCGGTGCGGCCCATGCCAGCCTGGATTTCATCCGAAATCAGCAGCGCACCGGTCGAACTTGCCAGCTTTCGTGCTTCCGCAAAGAACTCCTGGCTCAGCGGACGAACGCCGCCTTCGCCCTGGATCGCTTCAACCATGATTGCGCAAACCTCATTTGAGAACTTGGCACGCAGATCGGCTACATCGTTCAGCTTTACGAACTCCACGCCCGGCACGACCGGCGCGAAAGGCTCACGGTACTTGGCCTTGTGCGTCGTCGCCATCGAGCCGAATGTGCGTCCGTGGAAGCTGTGTTCGAGTGCCAGGAACTTGGTGCCGATCTCTTTGCCTTCGCTGCGCAGAATTCCCGCATGAGCGCGCGCCAGCTTCATTGCGCCTTCCCATGCTTCCGTTCCGGAGTTGCAGAAGAACGCGCGATCCATTCCGGTAAGCTCAGTCAGGCGCAGTGCCAGTTCGGCTTGTCCCTCGTGGAAGTACAAGTTCGAAATGTGGATCAGTTTTTTACTTTGGTTTTCAATGGCGCTCTCGATCACGGGGCTCGCATAGCCCAACGCGTTCACGCCAATGCCGCTGAGCAGGTCGAGATACTTCTCGCCCTGTTCATCGATCACGTACACACCATCGCCATCAGTAAACAGCAGCGGATTGCGATCATAAGTGTGAACCAACAGCCGCGCTTCAGCGGCCTTGATCTGCTCAAGTTTCGTCAATTCTTTATCTCCTCAGGCCACCATCACTTCGGTCCCATGGGCTACGCGAGAGCTGCACAGGTCGGGAAGTGAGCCTGCCGCCTCGGCGGGTAGAATTCTTACGCGCTTTACGCCGTTCAACAGTGCCTCACGGCAGGCGCTCAGCTTGGGCAACATGCCGCCGGTGATCACGGCGCTCTTGGCCATTTCGGCAATCTGGTCGATGCTCAACCATCGCAGCACCTCGCCGTTCGCACCCTTTACGCCCGGAACATCGGTTAGAAACACCAGGGCGTCCGCATTGCAAGCGATTGCGCATGCTGCCGCCATCTCGTCCGCGTTGATGTTGTAGTATTCGCCGTCGAAGCCGAGCGCCATGGAGCAAAGCACCGGCACGCCGTTCAACTGCCAGATCGCGTCAAGCCAGCGCGCATCGCTCGCGGCGATTTCGCCAACAAATCCGAGATCCGGCGCCGTTCGCTTTCGTCGAGCGCGAAACATCAACCCGTCGCCACCTGACATACCTACTGCAGGCTGGCCAAGCGCGCCCAGTGCGCCCACCAGCTTCTTGTTCACCTTGCCTGCCAGCACCATGAGTGCCGCGTCGCGTGTCTCCGCGTCTGTTACACGCAGGCCGTTGATGAATTCGCTTTGCTTGCCTAGGGCCTTAAGCGTCCGGGTCAGTTGCACGCCGCCGCCGTGGACCACCGCAACATGGTTGCCGTCGCGCACCAGTTCGGTAATTGCGCGCACGCAACCATCCAGCAATGCCGGAATCTCTAGTCCCGCTCCGCCCAATTTGACCACGTACTTCATTCAACATCCTCCGCGGCGATTATCATTCGAGACCTTCCGATTCCGGCCATCCCTGCATTACGTTCATGTTTTGCACGGCCTGCGACGACGCACCTTTCAGCAAATTGTCCAGGCAGCTCACAATCACTGCCCGACTGCCGCTCGCATCCAGTTGGAAGCCAATGTCTGCGTAACATGTCCTTACCGAATTGTGGATCTGCGGTAATCCGTTCTCGAACAGTCGCACCATCGGACTACTTGCAAAGAAATCGCGATACACCTTCATCACATTGGCGCGCGTTTGCGGCTCATTGAACCAGACGTAAATGGTCGACAGAATTCCCCGCGGAATCGGCAGCAGGTGCGGCGTAAAGATAAGATCGGTGCCAGCAATGCCAATCTGCTCGAACAGTTCGCCCGTGTGCCGATGCCCAAACACTCCATACGCTGACAGGTTGTTGGCCGCGTACATAAAATGCGTCTTCGCGGTCAGCGACTTGCCCGCACCGCTCACGCCGCTCTTTGAGTCGGCTACGATTCCATGCTTCAGATCAACAAGGCCCGCTGCAACGAGCGGCTTCAGCGGCAGAATCACCGATGTCGCATAACACCCGGGATTTGCAATCAGACGCGCACCCGCAATCTGTTTGCGGTGCAGCTCCGGCATTCCGTAAACCGCCTGCGATTGTGTGATCGCCGCCAGCTCTGTGCCATCATCTTCAAACGCATACACCGCGCGATTGGTCGCTTCGGTCAACCTCCATGCGCCGCTCAGGTCGATCACACTCATTCCATGATCTAGCGCCTCTGGCACCCACTCGCGCGACTGCTCATGCGGAGTAGCAAGGAAGAGTATGTCTACGCCGCGCTCTTTCAGCAGTTCCCACGAGAAGGGTTCCTGCTTCAGGGCGCCGTTTCCCTTGCTGTCGATCAGCTCGGGATGAATCTCGCCCAGAGGAACTCCGCCACGCGATACGTCCTTCGCGTCCACGCGCCCGGCGAACACGGGCGGCCTGCCCTGCAGGCGAGGATGATGCAGCAGCAGCCTTGCAAGCTCCGCGCCCGCATATCCCGTTACACCAATAATTGCGGTCTGTATAGCTCCGTTCTTTGTAGTCTTTTTCATGATTCCAGCATCATCCTCAGCCGCGCTTCCACTTCCGCGGCGCGCTTTGCATCCGCACAAATCACCAGCACCGTGTCATCTCCGGCTACCGTTCCTACCACCTCAGGCCAGCTTGCTCGATCCATTGCAGCAGCTACCGGCTGGGCACCCCCCATTGCCGTTCTCAATACCACCTGGTTCATCGCCTGCTTCACCCGCACTCCAAAGCTCTCGATCATCTCCTCAACTGAGGGTGGCACATCGTCTTCTTCTATTGCAGCCGCGCTTGTTCCGCCATTTCCGTATGCATCGGGCAGCGAATATCCGCTCGGCCCTTTAAAAAGCCGCAATTCATGGATGTCCCGGGAGAGCGTAGCCTGTGTTACATCAATGCCGCGCCGTCGCAGCTTTCGTCGCAATTCATCCTGGCTGGTGATCAGCGAACTGGTCAGCACTTCTCGGATTGCATCGAGCCTTTGATGTTTCATGGCGGCCTTCCGATCCTTTAATGAATCCCGTATCATGTTTCCTGGCAAAAAGTTGCGCGGTCCGCGTAGCGGAGCCGCGCACGTATAAATATACACGAGGATTGTATAATTATGCAATACTTTTGCGCAGTCGGGGCTCTTTGAGCCCATTCATTATTTCGGCCCTACTTCCTCCTGCTGCAGCAAATTGCGGCTGACCACACCGTGTTGTTTCTTCAATCGTTTCGCGTCGTACATGGCTTCGTCGGCCCTGGCCATCAACTCCTCAAGGGTCCGTTTGTTGGTCTCATCCAGAGTTGCATGGCCAACGCTGAAACTTAGCGCGAACTGTCGTCCTTCGCTGCTATTTCTTCGGGCACAGCTCTCCTTCAGACGATGCGCGATGGCCGCGATGGACCTGCGGCTGAATTGCCCGGCCACGGCAAACTCGTCGCCGCCGATTCGCCCGATCACATCTGTCTCGCGAAATGTCTCTCTCAGGATTTCCGCAGTCTCAGACAAATAGGCTGAACCTGTCAGGTGGCCGAGCGAATCATTTATCACCTTCAGGCCGTCTAGATCGATAAACATTACTGAAAACGGCACCTTTGATCGTTGCGCAAGCCGCATAGCCTGATCCGCAAGCAGCTGAAAGCCTCTCAGGTTGTGAAGACCCGTCAATTCATCGCGCAACGCCAGGACATGGATCTCTGTCTCCATGGCATCGATCCTCCACACAAGATAGAGCAACAGCGATATGGAGAAAATTGCTGCCGACGAAGCCAGCACGGCGGTAATGTAGTGCGGCGGCATGCTGCCATTTCCAATGATTCGAGCCCTTGTGCTTTCGCGCAAGAATGGCGCGACCAGAAGTATCGGCGACAGGATTCTTGCCAGATTCCCGCCATTTCCGCCACCCGCATAAATCGAGAAAATCCCGTCTTCGGTCCTTCGCAGCACCGTGATTATGGTCAACAGCAATAGGCAAAGCAGGCTACCGCGCAACGTTGGAATAGCCGACGAGAGTCCGAACACAAACAATTTGCCGAGCAGGTAGCCCGAAACCATCGTGAACGTCAAAATGCATAAACCCAGAGTAAGCACATCACTCCACCAAAAGGCGATCCGGTTCTCTATCGCCATGGCCATCATGGTGAAGCCGAGCAACAGGAATCCACCGGCCGTCTGCGTCGTCATCCTTGTCTGAGCAGGAACTCCATAGGCCTGGGCAAACTCCGTCGCCAGCGGGGGTATGTAGGGGATAGGGTATTTGAGTAATACCAGTGCGGCCAGCAGGATTACAGCAGAAGCCAGCAAGGGACTTATCCAGCGCTTCCATCTGGTTTGCCCGGTGCCAAGAAACATCAGGCACAGTGTGCTCATCAAAGCAGCCGCGGCAGACTCGGGCTTCATCGGGAGCCAAGTACCGAGAGCAGTCCAGCCGGTTCCCGGCATAAGCCAGGCGGTTATTTGAGCTGTCGATATTAGGAGCAGGAATGCGAGGCAGGCTGTTTCTATGCGCTCAAACCACACGAATAGCTCCGGGTTCGGATTGCGGGGGAGCATGGCAGGAGAAACCTTTTGCATGGTTGCAGGAATGGAACCCCAATCGCTCGGCAACTACAATCTTGCACCCGGTCCCAACAACAGTTTACTCCTGACGTTCGTTCCGTTGGATGTCGAACCACTCGCCGACCAATTCTCGGTAGCTTTGCGATTTCTGCATCTCATTGCCGGCAATCATCGCGCGTATCATGGATTCCTGCAGCCTCGCGAAAAGATGATGAACTCACATCAACCAGATCTCAGCAGCGGATCCCCGCAGGGAGCCTATGTACGCTCCCTGCAACGGCAAACGGAGGAGCGTTCGCGCCAGGAACAGCGGCATAAGCTTCTTGGCTACGCCAAGCTGGGGCTGGGCCTGCTGGCAGCATTCTTCATGGTGCGTTTTGTCCATGAACTGCATGGTATCTGGCCGCTGCTGATCGTGATTGGCGCGTTCGTAGTTCTTGCAATCATTCATGACAAAGTGCTGAAAAGGATTCAGAGAATTGATGTACTTATAGCTTTCTACGATCGCGGGCTTGCTCGTATTGAGGGCCGTTGGTCAGGCACAGGAGAAACAGGGGAGCGATTCATCGATCCTGCGCACCCGTACTCCCGCGACCTCGACATCTTCGGAAAAGGTTCTTTGTTCGAACTTCTCTGCACCATGCGGACGCGTGCTGGAGAAGAGACACTGGCTGACTGGTTGTTAACACCCGCGCTCCCGCAAGAAATCCGAGCCCGCCAGTCTGCCGCTCGCGACTTGCAAAATAGAAGGGAATTCAGAGAAAGGCTCTTTACCGCCGGAAACAAAGTGCGACCCTGTCTGAATCCAGCCAAATTGATCGCCTGGGGTCAGCGAGAATGGTCCTTCGGTTCGCGCTTGATTTCAATTTTGACCGCCATTCTCGCAGCGCTTTGGGTCGCAAGTATTGTCTACGGCGTTATTCAAAACGACTACTTTCCGCTCTTACTGTCATCGTTCCTCAACTTGGCGATCCGCGCACTTCTCAAGAAGCGCCTTGAGGCGTCTATTGCTGCCGTCGAAGACATAGCTGCAGATCTTGATTTGTTTGTTGAGCTTCTGGAGATCATCGAGCAGGAGAATTTCGGATGCGAGAGGCTGATTCAACTTCGGTCCGCACTCTACGTCGACGGCGTTTCGCCTTCAATCGCGGTAAAAAAGTTGAATCGAATTGTTCACTATCTTTCGCAGAACGAGAACCTGGCTGTCAGGTGGATCTTTGCTTTCATCTTCTGGACCGTGCAGTTTGCCACGATGGCAGAATCCTGGCGCAAAAAGTACGGAACCAGGATTCAAGTGTGGTTAGCAACTTTGGGAGAGATGGAGGCACTGGCGGCACTATCCTGCTATGCGTTTGAACATCCAGGCGATACATGGCCTGAGATTTTCGACGGCCCGGCACTGTTTGACGCCGAGTCATTTGCGCACCCTCTCTTGCAGGGGGAGAGTGCAATTCGCAACGATCTCAGGCTTGGGGACGCTCTCCAATTGATCGTACTGAGTGGACCAAATATGTCGGGCAAAAGCACTTTTGTCCGAGGCATCGGAGTAAATGCTGTTCTTGCGCAATGTGGCGCGCCTGTCCGCGCAAAGCGATTGCGCATGTCGCGCCTTGCTGTCGGAGCGTCGATCTGCGTTCTGGATTCTCTATCAGGAGGAATATCGCGGTTCTACGCGGAAATCAAACGGCTCAAGAGTATCTCCGATTTGGCCCAGGGAACGATTCCACTGCTGTTTCTCCTCGACGAACTGCTCTCCGGCACAAATTCGCATGATCGTCTTGAGGGGACGAGATTTGTCCTTCAATCCCTACTGAGTCATGGTGCAATCGGTCTTATCACTACGCACGATCTGGCGCTTGCTGAAATTCCCAGCAACATGAATGGGCTCGCAACCAATTGCCATTTTGAAGATCACCTGGAAAATGGAAAACTGGTATTTGACTTCATGCTCAAGCCTGGAGTTGTGCAGACAAGCAACGCGCTCAAGCTAATGCAATCCATCGGCCTGGTCGGCGATCATCTCTAGCGCGATCAAGCCGGGTATGGCGGTCATCTCGAAACGAAGTGAGGAGTGTGCGGTCGCCTTTAGGGAGCTACACACCCGCAAAAACATCCATCCACATCACCGGCCTGGGCAGCTTTGGACCGGTAATCTAATGCGGACTCTGCTTTTGAAGTGAAGCCTGCATCTCCAGCACCTGCAACTGAACCTGCTTGAGCTCCTTCAGTATGTCTACTTTGTTTAGATAAAACCGGTACCTCAGGTCGGTAACCACCGCTACAAAATATACGAACCCTACCGAAGGCCAGAAATACGGGCGCATGCTCGGGATGGGTGCTCGTCCCAAGAGCCATAATCCCACCATGATGTAGGCAATCACGAAACACACTCTTGCCGCCATCTTCTCCCAGAACAGCGCCTTTTCGTGTTTCGCCAACAGGGCCGCAGTTTCTTCCCGGTATGTTGCAAGATTCTCCGGCTGCGGCAGACGCGCCAGCAAACGCTCGCGCATGCTCTCATTTTGGTTGTCCATAAATCCCTCCACTCAGAATTTCTTTCATGGCCCGTTTTGCGTAATGCATGCGGGACTTCACTGTGCCTTCAGAGCACCCGACAACCTCGGCGATTTCCGCGATAGGCATGTCCTCAAGGAAATGCAGCACCAGAACCTCACGATGTCTGAGACTGATCTGGCCTAGCGCGAGATGAATCGCCGCCGCGTCTTCAGTGGCAAACGTCGGTTCTTCGACTTCTTGAAAATCTTCGAGCTCGACCTGCTCCGCCCGCTCTCTCGATTTGTTACGCCGGATGCGATCCACTGCAATCCCGTGCGTGATGGCGTAGAGCCACGAGCGCAGCGAGCCGGGGTCCTTCAGCTTGCGGATCCCCTTCAGCACCTTGATCCAGACGTCCTGAAGCACGTCCAACCCGCTGTCCTCGCTTCCCGTCAAGCAGGTTGCGTAGTAGAGCAACGGGCGCTCCATGATGGCGACCAGATCTTCGAACGCAGTCTTGTCGCCAGACTGGCAGCGGAGTGCAATCCACTCATATGGCGCTCGATCCTGGTTATCCATGGGCTCTCATTGATTATGTCGAACGAACAGGTGCCGAGGTTCAATCAAGTTGGTGAATTTCGCTCAGTTCGCACTCAATGCGTTTGGACAACAATCTCCCAAGGCTAATCATTCGCCAACAATCTGAGCTGTCATCCCGAAACGAATTTAGGGATCTGCGGTTGCCGTGATCGGCCGTCAGCACCGGCAAATTGCGCACCCTGCCTCCATCGTCCTTAGAAAACGCAACTTGGATGCCGATCCCGCTCCTACGCTGATACACTCTCGTTTGTCCCCGCTGAAGCTTCTCTGAAGCAATACCCCAGCAGCGACGATTGCAAATAGACCACCATGAACCCGCCCATTTCTACCATTAATGATCTTTTTTGCCGCGTCGCTTCGGCGGCTAATCCTCGCGCCGTCCTCTGGCAAGACGAGTTTGGACACTGGCAGCCCATCTCTTCTGATCAGATCTATCAGCGCGTTCGCGCGCTGGCCCAGGCATTTCTTGGCTGGGGCGCACAAAAAGGCGACCGCATCGCACTCATCGCCGAAAACCGTTGGGAATGGGTGATCACCGATTTCGCGGCCCTCGCCATCGGCGCCGCCGACGTGCCAATCTACCCCACGCTCACGGGAGAGCAGATTGCCGAACTCATTGCGGACGCCGGGTGCCGTATTGCGGTGGTATCCACGCGTCAGCAATATGACAAGCTCAACTCCGTCCGCGCCCGCACGCAACTCGAGCAGATCGTCATAATGGACGCTCCTGCGCCGAATGGAGCCATCGGCTTCGGCACTTTGATCGGCGATGCCGATCTCCGCGGTGCAGAGCGTGATCCACTCTTCGACGCTCTCGTACGCTCAGTCGAACCGAAAGACCTGGCAACGCTCATCTACACCTCGGGCACAACCGGCGAGCCCAAGGGTGTCGCGCTCACGCACGCCAACATTGCAGCCAACCAGAACCAGGCTCCGCACGATTTTCATTTCGATGTTTCGGACGCCTGCATCTCATTTCTGCCGCTCTCCCATGTCACCGCCCGCGCACTCGATTACGTGATGTACAACTCCGGCGCTCAGGTCGTCTACTGCACTCAGTTCGACAAGCTGCCGCAGGCGATGAAGGAAATCAAGCCGACCGTCATCGTCGGAGTGCCACGCGTCTACGAGAAAATTCGCCAGGCAGTTGAGAGCCGTACTGCGCTTTCACCGGTAAAAAAAAGGCTTCTGGCCTGGGCCATTCGTCTGGGCTCCAACTTCGTCGATACTGTCTACGACGGCCGCAAGCCAACCTCGAAGCGATGGGCCCTGGCCAACAAACTCGTGTATTCCAAAGTGAGCGAAGCGTTCGGGGGCCGCGTCAAAGTTTTTGTTTCCGGCGGCGCTCCGCTCGGCATCGATACAGCGCGCTGGTTCGCCTCGGTCGGCATCGCGCTTTGGGAGGGCTACGGACTCACCGAAACCTCTCCAGTCATTTCTCTCAACACACCCCTCCATCACCGGATGGGCTCTGCGGGGATGCCCCTCAGCAACGTGGAGCTCAAGCTCGCCGAAGATGGCGAACTGCTGGTGCGGGGCCCGTCTGTGTTTCCCGGCTATTGGAACAAGCCTGAAGCAAATGCGGAATGCTTCGACGCCGAAGGATGGTTCCGAACCGGCGACATTGCGCATTTCGATGCCGATGGTTTCCTCTACATCACCGATCGGAAGAAGGAACTGCTCAAAACCTCGGGCGGCAAAATGGTGGCACCCCAACCGATTGAAAACAAGCTGAAAAACAGCATCCTGGTTGCCCAGACGGCCCTGGTCGGTGACAAGCACAAGTTCATCTCCGCGCTCATCTCGCCCAATTTCGTCGCTCTGGAAGAATGGGCCAGGCAGCACAATATCAATGCCGGCTCCCGTGCCGATCTCGTTGTGCACAATCGCATCGTTGCGCTCTACGCGGAAATTGTCCGCGAAGTGAATGGTACGCTTGCCAATTTCGAAACCCTTAAGCGTTTCCGCGTACTGCCAGATGAGTGGACGCAGGAGTCAGGTGAGCTCACGCCATCCATGAAGCTCAAGCGGCGCGTGCTTACACAGAAGTATGCCGCGGTAATCGCCGAGCTTTACGAGGACGAAGCAACCGCACGAGGCGAATAGTAGAGCCCCACCGCCTCAGGCCCTTGCCGAACAGAAGCCCTCGTTCGGCAAGTAGCTCAAGTCCCCTGAAGAACGGGCTGCCCCATGCGCCCACCGCAAGCAAGGCGCCGAATAGAATCACTGCATCGATACTGAGTCGTCCCTGGCGTGACCAGTACGCATCCGGGCTCAGATTCAGCCATAGTGCAAACTCATCCAGAGTCAGCGCCGCGCCCGCACCATAGCTGACGGCCATCAGCCGGCCAAAGAAGATCGAGATTGGGGTGTGGGACCGGCCAAGGTCCGCCAGCCAGCCGTAGCCCACCAGTAGCAGGATAAGGATGCCCCATACCAAGTGGTGAATATGCGTCCCGCGCACCACCACCCACTGAAATATTCCCTCGTGGCTCGCGATCCGGTGAACGAGGATGCGAACCCCCACGAAGGTCAGCAGAAACGAAACTGAGGCGAGGAACATGCGCTGCCGCGGCCGGTCCGGTATTGTGGTCCGCACCAGGAACCCCAGCCGAGTCAGCTGCAAAAGAACCAGCAGCACGACGACGACCAGGCTGACAAATGCCAGCAAAAGCAGTGCTCCTACTCCAAGCATATGTTCACAAGTCTACAAGTTTACGAGTTGACGCGTTGAACAGTTTACGAGCGAACGACGGAAACAGGGGAGGGAGAGCAAAGGGAAAGGAGCGTCGACTCGTCAACTTGGAAATTTGGAAAGTCGTAAACTGCTCTCCAGTGAGCGCGGTCACGATTCCCCTTTACAGCGGGAGGTACACTGGTTAAGGCGTTCGGTCCGGCCGTTGCCTTGATTGGTACGCCCATCTTCAAAAATTTGGATTCCCGGCTCGGCCCCATAGCCGTGCAATTTCAGGAGATTCTGCGATGCGAGTTGCTTTGTTGACCGGCGGCGGCGACTGCCCCGGACTAAATGCGGTTATTTATGCCGCTGTGAAAAAGGGCATCAACCACTACGGTGACGAATTCATTGGCTTCCTCGATGGCTGGAAGGGTGTTCTTGAAAACCGGTTCATCCCTCTCACACTTGAAGCGATCGACGGCATCCAGCTTCGGGGTGGCACCATCCTTCACTCTTCCCGCACCAACGTCAAAAAGATCCCGGGCGGCATTGAGAAGGTTCAGGAAGTACTCAAACTCAACAAGATTGATGCACTCATCGCTCTCGGCGGCGATGACACGCAGTCCGTTACGCTTTTCCTGAGCGACAATGGCCTACCCGCCGTTGGGGTGCCCAAGACCATTGACAACGACATCAGCGGCACCGACCAGACCTTCGGTTTCGATACCGCCGTCGCCATCGCCACTGAGGCAGTCGATCGCATCCACACCACCGCCGACTCGCATAATCGCGTAGTCGTCGTTGAAGTCATGGGTCGGGACGCTGGCTGGATCGCTTACGCAGCCGGTATCGCCGGCGGCGCCCACGTCGTGCTCGTTCCGGAACTTGAAGTGGACATCGACCACGTTTGTGCGTTGCTCAAGTACAACTACGATCACGGCAAGCGCTACGGTGTTGTAGTTGTCGCGGAAGGCTGCCACCTGCCGGAAGTCGGCCAGGTCGTCGGTTCCGCGCAGGTTGATTCCTTCGGCCACGCACGGTTGTCCGGAATTGGTGAGGCTCTGGCCGAACTGATCGAAAAGAAAACCGGGTTTGAAACTCGCTCTGTCAACCTGGGTCACACCCAGCGCGGCGGCGTACCAACGGCCTTCGATCGCCTGCTTGGTCAGCGCTACGGACTCCATGCCATTGACATGGTGCACGCAAAGAAGTGGGGCCGCATCGCTGTTTTGCATGGAACCGAAATTACAGACATTACCATCAAGGAAGCCATCGCTACCAATCGTCGGCTCGATAAGCGCTTCTTTGATGTGATCACCGACCTCGAAGCCAAGGTCTAATCAGACCCATGCTTGATGCAGAAGGCCATCCTCCCGCCGAGGATGGCTTTTTGTTTGAAACAGGAACGGTTTCAGTACCAGCATACAGAACCCGCTAACTTGCTAACTCGCTAACCATGGACTACCGCCTTTACCGTGAAGACGATTTCACGCAGCTCTATGCGATTGAGCTCGCGTGCTTCGAGCCGCCGTTCCGTTTCTCTCGCCCGGTCATGCGGCAACTCATCCACGACCCGGGCTCGGCAACATGGATTGCGGAAGAAAACGAGCAAATGGCGGGTTTCGCCATCATCTACTGGGGGCAGCCGCCGGAGCAGCCCTTGGCCTACATCCAGACACTTGAAGTCGTGCCAACGCAGCGTCATCGCGGCATTGCCCGCGAATTGCTGCACCGCCTGGAAGAATCAGCTAAAGCTGCCGGTGCGCAGGTCGTCTGGTTGCATGTCGCTGAGTCGAACGCGGCCGCAATTCGCTTGTACAAGGCAAATGGTTACAGCCCGCAGGGCAGAGAGGATAATTTTTATGCCAAAGGCCTATCTGCGCTTCTTTATGCCAAGCCGATAAGGTAAACCTCTTGAATTCAGTCGGGCTCAGGTTCCCGCTCACTCGCGGTCAGTTGCTTTGCAGTTCCCGTAGATATATTCTTCTCTGTCCGATGCTTTGTGTTTCCGCTGAATCATCAGCGGACATTACTAATAGGCTTAAGGCGAAGAGCAGAATTTCTAAATCGTATTCTTGTGTTCCTATGGAGACAGAAAGATGGCACTCCAACCAGCAGAATTTGCGCACGGGGTTGAATCCATTCCCGTTGTGCTCAGCGGCCGCACGCTTGAACGCAACAGGCAAATCCCGCTCAACAGTGACTGGGTAGACCAGGTTCGCATAAACACCAGCGCGGTCGAACGCCGCGCTGCTACCCACGTGACGCGCCGTTCGGTTAAGAAAGACAACCAGGCTGCTTGGCTGTTGCGCGCGATAGCGTGCATGGATCTGACCACGCTCAGTGGCGACGATACCGCTGAACGCGTTCGACGCCTCTGCGCCAAAGCCCGCAATCCGCTGCAGGCCCACATTGTCGAAGGCCTCGGCATTCAGGATCTGCACCTCCACGTCGGCGCCGTTTGCGTCTACCACGCGTTTGTTGAAACGGCAGTCAAGGCCCTTGAGGGTTCAGGCATTCCGGTAGCAGCTGTGTCCGCCGGTTTTCCGCATGGACTTTCTCCGCTTGCCGAGCGCGTCAACGAGATTCACCGCTCGGTAGAAGCGGGAGCGTCTGAGATCGACATCGTCATCACGCGCGCGCATGTCTTCAGTGGAGACTGGGAAGCGCTCTACGACGAGATTGCCGCGTTCAAGGAAGCTTGCGGTCCACACGCGCATTTGAAGACCATTCTCGGCACCGGCGACCTGATGACGCTGCGCAATGTTGCTCGCGCAAGCTGGGTGGCCATGATGGCCGGCGCAGACTTCATCAAGACCTCCACTGGCAAGGAGCCAGTCAACGCTACTCTGCCGGTTTCGCTGGTCATGGTGCGGTGTATTCGCGATTACGCGCAACGAACCGGTATGGCAGTTGGATTCAAGCCAGCCGGCGGAATTCGCAGCGCGAAGCAGTCGCTCGATTGGTTGTCGCTGATGAAAGAAGAACTAGGTCGGCCCTGGCTTGAGCCCTCGCTGTTTCGTTTCGGCGCCAGCGGCATGTTGGGTGATATCGAGCGCCAGCTTGAGCATCATCTAACCGGCAGCTACTCGGCAACGTATCGTCACCCCATCGCGTAGGGATGAAGTGTGATGGCATGCAGGAATGAAGTGCGAAGGTGTGCACGAACAATCAAGGATGTAGGGATGAAGCATGAAGGTATGCAGGAATGAACTGTGAAGGCGTGTGGGAAAGAAGGGTACTTTCTTTAGCCCGTACATCCAATCGGCAGATTGAACGGGAGCTTTAGCTCCCGAAGCGAGAAGCAAGTCACAAGTGGAAGGCAGCGGAATGAGCATCGTGGAAAAGTTCTACAGCATGGAATACGGAGTCGCACCAGAAGATCCCAAGGAAGCAGTGCACTGGCTCGAACGCCATCATCGCCGGTTCAATGAGTTCATTGGCGGTGCGTGGGTTGCGCCCGCGAGTGGCGAATACATGCCCACCAGTGACCCTTCCACGGGCGATACCATTGCTGAAGTTGCAAAGGGAAACATCGACGACATGAATGCCGCCGTCGCCGCTGCACGCAAAGCACTCCCTGCATGGCAGGCCCTGAGCGGGCACGAACGCGCGCGTTATCTTTATGCACTTGCAAGGCTGGTGCAAAAGCACGCTCGCCGTCTCGCGGTGCTTGAAACCATGGACAATGGCAAGCCCATCCGGGAAAGTCGCGATATCGACATTCCTTTGGTCGTTCGCCATTTTTACTACCATGCAGGTTGGGCTCAGCTTCTTGAATCGGAATTTCCCAATTACCAGGCCTGCGGCGTTGTCGGCCAGATCATCCCTTGGAACTTCCCACTGATGATGTTCGCCTGGAAGGTGGCGCCCGCGCTTGCTGCAGGAAACACCGTTGTCATCAAGCCAGCAAAGTACACGCCGCTTACCGCGCTCGCATTTGCCGAGTTGGCGATGGAAGCCGGCCTGCCCCCTGGCGTCCTGAACGTGCTCACCTGTGACGCAAAGACGGGCCAGGCATTGGTTGAGCATCCCGGCATCGACAAGGTCGCGTTCACCGGATCGACTGAAGTGGGTCGCGTCATTCGAACGGCAACTTCGAAATCTACCAAGAAGCTCTCCCTTGAACTCGGGGGAAAATCGCCTTTCATCGTGTTCGACGATGCTGATCTCGACTCCGCTGTCGAAGGAATTGTGGACGCCATCTGGTTCAACCAGGGACAGGTTTGCTGCGCCGGTTCGAGGCTGCTGGTGCAGGAGCGAATAGCTGAAGATTTCTATGCTCGACTCCGGGCCCGGATGGAGCATTTGCGCGTCGGCTCTCCACTCGACAAATCCGTCGATATCGGGGCCATTGTGTCGCCGGTTCAGCTTGACTGTATTCGCAAAATGGTCGATTCAGGTATGGCTGAAGGCGCACATTGCTGGCAGCCAAATAACCCAATGCCGGAGAATGGAAGCTTCTTCCCGCCCACGTTGCTCACAAACGTGCATCCGGCAGCGACGGTCGTGCAGCAGGAAATCTTTGGACCGGTGCTCGTGGCCATGACGTTCCGCACTCCGGCAGAAGCGGCAGAGCTGGCAAACAACACGGTTTACGGGCTAGCGGCCAGCGTCTGGAGTGAGAACATCAACGTCGCGCTCGACCTGGCCTCGCGCGTCAAGGCCGGCGTAGTCTGGGTCAACTGCACAAATCAGTTCGACGCAGCTTGCGGATTCGGCGGTTACCGCGAGTCCGGCTACGGCCGGGAAGGTGGGGTCGAAGGCATACTCGAATATCTGACGCCGAAGTGGTTGCATACTCTTCCGCTGGCACCAGAATCCCCGGTGGCGAACAGCGTTCCGAACGAGGATGAGTTATTTGTATCCGACGGTTCGCCAATCGACCGCACGGTGAAGATGTACATCGGCGGCAAGCAGTCGCGACCTGACTCCGGCTATTCATATCCGATCTACGGACGTAAAGGCGAACTCCTTGGTGAAGCTCCACTCGGCAATCGCAAAGACATCCGCAATGCTGTTGAAGCGGCACAAAGCGTGGGCAGTTGGGCCAGGATGAGCGCCCACGCCCGGGCACAAGTGATTTACTACATTGCTGAGAACATGATTCAACGTCGCGATGAAATTGCTGCGCGATTGGCGTGCGTGGTCGGCGAGGAGCAAGCCGCGGCTGAAGTCGATCTCTCAATTCAGCGCATCTTCAGTTACGCTGCATGGGCAGACAAGTTCGAGGGAGTTGTGCATCACCCTCCGGGCCGCAACATCACAATTGCGATGCGCGAACCGTTGGGTGTCGTTGGGATCCTGGCGCCCACAGAGGCGCCGCTTCTCGGCCTGCTCTCGCTCATTCTCCCCGCTATTTCTGTGGGCAATGCTGTTGTCGCAGTGCCGTCCGAGAAGTACCCGCTGATCGTTGGCGACCTGTACCAGATACTCGAAACCAGCGACGTTCCCAGCGGGGTAGTGAACCTGGTATCGGGTCGCCCCGCCGAACTTGCCGCCACGCTTGCTAACCACCACGGCGTTGACGCCGTGTGGTGTTTCCGCAGCAACGAAGAAGCTAGTGCAGTGCGTGCTGCTTCCATCGGCAACATGAAGCAGGTGTGGACGAATGATGGCCACGAGTACGAATGGTTCAGCCCACAAGCGGAGGGCCGATGGTTCCTGCAGCACGGGACGCAGGTTAAGAACATCTGGGTGCCGTACGGCGAATAGAATTCTGCTCAGGGATGCGGATTATCCCTGGGCAGAATCATTGAGAAGCAATTGTTCCGCCCTTGATCAATTCTCCATGCTCAGGCAGCTCGAGCTTCTGCGTGTGCGCGCTCGCTGCTCCAATCGGTCGCAGCTACGACTGAACTTTCCGCGAGCGAGTTCGTTTCGAATATCTTTGCCACCTTGGTGTCTTTGAATCCGAAGAGCACCGGAATCAGCCACGAAGTTGCAGCAAAAACACGATCCATTTCGCCGTGAGTACGGAAAGGGATAACCGGCTTCACGCCGAAGCGGTAATCAGTGAGCATCGATTGAACCAGGATGAAGCCACCGGTTGTGAAGGCAGCCGCGGCAGCGCGTTTGTTAGAGCGGCGACAAAGCACGCCAACAGTGAAAAAGAAAGCGGCATGGCAATAATCGATCACCCCGTGCGCTTTTGGACTGATGAACTTGGGAACCTCGACAGATGCCGAATTCACACTATAGATGGACATTGCTCCTCCGGTCCGCCTGAAGTGAAGCGGATTCAGGCAAAGATGGAGGCGGAGAGTATTTGGTTGGCTGGTTGACAGAAGCTGCACCATATCAACCGTGTCAGCTAGGGGCGCAGAAAATCCGCAAGGGGTGAATGCGCTTCGCGAAGCGCTTGGACCACCGACTCAGCAACAAGCTCAGCACCTCGAGAGCTTGTGTGCGTGTGATCCTTCGGAAAGAGCTCGGCGGTTTTTGCAGGGCCCAGCGCCTCTAAGCGATCGGCCTCTATATTAGCCACATCGATTAGTGCAACGTGCGCTTCATTTGCAAGTTGGTGCAATTCAGCGTCGTAACCCATGTCGCGTTCAATTTTCGATTTTCCATCGGGCCGGTCAGTCCAGATGTTGCGAATGGTAAGCGTGAGCAAGATGGGCACAGCGCGTTGTGCTTGCGTATCGACGATGTATTTCCGCATGTACCATCCGTAAGTATGAACCGTATCGGTTCGGCCGTCCGGCAGAATCACGGTTTTCGTTTCGTTGCCCAACCCTTTCAAGCTTCCTCGTGCTTTGGGCCCTTCCAACGCGCCGCCGTCATTGTGACCCATTTGCAGCAGCACATAGTCTCCCGGTTTCATCTCGGCCAAGACATTGTCCCAGTGGCCCTCCTCAATGTAAGTGCGGCTGCTGCGTCCGGCGATGGCGCGGTTGGCCACATTGATGCGGTCAGTGTCGAAGAAATGTGCAATGTGGTCGCCCCAGCCCAAATCGGTCTGGTTGCGGGCGGTCGAGTCGCCAACGATGAATACAGTGGGCGATGCCGGATTCAGCGGCAGATTCAGCGGCTTCGACGTCTGCTCCGGCGTAGGCGGCGGATTGCTGGACGCACTGCTTGGCGCCTGGGCAAACGCGCTGGCCGAGAAAAGAAGAACCGCCGGAGCGAAACGGAAAATCTGGCTGGGAAGTGAGTTGTGCTTGAACATTGAAATGAACGCCTCCAATTGCGGGGCATGGCGCTTGATTTCAGACTATCTCTTGCAGCGAGCGCGTACAGAGCTGGTTATTTCGCTGGCTCGAGCGTCAACTTTTGCACTCGCCAATTCAGCAATTCGGCAGCGTAAAGGAGATTTTCTGAAGGGCACGCCAGTTCGTGGATCCACCCGAATTGTCCCGGTCCGTGGCCGGTGGTGCCCAGAACGCCGAGCACGTTGCCGTTCAGGTCCAGCTTGTATATACGGCCCGGATAGCTATCCGAAGCAAAAAGCACCTGGCGTGGTCCGGGCGTAATGCATATTGCCCAGGGAGAGCCGTTCATCATGGTTTTGTTCAAAGGTGCCGGTGCTTCGGAGGTTGCGGGCACTTCAGATGGGGCATTCCCCATCCAGGGGTGAATCTTGTGATCGTACGGCAGGTTGATGTGAATCTCGCGGAGGTACTTGCCGTCTCCATCGAATACCTGGATGCGCCCATTGCCGCGGTCCGCCACGTACACGTTGCCTGAATTATCGATAGCGATGCTGTGGGGCGTATTGAACTGCCCGGGGCCGCTACCGGGCTGTCCCCATGATTTGATCCAGTTTCCATCCTTATCCACCTTGGCAATCCGCGAATTTATGTAGCCGTCGCTGATGTAGGTGTTGCCCGCGGCGTCCCATGCCATATCTGTGACTTGGCGAAACTCGCCGTCGATCGGTGGTAGAGGCGGTTTGGGGTGCTTCAAAGGACCGGTGCCTTCGTCGGATGCCTCCTGCTTGCGCCCAAAGACCATTAGGACCCGACCTTCCGGACTGAACTTGATCACCATGTCCGAACCCTTGTCTGCGACCCAGATGTTATCTTGTTTGTCGATCTTCACTGCATGTGCATAGCTCCACGCATATAGGTGATGACCAATCTCGCGAATGTAATTTCCTTCTGCATCGAACTCGAGCAGCTGTGCAGCAGCCGCACCATAAGCCGGGCCGGTGGTGCCGCCGCGTGAAAACACGAACACGTGTCCCTTCGAATTGACGGCAACTCCTGCCGCTTCCCCGAAAAACATGTCAGGCGGCAGTTTGAAGAAATCTGTCTGAGCTTTGAACTGGATTTCGGGTACGGTCTGCTGCGCCGTCAAGGCGATGGGCAGGCAGAGAGCCATGGCCAATGCAACACGCTTCATCTTTCTGCTCCTGGTAAACGAGGGCTCGACAGTCCTCATTTCTTCCCGGTGTCTGGTCTAACTATTGCTTCACAGTAATTCTAGGCCGGTTCTCCGCCTGCAACTGCTTGGAGACGGCTTCAACTTCGCGAAATACCCGCAGCAAATTTCCGCCGAGAATTTTGCGGCAGTCTTCAGCTGAGTAACCCCGCTGCATGAGCGCCGCAGTGATTTTTGGCAAGTCTGCCGGCGAGTCAATACCTTGCGGAAGCTGCCCGCTTACTCCGTCGAAGTCCGAGCCCAGACCGACATGGTCCACGCCGGCCACCTTGGCGATGTGATCGATCTGGTCGATAAGGGCAGACAGCGGAGGCCGTGGAATCTCGTCGGCAAACGAGCGCTGGAGTTTCTCGATTTCTGCTGTGCTGGCCACACGGCCCTCGGCCTTCGCTTTGTCTTTCAACTCCTGCACTGCCTTTTCCATCTGCGGGACGACAGCATTCTGCGCGTTGCGGTAATCCTGAGAAACGAATCCGGAGTAAAAGTTGACTTGCACAACCCCGCCCTTTGAATCAGGGCCGCCGGAGTTCGCGATAGCGCGAAGCATGTCGTCGGTCATGTTCCGCGGCGAATCGCACAGTGCACGCGCGTCGGAGTGCGACGCGATGATCGGCGCCCGCGTAATGATGAGCGTCCTGAAGAATGTTTTGTCCGATACATGCGAAACGTCCACCATCATGCCAAGGCGGTTCATCTCGTACACAACATCTTTGCCGAATTCGCTCAACCCCTCTTTTGTGTGCGTTACATTTGTGTCGTTGAAGTCACCGGAACTGTCTGCCCATCCGTTGGAGTTGTTCCACGTAAGCGTCATGTACCGCACGCCGAGCGCGTAGTACTGCCGAAGCAGGCCAAGTGAATCCTCAATCGAGTGCCCACCCTCGATGCCCATGAGTACGGCTAACTTATGCTCGCGCTTCGCGCGCAGAATGCCATCAGCCGAGGTCACCAGCTCAACCTCAGCAGGGTGTTTTGCTGCCTGCTGCTTAACTGAGTCGATGAGTTCAAGCGTGCGACGCGCGTATTTTCCCTTGTGTAGGTCCGGTTCCACCCAGATCGAGAAGAACACGGCGGCCAGATTGCCCTTCCTTGCCGTTTCAAGATTGAAGTTGCCGCCGTTCAAGGTGTCGCCAAGGTCGAAATGCTCGTCAAGAAATCGCTGCGGGGTGTCAGCGTGCGTGTCAATTACGATGGCAGATTGCTGCACCGCTACCGGCGAGAGCTTCGCCTGAGAATTGCTCCTGGGTTTCATTACCTGTGCTGGCCTCGCGGGGGTGTGCGCATTTGCCGGCGCCTGCGCCCATATCGAAATCGAAGGCGCGGCGAGCAGCAGTGTCGCGGTGATTTCGAGCAAGGGGTGTAAACCGTAGCTGCGCATAATCTTGCCTGTGAGTGTATACCTCATCCGCTACGGAAATCAGCATTCTGCCCTCAGGCATGGACCCCAGATCCTTTGCTATACTTGTAAGGTTCACCTCGTGCGGAGGTGGCGAAATTGGCAGACGCACTAGCTTGAGGTGCTAGCGGGTAACACCATAGGGGTTCAAGTCCCCTCCTCCGCACCATTCGATATTTGGCCCGGCCCGCCGGGCAGACTTGGAAATCGTTTAGCAATGCAGATTCTCTTCTACACCTTCATCGTTATCCACTTGATCGTGTGTTTCTTCCTGATCGGTGTTGTACTCATCCAGCAGGGCCGCTCGGCCGATCTCGCCGGCGCTTTCGGTGGACAGGGCTCCCAAACTGCCTTCGGGCCGCGTGCTGCCGCCAACGTGCTTACGCGCCTCACCGCATGGTCGGCTGTTGTCTTCATGTGCACCTCGCTTGCGCTAGTTGTCCTGTACAACCGCGCCAACTCGGCGCACTCCGTTCTTGACAGCGGCAAGCCAGCGCCAATCAGCACGCCTGCCAAGTAAGGCAAATAAACCTTCCAAACGAGGACTGAAGCCCATGCCGCTCTCCGGAGAAGCCATCCGCCTGATGAACTATATTGACGACACGGCCGTAACGCTGCGCCGCGTCCTCGCCACCATCCCTGTGCTTACCCTAGAAGAGCGTGCGCGCGTGGCCCAGCACCTGCATGAAGTTCGGCCCAATGCGGACGATGTGGCGAAAGCCCTCGCGGCCAAGTAATAGGCTTGGTCGGGCGGCGCGCCCAGATACCTACCCCGCCAAATAACCTAGTAGCTCATTCAGGCCTGCGCTCATCGCGCAGGCCCTTCTGCATCTGGCCCCGTTCTGATTCCAAATCTCGGGGAAAGGCCGGCGCAATGGCGCAGATTCTTTGCGAATCGGATGACTCTCGCGGCAATTTGCGGTGATCGCAAGATTCTCATTCTGTCGGTGATCAATGCTACCGAAGAGCGGCAGTAATTCACTCCTTGCTCACTGCCAGACAGACGAACCGCCCGTATGCCAAGCTTTCTTCGCGATGCTTTGCGGTAAACTCCGTATTGAAATGCCTTAGGCCGTCATGCCGTTTTTGGATCGACGAGATTATATGGGCGCATCATCTCGTTGTCTTCATGGTCGAGGATGTGGCAGTGCCAGACGTAACCCGGACCCGTAGTTGGATCGAATGGGTAGTAATTCTCGCCGGAAGCCGTCGCGCCTGCGGCGAGGTGTTGCGGTGCGAAACGAACGACGAATCGCGTCACCTCTCCCGGGAACATTTTGACGGTATCTTTCCAACCTGTTTCCTCGGCGCCCGGCGGCTTTATCGGCCCCTGCAGGAACGGTGTAACGTCGGGGTTGCCCCCGATGGCGCCGGCGCCGTTCACAGTACCATAGGGCAACGGAGGTCCATCCGTGGCTCGGAATGATCCTCCTTCAAAACTGGAGTCGTAAAGCTTCTGGTAATTCTTCGCGTTGAAAGCCTGCCTGTTCAATAACTGGAACTGCACAAGATGCAAATGAATCGGGTGCGCGTCCGCAGTGAGATTCACGATTTCCCAGAGCTCAGTGGCGCCAATATGTGGGAGCTCGGTCAGAAAGTGGCCGCGGCCATCAGGCACTGAGTCGGGTATTGGCGCGCGGTCGTCCTCGTTTAGGCCTTCCCATTCCGTGTTGTTGACCAGAACTTCAATTGGACCGCCGGTTCCCTCAATCTCAACGAGCGTCAACTGACGATGTACATCAGGAGCGACGCCAGCGGCGATCGTGCCCACCATTGGATTAGCCAAACGCACCATGGGGGTGCGGAGCGGTTGACCGCTGGCGGGGTCGTAGCTTGCATCGGCCGAGGTCAGCGGTTTGATAACGCGAACCTGCATGATTTCGCCCGTGGTCGATGGATTGGCAGGGGTGCCGCTCGGATATGGTGCTTTCGCATTGTTAACGAGCGTTAACGTCTGCCCCGCAAAGTTCCTGAAATCGATAATGACATCGAAGCGCTCTCCCGGAGCAAAGAACAGGCGGCGCGGGTCGGAAACGGCTGGGTCGTTCAGCTTCACGGGATAGTCGAGCAGGCCGCCATCGGTGCCGATGACCCAAAACTCCGGCCCTGGTCGGTCGGCGTCTCGGTTCATCAGCCGCAAGCTGTAGAACCGCGCGTTGGAGCCGTTGAGGAAACGGAAGCGGTAGCGGCGCGGCTCTACCTCAAGATACGGCCACGTCTTGCCATTCACGACGATGGCATCGCCAAAGAACTCTGGGATCCAGAAGGGATGGACCTCCGGATTGGGCGGCGGCCCATTCGGCCCCGAAGGGTAGCCGTCTGGGAACAGCCACTGGCCGTTGGTATCGAACATACGATCCTGTATGGCAATTTCATGTTCACAGTCGCCGGCGGGCAATCCGCCCGGCGCGGCGATGCCGGTATCTAGCGAGTCCGGATCGCGAAGGAAATAGAATGCTGCCAGTCCGGCGTATACATTAGTACGCGTGGCGCCGAGCGCGTGATCGTGGAACCACAACGTGCTCGCTTCCTGTGCGTTTGGGTACTGGTAGACGGCGGCATTCGATGATGTCGGAATCAAGCTGTAATACGCGCTCCCGTGCAGTGCCTGCCCCGTGTCCGCGTCAACCGTCGTGAACCATGCGTCAGGACCGCCGTCCACCTCGGAGGGAACTTCTCCCCCGTGCAGGTGAGTGACAATCGGTGGTGGTCCGGCATACGGCTCCCGGCGGCCAGAATCGTCCATCATTATGTCTAAGGGATTGGCCCAATGAATTGTTTGATCAATCGCGAGGTATTGCTGCAGTTTAGGCTTGGAGGGAAGTTCGTTCACGTACATTACCGTCATTGGCACACCGCGATTTGCTTCCACAGTGAATCCCGGATATAGCGGACCGCGTACAACGGCCCCGTTGAAAATGCGATAGCCCCACACATACGTTCCGGAAAACGGGTTGGGGTAGCGAAACGAAGACGGCAGAACCGCTTGCTCCGATTCACAAACAGAGACAATGAGATTCGACCCCGTCACACGTGATCCGGCGAATGTCGGCAAAGGGTCAACGAATTTGGGGATTGCTTTTCCGGGCAAGGGTGTTTGCTGGACCAAGAATGACGCGTATGCGCGGCGAACCCCCAAATCGAACGGCGCGGCCAACCCAATGCCGGTCAGAGCCGATACCCGAATAAACTCTCGTCTGGTTGACATGAGAACGCCTCCTAGGTAGCCCGTAACATCCGGAACGAAACGTGTCTCAGGACGCTCTCGGACGATAACGAATGCTGGTCGCAATGGGGATGGAAGTCTGTGACGCGGCTCACATCCCAGTCCGGTTTCCGTATTATCGCTCTTGCGCAATTCCGGTCAAGGCTGCGAGCAAAACCAACGTTCGCTCCGCGATCGACAGCTCATCTATGAGTCTCTTGTTGTCGTCTGGCGTGAGTACATTGGTGCGGCCATGCCATTCGCTGCCAGATGCACGTGACGAATTGAATTGCGGTCGAAGAGCTCATATAAGCAGACGTGATTAAACAGCACGGACATCACGCCACACCTGAGGTTCCAACCCTGAAGCCTCTCTCCTACGGGAAGCTGATCTCGATTCACCAATGGGAGACGTTCGACATTGCGCACGACCTTACAATGCAAGGGATCACAGAGTTTCTAAAGGACTATTCGAGTGTGCAAAAGAGGAGTGCACAAAGAGAATCGCGCCGGCGAACACGTCCAGGGGCAAACAAACCGTTCAAATCGCAGCGGTCTGATTCAGAGTGCAATGGAGCGTCGATGGAGGGATGAATCAAAGCTGACCAATTCACATATATAGAACTCTGGCACAACAGGAATTTCGACAAACTGGCAAGGTGATCGTGGACGAATCCGCGAAATCAGAATTGGTTTCCTTAGGTGGCAAGCCCTACCTCCGTGTGATGAAGAAAACGGGCCACCCCTCGGAGCCCACAAGGCCGACGATGAGGAAAAGAGCTATCGTTCATAGGTTCCTCTTTGCCCGATCGTCTACGACGGCGGTCCAAACTGACCCCTTCAGCAACTCACTGCTTTGCCTTCTGCACGGCTGCTTGCTTCATCGCTGGCGTAAGATTCTAGCTTGCCTCAATTTCTAAAACAGGGAGAGAACATGATGCAGCCAAACAGGCGGGATTTCATCGTCACCATGGGAGCGGCAGGAATAATCGGCGCCGTCAATCCATTGCGTTCGCTGGCGCAGAAAACTGACCGGCTTGCCCCTTTCCGCGCGGCGAAGTTCGGCATGTTCATTCACTGGGGTCCCTACTCGGTTGCTGGGGTAGAAGCATCGTGGCCGATTCTGCGCCCCGATGGCGAGATTACTGAAGCCGAGTACCGCGCTCTGCCGCAGCGCTTCAACCCTGCCAAGTTCGATCCTCATGCATGGATTGATATTGCTAAGTCGGCTGGCCAGCGCTACATGGTTTTCACCACCAAGCACCATGATGGCTTCTGCATGTTTGATTCTGCCTATACCGATTACAAGATCACGCGCACTCCATACGGCAAAGACACCTTGCGGATGCTTGCCGACGCCTGCCAGACGGACAACATGGCACTTGGCCTCTACTACTCCCCGCCAGATATGAACCACCCCGGATTCCGCGACACAAGCAAACTCTCCGCCACCAATTACCGCGGTGAGCCGACCCGCCCGGAGTGGCCTCTCTATTTGGATTACATGGGGCTGCAACTGGATGAGTTATTGACAAAGTACGGCCCCGTTGCTGAGATGTGGTTTGACTCGGTGGATATGAAGGTACAGGGGCAATACGATGGCGTACGTTTCCTTGAGCAGATCCGCCGCCTGCAGCCAGCGATGGCGGTCAACAACCGCCTGGGCGTTTCTGGTGACTTTGTTACCCCGGAGCAATTTATCCCCAAGGGGATTCCGATCAAAGGTGTCCGCATGGACAGTCCCGACCACAGTGCAGCCGACAAGCAAGACGTCACTGTGCCGCGTCCAGAGGAGTTCCAACCCTGGGAGACTTGCATGACGATCAACGACACGTGGGCGTATCGACCACAGGACCACAACTTCAAATCGACTGAGAAGCTTATCCGCAGCTTGATTGAGGTGATCAGCCGCGGCGGCAATTTCCTGCTGGATGTGGGGCCGCAGCCAGACGGCCAGATTCAACCAGAATTTTCCGAACGACTGAAGGCAATGGGGCAGTGGGTACACAAAAATGCAGCGGCCATTTACGACAGCGGTTACGGGCCAATCCAGAACGAAAGTCAGTTCCGTACGACATCGCGGGGGAGCAACACTTACCTCTTCGTCATGGATGCATCCGCAACCCAAATTAGCCTGAAGGTCCTGCAAAGGCCAGTTGGCCAGGTGCGCCTAGCGTCTACTGGAAAGCCGATTAAGTTCTCAACCAGCGCAGAGGGAGTTCGCATTCCGTTAACGAAAGAACTTTGGTCCGATGGCATTCCAGTTCTTGAGGTTCTTGGATAACCGTCAATCACTGTCAGTGGGCTTGTCTATGCTTGGTATTCAGCGCTTCTGTTTCCTGCTTATTAGCCGGCGTTCTCATGGCATCGAAGGGCTCCAAACTCCAAACTACGATCCGCAATATTCCCATTGACTGCATCCAATGGAATTGAGAGTTCTCTGCAACCAGAATTCAAACGACGAACTTGTCGCGCGTTGGTGGTTGTTGGAAATATAGGGCGGTATCAGGAGTTTGCGATGGAAATAAACGAGAGATGCGCAGGTGGGTTCGGCAAGGGCATGGCTGCCGGATTAGCAGCGGGCCTGATTGGCACAATCGTAATGTCCAGTTTTCAAAGTGCGTGGGGCGCGGCATCGAAGGCCCTTAAAGATGGCAAAAGCGGTGAAGGTGCCAAGGACGAACAACAACAGCAAGCATCCCAGAATGAAAGTGAAGATGCGACGATGAAGGCCGCCGGAAAGATAGCTTCGATTTCGGGGAAAGAACTTTCTCACGAGCAGAAGAAGCAACTTGGGCCGGTAGTGCACTATAGTTTTGGTACGCTCCAGGGTGGGTTATACGGCACGATTCTGGAATTGACGGGCTGCAGAGGCGGGATCTTAGCAGGTCTGGCCTTTGGCGCGGCCTTGTTTGTTGCTGCGGACGAGATCGGGGTGCCGGCCGCAGGACTTTCAGGTAAGCCGACGGAAAGTCCTCTGAGCTCACATTTGTATGGACTGGCGGCGCATTTGGTATACGGTGTCAGCACCGAGATCGCGCGGCTGGGATTGAAATCCAGTTTCTGATTACAAGTGTGCGCTTGCTCCGTAAGAACGCAGAAGCTGGAATCATGTCAGCAAAATATTTCCATTCCCAACAGTGAGTCTGTCGCAGACTCAGAGACTGTTCAGCCGTGAAACCCGGGTTTAATGCGGGTACCACGGCTGAAGGTCCGGGCGCTTACGCTTTCTTGTAAATTCGATCAGTGAGCATAACCGGCTAATTTGACAACATAAGCATATTTACCGGGTAGATGCTGAGGCAGTGATACCTGCAGATTGCCGTTGGCTTCCTTCGTGGCCAGCGGTTTGGAATCGCCAAGTAGTGTCGCATTCACACCCTGTTGAGCAGATACACCCTCAATGGTTGCAGTGGTCGATTTAGGAGAACCCAAAATGGTCGCGTACAGATCGGCTCCCTTGCGCGTGAAACGTACTTCGTCGCCTTCGGCAGTTTTACCCTCGGCGCGTTCCCACGGAATCGTATCGTAGATGGCCTCGCCGTTCTGTTTGAGCCAGGCACCCAGCGCGTTCAAGCGGTCCATCTGCACGGGAGGAATCGTTCCATCGTCTTCTGGGCCCACGTCCAGAAGCAGGTTCCCGTTCTTGCTCACGATGTCTACCAGCATTGCAATCAGATCGGCGGACGAGATTGTTTCCGCCTCACCTTCGGCCCGGTTGTATCCGAACGACCGACCCAGACCGCGGCACTCCTCCCACTTTTTCGGAAGGATCTTCTCGACTTTTTGATATTCCGGCGAGGTGAAGTCCGCATGCTTAATTCCCAAGCGATCATCGACTACTCCATCCGGCACAGCATTGTAGTAGTCCGCCTCAACCTGCATGGCCCGGCCGGTCTTCGGCCAATCGATGTCATTCCATAGAACGGCGGGCTGATAACGGTCGATCAGTTCATGAATCTGCGCGAAAGCGTAATCGCCATAAGCGTGTGATTGTGGCTTCACCTCCTGGTAGTCCGAGGGCTTCTCGATAGGACCCGAGTTGAACGTCCAATCGTATCCGCCGGAGTAGTAGAGGCCCATCTTCATTCCCTGACTGCGCACTGATTTTGTCAGTTCGCCCACGATGTCGCGTTCGGCGTGCCGTTGGTTCTGCGGAATTGACGGATTGGGATTCACCGTCGTGCTCGGCCAAAGGGTGAAGCCGTCATGATGCTTTGTCGTAAGCACTACGTACCGTGCGCCTGCGTCGTGAAAGACCTTCGCCCACTCATCGGGGTTCCACTTTTGCGACTGCCGGTTGAAGATGGGGGCAAAGCTGTAATAGCTGAAATCTGCCCCGTAATGTTCACGGTGATAGGCCTGCGTGGGGGAACCCGGAATCCGCATGACATTCAGGTACCATTCCGCATAAGGGTTGTTCTTGATGTAGTCAGTGTTGGTAAAGTCGTGCTCAGGATGCGACAACGGCGCCCAGCCCGGTACAGAATACAGTCCCCAGTGAATGAAGATGCCCAGCTTGGCCCCTGCGTACCACTGCGGCAGAGGATGAGTCTCCAGGGATGCTATCGTCGGCTCATATTTCGCATGCTCCTGCGCTGCACATATGCTAGCTGCCGGCATCAACAGGGCTGACAGAATTAAAGAAAACCCAAAACGACGGATCATTGGTCATTCTCCTTCGGCGCTTTCCTAAGCGATAACGAAAACGTTAACGAATCATAGCTTGCCCTTGCGAATCTGCCAATCTGAAAGTGCAAGAGTGCGCCGCAGCCATGTATCGATGGCTGGCGCGGCGATCTTTCGATTTCAGAGTGGTGGGCAATCCAATGGAGCGGATTACGAGGATCTCAGAGGGCCCCGGAGACGCCTTTGCTTTCCGTGACCGTGTAGATGCGATCACCAGAAGGCAGGGTCAATTTCTCCACGTTGCCGCTGGGCCAGTGGATCTCTACCTGAACGGGCTTATCCCAGCTACCGAGGCCGAAATGGAGGCGCATGTCATTTGAAGAGAGGTAACTTCCGCCGCTCAGCACGTCTCCCCGCTGGCGCGTCGCGTTCGCGGTCAGGTAGACGGTTGCACCGACCGCGTCTCGCGGGCTTTTAGGCCCGCCAATGAGTTTAATCTCGACCCAGTGATGATGGTCGGGATTGACGTTGCGCAACAGCACCGGGGCGCGATCCATGCTGTTGATGACCACATCGATTTTGCCATCGTTGAAGAGGTCGCCAAATGCGGCTCCACGGCCGACCGTGATCATTGCCAGTCCTGTTCCTTCGACCGCAGGCACAAGATCGAATTTGCCATTGCCGAGATTGTGGTAGAGCAGTGCGCGTTGCGCGTAGCTTTGTCCCCATTCCGAATGTTCATCGACCTGTTGATAAACATGGCCGTTTACGATGAACAGATCCTTCCAGCCGTCATTATCGTAATCGAGAAAGCCATCGCCAAATTTCACAAAAGGAATAGAAGACTGCGCAATTCCGGCTGCGTAACTGACATCGGTAAAGGCTCCGGTACCGTCGTTGCGGAAGAGTATAGGGTAATCATCTGAGAAGGTTGTACTCACGATGGAGAGGTGCCCGTTGTTTTCATAATCTCCAACCGCGAGCCCCATATTGGCAGCCTCGCGTCCGTCTCCGTTGAGCGCGAATCCGGTTTCGTAGCTATCGTCTTTGAAGGTGGCGTTCCCGTTGTTCATGTAGAGATAATTCGGCGTGGAATCATTGGCGACCAGGATGTCAGGTTTGCCGTCATTATTCACGTCTGCAAAAAGCGCATCGAGACCGTAGTAGCCGTTGGGGCCGTCTACGCCCAGCTTCTTGCTCACGTCGGTGAAGGTACCGTCGCCGTTGCTGTGGAACAGATGATCGTGTGCTCCCTGGAGTCCGCGCGGGCCGCACATCACCTTCACGCCGCGGTACTGGCAAAAATCGTAACCGCCGGTCTTTGATCCGGAGAGCTGCGCATTTTTGAGATCGAGATCGATGTAACCGGCCACGAACAGATCGAGGTTGCCGTCGCCATCGTAGTCTCCAAACGTGGCGCCGGTGTGGTCAGTCGCCATGTTGGCCGTATTTTCTTCAAGCGCCACACCAGCGTGTACCGCGACATCAGTAAACGTGCCGTTGCGATTGTTGCGATAGAGCCGACTGGCGCCGACGTTGGTTACGTAGAGATCGGGCCAGCCGTTGTTGTCGTAATCGCCGACCACGCACCCGGTTCCCCATCGGCCATTGGTAACTCCCGCACTTGCGCTCTCGTCCGTGAAAGTTCCGTCATGGTTGTTATGAAAGAGTGCCGCATGCGGTGCAGTAGCCTTGCCTGCCAGAGCGTCCGAGGTCGACCCATTCACCAGATAGATATCGAGCCATCCGTCGTTGTCGTAATCAAGAAGGCAGACGCCGGAACCTTTCGCTTCAATGATGACTCGTTTTTCCGGTGTACCGGTCACGTTTCGCCACTTCGAGAGCCCTGCTTTTTCGGTTGCGTCGATGAAGACAACCGGACCCGTCTTCACGAAGTCGCCGGCTGTAATAGGACGGTGCTGATTGTCGAATACCGCCGTATGCGGACCGCCGTTGGTCATTTCTCCGCCGGTTGCTTGGCCCTGCAGGCCGGCGGCAATAACCGGCTTGGAAACACCCAGGTGAAGAACAAGCAAGGCGAAAACTGCCGACAGCAGGAGCCCGGACCGGAATGATAGTACGTTTGCGTGTGTTGCACCGCCGCCCCAGAGGACTGAACGCAGGGCGTGAACAGGAATCCGGCAGAATCGCACTTATCTTACCCTCTTGCCGACATGTTACAACGGCTCTGGAGAGGGTTTGGACCGCAGGTGTCTCGCGCTCGAGGGATGCCGATTATGATTACGCGCCCGAGTTGCCCGCGCTCGGCAAGCCAGTTTGGTAAATCGTAGTGCGCTCCCCGCAGTCTTGGACCTTCCCTGAAGAGCTTCCATTGCGGGGAAAATGCATGCCGCTTTGAAAGAATTCGCATACGATGCGGCGCTTTCGGAATGAGGCGCTTCCTCTGCCCCTGGTGGATCCCAGACTGCGGCAGCCTGTATCGATTTACTTAAAGAGATGTCGTCGGGAGGGGCGATGCCGGCCTTTATCTGATAGCTGGCATTGAGGCAAAGATTTCCACCGCGGTTATGTTTGCTACACCAAATCCAGAGAAAAAGACCTTGACAAGCGCCGTAACTCACGGCTAATATTCGCCGAGTTACCGATTACGTAAACGTGTTCGTTAACGCATTCGTTATGACGGGTATCGTGGTCATTTTCCCTACAGGCTTGAGTTCGCAAGTCTGAATTCGATTCCACTGCGGCGACTCGATGGGTTCTGGGTCTGCCGCGATCCATCCAGACACACGAACGAATTGACGTCAAACATTTGCTCACAGACAGACCTACTGGAGGAGACGCAATGAAAATGCAAAAGGGAAAGCGCCTTAATCGGCAATGCTTTCTTCGGCTGCTAGTGATGCTTTTGAGCGTTGCGGGGCTAATGTCCACGGCCGCCCTCGCTCAACAGGCAGTCGCCACTGTTAACGGCATCGTGAACGATCCGAGCGGTGCTGCAATCGCGAATGCGGAGGTTAGTCTCACGAACGTCAACACCGGCGTGGTGAGAAAGACAACCACCAACACAAACGGGATCTATTCGTTCCCGAGCGTCGTGCCTGGACCTTACAGCATGCAGGCGTCCGCGACCGGCTTCAGCACGGTATCGCAGCCGGCGGTAACCCTCCAGGTTGGCCAGACCGCGACGTTCGATTTTCAACTGACCGTTGGCGCAACCTCGAGCACCGTGACCGTAAATGCCGCAGCACCCGCGTTGGAGTTTTCAACCTCTGAACTGGGCACGGTAGTTACGCCGAAGCAAATGAACGATCTGCCGTTGAATGGCCGTAACTTTACCGAACTACTCACGATCACCCCAGGAGTGGCGAACATCAATACCGACCAGAATAGCGGCGGAGGTGGCGGATGGAATGGCGCATCGATCGGGCAATTCAGCTTCCCGGCAGTAAACGGCGCGCGCAACCGCAGCAATCTTTTCATCCTCGACGGCTCAAACGACCTGAACACATTGTCCGGAACTTACAACTATGCGCCCATTGTGGACGCGATTCAGGAGTTCAAGAGCCAGGGCCATAACGACCTTGCCGAGTACGGCGGCGCTGCCGGAGCTACGGTGAGCGTGGTTACAAAGTCGGGGACCAACCAGTTTCATGGCGCTCTTTGGGAATACCTGCGAAATCAGGTGATGGATGCGACGGGATATTTTGCAAAAAAGCTAGCTCCCCTGCGTCAGAACCAGTTTGGGGCTACCGTTGGCGGTCCGTTATCGATTCCAAAGCTTTATAACGGCAAGAACCGCACCTTCTTCTTCGCAGGCTGGGAAGCGTACAAGTTCCGGTCCGCACAAGAGACCGGCGTACTGGGACCGACGGCTGAGATGCGCGCCGGCGATTTCAGCGCCCTGAGCACACCGCTTTATGATCCGGCGACTACGACCTATGACGCTCGAACCAATACATACTCACGCCAAACCTTCACACAGGAGTACAACGAGGGGCCGGGCAACCCGGCGCTGTGCGGTGGCCACACCAACTGCATTCCAGCCAGCAGGATCAACGAGATCTCGAAGCTTTATATGTCGATCATTCCGCAGAGCGGCACCGCTGTAATAAACGGTGCGAACCTGTTTTACCCCGGCAGGTCAACGGCTGACCAGTATTCGGGAACGCTTCGCGTAGATCAGAACTTTGGCAACAATAACCAGGTGATGTTCCGCTACAGCCAGTTCGATCTGTTCAAGACAAATCCTTCGGGAACAATTGGCAGTGCCTACGTACACGTTCCGGGCCACAACTACATCGGGCACTGGACACACACGTTCAGTTCGACAGCATTTTCTGACGTGTACTTTGGCAGAAACTGGGGATACACAACCACAGGCACCGCTCATCCGGGTGAGGATGCGGCGTTTTTGTCGAAATTGCAATCGCTTGGCATGTCGAAGTACTTTATGACCCTGAACGACACGGTGTATGCCCCGCAGTACACTGCGGACGGTTATGTCGGGTTGAGTGGTTCACAGTTGCAGGCCTCGGGATTGGGAGATAACTGGCAGTTCGGTGGTTCTTTCTCCAAAATCCTTGGCAGGCACACGATCAAGGCAGGGGGCGATTTCCAGACGAACAATTTCACTTCGCCAATCGCATACTCCAATATTGGCTTCTCGGCCCCACAAACGGCGGGCGTGGGGGCACAGCAAGGCACGGGCGGAAACAGTTGGGCCTCCTTGCTGCTCGGCGTTCCTGCCTCAGCCGGGTACCGAAACATTCATGAAGTTGCTAGCGGCGGTTGGATCAACGGCTTCTATATCCAGGACCAGTTCAAGATGACGAGCCGTTTGACAATTAACCTGGGCTTCCGCAACGACATGGTATTGACACCAATTTATGGATCGGGTAACGCGGGGAACTACTATACCGGCAATGCCAATCCTGTAACAGGGCAATACATCCTCAACGCGCTTCCGCCTGCCTGCTCCGCAACGCAGGGTGCGCCGTGCATTCCGGTTGGTCCCTATACCGCATCAACCACACCGGCTCCGGGCGGACTTCCACCGCACGCGGTTGTCAGCCCGACTCTCCGCGTGCTGAAAAATTCGCTGTTTAACTGGGCTCCCCGGCTCGGGTTGGCCTATCGCGTGAATGACAAGACAGTTGTTCGTGCAGCCTATAGCCGCTTCTTCGATCTGTGGGCGGATATCACCCAGCTGTCGCAGAATTTCGGCGGTAACTGGCCGGCGGTGAACACCATTCAAAACAATGGTCTGAACCTCAATGCTCCGACCGTGTCTAATGCTGATCCGCTGCAGTTTGGCAATGGCGGGTCTGTCATTTATCCGATCAACGACTTCAGCAAGGTCAGCCAGTGGATGGTGGATCCGAATTTCCAGACTCCGGTGTTCGATCAGTGGAACGCGGGTATCCAGCGGCAGCTACCAGCCAATATCTCTCTCGATGCGAACTATGTTGGTTCAAATGGCAGGCACGAAGATTGGGGCCCGACAATGAACACCCCACAGCCAGGACCTGGGGACGTTCAAGCTCGTCGGCCGTACCCTTACATGCTGCAGCAGTGGTTCGACCAAAGCGTGGGCAACAGCCGTTACAACGCTCTGCAGGTCACCGTGCAGGAACACTCCACCCACGGCATAACCTTCCTGGTTGCGTACACGTTGTCGCATTCGAATGCCGACGGCTGCAACCTGGGTGCAAGCTGCGACTCATCGAATCCCTATAACAAGAAAGGCGATTACGGAACCTCGGACCTTAATCAGACTCATGTGTTTACGACAGCGTTTACGGCACAGTCGCCATTCAACAAGTCTGCCAATAGAATGGTTTCAACTGTCGCCGGCGGATGGGCACTCAACGGCATTGTTCAGATCACTTCAGGAAAGCCTTACACTTTGACCACTGGTAATGACCCTGAGAACATAGGCTGCTGCGCCCAGCAACGGATTGACTTCATTGGCGATCCCAACAGCGGGGCAGGAACCCATACGCAGAAACAATGGTTCAACACAAGCGCCGTAGCTCAGCAAGCCCCGTACACTTACGGCAATGAAAAAGTGAATCCGCTGGTGGCGCAACATTGGAACAATGTTGACATGTCCGTGTTCCGCCAGTTCCACCTGGGCCTCGGAGAAGAGCGATACTTCGAGTTCCGTGCCGAATCGTTCAACCTGTTCAACAACGTCGTGTTCAATACTCCAGACGGCAATATATCTCACAAGGCAACAACGTTCGGGCAAGTCACGAGCCAGTGGAACACGCCGCGTGAGATGCAGATGAGTCTGAAGTTCTACTATTGACCCGACTTCGTGGTTCGTGTGCTTCGCACTTGCTCACGAATTTCGATTGAGGGTACCGAGGGTCTCATTCGCAGTGGCGAATGAGACCTTCGAAAATCACAAATCTGCGTTAAGGTGGTAGTCGGCCTAAACTAGTCGAAACTCAATAGTGTCATTGCCGCAAGAAAGATGCGGGAATGGCACTATTCGCTTCAAGGTCCCCAATTTATGCTACAGAGTGAAGACGAAAAGGGACGCTTTTGACGGTGCTGGTACTATTACTTTGCTCTGTTGTGCTCGGTGGGATCGTAGTTGCCTTGCGCTTCGCATTACGCTCGGCGGCAGATCCCGCTTCGATGATCGACGGCTCGAGGCGAACGCTTCTGCGCGCTGGAGGTTTGCTGGCGCCGAAAGTGCTGTTTCCCCGGCTAGGAGCTTGCGGGAGCAAGCAGTTTCAAAACTTCTTCCCGTCCATTGCACCTCCGTCTGCCATCAGGTTTGAAGAGATCGCCCAAAAGGCAGGCGTACATTTTGTTGTGGAGAACTGCCCGACGCCGGAGAAATATCAGCCCGAAACCATGCCTGCGGGCATTGCGTTGTTCGACTACGACGGAGACGGCTTTCTCGATATATACCTTGTGAATGGCGCCGAGATGCCGTCGATGGTGAAGACAGGACCGAAGTATTACAACCGTCTTTTTCATAACAACCGCGATGGTACGTTCACCGATGTTTCCGAGCGCGCTGGAGTAATTGGGGCGGGTTATGGCATGGGCGCAGCGGTGGGCGACTATGACAACGACGGCCGCCCCGATCTGTTTCTGGCCAACGTCAATGGCAATCAGCTATTTCACAATAATGGCGACGGCACTTTCACCGATGTCACGGCGAAAGCTGGTTTGGGCGGCGCCATGTACAAGGGCCGCAAGATGTGGTCCATCGCGGCCGGCTGGTTTGACTATAACAACGACGGACTGCTGGATCTGTTTGTGGCAAATTACTGTCAGTGGGATCCGAAGTTTGAACCTGTCTGCATGGGTCTGAATGGCCGCGGTTACTGTCACCCCGATAGCTTCGGTCCACTTCCTAACACGCTGTATCGTAACAATGGCGATGGTACCTTCACTGATGTTTCAGAGGAGACCGGAATTTCAAAGGTGCTGGGCAAGGGAATGGGTGTCTCGTTTGCGGACTACGACGGGGATGGCTTTCTCGATATCTTTGTGGCTAACGACAATAGCCCGAACTTACTGTTTCGCAATATTGGTGGAAAGCGATTTGAAGAGGTTGGCTTCGAGGCAGGCGTGGCGTTCAACGATGAAGGCGTTGCTCTTGCAGGAATGGGTGCTGAGTTCCGTGATCTGAACAACGATGGCTTACCGGATATCTGGCATACCGCCATCGAAAACGAAACGTTTCCATTGTTCATCAACGAGGGCAAAGGACTGTTTCGCAATGGGGGGCAGCAGAGCCGGCTTGCGAATCTCACCAGACTCATGTCGGGTTGGTCTAATGGGGCAGTGGATCTCGACAATGACGGGTGGAAGGACCTGGTGGTGGCACGCAGCAACGTGATGGATAACATCGGGGAAATTTCGCGGCATTTTCGCTACGCAGAACCGAACTCTGTTTTTCGCAATCTTGGAAACGGGCAGTTTGAAGATGTGAGCGTTTTTGCCGGAAGTGACTTTATAGAGCCCGCGCCACACCGGGGCCTTGCGTACGGCGATCTTAATAATGATGGACGGATGGATCTTGTTGTCACGGCTCTTGGCGCGCCGGTGAAGTTGTTCCGCAATGTTACGCAAACGCGCAATCACTGGATCCTGCTGAAGCTCGTCGGCACGAAAAGCAACCGGATGGGAATTGGCGCACGGATTCGGATTACGACGGATGACGGCAGGATGCTTTACAACGAGGCGACGACCAGTACGGGTTATGCTGCTTCAAGCGACCCGCGCGTCCATTTTGGACTGGGCAGTTCGCGCGTGATGAAGGAAGTGGAGATTCGCTGGCCATCGGGTATACGCCAGCTATTGCATGATGTGACTGCGGATCGCGTATTCGAAGTGACCGAACCACGCGATACCAGTGCGCAATGAAAGTGGCCAAGGGGAAATATGTATAGGGCGGATCCTTCATGAAGCGAACGCTTATATTCTGTAGCGCATTAATATTTGTGGCCGCGAGTTCGCACGCCCCGGCGCAACTACCGGAAGGCTGCAAGCCTCCCGCGGCTGTCACACATGCGCCAGCGGGAACATCACCCGCGAGAGTTTTTGATGCCGTCGGCGTCTGGTTCGCTCAAAAAGGCGATTTCAATTGTTCAGTTGCGGCGTTCAAACAGGCATTGAAATTGGAGCCTCGCTTGGCCGAAGCGCACTTTGACCTTGGGCTTGTTCGGCAAAGCCAGAAGCAGTTTGCAGCCGCAGCTAGCGAGTTTCGCCTGGCTCTGCAGTCAGATCCTGCATTGCTGCAGGCTCATTGCGCGTTGGGGTCGTCCCTTAGTGATCCAACAGAATCGGAATCTGAGTATCGCAAAGCACTCTCAGCGAATCCACAAATGGTCTGCGCTCTGGATGGGATCGCGCAAGTCCTGGTGAAGGAGAGGCGATACGATGCCGCCGTGGATTATTGGCGTCGGGCTTTGCGGCTTCAGCCGGACGCTCCAGATATGCAACTGGCTTTGGGAACGGCGATATATAAAGCCGCAAAGGCAAGGGAAGCCAATGGGCAGCCGGCTTTGGAGGGCGCGGGCGTGGCTGATTCTATTCGGCTGTTGACTGACTTGATCAAGAGACATCCCGACATGACGTCCGCGTACTTCAGTCTCGGAAACATCTATGCGAACGAGCGCCGCAATCGTGAGGCAGCAGACGAATACCATGAGGTAACCCGCCGAGATCCCTCTGATACGGCCGCGCTGGCCGCGCAAGTGAAGGCGCTCATCGACTCATCAGCGTATGCGGAGGCGCTTGCGCCCGCTCGTGAATATGTGCGCCGCAAGCCGGACAATCCCTCGGGCCATGTCATGCTTGGCACGGTGTACCAGCAAATGGGCGAGTATGCCAAAGCAGAGCCGGAACTTAAACTGGGAGCGGCCAAAGCACCGGAAGATTTTGAGGCCCGATACCAGCTTGGGCTGGTTTTGGCGCGCATGGGAAAGCCCGACCAGGCATTGCCTCAGCTGCAGAAAGCCGTCGCTTTACACCCGGGAGACAGGCCGGCGCAGTACCAATTGGTTGCTGTGCTGCGCTCGCTTGGTCGAGCGCAAGAGGCAACGCAGCTTGTGGGGCAGTTGCGAAAAGAGCAGAGCGAAGAATCCCTGAACAGCCAGTTGGCCTCCGAGGGAACCCAGGCCAATGACTTGTTGCAATCCGGAAAGCCCGGAGACGCAGCGCAGATCTATCGCCACATGCTCGAAGAAAATCCAGACAGCGGCCAGACGGCCTACAATCTTGCGCTGTCATTGGAAGCGATGAACGATATGAAAGGCGCTGAAGACACCCTGCGCAAGGCAATCGATCGACTCCCTACCCTGGCCAAGCTTCGCGCTGAATTGGGCCAAGTCGAGTTGGCGCAAGGCGACCTGCAATCAGCGGAGAAGTGGCTGCACTCCGCAATTGACCTGGCCCCCGGATTGGTAGAGGCACGGGGAAATCTGGCCATGGTCTACGCCAGGCAAGGCAATCTTGTGGGCGCTGAAAAACTTCTCCGTCAGACCGTTGAAGACGATCCAAAATATAGGGAAGGTTTCTTGAACCTCGGGTTGGTTCTAGCCCGACAGAACAGGAAGTCCGAGGCCGAACAAGAACTACACAAAGCCATTGCGCTGGCACCGAATGATGCCGTCACTTTGTCTACCGTTGGAAAAGCAAGCGTGCAAATGGGCAATTTGAACGAAGGGATCTCACTCCTTCAGAAAGTAGTAGACCTGGCGCCCGATTTGGCAGCAGCACATCTTGACTTGGCGCTCGCGCTCTCTACAAGTTACGACCTGAACGCGGCCCTGGTGCAAACAACGGAGGCGGTCCGTCTTGCTCCCCAGTCTGGCGTTGCTCATTTCTATCGCGGCCGGATCTTGTTCGATCAGGGCCATGTTTCGGAAGCAAAACGTGAGTTTGAAGCCGCAACTCAACTGAATCCACGCATGGCTGAGCCGCGATATTTCCTGGCGCTCGTGGACCGGCAGGAGGGGAAGTACGATCTTGCGGCCAATCTACTGGAAGAGACGGTGAAATTGCAGCCTGGCAATGTAATGGCCTGGTATATGCTTGGCCAGTCGTACGAGCAGGAGTCCGAAAAAGCAAAAGCGCTGGCGGCATGGCGACAGGCAATTGCAATTGATCCGAAATTCAGCCAAGCGCTCTTTGCCCTGGCGCGCGTGCTTAGATCTACGGATCGATCAGAATCGGAGCAATTTATGTCGCGCTACCTGGCGGTTCAGAAAGAGCGCAGTATTCTGGATCGCGCAGACACTCTGGCGAACAACGGAATTCAAGCGGCGTCCGCTCATGACTGGCCGGAAGCGATTCGGCAGTTGAAAGAAGCAATTGCAGCTTGCGGGGAATGCGCTGCGAAAGCCGATCTTCACAGGAAATTGGGCATAATCGATTGCCAGGCGGGCGACCTCGATAACGGCGAAAAGGAATTGTTGTATGCGAAGGCCGCGAAGCCGGATCCTGTGACGCAAGCAGCCCTTGAGTTGATTGCCCGGGCACGAAGTCAGGCCTCCACGACCGCTCCAGCGAAGACGCGTTAGCCAACCTCCTCTTGCACTCGCGAGCAATAGGGGCTATTGAGAGTCTGAATAACCGTTGCTTAGTGAAGGCCGGACCCCTTGCTCTTCATGCCCAGATAATCGCAAGGGGTCGGGTGCTTTCGTTCCGGCTCAACTCAGTGCAATCTTTATCGCGGCGCCGAAATCATTGGCGGCCCTCGTCTGCCGCGGTAATTGGACGTGCAGTGCGTCTGCTGCCTGGTTCCACTTGATCTGCTGGCCTTCGGAACCGAGCACGGTTACATTCTGAACCTTTCCTGGATTGGTTTTGCTGGATGATCCGAGCGATGCAATCGGTGTGTCTCCATCGGGCCATCCAAGGCAGATGGCATAAACCACGTTGTTGGCTTTGTTGCGCGTAAAGCGGAAGTCTTTGCTTCCGACGCTCTTGATGCTTGTGCCTTTGAAAGATCCGCTCTCAATTTGGTTCGGTCCTTCGCCAAAGACCTTCCAAGGCCGCGTTTCGTAAATTGCCTCACCGTTGATTTTGAGCCATGCTGCAATCTGATCGATCACAGCAATCTCTTTACTATCGATGGTTCCGTCCGGCATACCAGGCACGTTCAGAATGAAAGTACCGTTTTTGCTTACGGTGTCAACGAGCCAGTGGATGGCGTCGCGGGGCGGGAGATAGCCTCCGAATTCACCCGATTCATCAAAGAGCTTGCGCCGATAGTGCCAGTCGCCAATGCACGTTTCCGACTGCCAGGCGTATTGCATAATCCCACTGGTTATACCGCGTTCGTAATCTGCAACTAGAGCCTTGGCCAACTTGTCCGGCACTTGCTTGCCATTGAGGATGGCTTCCATTTTGCCGCGCGTTTTCAAGTTGTGGTTATAAAAATACGCGGCGATGTTCATGCCTCCCCAGCCCAGTGGAACCAGCGAATTATCGAAATAGAGCAGGTCAGGGTCGTGTTGATCGATCAGGTCGCGTGTACGGTCGTAGAAATGTTTCACGTAGGAAGCATCGGGCAGGGCATCCGTTGGATGCTTGGCTGCATAGAGCATCTGCGGATCGAGGCCCTCCCACCACTGGCCTTTTCCCTCGCTCTTTGTCATGCGGCCGTCGTAAGATACACCCGCGTACGGGCCCTTTTTGTCGGCATTGTGTGACGTCTGGAACCACCACCAGTTGCGTGCCTGGTGTACGGTTACGCCGAAGCGCATACCCTGCTTCCGCGCTGCCGCGGCCCACTCGCCAACTACATCGCGGTGCGGCCCATGACTCATTGCGTTCCATGGCTGATGTTTTGAGTTCCATGTATCAAATCCGTCGTGGTGATTTGCGAGCGCAATAAACAGACGGGCCCCGGCATCCTTATAGCGCTGAATCAGAGCTTCCGGTTCCCAGTTAAGAAGCGTCCATTGTGCACAGAGGTCCTTGTATCCAAACTGGGAGGGGTGTCCATATTTCTCAATCTGGAACTTGTAGTCAGGAGAGCCTTCCATGTACATGTTTCGGGCGTACCAATCACCAAATTCAGGAACACATTGCGGGCTCCAGTGTGCCCATATGCCGAACTTCGCATCGCGATACCACTCGGGTACGTCGTATTGCAGCATGGAATCCCAAGTTGGCTGATAGGGACCTTCACCATTTAGCCCACTTATTGGAGCCTGCATTGGTACGCCATCCCAGGAGCCGCCGGGCAATTCTGGCGGTTGTCCCCATGCCGTTGGTGACCAGTTCGCATTGTCGAGTTTTGTCTCAGTGATTTTGCCATTTACAAGTGCGTAGAAAACACGTTGGTTTTCCGGAGTCGCGCAGAATTCTTCATAGGTCTGGTGAACGGAATTGAAACCAGCAGGCGCATTTGAGCCTTGCTGTCCCTGTCCGGGAATGGCCCGGGCCGCTGCGGCGGCCGCGATAAGCTTGCAGAAGTCTCTTCGTTGCATTTGAGGATTGCTCCTTTTCGCCCTCTCGGGCCGACCGGTTGAAAAGAGGTGCTTGTCTCAGGCATGAAACGCTATGCCATTTTTACGGCGAGGAAAGCCCGTTGAAAGTTTTGAGGAGCGGACCAATGCGGTCGGTGAGGGAAGTCCAAATGGCATGGTTCTGACCTCGTAGAACGCGCCTCCTTAATCGATAACGTAATCGATAAGGATTCTAGTCATACGTCGAGTCAGCAGTCAAGGGTGGGAGGATATATCTGGATGTCCGACCGAGTGCAAACGGTTCGCTTTCTCCCGTGCCGTTGGCCCCGGGATGGCGACTCGTGCCGTGCCAAACTATCGCGGTCGCCGAACAATCACCTCAGCAACAATCGCCTCAGTAAAGTCGAACCGGAGAAGTGACGAGGGCATCTCTTCCGACGACAAGGAGGTTCCTGTTCGATCAAATTGGTGTGGCTCGTCCGGGAAAACTGGACCGCGGTAGGCAACGCCGAAGAGAAGCGCAGGTTCCAAGCGTTCTAGAGGTATGCAGAAGGGCAGCAACAAATTTCCCTCGCTGTATGCCGTGCCATCTTCCCCTTTTCTGTAGAGGATCTGGAGCCCGCTTGCGGGTTTCCGTGCAAGTGTGTGTTTTCACTGTATGACGTTATCGGCGAAGCAGCCTGCTGTGTGCTCCGCATGGATTGATCGAATCAGATGCCGCAGTTCTTTCCCAGAACCGCCAATTCGATAATCCGCCTTGCGCTGTTAGCCGCGGTTGTCGCCATTGCTACGATTGCCTGGTTGGGGGCGCTGTTTGTTCGCTCGCCTTACGAAATGGGCCAGCAAACTCCGCGCAATCAGCCCGTACCATTCAGCCATCAACATCACGTGGGTGGACTGGGCATCGATTGCCGCTATTGCCATACCACCGTCGAAAAATCTTCGTTCGCCAACATTCCGCCCACACATACCTGCATGAATTGCCACTCAGAGATGTGGGCTGTGGCTCCAGTGCTTAAAACCGTGCGTCAGAGTTACCGCACGGGCAAGTCAATTGATTGGCTCCGGGTTCACGATCTACCCGATTTCGTCTACTTCAATCATGCAATCCACGTACACAAGGGTATCGGATGCGAAACGTGTCATGGACGCGTGGACCGCATGCCGCTAACGTGGCAGGCCAATTCTCTAACGATGAACTGGTGTCTCAATTGCCACCGTCACCCTGAGGACTTCGTGCGTCCACGCGAGCACGTTTTCGATATGGACTATACGCCGCCGCGCGACCAGAAAGAGCTCGGCGCCAAACTCGTGCGCGAGTACCGCATTCAACGGCTCACCAGTTGCTCAACATGTCATCGATGAAGAGTCAATCTCAATCCGGTTTTGTTCCAATCGAACAATTGATTGCGGCCCCACGACCGCGCCACTGGCAAACCGTGGAGCAATACGAGGCGCTCGCTCGCGGTGGCAGCGAGGAATATTGCGAAGCGGAAGATACGCCTTTAGATGAAGTGAGCCGCCGCCGTTTCCTGCAGCTGGCTGCTGCTTCCTTTGCTTTCGCGGGAATCACTGGATGCACGCGCCAGCCGCCGGAGTCTATTCTGCCTTACGTGACGGAGCCGGAAAACGTTGTCCCGGGCCGGCCCAAGTACTATGCCACGGCGATTCCAGTTGGGCCGATGGCACAGGGTGTGATTGTTGAAAGCCATCTCGGACGGCCTACGAAAGTAGAAGGAAATCCAGCGCATCCGGCGAGTCTCGGCGCGAGCTCTGTTCATTCGCAGGCGAGTGTGCTCGACCTCTACGATCCGGATCGAGCTACCGTGATCACCAGTCTCGGGCAGCAACGCTCTTGGGAGGAATTTCGTCTAGCTTTAACGAATTTGCTGGGGCCTGTGCAGACCAGGGGCGGCGGAGGGCTGCACATCCTCACGGGATCAGTAGCGTCGCCCACGCTTGGCGCACAACTTCAGGCAGTTTTGAAATCTCTGCCCAATGCAAAATGGCATCAGTACGATGCTGCTGGTCCGCACGGTGCGCGCGGCGGTGCAAACCTGGCGTTTGGCAGACCGGTCAACACAATGTATCGCTTCGATCAGGCGAGTGTGATCCTCTCACTCGATGCCGACTTTCTCGTGACCGGTGAGCCATCAACGCGTTACGCGCACGACTTCGCCGCGCGGCGTGTACGCGGCAACCGGCTCGATATGAATCGGCTCTACGTGGTCGAAAGCACCATGACGGCTACGGGTGGAAAGGCCGATCAACGGCTGCCGCTGCAGTACAGCGAGGTGGAGCAATTCACGCGCACACTTGGCGAAACCGTTGGGGTGCCGAATGTGACCGCGGCAAGCAATGCACGATATTCCGAATGGTTGGGCGCAGTTGCGAAGGACCTTGCCGCACATCGCGGGTCGTCCATCGTCATTCCCGGCGCGCATCAATCGCCCGCTGTACACGCGCTGGCGCACGCTATCAATGCTCAGTTGGGGAACATTGGCAATACGGTCGTTTACACCGATCCACTGGAGCAAGAACCCACGGACGAAGTTGCTTCGATAGGCGAACTGGCGCAAGCTCTGCGCGAGAATCAGGTCGAGCTACTTCTCATTCTCGGTGCGAATCCGGCGTACGATGCACCCGCCGATCTGGGGTTCCCTGAAATCCTAAGCCGCGCGAAAACATCTGTGCTCGTCTCTTTACATTCGAATGAAACCGCCGAGTGGATGACCTGGCAGATTCCTGAATCGCATCCGCTGGAATCGTGGGGTGATGCGCGCGCGTACGACGGCACGGTTTCCATCGTTCAACCGCTTATCGAAACGCTGTACGAATCGCGTTCTCCGATCGAGATCCTCGACGCGGTTCTGAACCCACCGGGGCGCTCGGGTTATGACATTGTGCGCGCCTACTGGCAAGGTAAATCGGGTCGTAATGATTTCGAAGCATGGTGGCGCAAATCTGTTTGCAACGGCGTGATTGAGAATTCTGCGCTGCCGCTTATTACTCCCGCGCTCGCTACAAACTGGGCCGCAAAGCTGCCTAATGTTCCACAGCAGCAGGGTATTGAGATTGTGTTCCGGCCAGATCCGTACATGTATGACGGGCGTTTCGCAAACAATACATGGCTGCAGGAACTGCCGCAGCCGATGACGAAGCTCACTTGGGACAACGCAGTTTATTTAAGTTCTGCAACAGCAAAGAGGCTGGGCATCGCGGCGCAGCATCGCGTCGAACTGAGTTTGCGCGGCCGCACTGTCGAAGGAAGCGTGTGGATACTTCCGGGCCAGCCGGATGATACGGTTTCCGTCCACCTGGGATGGGGACGCACGCGCTCCGGTCGCGCTGGCAATGGCGCAGGCTTCAATGCGTACCGGCTGCGGACTTCTGACGCGATGTGGACTGCGCCCGATCTGCAGATTCGGCTTGTCGGCGGGACATTTCCTCTGGCTACGACGCAGTTGGTTCAGAGCATGGAAGGCCGCGCGCTCATGATCTCCGACACTGTCGATCGCTATCGCAGCGATCCGGATTTCGTGAAGAAAATGACCAAGGATCCGCCCGACGGATTATCGCTTTATCCGAAGTGGAACTACACGGGCCACGCCTGGGGTATGTCGATCGATCTCACAAAATGCGTGAACTGCAATGCGTGCGTGGTCGCATGTCAGGCTGAAAACAACATTCCAGTCGTAGGCAAGGATCAAGTGTTGAACCGTCGCGCCATGCACTGGATCCGCATCGATACATACTACGAAGGCGATATTGCGAATCCTCGTGGGATGTATCAGCCGGTACCGTGCATGCAGTGCGAAGATGCTCCGTGCGAACTCGTATGCCCGGTGCAGGCCACCAATCACTCGGTGGACGGGCTCAACGACATGGTCTACAACCGCTGCGTGGGCACGCGCTTTTGCTCGAACAATTGTCCCTACAAGGTGCGCCGTTTCAACTTCACACTATATGAGGATTGGGTTACCGAATCGATTAAGCTGCAGCGTAATCCTGACGTTACCGTCCGCAGTCGCGGCGTAATGGAGAAGTGTACTTATTGCGTGCAGCGCATTCGCGAAGCAGAAATTTATGCGCAGGTCGACGACAAGGGCCTGCCCGACGGCACGATCCAGACTGCTTGTCAGCAGGCGTGTCCTACGCAGGCCATTATTTTTGGCGACATCAACCAACCTGATAGCCATGTCCGGAAACTGAAAGAAGAAAAGCTCGACTACGAACTGCTGGGCGAACTGAACACACGACCACGCACCACTTATCTGGCGGAACTGCGCAACCCACATGCAGAAACGGAGCAGGCATAGCAATTTTATGAGCTTTGAAGATGAACAACGGATGAGCCGACGGCCGCCCGAGCCTGGCACCTCGGTGGCGGTTATTGCGCCGCACGAGACGTTTCGTAGCGTCACGGACCAGATCACGTCCGTAGTTCTCACCCGCCGCACACCGCTGTTCTGGTGGGCCACCTTCGGTGCGGCCCTTGTCGGAATCGGCTTTTTTGTTGTCTCGACCTGCTGGTTGTTCTACAAGGGCATCGCCGTCCTCGGCAATCAAATTCCTGTAGCGTGGGGCTATCCGATCACAAACTTCGTCTGGTGGATCGGCATTGGTCACGCCGGTACGCTCATTTCCGCCATTCTGCTGTTGCTCAACCAGAGTTGGCGTAACAGCATCAATCGTTTCGCAGAGGCAATGACCATTTTCGCGGTCGCGTGCGCGGGCATGTTCCCGGTATTTCATCTCGGCCGCGCCTGGATCCTCTACTGGATACTTCCGTACCCCAACACGATGCACGTTCAGCCACAGTTTCGCAGCCCACTGGTGTGGGACGTGTTCGCCGTGTCGACATACGCGACGGTTTCGGTGCTGTTCTGGTATCTCGGCATGATCCCCGATCTCGCCAGCTTACGCGATCGGTCGAAGAGCAAGCTGGCGTATGGATTTTATGGGGTGCTTTGCCTGGGCTGGCGCGGCGCGTCGCGGCACTGGCGCTGGCACGAATCTGCTTCGCTGCTGCTGGCCGGCCTAGCCACTCCGCTGGTGCTCTCAGTGCACACTGTCGTCAGCTTCGATTTCACGATCGCAATTCTTCCTGGATGGCACTCCACAATCTTTCCGCCTTATTTCGTCGCCGGGGCCATCTACTCAGGCTTCGCGATGGTTCTCATCCTTGCCATTCCTCTGCGCGCCGTGTACGGCTTGCAGAACCTCGTCACCGAGCGGCACCTGAACAATTGCGCCAAGCTGATGCTCGCAACCGGGCTCATCCTCGCCTATACATATCTCTTTGAGCCGTTCAACGCGTGGTACAGCGGCGATCCTTATGAGATGGCAGTCGTGAACAACCGGGCGTTCGGGCCCGAAGCATGGACGTTCTGGACCACCATCCTCTGCAACGTCATTATTCCGCAATCCCTGTGGTTCCGCTGGGTTCGCGTAAATCCCAAACCGCTTTTCTTTGTTTCCTGCGTTGTTCTTTACGGAATGTGGATGGAGCGGTTCATGCTGATCATCACTTCACTCTCGAGGGATTTCCTGCCCTCCTCCTGGGCCAACTTCGTCGCCAGCTTTTGGGACAATGCGCTACTGCTCGGCTCAATTGGCGTGTTCGTTCTGTTCTTCATGCTCTTCGTGCGCTTCCTGCCGATGATCTCGATTTTTGAAGTGCGCGAACTGCTGCCGCACTCCAGCCCGACGGGAGGCTCGGAGAAATGAGCCCCAATCTTTTGTACGCTATCGCGCTGGAATTCGATTCACCTTCGGCCCTCGTCAAAGCCACGAAGTCAGTACGTGAACGCGGATTTACAAAGTACGAAGTGTACTCGCCATATCCCGTCAAGCAACTGGACGAGATTGTTCCAGGAACCGATCCCGTTCCATTGATGGTCCTCAGCGCGGGCGTGCTTGGCGCCGTCACCGCTCTTGTTATGGAGTACTACATTGCCGTCTACGAATACCCGATCAATGTTGGCGGACGCCCACTGAACAGTTGGCCCTCTTTTATTCCCATCACGTTTGAACTCACTGTCCTCTTCGCAGCGATCGCGGCGTTCATCGGAATGCTGTGCCTTGCGGGCCTTCCGTTACTGCATCATCCCGTATTCAACCTTCCAGAGTTCGCGCGAGCATCCAGCGACCGTTTCTTCCTGATGATTGAAGAACGCGATCCGATGATGGAAATCGTTGAAGAACGCGAATGGCTTAACAAGTTGGGTGCGCTCTCCGTGTCTGAGGTGGAGTCCCGATGATGCGCCGTTTCAGCAAAATCGCGCTACCGCTTGCATTGCTAGGCGCTGTTGCATGCCGCCGCGACATGCAGGATCAGCCCCGTTACAAGCCTCTGCGGGCGAGCCGTTTTTTTGCCGATGACCGATCTGCTCGTCCCACCCCGCCGGGAACGATTGCGCGTGACGAACTCAACGATACCGATGTGCTTCATACCGGAGTTGCGAACGGAGTCTTCGCTACTCAATTCCCGATACCTGTCACCAGGAAACTGCTGGTGCGCGGGCAGGAGCGCTTCAACATTTATTGCACCCCTTGCCACGGATTCCTGGGCGACGGGAACGGAATGGTTGCCAGACGCGGGTTCAAATGGCCAGCCAACCTGCACAGTGACCGCTTGCGTAATGCTCCGCCCGGGTATCTGTTTCAGGTGATCACGAACGGTTATGGCGCGATGCCTTCTTACAGCAGCCAGATTGAACCCCAGGATCGCTGGGCCATCCTTGCTTATGTACGCGCCCTGCAACTGAGCCGCAACGCCACTCTCGCAGACATCCCTGCGGAGCATCGCAGGGACCTGGAGACGGAGCCATGAGCAGCCACTTCGATGTCTCACCTGAACTCGATCGCCGGCTGAACAAGGGTCTTCGTGCGGCGGGAGGACTCGGCCTGTTGCTGCTGGTGCTGTCGATCATTGGCGCCGTCTTCAATCCCGACCAGTTCTTTCATGCATATCTCTTCAGCTATCTGTTCTGGCTTGGTGTTTCGCTGGGCTGTCTGGCACTACTTATGACGCAGTACCTTACCGGCGGAGCCTGGGGAGTAGTAACGCGCCGTACGCTGGAGGCTGCTTCGCGTGTTTTACCTTTGCTGGCAGTTCTGTTCATCCCTGTAGCCGTCGGTATTCCACATCTTTACGAATGGGCGCATCCTGACGACGTGGCCCGCGATGACGTGCTGCGCCATCGCGCCGGCTATATGAACACAGAGTGGTTCATCGTTCGCGCCGTGGTCTACTTTGTCATCTGGATCACGCTCATGTTCCTCCTTGATCGATGGTCGCGCCAGGAGGACGAGGGCACTCCTCGACTGCAATTTTTCGCACGCCTCAGCGCGCCGGGGCTTATTCTCTACGTCTTTACCGTCTCTTTCTCGTCCGTGGACTGGGCCGAATCTCTCTTCACGCATTGGTTTTCTACCATGTGGGGATTCCTGTTCGTTGCCGGACAGGGGATCACTGCCATGGGCTTTACGATTCTCGCCGTTTCGATGCTCGCTGTTGCGCCGCCTATGTCGGAAGCATTCAAGGCATCACACCTTCATGACCTCGGCAAACTGCTACTGACGTTTGTCATGCTGTGGGCTTACTTCAGCTTTTCGCAGTTGCTCATTGTCTGGTCCGGCAACCTCACCAGCGAAATTCCCTGGTACTTCGTGCGCTGGCATGGATCATGGGCCGTTATGGGAATCGCCATAGCGCTACTCGAATTTCTGATTCCGTTTTTGCTGCTGCTCTCGCGGCCTATCAAACGCAACCGCATCGCGCTCGGCATTGTGGTGGGACTTCTTCTGATCATGCGCCTTATCGACCTCTATTGGATTGTGGTTCCTGCACTCGACCGTGAAGCACTGCACCTGCATTGGCTGCAGTTTACCTGTCCCATCGGAATTGGCGGTATCTGGGTGGCAGCATTTATTTGGCAAATCCGTCGCCGTCCGCTACTGCCGCTTGGAGCGCCAAATCTTGAGGAGGCCCTTAGCCATGCGGATTGAGTTCGCACCATTGCAGAGAGAATTTGCCGCCGAGAAAGGAGGATGCCATTGAGCGAGCAACGCTCAACCGTGCAGTTTGAAGAACGCGACATCAGCATCCGAGGTGTGCTGATTACCGGTATTGGTGTCCTGGTTGCCACCCTCCTAATCGTCTTTGCCATGTACCTGCTGTTCTCCTACATGCGCTCCCAAAAGGCGCAGCATACGGCGCCCACATCTCCATTGGCTAACAAGCTGGACCAGTTACCACCCGAGCCGCGTCTTCAGGCTGACCCGTCACTCGATTACGAGAGCATGCGTTCACAGGATGATTGGAAACTTCATCACTATCAATGGATTGACAAGCAGAAGGGCGCGGTCGCCATTCCCATTGATCGTGCCATGGATCTGATAGTGCAACGCGGTATTCCGCCAAGCACCGAACCGCCGAACCAGTTCTACCGGCCGGAAGAAGGTGACCGTCTCACCGGCTTCGGAGAAAGACAGGAGCCGCAGCCATGAGGACTCGTTTTCGACTGGTGCTTTGCCTGCTGCTTGCCGCAGGTGGCCTTTCCTGCCGGGCACAAATGTTCCCGCCGCAATTCCGTGATATCGGCATTGAGCAGCGATTGGGCGCGCAGATCCCGCTGAGTGCCGTATTTCGCGATCAATCGGGCGCAGTGGTTCATTTAGGCGACTACTTTCACAACAAGCCTGTGCTGCTTATGCCGGTCTATTACACATGTACTACGCTCTGCGGCGAAGCGTTGCGCGGGCTGGTGGAAGGCATCGGAACTTTACGTATGGTGCCCGGCCGTGATTTTGAAATTGTTGCTTTCAGCATCAACCCGGCTGAGAATCCCGCAGACGCCTTGAACAAGTTGAACGAGTGCACGATGAATTACAACGGAAAACAGGGGGGCCCAGGCTGGCACTTTCTCACCGGAAGCGTGGCGTCGATCAACGCAGTCACGGAGGCAATTGGATTCCGTTACCGCTACAACGCGCAGCAGCAGATGTATGTACATGCCAGCGGAATGATGGTCGCTACGCCCGGTGGACGCGTTTCTCACTACTTGCTTGGCGTTGCATATCAACCGCGAGACCTGAAACAGGCGATCTCCGACGCCACGCGCAACGAGATCGGCGCTTCGACACCATTGCTGCGGCTCCTGTGCTATCCGTTTGCAGCGAGTAACGGTAGATACAACGCGATCACTCTTCTGGCTCTGCATTGGATGGCGGGAGCCACGATTATGGGTCTCTTCGTTGGGCTCCTCGCTTTGTGGCGCTTCGACCGTGCCCGTCAGCGCGCTGCTGTCGATTCGGGGGCTGCCTCATGATTCACCTGATTGCATTCAGTAGCGATATCTCGCCGGAGTACAACCACTTTTTCCTGCTGCTCGTGATTATCTGCGGCACGGTAGGTACGGGGATCGCCGCCTTCCTTATATATTGTGCATGGCGCTACCGCCGTCGCGATCCGAACGAATTGCCCTCGCAGATTGCGAACTACATTCCGGTCGAGGCCGCATGGATCGGAATTCCTGCAATCGTGTTTATCGCAATGTTCGTCTATGGCGTCAAACTCTATTTCGATATAGAGCGGCCGCCAGATAATGCGCAAGTTATCTACGTTGTGGCCAAACAATGGATGTGGAAACTGCAGCACGTCGATGGAACGCGCGAGATAAATGAACTGCACGTTCCCGTGGGTCAATCAATCGAACTGCGCATGATCTCGCAGGATGTGATTCACAGTTTGTATGTCCCGGATTTTCGTATCAAGCAGGATGTGCTGCCTGGCCGTTACACCACTATTTGGTTTCGCGCTACGCGTCCGGGTGCATATCACCTATTCTGCGCCGAGTACTGCGGGACCGATCATTCGCACATGGGCGGATGGGTGTATGCAATGAATCCGATTGATTACAGCAAATGGGTACGGCAGGGCGGTGCTGAGGGTTCGCTTGCTGATACAGGGGAAAAGCTGTTCCACCAGTTTGCGTGCGCCAACTGCCATCATTATTCGGGACACGGACGCGGACCCAATCTGGTGGAACTCTACGGTCGCGCAGTCCGGCTAGAGGGCGGCGGTACAGGAGTTGCCGATGATGCGTACCTTCGCCAATCTATTCTGGCGCCGAACGCTCGCATTACCGAGGGCTTCCGCAGGTCGATTATGCCCACCTTTCAGGGACAACTCACAGAAGACCAGGTGATCGCTCTTATCGCGTACATCAAGGCAGTGGGCGCGCGGCCCGCTCAATCAATTGCGACCGAGTCCTATGAGCCGGGGACCGCTAAGCCAGCCATTTCCGCCGCCCAGCCCGCACCTTCCGCCGATGTGACCAAACGCTCAGGAGGCCGCTGATGGCTACTCACACACTTCCGGGCGCCACGACTGAGAACTACCTCAACTCTGAAGACGGTATCCTGTCATGGCTCTTGACCACCGATCACAAGCGGATAGCGCTGCTTTACACGTTTTCGATCACCGCACTTTTTTTTCTCGGCGGCACTTTCGCGCTGTTGATGCGGCTGCAACTTCTCACTCCCGATGGAGCGCTGGTCGACCTTGAAACGTACAACAAGCTTTTCACAATGCATGGGATCATCATGGTGTGGTTCTTCCTGATCCCGTCCATTCCTAATACCATCGGCAACTTTGTGCTGCCCATGGCACTTGGCGCAAAAGACCTGGCGTTTCCCAAACTCAATCTGCTTAGCTGGTACATTTTCATGTTGGGCGCGGCGGTTGCGCTGTACTCAATATTTCGCGGCGGCGTAGATACGGGATGGACCTTCTACACGCCTCTCAGTACTGGTTATGCAATGGGTTACGTAGTGATGGCCGCAATCGGAGTTTTCATTTCCGGTTTCTCTTCGATTCTTACAGGGATCAACTTCATTGTGACCATCCATCGCATGCGGGTTCCCGGACTGACCTGGTTCCGCATGCCGATCTTCTGCTGGTCAATGTATGCGTCCAGTCTTATTTTTGTGCTCGCTACGCCCGTGCTCGCCATCACGCTGGTGCTCGTCAGCCTTGAACGAATTTTTCATATCGGAGTCTTCGATCCAGCGTACGGCGGCGATCCGTTGCTGTTTCAGCACCTGTTCTGGTTCTACTCGCACCCGGCGGTGTACATCATGGTGCTTCCGGCAATGGCGGTCGTCAGCGAGATCATTCCCACGTTTTCGCGTAAACCACTCTTCGGATACAAGGCCGTTGCCTATTCAAGTATGGCCATTGCGATTGTCGGATTCCTGGTTTGGGGGCATCACATGTTCGTGGCCGGTATGTCGGTGTATGCGGCCATGGCGTTTTCATTTCTCAGCTATATGGTCGCGATTCCGTCGGCCATCAAGGTGTTCAACTGGACGGCCACCATGTACAAGGGCTCCATTGAACTATCCACACCGATGCTCTATGCGATCGGGTTTGTGGGGCTCTTCACGATTGGCGGCATGTCCGGCTTGTTCCTAGCTGCTATCGGCATCGATGTACATGTCACCGATACTTACTTCGTCATAGCGCATTTTCACTACATTATGGTCGGCGGTTCTGTAATGGCGTTCCTCGGGGGCATGCATTTCTGGTGGCCAAAAATCAGCGGTAAGATGTATCCGGAGTTTCTTGGCAAGCTCAGCGCCATTACTGTTTTCCTTGGTTTCAATCTCACTTTTTTCCCGCAGTTCATTCTCGGCTACTTCGGCATGAATCGGCGTTATGGCTCATACGCGCCAGAATTTCAGGATCTGAACGTACTGTCCACTGCCGGAGCAACCATCCTCGGGGTGGGATACATCCTGCCGCTTGTGTATCTGATCTGGTCTTGGAAATATGGCGAACCGGCTCCTGACAATCCTTGGCGCACTACCGGTCTGGAATGGAAAACGCCGTCGCCTCCTCCGAAGCATAACTTCGAAGTGACACCCGTGGTGGCCTGGAAGGCCTACGATTTTGAAGCCCAACGAGAGGAGCTTCACCTTGGCTGAGCAGAGCCTTGCATTACGCGAACAATTCGCTACACCCGAGCAGCAGCGCGAATCCGCCACGCTCGGCATGTGGATCTTCATCGTCACGGAGGCGATGCTCTTTGGCGCCACGTTCGCCGCGTTTGCGGGCTACCACCACTGGTACCCCGCCGCGTTCAACAGGGGCAGCAGCGAAATGGAACTCACGATGGGCGCGGTTAATACAGCTGTGCTCATCTGCAGCAGCTTCACGATGTCCCTGGCCGAGTATTTCGCTGCACGCGGAAAACCGCGCTTTGTCTGGTTCCTGGTGCTCACCGCTCTCATCGGGATGCTATTCCTGGGTATAAAGTTCACCGAGTACTACATGCATTACAAGGACCACAAGCTTCCGGGCTTCGGATTCCAGGATTCAAGCCCGCAGAGCAGGCAGGTACAGTTATTCTTCTTTCTCTATTTCGTGATGACCGGGCTGCATTCGGTACATCTGCTCATTGGCATCGTTCTCGTGCTGCTCATGCTCATTCCCGCTCTGATCTATATTGATGAGAACTACTCAACCCCCATCCACAACATAAGTCTTTATTGGCACTTTGTTGACGTAATTTGGGTATTTCTCTACGCCATCTTTTACCTTCCGGGAGCGCACTTGAAATGAGAGTTGCAGAAACGTCGCTTCGTTCCATTGTGATCACGTGGCTGGGTCTACTAGCTCTTACGCTGACTAGTTCGCTGATCGGTTTGCTTAATCTAGGCAGCATGAACATCGTGATTGCAGTAGTGATTGCGAGCGTGCAGGCGTTTCTGATTTTGGGATTCCTGATGCATGCCCTGTATGGCCAGGCGCTGGTCCGGGTGGTTATTGTCGGCGGCATCATCTGGTTCCTGATTCTGATGACGCTCACATCCACCGATTACCTGACGCGTGGCTGGCTGCTTCCATCGGGCAAGTGAGCCGGACCATGCAAGCAGTTGAGGGATGCGCATCTAACCTGCTGACATGTTCAACAGACGAGAACGTGAACACGATCTGATCAACATTCGGCCCCAGGCTGGGAGTTTTGAAATCAGTCGCGGGAGAACCGTTTTTGTATCCAGATTCGACGGCACCGTTGATCCGGATTGTTCACGCCATGGGCTCCATGTGTACGACACCCGACTCCTTTCCCGATACACATGGTTGATGAACGGTAAGCAGCCGGAGTTCAGTTGCGGCTCAAATCTTGACCAGTCATCCTGGATGGGCTTTTACCTGCAGGCTCCTCAAAATTACAAAGACACTCCTACTGGGGAATCCGATCCACTTCAGCAAACAATTGAGTTGCGGCTTACACGCTCAGTTGGGGAAGGATTGCATGAGGATGTATTGGTCAAGAACCACACTCAGATTGAGACAGTCGTGAATCTCGAGCTCAAGTATCGATATCAGTTTGTGTCGCGCGAGGAGGTCAGTTGCAGCCGCAAACAGCGCGGAAAGCTGTCGCTTGATTGGTGCCGGCCGCGGTTTGGGGTGTGGGAACAAAATGCGGAATATCGGGCGCGACATTGGTACAACAAGCAAGGGAACAAAGGCGTGGCGCATTTTTGGCGTGGATTAAAGCTACGAATCGAAAATGCATCCACTGAGCCGAATTGCCGCAGGGAACGCATTTCATTTGAAATTCATCTTGCTCCTCGCGGGGAGTGGCGGGCTTGCCTGAGCTGGTTGGCTTCTTTCGATGGCCAGGAGCTGCCGTTTTCTCCAAGTTGCTCGCGCGTTTCCAGCAGCAACTGGAACCTACGACGAGCTGAATATGAGGCCTCTGCCACAAGCTTTCCGTTTCTGGAAGATCACGATCTGAGTTCGACAGTGAATCGTGTTCTGCGCCGCTCACGAACGGACCTGAGCGACCTGCGGATGTACGATCTCGACAGTGATGGTGGGATCGTGGTTGCAGCGGGGGTTCCCACCTACCTAGCGGCTTTTGGACGGGATATGGAGGCGGTGTCCTGGCAGGCACCTCTTCTCAGCCTCGATTTCCTTCGCGGCTCTCTCAACTTCCTGAATAATCTTGGTGCGGTTGAGACGAATGACTGGCGCGATGCGCAACCCGGACGTCTGCCGCATGAAATGCACACTGACCCATTGTCCATGTTGAATTATCGTCCGAAGAGTTTGTACTTCGGCTCGGTTACGAGTTCATATCTGTTTCCAATCATGGTGAGCGAACTGTGGCGGTGGTCTGGAAATCTGGACTCGGTGGAACGCTACGTGAGCACGGCCCTGCGGGCGCTGAAATGGGCCGACACCTACAGCCTTGACGAGACGGGCTTCTACCGATATCAGACCCACTCTGAGCAAGGGGAAGAGAATCAAGCATGGAAAGATTCCTCTGATGCAATCGTGTATCCAGACGGCAGCCAGGTGCGAGCGCCGATTGGCACTTGCGAAATGCAGGCCTTCATGTATGCGGCAAAATCCGGCCTTTCACAGGTACTGTGGCGGATGGGAGAGAAGGACACCGCCTGGCAGATCTTTTGTGAAGCGGAAAGCCTGAAAGCTCGGTTTAACGAAAAGTTCTGGATGGAGGATGAGGGGTATTTTGGACTCGCAATAGATAACGAGGGGGAGTTGGTCCGTTCAGTCGCTTCCGATGCGGGCCATGCGCTCCTCTGTGGAATTGCGGAGGACAGTCGAGTGCGGCGGGTCGCAGATCGCATGTTGCGCGAGGATCTTTTCTCCGGTTGGGGCATTCGCACCCTCTCTGCTCTGCATCCTGCCTACAACCCTTTCTCCTATCATCGCGGGTCCGTATGGCCTGTGGTTAACGCCGACTTTGTGTCTGGGTTCGGCCGCTATGGGCTGCACGAGGAGATGCATATTCTTGCAAAGGCAATGTTTGAAGCGGCAGACCTTTTTGCATACGATCGACTGCCCGAATTGTTCGGGGGACATGAGCGCAGCACTGAGACACCGTTCCCGGGCCTCTATACAAGAGCAGACTGGCCCCAGGCATGGTCCGCCTCCGCAGCCATCAAGATTGTCCAGGCGTTGCTCGGGGTTCATCCATATGCTCCGGCCGGCATCCTCTTTCTCGATCCGCACCTTCCTGAATGGCTGCCCGAGATCACACTGGAAGGGATGCGGGTTGCGAACTCGATTGTCAGTATTCGATTCGAGCGCCGTGGTGACGGAACGACGGAACACCAGGTGCTGGCGACCAGCGGGGACATACGCATTGTCCCACGACAAAAGCCTTCGCTGCTGACCGCAGGATGGGCGGAGCGCGTGAATGAATCGATCTCGACATCGTGAGGAATTTGGCAGATCAGCCGCTGCTCAGGGCGAGCAGAGCTTTCCAGCAGTGCGGTGTACGGTGCCGTCACCCTTTCGCTTGAATGTCGAAGCGTCCTGCGGAAGTTTGTTCATCGTCTCTGAAGGTTTCCATTTGCCGAAGATCGATCGCGACCAAAGCAGGTGCGAACATCACTGATGATGCACCGCAGAATAAACGCCAGGACGCGATCGATGCTATCTCTCCTTCTTGCGCTCTCACCGAACTTGGAATCGCGGGTATCTGAGGGGCGCTAGCGGGCATCTATGCGAACATCGGCAAGATCATTCCCCACCCTGCAAAGGAGAACCATGGCTGACGTTATTGATCAAGTAACAAAAGATTTCAGGATGAGCGAAACAGAACAGAAGATCCGGTACGGTATTGGTTCAGCCGCGGCAGCGGCGGCCATTTTCGCTCCACTTAGTTACAAGTGGAAAGGGGTCCTTACAGCGGTAGCAGCTGAAACAATTCTGTCTGCCGTGTATGGAATATCTCCAGTCAAGCGGATGATCAACGCATAACCAACAGACACATCTCCGGTTGCGGCACAGAATCACTTTTGTGCCGCATTCCTTTGAATCGCGTTCAGCTTGCACTAGAACGACGCAATCGGCCCTAGCCTCGCCGCAACGACTACACTTAGGACCAAACTGAAGAATGCTGAACGGTGTGCTGATTGCGATCGTGGCTCACGCGCTGGTGGGCGTGTCCTTAATTTGGGACAAGATTCTGCTCCAGCGCAAGCGCATGCAAAACCTCGCCTCGTACATTTTCTGGCTGGGCGCCATCAGTATTTTCGGGCTGGCACTGATTCCGTTCGGGTTCCACATGCCCTCAGCCAAAACTGCATGGATTGCGATAACCGCGGGATTCTGCGATCTGGTTGCAACTTGGTTCTACTATGCAGCTCTAAAAGCCGGCGAAGCCTCGGACGAAGTCGCCGCTATGGGTGGGTTCACGCCGGTAGCTACAGTTCTTCTTTCCATTCCTCTTCTTGGTCTCCATCTAGACGGTCAACTTCTCGGGTTCGCCGTGATGACGGCAGGCGGCTTCGTGATGTTTTTCGCGGAGCGGATGCCTTTGCGGCAAATGCTGCCGAGGGTGGTGGCAGCGGCCGTCTTCTTTGGACTTACGGGTGTGTTGCAGAAGATGGCGTTCAACGATGTCAAGTTCGTGAGCGGTTACGTGTTTTTCACCATTGGCACGTTCGCCGGATCCATGGCTTTGTTGCTGATCCCCACTTGGAGGAGACAGATTTTCAAGAATTCTGAAGAAGCTCCCCCGCGAAGCAAAGCTGGATACATGATGAATCGCTTTCTGGCAGGCGTGGGCTCCTTTCTGGTTGTGTTTGCAGTTAGCCGCGCGTCACCTTCGGTTGTGGAAGCCATTTCCGGCGTCCGCTATGTGATCATTTTCATCGGAGCTTATGCGATCACCCACTTAAGGCCATCGTGGTTTCGGGAGGACTTCAATGGCCGCGCCCTTTTGATCAAGGCCGTGGGCACCGGACTGGTTGTGGCGGGACTTGTCCTTGTTGGCCTTCACGGAGGCAATACCGGGGCTGGAGGGCCGAGTTGAAGGTGCAGGGTTAACCGCCAAAACGATTCCTGCGAAGACACAGATGACGCCGATCCACCGCCGCCAGTGCACACTCTCGTGCAAAATAAAGCGAGCTGCCAACGTGTCGATGACAAAACTGAGCGCTGTAGCAGGCACCGCAACGCTAAGCGGAACCACTGAAAGCAGCGCGAGCAGGGAAAAAAATGCACCCGCATAGCACAAGCCTCCGAAGATCACTCTGCGTCGCGAAACGATGTAACGTATGACGCGAAGAATGCCGGAGGGGCTTAGCTGGTGAATTTCAACACCTTCTGACATACCGCTTGCGCAAAGCACGTCCCCGCAGGAACTTGCAAACACGGTGAGCAGCATGAGCCCCCACTTCATGAAGAGGCCCCCGTGGAGTGGGGCTTCGTAGATACCGGCGTTTTCGCAACCAGCATGACTCCGAAGCAGATGAGCAGAACTCCGCACCAGCGGACCAGCTCGACTTGTTCGCCAATCACGAACTCCGCGAGCAGGGTACTGACGACGTAAGACGATGCGAGACACGGGACGACAAAGCTCAGATCTGCCCAACTGAACAGAGACAGCTGACAGATAGCATAAGTAGCTGAAAGCGCTGCTCCCGCCGGCAAAAACGGATTGTGAAGAATACTCGAGAGGTAGTGCGTGAGATCGACCTGCGCAAAGTTCGGCATGCGGCTCATCCCCAGCGCGAGGAGCAAGTTACCCAAGCTGTTTGCGATCACTGCGACGGAGAGGAAAATAATTGTTCTTCGAGTGCGCTGGTTTGTCAAACCGTTGGCCATACGCAATTAGAGCGGGTATTACGCAGTGCGGTTGTAGCCGCTGATTTCGGAGTACCAGGAACTGAGTCCAACCTACTCACTCCAACTTGGAACGCATTTTGTGCATCTAGGAGAGTGCATGGGGTGAGGCCGCGTGTGTCCAGGCACAGGCGATTCAAACAAGGTAAGTTCCACCGCTGAAAATGTGAGGTCTACAGATGTCGCATGAGAATGCGGAGCCAGGGCGCGGAGTTCTGTACACGCTGCCCAGCCTTTTTAGCGATACGTTGAGAACCCGAGAATTCAGTCAATTCTTTCGTGAATACGATGGAGCATCGTTCTCGGTCCGCACCTTGGATGGCTGGTCCTGGTCTTCCTCAGTGGTGAGAGTTCCCCAATTCATAGTTATCTTCAGCACACGACACGCGCTCGATGATGTGATCGAAGATGCGAGCGAGACCACTCTCGGCCGGCTGTTCCTTGAGGGTGGGGTTGAACTGCGCGGCAACATTCTTATTCTGCTTTCAGTGGCGCAGTACACACTCAGGCATTCCGAAGGTCTGAGTCACGGACTGATTCAAACAATTGCCCGGATGAGCCACGAATTTTCGAGGAAGCTCATTCCAATCCACCGCACTTCCGGGAAGCACAGCTGGCATTGTGCGCCATGTCCGCTTGACTTGCCGGTCAGTTTCTTTGAACCTTGGCTCGGAACTTTCCTGGGGCACTCGTATTGCTGTTTAGCGGATGACGAGGAAGGCTCTGAAGCGGCGCAGAGGAAGTCGTTCGACCGCGCGTGCGAGTGGCTTGAGCTTGAGCAGGGAGATCGATTGCTCGATGTAGGTTGCGGGTGGGGAAGCTTGCTGATTCATGCCGCAGAACGCTACGGCGCCTATCCGCAGGGAATCACCTCAACGCAGATGCAAAGCGTCTCCACGATTGAACGAATTCGTCGGCGTGGGCTCGAGCGGCAGTGCTCAGTCGAGCAACGCGACCTTCACCTGCAGCCGTACCGCTCTCGTGAATTCAACAAAATTGCGCACCTGGGAATTTTCGAGCAGGTGGGAACTGCCGATATGCCTGAATACCTTCTCTGCCTGAAAAGGATGCTTGCACCAGGTGGACTGGTGCTGCTTCATCGGCTGACGAGCTCTCCTGAAGGAGCAGCGAGCATGACGTTGCTCCCCTCCGATTTTCTGAGCGACGGCATCTCCCGAGAACTTCAACTTGCCGAGCGAGCCGGATTTGACTTGGTTGGATTGGAAAGCATTCACGCAGAGTACGAGCAAACCCTGCGAATGTGGATTGAACACTTGCTTGATCCTCAGCTGGCGCAAAGCACGCGAGTGTTTTCGAATGGGTACCGAGCCTGGATGCTCTATTTAATTGAAGTCGCCACTTGCTTAAACAGCGGGGAGGCTCGGGTCCATCGCTTGCTGCTGCGGCGAAAATGAGACGTGCGGCTTCGCACGCACACAACCACTCCCTTGGAAATCGTCACTGAACACTTATGGAGTGGCTTGCCCAAATCATCAGAGACGTTCTCACCCGCTGGGGTTATCTCGCGTTGGCCGGAGGACTGTTGGGAGAAAACGCTGGCCTGCCTCTGCCTGGCGAAACAGTCCTCATGTATGCAAGCTTCGTCGCTCACAAAAGCAAAGAACTAAATATTTTCTTTGTCATTCTTGTCGCTATTGCGGCCGCAATCATCGGGGACAACCTGGGGTACTGGGCCGGAAAACATTTCGGTCCGCGACTGTTAGGGTGGCTGAAGCGCAAATTCCACATGGACGAAGATATTGTTGTGGCAAGCGATCAGATTCGCCGTCATGGCGGAGCCACGATCTTCTGGGCTAGATATGTTTTCGGACTGCGGACCATCGCCGGGCCGGTTGCGGGCGCTCTGGAGATGGAATGGAAGAGGTTTCTGATCTATAACGCGCTGGGCGCCGCGAGCTGGGTCGTATCGATGTCTCTATTGGGATACTTGTTTGCAGAAGAAATGAACTCTCTGGCCGGCTACATCGAGAAAGCGTCCTGGGCGATTTCAGGGGGGCTATTTGCCGCGGGTTACTACCTGTGGAGACGCAAGAAGAAGCAGATGAGAGAACGCAAGAATTCATGAACGTTGATGGACCTGATCTGCTTTGCGCAAGGTGAGGAAGTGAGGCGGCCGGGCCGCCCCACTCGTTGATTCACTGCTGCGGAACTGTCAGTTGGCTTATTTCTATGTATGCCCCTTCATTCTCCAGCCGCGAGGCGCCCTGCTGGGTAAGTCCCCACTCGCTCACTGCCTGCGCTTGGGGAGGAGCCTTCTTTACAGTGCCCTTGGCATCCACGTTCTTTCCTGGGCCGACGTTGTTTGCAGCTCCGTTGTTGGTCACTACGGCCAACGTAGGCTGTGTTCCACCGATCCACATTGCACGGTCATTTACCTTGTGCAGTACCGGCACGCCATTCGCGTCGAAAGACTTGCCGATGAACCCTCGCTTGTCTGCGGCGGTGAGAACCGGTACGCCAGGTCCCGTTGCGTTCAAAGTATGTCCCGCACTCCCAGCGGCTGCACCGGCACTTGTAAGTGGCTGATCCGCACCTGCATTGGCTAGCGTCTCCGTGGTTCGTGCGCCAGCCGGAGCAGGAATTGCCGTGTTGTGCGAACGTGCGCCCCACCACCAACCGCCGGAGCCGCCCCAGCCCCATCCTGCCCACCAGAGCACAAGGGCAATGACGACCGGCCAGATAAACCACCAACGCCAGCCACCTCTCGAAACGTTCTCTACGACTCGTTCGTCTCCAATGTCCCCCACGTGAGTGGGAGGGTTTTGATCGCGCTTGTTAGGTATTGCCATATCTAAACCTCCGTAGATTCTGTTTGTCTCTTCGCATGCCATTTTCCCCAGTTTGTGACGAGTAAGCGAAACCTGCCAATCATTACGATGAACCTGCCTGTTGACGGGTGGCCCAACTTTGCGGCATCTCGATGGAATCGTCCTCGGTAACATTGATGAAGTCATATTGAGAACATCGGACGTTGCTCTCTGCTTCAAATCGTGATCCAAATCGGCCTTTCTTGACTGAGCTTCAACCAATCTCAAGGTGAACCGAAAGTACTAATTGCATCCAAAGTTTGGAGCATATGCGTTCGCGCGGATCACAGAAGGTGATATACGTTGCGATTGCGGCTAACGTCGCGATCGCGATCATCAAGTATGTAGCGGCACTGACCACGAACAGTTCTGCGATGATGGCGGAAGCGATTCACTCAACCGTCGACACCGGCAACGAATTCCTGCTGTTGCTGGGAATGAAAAGCAGCAGGCGTCCTGCTGATCCGCTACACCCTTTTGGGCATGGAAAGGCGCTCTATTTCTACTCGCTTTTGGTAGCGGTGTACATTTTTGCGTTTGGCGGCGGAGTGGCCGCTTACAGAGGAGTATTACACATCGTATCTCCTGAGGTGGCACAGCATGTTGGTTGGAACTATGGCGTCCTCGCCATTTCGGCTGCATTTGAGTTCTTTTCATGGCGCGTGTCGTACCGAGAATTGAAACTCATGAAGGATGCCAATGAAAGCGTTTTTGACGAGATAGTTACCAGCAAGGATCCCACGATTTTCATCGTGTTTTTGGAAGATTCGGCTGCATTGATCGGCGATGCTGTGGCTTTTCTAGGAGTGTTTCTAGGCTCCAGTTTAAAGAACCCCTATTTCGATCCCGCGGCTTCGATCCTGATTGGGCTTCTGCTCGCAGGCGTCGCGCTATTGTTGGGCCGAGAGACAGGCGCGCTTCTCATCGGAGAACGTACGACGCGTGGCCGGATACGCAAGATACGGAGGATCATTGCTGGAGATTCAGCCGTCAATCGGATTGAGGAGTTATTGACGATGCAGCTTGGTCCCAAGCAGGCGCTGGTCACTGCGCGAGTCGATTTCCGCCTGCCGATGGGCCTTCAACAATTAGAGTCCTCCATTGAGCGGATCAAAAAACAGATACGCAAAGAGGAGCCGATGGTCGACATTATCTTCATCGAACCCGGTACTTCCGCGGGTTCGATGACGAGAAACTCAGATGCAGGCTGACTTCACTGAAGAACTGGAAGCACCACTCGATCGAAGACCTTCAAACGCCTAAAACTCGCTCGGAAGCTTCTTCGAAATGCTCCATGGAACGATCCCCTATTACCGGCTGTACGCCGAGCTTTAGGCCGCAACGGAATCCGTTGCAGAGTGGCTGTTCCTGTACCAGTTTTCGCGATTGCGGAGTGCGACATTGTGTTGAGCGTTAGGTCGGCGCAATAAGATCTGGCAGACCGATATGTCACCGCGTTCGAAGGCGGCGGCGGAGCCGGCCATGTAAAGCAACCAGGTGCGTAGGGTTCGCTCTGAAACGGTTTGCAGGAGTTCTGAAGAATGCTGCTGAAGATTCTCAACCCATCGCCGAAGCGTAAGTGCGTAGTGTTCACGTAGGGATTCCACATCGCGAATCTCAAAGCCCACATCTTCCGCAGCGCGTAAGGCCTCGGTTAGCGTAGGTAGCTCGCCATCAGGAAACACATAATGATCGATGAAGGACTGCTTTCTTCGGGGCGAATCTGCAGATCGGATGATACCTGAGTTCAGGAACAGACCCCCGGGTTTCAACAGGTCGAGTGCGACGTGGAAATAATTCTGAAGGTTGCTCACGCCGACGTGTTCAAACATTCCAATGCTCGCGAGCTTATCGAACCGCCAAGGGAGATTGGGGGCGTCGCGGTAATCGCGGTATTCGATGAAGCAACGATCACCGAGTTGCGCCTGAGAAATCCTTCGCGCAGCCACTCGTGCCTGGGTTTTGCTCACAGTGATGCCACGCGTATGCGCCTGGTAGGCGGACGCAGCATGGATTGCCAGGCTACCCCACCCGCATCCGATGTCCATGAACTGATCACCTGGCTGAAGGTCAAGCTTTCGGCAGATGATGTCCAACTTGTCCATCTGCGCGGCGTCGAGGGCTTTGGCTGGATTGCGAAAGTAGGCAGTGGAATAGAGCAACGTTGGTCCAAGCCATGGCTCATAGAATTCAACCGGCAGATCGTAATGATGCGAGATAGATGCAGCATCCCTCTGCCGTGAATGTTTGCGGCCCCTTGTCAACGCACTTAGCAGGGTGAAGCAATCACGATACAGCTCGGCCGAGATTCGGCTTCCCAAACCTGCGTGCCGGTTCAATAGCCATTCGGCAACTTCAAACGCAGAGAATATGTCTCCTTCGACGTCGATCTCACCGGAAACGAATGCTTCGCCCAGAGCGGTCTCGGAGGCCTGCATCAATTTGTCGAACGTCTCCGAACTGCGGATAACCAAGCCAAAAACCGGTCGAACCGAATCCGTCGACCGCCAACTCCACATCGGAAAGCGAATTGTGAAGGCAGGTCCAACATAACCGCGAAAGATATTGTCCAGCAACTTGATTTGATGTAAATACGTGTAAGCAAGTGCCATGCAATACTCCAGGAACTCGTCTCTCACGGGTCGCCTACTTTTTTCGATGCGGGATCGCAGGGGTGTGATGTCTCCGGCCGTTCGCAAGCGCGGAATGTGGCACGAGCTACTCGCGTGCAATTCAGGTGGAGCGGAGAAGCCGGACGGAACAGGAAAGCTGCCCAAGTAAATCCGGCATCAGAAGATCCGAGAGCAATGAAGCTTCCCATTCATCCGCCGGTACTTCCGATGCTTGCAAAACGAATTGAAAAGCTGCCCCTTGGTCCCGAATGGATCTATGAGCCAAAGTGGGATGGCTTTCGCACGCTGGTTTTTCGCGACGACCGTGAAGTACTAATCCAAAGTAGGGATCACAAGTCGCTGAATCGATATTTTCCCGAGCTGATCGAGCCGCTTCTCAACCAGCTTCCTAAGAAGTGTGTCGCGGACGGAGAGATCGTTATTGCGAGACAAGGTGCTCTGGATTTTGACGCGCTTCAACTCAGGATTCATCCGGCGGCATCACGGGTGAGATTATTGAGCGAAAAAACGCCGGCGTCGATTGTGTTCTTCGATCTGCTTGCAATGGACGATCATGACTACCGATCGGAGCCCTTTGCTCGCAGACGCAAGAAGCTCGAATCCGCATTGTCGAAGGCGCGACCGCCGCTCTACATCACTCCCGCAACTGATGACTCCTCATTGGCCCAGGACTGGTTCAGACGCTTCGAAGGCGCTGGCCTTGATGGGGTGATGGCGAAATCAAAGAACCTCATCTACGAATCTGACAAACGAACCATGTTCAAAATAAAACATGTACGGGAATGCGACTGCGTCGTTGCCGGTTTCCGCTGGTATCGGCAAGGCGGACCGGCAGCGGTTGGATCGCTGTTGCTGGGTCTTTATGATGACCTGGGCGTTTTGCAGCATGTGGGTGTTTGCGGCAGCTTTCCTCTCAAGAAGCGCCGCGAACTGGTCGATTTCCTCGAGCCGTATCGTAAGAATGCGATGACGCAGCATCCTTGGCGCAGTTCCAATGTCGCGGCTTCGGGTGACGCGACATCCAGAAAACCAGGGGGGCAGAGTCGATGGAGCCAGGGAAAGGATCTTTCCTGGGAACCACTGCGGCTTGAGCTGGTGGTCGAAGTCAGCTACGAACACATGCAGAGCGGACGATTCCGGCACATGGCGCAATTCCGCCGCTGGCGTTCCGACAAAAGGCCGGAGCAGTGCACATACGATCAGCTTGAGGTGGCTGCGCCGGAAGAACTGAAGGTGATTTTTTCGCAGTGATCGCCGGTCCTTAGCTTCGGGCGTTTTATTGAACTTAGAAATCGGTCAACACCTGTGCGCCGTTGTCTGCCACTGCCACCATGTCGCAATGACGCATGCCGCCATAACCGTCGAAGTAGGCAGCCGGTTCCACATTGAATGTCATTCCGTTCTCAAGAAGATCAGGCGACATCGGATGAATGCGTGGCAGTGCATTTGGATTCGCGGCGACGAACCCCACTCCGTGTCCAGTGGAGTGGCGAAATGCCTCTCCGAGCCCATGTTGCTCCATAACGCCGCGGGCAGCTGCGTCCACATCTCTGGCCCGCGCCCCCGGTCGTATGCTGCGCAAAGCCGCAGCACGAGCTTGTTCGATCGCAGAACGCATTCCGGCCTGGCGCTCCGATTCGTCTCCTACGACGTATGTACGCGTAACATCGGTCCAGTAGCCGTCTGCGCACGTGTTCGCGTGCACGAGCACCAGGTCTCCGTTTTCGATTACGCGTTGTTGAGTGTGCGCATAAGCTCCGGACGCCTTCGCCGAATTTGGGCCCGACATGCAGAAGAAGAAGGCATAGAAGCGCCGAGTACCTGCAGCAACCTGAGATGTCTCGAACGCGTGCTGAAAGGCGGCAGCAACATCGGACTCGCGCTGCCCGGCTTCGATAGTGTGCGATCCGCGCGTAAACGCGTCTGCGGCAATGGCAGCCGATTTTCGAATCAGCTTTAGCTCGGCTGAGGTTTTCGTTGCTTTGAGTAAGTCGAGTTCAGCGTCGCACTCGATACGCTTAGTGTCCGGCGCAACCTTCGCCAAGAAGGATTCCAGTGCTTGACCAAGTTGAAGCGACGACGAATAACTCGCTGGCTGCATGCATAGGCCTCGCCTGATTCCGAGACGCGCCTTATCTAAGTGGACACCTGCAAGCGCACTCTTCAGTACGGGTGATAACTTCTCGAGCGGAGTAGAGAGACCATCGAGGCTTGCCGGCTGATACGGAATGAGGTGAGCAGAGGTGCTGTGGGAAGCAATTTCCATTTCATCTTCCGGGAGCACAACTTGTACCTGCTGCGAAGTAGGGAAGACGACCACGCTGGCGCCCATCACGGGCCAATAGCCGGTGAGGAGCAGAATGTCAGTTTGCGATACGCACACCAGCCCATCGAGTCGGAAATCTGTGAGGGCCTCTCGAATTCTCTCGCGTCGTTCGAGGTCATCCATAAAGAGATGCGCCTCCCTCACCTCACCTCACCTGGAACCACGGATGGGGTGTTCTGGTTCAATGATGCAGATCGTGATAGTGGCCGGACTCCTGACCGCGCTGCCTGCCAATGCGTGGCTCATTCGCAAGGCTGGAAGGAGACGTTGCCTCAGGTCGGTCCCGAGCAAATGAATAGGAGAGGTCGCCGAGAGCAACGAAGGCAGTCGGCCGTTCGCAGCATAAGGCAGTTGCCAGCAGCTTGAGAACCCCTGCCCAGCGGCTGTAGAAAATGCCGCGGGGCAGGAGTCGATGGGAAGAGGATCGGGGATCATGAGCTCTCGATATGATCGCGCATTGACTTCAGCTTATTTTGCGTTTTGCAGGCCTTTGGCTTCGCTGAGATGCTTCTCCAGGGTGGGGAGCGCCGTTTCGGCGTATGACTTGATGGCCGGGTTCTGCGCGTCTGCTGCTTCTTTCCGATAGGTCGCGATTGCTTTCGTATGGCCATCGATCATTTCCTTGACGTAACGATGGTCGAATGCTGCGCCCTTGAGCTTGTGAAATGGTGCGATCATCTTGCTGATATGTTCGTTATCGATCGCGCTCGGCACAGTTAAATTTGCCTGTCCTGCTGCACTGGAGAGTTGCTGGAAGTCCTTCGTGTGATCATCCATCAGCATTTGGCCGTACTGCTTAACTGGCTGCGCCTCAGCTACGTTTCCCGCCAATTCTCCAAGATTTGCTTCGACCATGTCTGTTTGGGCAGCGAAGGTAACGAACTGCTGGTCGGTCATAGCGCCTTTCGACGAGCTATCTTTCTGAGCCAATCCAACAACCGGAGCAAGAATTACACAGCAAACAGCCGTAACAATTCGTTTCATCTGATTTCCTCCCAGTCGGAATTTGAATTTGACGGTTCGAATACAAATGCGCGCAATGTGACTTGGCGCAACCGGAGTGCAATTGATTATTTCTGAGATGTGACCGTGGCCCGCTTGCCTTCGCAAGTATTGCGGGGCGCGCACTCCTTAGCGCACCTCCACATTTGTACGATGCGGGTTTGAGGCGTCGGGTAACTGCCTAATTTCTACGCAAGTGGAGGAAAACGGGCGAGGAGGCGTGGCTTCACGAACCCTGGGTCAGCGGTTATTACGGCCGCCTCGGAACTGCAATGATCCGCATGGGGCTTTGTGTGAAGGCGCAATGCTCGGAGCGGTTCACCAACGGCCACCATGTTGCATTCCGTTCGCGATCAGGCGGAACGGGGAAACGAGAGGCAGCGCTCAGCCAGATGATTTTGTGTGCCGCGATTGCGCAGCAGTGTCCAAGCTGCGCCGGCAATTCCCATGCCAAGAACCGCGAGACCTAGCGTTCCAGCGTGCTCTTCTGCCCAAGCCTCGGCGCTCCAGGTGCGAGCCCGATCTTCGAATACGCCGTGCGCTCCATGATCGCCGGGAAGTGGATGGTTGAGGTTGTCTGGGCGGTTGGGATCGGAGGAGCCGTCGTACTGCTGCGATTCGTATCCGTTCTTTGCCAGGTAGTGGTCGCCGAATGAAGGTACAAGTTTGTTTCCAAAAATAGCCTTAACCACGGACCAGGACGCATACCATTCCCGCCGGTCGGCGTGGTGAGCGGCATGGTAAATGAGGCGCGCCGCCACTTCGGGCTGATAAATTGGCGGCACCGGTTGCGCCTTTCGGGGCAGGCGTGAGCGGACCCACCCGAACTGTGGAGTGTTGAGCGCGGGCATCTGGACCATGGTGGTTTTTACATTGCTCTTGTCATGCAGGAGTTCTGTGCGAAGTGAAGCAAAGAAACCCAGAATGGCGTGCTTGGAAGCGCAGTAAGCGGATTGCAGCGGGATACTGCGATAGGCGAGCGCAGAGCCGACATGCACAATTACGCCACGGTCGCGGGGCAGCATGTACTTTAGTGCCGCCAGGGTGCCATATACATACCCCAGGTACGTGACTTCGGTGACACGCTTGTACTCGTCTGCTCTCATTTCTTTAACGGGCGAAAAGACTGAAGTCATCGCGTCATTGATCCATATGTCGATGGGCCCGAACTCGCTCTCTACTTCAGCAGCGGCATGTTCCACGCTAACGAAGTCGGCGACATCGGTAGGTAGGATCAGAGCTTTGCCGCCCAGCCCTTCAACTTCGCGTGCGGCAGCCTGCAATCCATCGATGCCACGAGCAATCAAGCCGATGTTAGCGCCGTGGCGCGCGAACTCGCGCACTGTAGCACGACCTGCTCCAGCCGACGCTCCCGTAATGACGACCACTTCTGGTTTTTTCAATCTTGTAGCTCCCTTCAATTTCCGTTTATTTGCTTGCATCAACGCCAACTCACTTGCCGTTTCAAAACAAGCATGTGCAGTACACCTAAATCGAGGATGTCTCCTGACTCAGAAAACTGGCAATCGCCTTGTCACAGCTGTATTAGCAGGGATTCTATTCAGAAAAAAGCAGCTGGTGTGAAGAAAGCACAACCGCCAAGTTCCTGCGCACTGTACTGCACACGTCACGAAGAATTGGAACCCGCACATCTCCTTGGCGTTGCCTGTGCAGGGCAGTTTCGTTTCCTTGATCGCCTGATGATGCACTCACATCCGTTGAAGATCTACGAAGAAGTTAAAACGCCGACTTTGATGAGTGGCAGATCGATTTTGAGTGGGCAAGCTGTTAAAGCGAATCTGGCATCACAAGTTCCCAGGGTTCGGACTGAGGAGGGTAGACCAGAGTGAATGACTGCTGTATGACGCGAGTTTGCGTGCCCAATGCTGGCCGTCTCGTTGTGCGCTGGACGGTCGGCGATGTAAGGCCTCGGGGCTTTGAGGCCCTGCGCCTTTCAATCGCTTGCGCCCAGAAACTGTTTGGTCCCGATGCCAAGTATGTTGTGTGCGTAAACACAGTCTCTGTAATGGAGGCCAAGCGACGTACCGGGGCAGTGTCCGGTGAGGTGGAATGGCGCGAAGTGACTGCGATGGATGCTCCCAACGTGTTGCTGAGGAATAGTGACAGCGAACTCATGGGAGGCATGGGATGGAAACTGATTCCGCTCAGGGTTGTTCCAAGCCGCTACGAACTGGCGCTCGATAACGACTGCATCTTATGGAAACTCCCTACTGCAATGCGGCAATGGCTTGAGTCTGACCGCGCCTGCTTGCTGGCGGAAGACGTTGACCGCTTTCTGGGCAGTTTTGATGCGCTATGCCCGCCAGGGGCCATGAATGCGGGGGTTCGCGGTCTGCCGCCTGGCGAAGATCTGCGTGAGCCATTGAGGCATGTGATTAACGAGGTGACAAAGCGGTCGAGCGCCGGTTTTCGGCTGACAGACGAAATCGAAGAACAGGGGCTGCAGGCGGCGGCCGTCTGCCACTTGAGATCCCCTCTGCTGGTGAGCAAAGAAGAGGTGAGTATCTGCTCTCCGTTCTGGCCGCGTTCTCCGGAACTGGGTACGTGTGGTGCACACTTCGTTGGAATTAACGCGGCCCACATACCTTGGGAGTATTATGAAATCCCGGCTGATGAGTGGCTGAACGAACACTGGAACAGGCATAGGCCAGAACTATACGCGAAGGCCGAATTACCGTTGCCATCTTAGCTGAACAAAGGTGGAAGCGCAGGACCACTGTGCGTCGAATCTCAGCCAGGGCTTTCCACTGCTCGGTAGCGGAAAGAGTGCGGGTATTACCCATACAACAGAAGAGAGGAACTATAAGAGAGGCACTGACCGTATGCATTTCGTATAGGATCAGCGCCTCTCAAAGGCCCAAGCTTCACTTTGCTTTGTGTGCCTACTTCTGATTGCTGCCAATCACTTGAATTACGTCCTTATCCGCTGCTGTCCACGCTTTTGCACCCTCAGTTGAGAGTTTGCGGGTCGCATCGTTCCAATGAAGCTTAGTGACCGAACCGGAATTCTTTTCATAGGCGTAAGTGGTTCCGTCGTCAGAGAACAGCGTGAAGTCACCATTCGCGCCGGGGTAGACACGCACTGAAGCGATCGCCTGCTTATCTTGCGTGCTCAGGATCGTTGTTCCCAGGGGGACGATGGAACCAGCGCGAACGAAAAGTGGGATCGTATCAATGGGCGCAGCAGCGGTGATCGTCTGGCCACCTTTGATCCGTTCATTCGTCCAGTAGTTATACCAATCGGTCCCTGCCGGCAGGTAAACGCTGCGGCTGGTTGCGCCCTGTTCTGTTACGGGCGCCACCAGAAATGCCGGACCGAACATATACTCGTCGGGGATGTCCGCGACCTTGGGATCGCCCGGGAAATCCATGAAGAGGGCGCGCATGAACGGTGCGCCAGTCAGATAGCTGCCATACCCCAATGAATAGGTGTACGGCATCAATTGATAACGCAGCCGCAGATATTTGCTGAGGACGGTTTCCGCTTGCTTGCCGTAAGCCCAGACCTCATTGTGCATGCGCTCTCCGTGTGCCCGCATAACAGGCTGGAAGGCTCCCCACTGGAACCAGCGCACGAAGAGTTCAGGGTAATCTTCGTAGCCGTCGACGTTTTCTTTGGCGTCAGAGGGGTCGACCAGCGGCTTGTGTGGAGCATGGTATGTGGCGGGAATGTTTGGCGAAAAGAAGCCCGCAATGTCGGTGTCCCAATACGGCATGCCGCTGGCCGTGAAGTTTAATCCAGCCGGGATAGAACGCTTGAGCATATCCCAGGTTGAGTAGATATCACTGGACCAGAACACGGTGCCATTGCGTTGCGCCCCAAGGTAAGCTGCGCGCGCCAGACTCATTACGCGATGGCTATCCCCAAAGTCGCGCCGAAAGCCGTCGTAAACCGAAGCGGTGTGGAACAGCGGGTAGACGTTATAGAACTGCTTGCCCGGTCCAACGAAGAAGGCATCGTTATAGGGATCGATGTCCGGCTCGGTTTCATCCAGCCAGATGTAATCAAACCCGTACGGCTTTACATATCGGTCTCTGATCTTGTCCCACCACCATTTGGCAGCCTCAGGGTTGGTGGTATCAATATTGGGTCCGATGACGTCGGCGGCGTAGCCCCTGGTGTCGGGGGTTCCATCGGGCTTGTCGATCAGCCATCCTTTTTGCTTCAGCATTTCATAGAACTGCGTGCCCGGAGCGAAATGCGGCCACACACTCAACAGGGTTGTAATGCCCATAGAGTGGAGCTGTTTGTTCATGGCTGCAGGATCCGGCCATCGAGCTGGATCAAGATCCATCTCGCCTTGATGGGTCATGTTCAGGAAGTCGACGACCAGAACATCCAAGGGAAGCTTGCGGTCGCGATAGCCTTTGGCGACCTCGAGAATCTGTTCCTGGGTTGGGTAAATTGCCTTGCTCTGGATATAGCCATAGCCGGCTTTAGGCAGCAGATGCGCGATGCCAGTCAATTGGCGATAGCCCTGGTAGATGTCGTCGGTCTTTTTTCCAGCGATCACAAAGAACGAGACGCGGTCTCCCACTTCGGATGACCAATTGTTCTGCTGATTAAAGCCCAGGTCGATAGTGGTTTTTGAGGGGTTATCCCAAATGAGCCCGTAACCGCGGCTGGACACCATGAAGGGCACGCAGACGTTCTCGCCGCCAATTGCGCCGTAGTCGTGCCAGCAGTTGATGCGATGATCGCGGAGATCGAGAAATCCCTGTTGCTGTTGGCCAAGGCCGTAGTAGTGTTCGTCCGTTGGCGAATCGAAGGTGGCGGAGACACGGTAACCGGCATCGGACTTCTTTCCTTCTTCTGTTTCCGCATGGTTTGGGAACATGGACCAGCGCCACATCGTGAGCAGTGGCTTGCCGGCCGCGGTTGTCACAGAAATGGCGTCGTTGCTGGGCCCCCGACGGTTCCCTGGAGGAAAGTAGATGTCTCTCAGCGACTGGTTGATTGAATCGAGCGGAAGGTGTCTTGGAGGCGGCAGATTCTGTGGAGCCACACGGACGATCAGTTCGCCGGAGCGGATGACGTCGTACCCTTCAGCATCCTGCTCATGCGTCCAGCCAGTCGATGAGGGAGTGCCGATTATTCCGTAGCCGGGTGCGCTGAGCGCTGCCGGCCGAGAAGTACTCAACGTGATTCGAACGATGCCGGGACCATAGGGCTCAACCGCAATCGTTCTGTTTTGGCGCGCCAGAACGATACTGCCATTTTGATCCTGGGCACTGGCGCTTGCTGCGGCGATCAACCCGAGCATGGCAATTGTCGCGGTCCAGGCGAATATGAATTCCCCAGACGTTCCCTTGAAAGTGCGCTTTCTACTCCCGATCGCAAGATCTTTTCCGTGTGGCTGATACATGCTTCTTACCCTTTCCCTTAGTTGATCCTGAAACTGGTAGGATTCCCCAGCCTGTTGCCCTTTCAGTTTGGCGACGCAGTATGGCTAACATCTTACAATCCGGTGCGCCATCCCCACCCAATGAAGACGGAACGATCCTAAATTGAATGTTGGAGGTAGTCTGCTTTCAAGCTGGATGCGCAGAATGCACCCGATCAGCGGAGCGACGAAATGCGGCGACCGTTTCCGCAAAGCTTAAGGTCCGCAATGATCTGGAGGGGATTTGATCCGATGATGTGAAACCGATCAGGCGGCCTCGGGAAGGAATAGCTGGAACACGGAGCCGCTTTTGCTGGCGCGTTGGCTCGATCGTGCTTTGAGCGTTCCTCCATGTTTCATCGCGAGTTCGCGGCTGATCCAGAGACCCAGGCCGTTGCCATGATCCTTCTTGGTTGTGAAGAAGGGATCGAAGCTTCTTCTCAAAGTATCATTGGACATGCCGCCGCCGGTGTCGGCGATGGTCATTACAACACCTCTGGAATTCTTTCGAGTCGAATGGCGGGCTCGGACCACCAAGCGGCCGCCGTCCGGTGACATGGCATCGATTGAATTCGAAATAAGATTTACCAGGATCTGCCTGATTTCCCCTTCATTACAGCAGACCCGGACAGCCCTGATCGCCCTAGTTTCCGCCTTTATGTGGACCCTGGACAGATGGGATCTTTGCAGCGACAGGATCTCGTTCAGCAGGGCGTCACAGGAAACAATCGAAGTTTCAGATACTTTACGATTGAACCGTAAGGTTTGGCCTGCGATCAACGAAGCGCGGTTGATCTCCTGTTCCGCCATCCGCACGTACTCTTTTACCGGATCGAGGTCGTAGGTCTGGCCAGCCAGATAAAGCAGGTTGGTGACTGCTTCAAGAGGGTTCAGGATTTCATGTACGATTGTTGAACTCAGGCGGCCGAGTGAGGCGAGTCTTTCGTTCGTTTGCAGTGCTTCTGCGCAATTTCTTTCTGTCGTAACGTCTTTAAAGAAGAGCAGGATACCATTCGAAATAGGACGTACAGTAATCGCCATCCACAAGTTAACTGGCGATGGGAAGAACTCAACGAATTCGGGCGGAGGCCTATTATCCTCAGGAGCGATGCAGTATCGACTCTTCCAAAGCGATTCGGGTTCCATGTGGTCGGAGAAAACGGCCCAATAATCCCTCCCAATTGGATTCTCTCCAGGGAAGAGCACGTTCAACGCGGCCGGATTAGCATATTCCACCTTCCAGCCCAGGTCCAGCTTGGCGATAGGGTAAGGACAAACGTCGAATGCTGCCCACCGGGGGTCGAATAAAACGCCCGTTGGCTTCCCCGTGAAACCACCGAAATCAGTTTGGCCGGTTCTCATCGTTCCTCCGAAGCCGACCCTGATCGGCAGTTCCCCAGTTCCATTGGATGCGCAAAAGCCAAGGGAACTACCTAGTTTTCGTTTTTTTTCTCCCCTCAAGGGTGCTCTATTCCTGATGCACGCTAGGGCTTTGCCCAGTTACCCAGCGGAAACAGTCACGGTACCTTAGGAACAGTTCCGTTGCAGAGGATGTATATGCAATCGCCCGAAAACTCCTATGGCTCAATGAGGAACCCGTCCGCCCTGGTGAGCCTGCGGATGAGCTTCCCGATCGACAACCCGCGCCCCAACCCCACTTACGAGCCGGGTGCTGAAAATTTTCGGAAAGAGATGCCGGTCTGGGATATGCCCATGAATTCGAATCACATCGCCCCGAAAGGGGTGACCATTCTTTCGATCGGAGACGATGTGCGGCTGCTTGAAACCCGCCAGATGGTATTCGCGTCGGCAGGTTATGAAGTTCATTCCGCCACGAGCGCCGACGTTTTCGAAGAAAACCTGATTCGGCAGATGGACATTGCGGTGATTTGCCATTCGGTTCCCCCCAAACTGGCGGCACTAATTGCATGCTCCTTTCACGGACTCGATCCTGCTCTTCCGATTCTCCGTCTGGGCGAGCCAATAGCAGGTACGGATGGGGCATACGACCACGCGCTGCAGTTTCCTCCCAGACCCGAAGTCCTGTTGAAGACGGTTGAACGAATCCTTTCGCATCAGGCATAGTTTGGACGAGCGGGCGGACACTGAAAGCAAATGCCATTTGAAGTGAGATCTATATATTTGAGTCGGTCAACACCGATATGTCGAGATGACTTAGGAGAAACGTCACGGCTGCCGTAGCATGGTATGAACACCCACGCGAGGTGACCAAGGCGGTCCTGCAATGGCAGACGAAGAACTCCGCGAAACAGTACCTACAGGACCCATGGATCCTGACCATCTCGAGAGCCCAGATTCAGCTCAGACCTTGGAGAATTCGCCGGTAGACTGGCAGGTCTGCTCGCTGCTGTCCAGCGGCAGCGCGACCCCTATGAGCATGGAGGTTCAAACCGGCGCATCGGTTGAGTGGAGCGACGAGAATCATTCAGCGGCACTGTCGTACCCGGTGGTTGGCATTGGCGCTTCGGCTGGAGGATTGCAGGCATTCCGTGAGTTGCTCGGGAATCTCCCCGAGAAAACCGGCATGGCTTACGTATTCTTGTCGCACCTGGCTGCGGATAAGCCGAGCTATCTCGGCGATATTCTGGCGCGCCATACTGGAATACCTGTCCAGCCGATCGAAGAAGGATTACGACCGGAGCCGGACCACATTTACGTTCTTCTACCCGGACAGGTTGCGCGGTTGGAAGGCGGGAAGTTCCGGCTGGAACGCCGCTCCATTGGGGAACGTGTTCACTTTCCGATTGATGATTTCTTCAGGTCGTTAGCCAGCGATCAAAAGGGCTACTCCATTGGTGTGGTTCTTTCGGGAGCGGATTCTGACGGGACCTTCGGCGTTCAGGCGATCAAGGGCGAGGGCGGCCTGACAATGGCCCAATCACCCGAAACTGCAGAACAGCGAAGCATGCCCGTCAGTTCCATCCAGATGGACCATGTGGATTTTATCGGCTCGCCGTCGGAGATCGCGGCAGAACTAACGCGTTTGGGAGGTCTGTTCACCCTCCCTCAAATTCGCTCGCTTGAAGAAGGATTGGAAATCCCGAACCAGGAGCAAAGCCTGCAAAAGATTTTGCAGATCCTGCGCAATGTAACTGGGCTCGACTTGCGGCAGTACAAGCAGCAGACAATTCGCCGCCGAATTGGGCGACGCATGGTGATCAGGCGAATTGACGCCGTCGCGGAATACGCAAACTTCCTTCAACTTCGTCCTGACGAAGTGCGAATCCTTCATGAGGATTCGTTGATCAATGTGACGCGTTTCTTCCGCGACCCGGAGTTCTGGCACGCCCTCAGTTCGCAGCTGCTTCCGGCTGTGTTTCAGAATCGTTCGCCGGAAAAAAATGTGAGAGTGTGGTGCGCTGGCTGCGCCACGGGAGAAGAAGCTTACTCTTTCGCCATCTGTTTGCTGGAGTTCTTGACCGCCAACGGGCTGGACTCCACGGTGCAGATTTTCGGGACTGACGCCAGTGAGGAATCAATCGAGAAGGCGCGGACTGCGATCTATCCTGAATCGATCATGGCGGAGATGTCTCCTGATCGCTTGCGCAGATTTTTCGTGAAAGTAGATCGCGGCTACCAGGTTTCAAAGCGCGTGCGCGACTGCTGCATCTTTGCCCGGCAGAATCTGGCCAGCGATCCGCCCTTTTCGCATATTGATCTTGTGAGTTGCCGCAACGTCCTTATCTACTTCAATCAGTGGCTGCAGAAGCGGATGATTGCGACCTTTCACTACGCACTTGAGCCGGATGGCTACCTCCTGCTCGGAATGTCAGAGAGCTTGAGGGATTACACAGACTACTTCAACCCTTTCGATCGCAAGAATAAGGTCTATTCGAAGCTCAACGATATTCCACCCACAGCACATCGGCTCTCTGACTCTTTAGCAATCGACTTTCTCCCAAGTTCCTTTCGCGCCGCAGAACACGGCATGGCCGCCGAGGGATGGCCTGAGGTGGAGCTGCAACGGGCTGCGGACCGTATAGTTTTGAGCCGCTATGCTCCTCCCGGCTTGATAGTAGACGAGCGATTGAAGGTGCTACAGGCGCGCGGAATTACTGCGCCTTACGTTCAGCTGTCACCGGGCTCAGTCAGCTGGAACCTGTCCCGCGTATTGCGAGAAGACATTGCGACCGAGGTGAAAGCAGCGGTTGAGCGTTCCATCCGAGAGGATATTCCTGTAACCGCTAATACTGCGATCCCGGTTGAAGTTGGCCGGCAGGAAACGCTGCGCGTTGAGGTACTGCCAATATCGAGTTCAACTACGCGGCCGCGCTGCTTTCTTGTGCTATTTACTGACGACCGGAGATGGCAAAACAGGAGAGTCGCTGAGCAGATAGTCGTTCCCGAGGTGGTGGACGAGAGCAACAACAGGTTTGTTGCTCAACTTCGGCAGGATCTGAACTCGACTCGCTTTCATCTTCAATCGCTAATTGAAGAAAGGGACGCGAGGAACCAGGAGCTGGTTTCGGCCAATGAGGAAATCCAGTCGGCGAACGAGGAGTTGCAGAGCACCAACGAGGAACTGGAAACAACAAAAGAAGAATTGCAGAGCACGAACGAGGAGCTGCAGACCGTTAACGAGGAGTTGCAGCAGCGCAATGCCAGCTTGACGCAAACGGGTAACGATCTTACCAACCTGTTGAACAGCGTAAACATGCCTTTGTTAATGCTGACGGATGAGTTAAAGATCCGTCAGTTTACGCCTCCAATGGAACGGCTGCTGAACATCAGGGCTTCCGACATCGGGCGTTCTATCAGGGAGATTCGGCTGCAACTCAGTGTTGAAGACATTGAGCCGATTCTTCTTGAAGTGCTGGAGACGCTTGGGACGCGTGAACTGGAGGTACAGGATCGAGACGGCAAATGGAATCTGTTGCGGATCAGGCCATATCGGACTGCTGAAAACAAGATCGACGGACTGGTTGTGCTGCTGGTTGATGTCGATCAACTCCGCAAGAGTCAGCAGGAACTCCGCGTCGCTCGGGATTTCGCCAACTCAGTTGTGCAGAGCGTACCGGTGCCGGTCGTGGTGCTTGAAATGGATTGTTCAATCCGCGCTGTCAACAAAGCGTTTTGTGAATTGACAAACACGAAGGAGACCGCGCTTATCGGCCGCTCTCTGCCCGATCTTGTAGGGCATCTTTGGGGGATCGACGGTTTCAAAACAAAGCTGGAAGAATTATCCAAAGCTGAGTCAGGAACCCTGCTGAAATTTGAGCATCAGTCCACTACGTCGCGCAACAAAAATCTCCTGGTCACCGGACAAGCTTTGCCGGTTGACGGGGACCGCGTGCTGCTGCTGACGATGGAAGACGTAACAGAATTGCGCAATGCTCAGGCCGCGGAAAGCGAGAGGCACGAAGCGCTTGAAGAGGAAGTTGAGGTGAAGGATCAAACTCTATATCGCACCCAGGAGCAACTTCGTGAGCTTGCCGCACACCTATTCACCATTCAGGAGGAGGAGAGGCAAAGGGTGGCGCGGGATCTTCACGACGACATCAGCCAGAGACTCAGCTTCCTGGAGATCGTCTGCTCCAAAGCGGATCTGACCGAAAGCAAAGATTTGGAGGCGATCCGAAAAGAAGTGCAGTCGCTGAACACTGATGTGCGCGAAATCTCTCACAGGCTGCACCCCGCCATTCTTAGCGACCTTGGAATCACCGCTGCTCTGAAATCACTAGTCGAAGACTTTCGCATAAGAGAGGGCATGCCGGCTACTTACTTCGAAACAAATGTGCCGCCAGATCTACCTCACTTTGTTTCAACAACCCTGTATAGAATTACTCAGGAAGCTCTCAGGAACGTAAGCAAGCATGCGGGAGAAACCCACGTGAAGGTTCAGCTCCAGGGGATCGATGGTAGGGTGCAGCTTCAGGTGCGCGACTTTGGAACCGGATTCGATCAGGACGCGGATTTTCCATCGCGTGGTCTGGGACTGGTAAGTATGCAAGAACGCGCCCGCATTGCAGGGGGCACATTCTCAGTGACATCTTCACTTGGCGAAGGCACAAACATAGTCGTCGATATCCCGGTGGAATCCCATGAATAAACCACGCATTCTCATCGCGGACGACCACGCCCTGGTAGCAGAGGGGCTAAAGGGATTACTGGCCGCAAAATACGAAATTGTTGGCATATCCCCTAACGGCAGACAACTACTGGTGGATGCGGCAGCTCTCAAGCCGGATGTCATCGTCATCGATATCGGCATGCCGGAATTGAACGGCATTGACGCAGCGGTTCAGCTAGTCAAGATCTTGCCCTCTGCGAAACTGGTGTTTGTAACTCAGCAGATTAATATTCAATATCTTCGCGCGGCGTTCCGTGCCGGCGGCATATGTTACGTTGCGAAACAGTCTGCGGCGCGAGAACTGTTGCTGGCTATCGAGAGGGCTCTGAACGGCGAAATCTACGTGACTCCGCTGTTGAAAGAAGCAGTACCCGGCTTGTCGCTCAAAGATCTTCGCCAGAGCTCCGATGTATTTGCGAGAGAGCTTACTCCACGACAGCGCGAAGTTCTGCAGCTTGTTGCCGAGGGGAAGACGATCAAAGAGATTTCTGCCTCTCTTCAAATCTCACCGAAGACAGTGGAGTTCCACAAAAATGCGCTGATGAACGAGATTGGCTTGCGAACAACAGCGGAGTTAACCCGATACGCAATCTCTCGCGGACTCATCCACGGCTGAAGATCCGACAAGAAGAATTTCAGCTAAGACCAACTCTGTTGAGCTTGTATGCGCTGCATTGAAAGCACAGGCACGTCGTTCACTGACTTACGACGGGGAAGCGTAACCACTGGGGCTGGTCGAAGGGCAGGTGCCGCCGGTCTCTCTGCATGGTTCTCGGAATTCTTCATCGCATAGAGCAGTAACTCAGTCCGCGTAGACACACCGAGCTTGTCAAAGATCCGAAACAGGTAATTCTTTACGGTAGTTTCGCTGAGCTGAAGCTGAGTCGCGATGTCGCGATTTGACATGCCTTCCGAGAGAAGCACGACTACGGCCTGCTCGCGCTCACTCAGCAGGCTTATCCCATTCAAATTGACGATGTTTCCACGAGCGGTATAGGTTCCGGTGCTTTCAAGGGCTTCCATAACCCACTTGATCTCTTCATTGCTTGCCCAGATATTTCCGGCGTGTACGGAATCAACGCATCGGCAGAGTGATTCGATTTCTCCAGACGCGATGCAGAATACGCCTTTGGCCCCGCTACGAAAGCCTTCAATAACGGCGTTAGGCGTCCGCTCCTCGAGCAGGAGGACCGTTTTGAGGTTGGGGAACTCGAGCCGAAAATCCTTGATAGCACCGAGCCCGTCGGGAGAGGCCTGGAGCATTTTGTGGCTGATCAGCATTACGTCGACCTTTGAACTCTCAAGAACGCCGTGCAGATCGTTGCAGCTGGATACAAGGTTGAGAACCTTGTATTGCGAAAGCCGCGATAGCGCATGGGCGAGGACTTCTGCCGCAAATGACTTTGGGTGAACGATCAATACATTAGTGGGGACGTAATCCATTATTTAACCTCAACCAGAAAGATGAAAAGGGCTGGGGTCTGAGATGACCGTCAATCCTTGCCAGCAAAGAAGTACTTATTTTGGTGAGATGTCCTGTGTGTTCGGCTGGATGCCCGTTGTCATCAAGGTGCTCTAGCAAATGTGCCGTATGATTGGATGGCATGTGCTGAGCAATGAAAGGCCAAGCAAGTGACTGTAGATCGAGTGAGTTGCCCGTCCTGCGAATTAAATGATAAGAAAGAGCAGGTATTAGCTCTCCCCGAGCGAGGTCATGATGCATAAATCTGGATTCAGGCGTGGTCCATATCTGGTCGCGTCTGTATTCGCCGGAGTGTTGGGCGTGTTCGTCGCATACTGCGTCCCGGCAATTTTGGCTCAGCCTGGCCCCGCTTCACAAGGCAAGATCGATGCGGCAGTTGAAGAACGCTATCCCACTCTCTATGACATCACCGCTACTACAAAAATCCAGTTCGAGCATGTATCCAGCTCTGAGCAGAAATACATTGTCGAGTCAATGAGCGGCGGAGTCGCATTGATCGATTTCGATCGCGATGGATGGCCTGACATTTACTTTACCGGCGGACAAAATGTCGACATGGCGCGCGAGGGCAAAGTTGGTCGTAGCGCGCTCTATCGAAACAACCACGATGGAACATTTACCGATGTGTCAGACAAGGCCGGAGTTGCAACTCCGTGTTGGGCGCAGGGCGCAGCAGTAGGCGATTACGACAACGACGGCTGGCCAGACATGTTGGTGACCTGTTTAAGTGGAGTAGTTCTTTATCGCAACAACGGCGACGGAACATTTACCGACGTGACCAAGCGCGCAGGATTGGGCGGCGATACACTGTGGGCCACTGGGGCAGCTTTCGGCGATTATGACGGTGACGGGTTTGCGGATTTATTTGTTGCGCACTATGTTGATGTGCGCCTGGATGCGCTCGCGGAGTTTGGATCGGCGCCGACTTGCAAGTATTTGGATTTTGCTGTGCAATGCGGCCCTCGCGGCTTAAAAGGTTCTCCTGACAGCCTCTATCACAACAACAGGAACGGAACATTTAGCGATGTTTCGGTGAAATCCGGTGTCTCCGATCCCGATGGCCACTATGGTCTGTCCGCCGTTTGGTCTGACTTCAACAGTGATGGCAAGCTCGATCTATATGTTGCCAACGACGCCGGACCCAACTTTCTGTACCAGGGAGACGGCAAAGGGAACTTCGTGGACGCCGGGTTTACCTCGGGAGTCGTTTACAGCCACGATGGCAGAGAACAGGCCAACATGGGGGTCGCCGTCGGTGACTATCTGCACACCGGCCGGATGTCCCTCGCGGTATCGCATTTCGATAATGAATACGCTGCACTCTATCGAAATGATGGAGGCATGAGCTTCAATGAGATTTCCGGCCCCACAGGCGTGGCGAAAGCCACGGCCGGGTATGTGCAATGGGGAGATGCCTTTGTTGATTTTGCGAACAGCAGCTGGAAGGACCTGATTATTGTCAGCGGACATGTCTATCCGCAGGTGGACGCGGCGCAGGGGCAAGCGGTGCGGTATCGCGAGCCGATTGTGCTCTTGAAGAACCTGCGCAATGGCAACTTCAAAGACATCAGCAAAGAAGTGGGCCCGGCGATTCAGGTGCCCCGCGTAAGCCGTGGACTCGCAGTGGGCGATCTATTCAACGACGGGAAGCTGGAGGTCGTCGTGGAGAATCTGGTTGGCGCACCCGTGATTCTGCGTCCTTCGGGCGGCGCGCCAAATCACTGGATCAGTTTTCAATTGGAAGGTGTGCATTGCAATCGCCTCGCTTTGAATGCACGCGTACGGGCAACGGCTGGCGATCTTGTTCAGACGGACGAGGTTTTGAGCGGCGGAAGTTACCTGTCACAGAACGATTTCCGGTTGCATTTTGGCTTAGGCAGCCATGAGTTCGTTGATCATGCAGAGGTGCTTTGGCCGGATGGAAGAGTGGAAAAACTCTCAAAATTGGCAGCCGATCGCTTCTATGTAATTCGGGAGGGCTCCGGCGTGCTCTCGTCGGTTCCCGCGGCGAGCTCCGCTGAGAACCGATAGGTAGGCCGACCCTCGAATTATTACAAGTCCTTTAAAATCTGGCCGGAAGCCGCCTTTCCTGCATGCCGTTTTGATTCCATTTCTGTCGAACTTAAAGCAACAGAAATTCATAGAATAGACGAGCTTATCTATGGGAAATCAAAGGAGATAACACTGGACCAAAATAGTCCAAATTCTGTTGACAATCGATTTAGTAGAGGATCAGAATGCCTAGGTTGTAGAAAATGTCTCCGGGACTTTCTTTGGAGTCCGAAGTTAGAGAAGGAACTCCGAGCAGTCAGATTCCCCCGGAAGCATTTAGCAAGACTCACATGCACGGTGATTGGCGGCGGAGGGGGATTTGCAGTTTCGTCAGCAAAGCAGCCGCACGCTGTTTGACATGTGAGGAAACCCAGGGCCTATCGCTCTTTTGAGCGAAATTATTAGGGCATCATTCTTTCCAAATTGAGTGGAGTACCTGGGCCTCGAAAACTTAACACGTCTTCAGATCGGGACCCGATCGACGGTACAAAGCGCGATTTGTTGTGCGTGCTTGCTGCTTGCAACTTTTTTCCGGGATCAGTTGAATCGGTCAGCTGAACGGTTCGCAAACCCAAGGTTGTTTCTTGCGGGGAAATTAAATCGTAGAAAACGATTACCCGTTGGGAGCATTTGAAAAACAAACTTGCAATAGGAGACAAACCATGACTCAAACCTGTTCATACGAACAGAGACGCATCAAGACAACAGGATTGGCGGCGTTGTGGATCGCGCTTGCCATGTTTCTCGTTGTTGTCGCCCCCCGGACATGGGCGCAGGATAATGCGGCCATTAACGGGACCGTAGCTGACACCAGCGGCGCGGTGATTCCCAATGCGACCGTGTCGATTACCAACAACGGAACCGGCGTGAAAAGGGAAGCCACCTCGAACTCCGTGGGCGCTTTCCATTTCGGCAATATTGCCGCGGGCACTTACACCTTGACGGCCACTTCGAATGGATTTCAGACGTACACGAAGACCGGCATTGTTGTGAACGTTGCGCAGACGGTGGAATCAAATGCTTCTCTTGCTGTAGGCAATGCTTCGCAGACCGTTTCAGTGGAAGCTGACGCGTTGCAGGTGCAGACAGAGACAAGCGAAGTGAGCACTCTGATTAGCGGTGAGCAGGTTCGGCAGCTCGCCACCAACGGCCGTAACGTTGTGCAACTGGCAGCTCTCGGCCTGGGCGTCTCGAACAACCTGCCCTCATTCGGCGGTATCGACGCTCTTACTTCGGCAAACGGAATCAGCTTCAACGGCCAACGCAACACGCACAACGTCTACCTGATTGACGGTGCAGAGCAAAACGACCGCGGTTGCGGCGGCTGCTTTATGAATCTCCCGTCGCAGGACGCCATCGGCGAATTCCAGACACTCGGTTCGAACTACTCAGCCGATTATGGTCTGGGTTCCGGCGGCACCATCGTGATGATGATCAAGTCGGGCCAGCGGCAGTATCACGGAAGCTTGTATGAGTTCAACCGCAATACCGACTACAACGCCAATGACTACTTTCTGAAGCAGGCCAACCCGCCCAAGGGGCGTCCGGTGTTCCAATTAAACATCCCGGGCGGCAACATCGGTGGCCCCCTCTATATTCCTCACGTGTACAACGAAGCCAAGAATCGTACGTTCTTCTTCTGGAACGAGGAATGGCGCAAGTTGATCAAGGGCAGCTCTCCTTCGGTGTCTAACGACCTGTGGAGCAACAATTTTCCGAAGCTCGGACAAGACTACATCTACACTCCGCAGGGCGACGCCAAGGACATCCCGATTGTTCCGTCACTTCCCGGCAACGCAAATTACACTGCTCAGGTAGCGAGCCTTGGGCTGACGCAAGGTCAGGCGTTCCCGGCCGGCCCCACTCCCGGAACCTACAGAATTCCGCTAGCGCTCGTAGATCAGAACATGGTTCGACAGTTGAATGCAGGTACGTTCCCCGCGCCGAACACAACTTGCACGGGAACGGTTTGCAAGCAGTTCATTATTTCTGTCAGCCAGCCTGAGAACATCCGTGAAGATGTAGTTCGCATCGATCACAACATCAACAGCAAGTTCCAGCTGATGGGCCACTATCTCCATGACGCGATGGAGAACACCTTCTTCCCGCCGCTGTGGGCCGGCAGTTTTGCAACGGTCGGTACGATCATGCAGAACCCGTCCTACACAGCAGCCATCAAGCTGACGCAAACCTATTCGTCGTCGCTGTTGAATGAAACAGGTGTCTTTTATAGCGGCAACAAGATTCGCCTGACGCCGACCGCGGCCGCTGGTGATTCATTCACAATCCCAACCGGATGGACGGCGACCAGCCTGTTCCCGGCGTCGAACCAGGCGGCGATCACGCACGGATTGAAGCAGCCGATCATGCCCGCCATTTCGCTGGGCGGCACACCGCTGGGTGCGACATGGAACCCCTCTTACTACCCGTGGAAGAACGGCTACGAAGGCTTCCAATATCGCGACGACCTGTCCTGGACCAAGGGCCGTCACCAGTTCAAGTTTGGCGTGAGCTGGCTGCACGACTACAAGAATCAGGAACTGCAGGCCAACACCAACGGCACCGCAACCTTCAACAGCAACGCGTTCTCGACTGACGGCATTGTCAACATGGTGATGGGCATGGCCGACAACTGGAACCAGCTCGAGTACCTGTATGGCAAGAACTGGGTGAACAACAACTACAGCTTCTACATGATCGACAACTGGCACGCGAGCCCACGGTTGACCCTGAACCTTGGACTCCGTTATGACGCCCTGCCGCACGCGTTTGAGCGGTACAACAAGTTTTCCAACTTTGTGGTGGGAGCATACAACCCGGGTCTGGGCAATCCGATTGCGGATAATGGCACTCTCGTTCCCTCGCAGCTCAGCACGTTCGCTACCACCGGAAACGAGAAGTTTTATCTGAACGGCATTCGTGCAGCTGGAGTGATGGGCTTCCCAAAGGGCAACGTCGAGAACCGTTACTTCACCTGGGAGCCGCGCGTCGGCTTTACCTTTGACCTGACCGGAGCCGGAAAAACCGTACTTCGTGGTGGCGCCGGTCTCTTCTACGAGCGCGTTCAGGGCAACGATGTTTACAACGCTGCTTTGAACCCACCGTTCGCCTACCAGCCTAATCCGACGAGCGTTTACTTCTCGAACCCGAATACGAGCGTTCTTACCGGTGCAACAGGAACGGATCTGTACCCGTCGGGCCTAACTAACATCAAGTACAACTATCCGCCTCCGGGTACCATGAACTGGAGCTTGGGAATACAGCACCAGCTTGCACCTTCGGTGATTATGCAGGTGCAATATGTTGGATCTTCAGGCTGGGATCAGAACAACGATCGTCAGATCAACACGCTGCCCCTGACGAACGATCCAAACAACAAGTGGTCGACTGCCAACCCCACTCCGCAACCTTCGACAGTTACCTCAGCCATCAACAAGTTTCCGACCGACCCGAATTGGACCCCGCTTTACTCGGATCGCTGGGCCCAACAGGGTAGCAAAATCATTGCCAACAAGCTCCGCAATTTCCCGGGCTTTGCCAACATTAACCAGGAAGAGAACGAGACCAACTCGCACTATAACTCGCTGCAGGCTGGTATTCGGTTTGAGAACAAGCACGGACTCACGTCTCAAGTGGCGTATACCTATTCGCACGAGATTGACACTGCGTCGAACGACCTTAACGGGCTTCCGAACCCCTTCTGGACCTCGTACAACAGAGGTTCCGGCTCGTTAGATCGGCGACACATCTTCAATGTGAGCTACGTTTATGCGCTTCCGTTCGCAAGGCACAGCTCGAATGCGTTCGCAAGGACGGTTATCGGCGGATGGGGAGTTTCGGGCATTACAGTGTTCCAGAGTGGTACTCCAATGAACATCGCCTACAACGGAAGTGACACTATCGGCACAACTGGTACCAGCAACCGTGCGAACCGTGTGGCTGGAGTTACCTATCCGAAGACGCAAAAAGCCTGGTTCAGCACCAGTTCTTTTGCGGATCCTGTGGCACCGTGGTTTGGTGGCCCGAACCAAGGCTTTGGCAACGCTGGCAAGGACAATGTCACCGCGCCTGGCCTGAACAATACCAACCTGAGCTTGACCAAGACTATCCAATTCACCGGTCATGAAGGGCCGCGCATCGAACTGCGTTTTGAATCGTTCAACACGTTCAACAAAACGCAATTCAGTGGCGTTGATAACAGCAACCATGACAACAACTTTGGTCAGGTCACCTCAATCTACAGCCCACGTATTTTGGAACTGGGTGGAAAGTTCCTTTTCTAGCCAGCAAAATTAACTCACAAACAAGGCGCGACAGCGAAAGCTGCCGCGCCTTTTTCATGGTGCGCCCAGCATGGGCGCACTCTTACGGGTGTAAGTCCCGTCACAAGCTGGTCACGGCGAGTGAAGAGAAGCGCAACCGCATGAGGGCGACCGATTGTGGGGAGGAAGCGTGGATCGCAACTGCGTGCCGATGAACAAGAACCGGATAGAAGGCGTTGCCGAACAGGGCGAGCGGGCCATTGGCCGCGAAGCTCTTGTGACCAAAGGTCGGTGGCGTAGATCCGGCGGTGGTGCAGTGAAGGAGTGCGTTCTTACCTGGGGAGATCTCGCTTTATGCCTGAAAGGGTGACGGTGATGAGCCGGAGCGAGAAGTCAGCCGAGGCCGTACTAGTTGGCGCAAGCCGATGAAGGGCCGAACGAGAAGGAGTGGAATCCGCCATGGCGATGCGGAGGGCAAGGCGTCAGATGTCCGCGCAAGCGGAGCGGTCCGGCAGCGAGCAAGGTGAAGCCTTGTCTGAACCGGTCAGCGACGAAGCCCTGCGCCCGCGCCATGAACCGGAGGACACGGGGGCCGGACTGCTTTCGGCAGTGCTGGCCAGAGCGAACATGCAACAGGCATGGAAGCGAGTACGGTCCAACAAGGGCGCGGCTGGTATCGACGGTCTTGGGATCGACGAAATGTCCGAGCGCCTGATGTGGGAGTGGCCCGCGATTCGTGAACAACTGTTGCGTGGGACGTACCGGCCTCAGCCGGTGCGCCGAGTGACGATCCCGAAGCCTGACGAAGGGCAGCGCGAGCTTGGCATCCCGACGGTCGTGGATCGGCTGATACAGCAGGCTCTGTTGCAGGTGCTGCAACCTCTGCTTGATCCCACCTTCAGCCAGCACAAGCTACGGTTTCCGTCCCGGTCGCAGTGCGCATCAGGCCGTTTACGCGGCTCAGGCGCATGTCGAATCTGGTCGGCGCGTAGTTGTGGACGTGGACCTGGAGAAGTTTTTCGACCGGGTGCATCAC